>JAABUQ010004304.1_pt1 | contig 24459 bp, 24 predicted proteins | sample 5560001 | NCBI WGS metagenome assembly JAABUQ01 (sample SAMN10711888, study PRJNA513371) | rock metagenome | isolation source: Antarctica rocks | place: Antarctica: Victoria Land, Finger Mt nord | collected 2015-12-18
CGGCTTCCCAGGTTCCGGGATCGGAATGTCGAACACAGCGAGGGGGTTATGCGGGTTGCCAGGTTCTGGAATCGGGACGTCGAACGCAGCTAGCGGATTGTGCGGGTTACCGGGTTCCGGGATTGGAATGTCGAACGCGACCAGAGGATTATGGGGGTTACCAGGTTCCGGGATCGGAATGTCGGACGCAGCTAGCGGGTTGTGCGGGTTGCCAGGCTCCGGGATTGGAATGTCGAACGCTGTAGCAGCTTTAGTCTTAGAGTTCGCGCCGAGGCCGGGCGAGCTCGTTGTGCCTGCGAACGCAACACAACCGCTAATGAGTGAGGTGAGTAAGAGACGTTTCATAGGTCGATAAAATTTTTTAATTCTACGATTACTTGCTTTCGACCGTAACGTACCGTGAACAGGGAAGATAACGTTGCCCAGAACCCATGTTTTCTGGCAACGGAACGTATAGTTCTAGTAGTACTGGGTTATCTTGAACGGCCGCGTCAACTGTGCAAGATTAGAGAAACAGTTGATGCTTACTCGGAAGGCCTTGCATGCCAACAAAGATGTGCTGGAGATGGTATGCGCACGAGATCTCTCGCACATTGAGACATCGTACGGCCGCCTAGTCTACTTAGCAGGATTGCGAAATCCTGATACCGGAAGATACGAGCATTATGGGGCGATTGGATCTCTTTCGAGCGAGTTAGATGCGAGCCGTGTTCTCAAGCGTGTCCACGAGCAGCTCTTTACCGAGTGGATCTGTTTCTCCTTGGAGCACAAGAAAGCTGATATCGAGTTATACATAGCCGGTATCGATCAAGTGGACAAGGTGGAACTTATCGAAGCTTGGCTGCGCTTGACACCTTACAAGAACTTAGTGCCCGGCTCGATCCAGGGACCGGAACGGGAAAGACACGCGTCCGACTTCGAGGCAATTCTCGGATTGCTTAAGAATGTGTACGGTGTCGCTTCCCCAAATCCAGGCGCTTAGCCACACCGATCACTCTGCCGATGATATCGACTTCGCCGGGGTATCTGTAAAGTTCTACTTGCATGTTCGAAGCCGGATGCGGCTGAACAACCAGGAACCCGTTACTCTCGCTACACCAGCCGCATTTGTATCCCCCGCGGTGCTCAATAAAGTAAATCGGGCGCTCATGCTCGAGAGCTGCTTCCCCCCCATCCAGCCGCCTGCTCGCCTCATCAATCTGAATGAATGAGCTAGGCGGGAGGATTGGATACATAAACCAGTCATCTGTGCCGATAAAGGCATAACGATGCTGACGCAGGTCGAGTGAGCCTAGAACCGGAAGAGATAAGTCGCCCCAACGGCGAATGTGAGGATTAAGATAAAAGGTCTTCGAAAAACTTATCTCCGCGTCGACTTCGACCGGCATACTCTGAAGAATTAAAGGCGGGCAGGTGAAGTCCGCTGGTCTGGTTTCCCGGACAGATAATCGCGCGGCGTCGGTCGCGAGCTCATGGAGGTTGATGCCGAACCATTTCAGCGCGTGATGAAAATTGAGCCCGTAGATTACACACAGCGAGTAAAGTCGATACATCGACGGCAGAGTGCCTTTGTTTTCGATATCTGAAAGCCGACTTAATCCGATGAGGAATTCATGACTGCCTTTCGCCCGTGCAATCTGCTGGCTAGCCTCTTCCACGTCGCGGTATTTCAGTCCTAGCTGTTCTCGGACACGCCTCAGCTCCCGCCCGGGTTCTTGCATTTTGTCTCCCCATGCTGTGCTCTTCGGTACTATGCCGGGCTAGTACAAACGCCTCTAAGGCCAACTCGAATGAAAGCTCAGAAGTCATTCCTGTTCTGTTTTCAGAACAATAGCGAAAGTATAGCATTCCAGTCGCTCGCTATTCCGGAATGAGAGATCATTGCAGCTCCCGGGGGAGTAGCTCCACTGTATAAAATAGGATGACCCAGAGGCTACAAGCATCACGGCGATCTCCTCCCCGACTGTAAACCAACTCACAGCACCTATGCCCCAGCGCAAAAGCTATGTAATTGCCTTCCAAGGTGAAGTCGGCGCTTTCAGCCATGCCGCCGCACTCAAATTTCTAGGAGAAGGCATCCATCTTCTACCGTGTAGTTCTTTTGAAGCGGTTTTCAAGGCAATACGAGACGGGAACGCCAGCTGTGCGGTGATACCAATCGAGAACACGTTACACGGGAGCATACACGAGAATTACGACCATCTCCTCAACTATGATTTCTTGATTTCGGGGGAGACCAGTATCCGCATCTCACACCAACTGATTGCGCTGCCCGGGGTCTCATTCCGCGATCTAAAGAAGGTGTACTCTCATCCGGTTGCGCTGAATCAATGTAAGAGATTCTTCGAACGCCATCCGAGTCTAACGGCTGAACCGTTTTACGACACTGCCGGGAGTGTCAAAGCGCTGAAGGAATTGAAGTTGAGCGACGCTGGGGCTATCGCGTCTGCGACGGCAGCCGAGACGTATGGATGTCGCATTTTACGCAGGAACATTGAGGACAGCAAGGAAAACTTCACGAGATTTTTTCTGTTGACGAAACAGCCATTCCGGATCGCGGCCGCAGCCGGAGACTACAAGACCTCCATAGTCTTTACGACCTCTAACACTCCAGGCGCTTTGTTTCGCGCCTTGGCCTGCTTCGCACTGCGAGACGTGAGCCTTACAAAAATCGAATCCAGGCCGTTCCGGGGTAAACCCTGGGAGTATCTTTTCTACGTTGATTTTCTCGGTAATATTGACGAACAAATACCGCTGAATGCCCTAGCTAATCTAAAAGAATGTACGGATTTCGTGAAAATCCTCGGCAGCTATCGGCCAACTCTTTAGACTGCGAAGCTTCGCAGCTACTGTGCGCCCTCGGCGAGGCTCTACATTAAATATCGTAGTACAGAGCAAACTCATAAGGATGGGGCCGCAGGCGCACAGCTTCGGCTTCCGCCTTCCGTTTGTACGAGACGAAGATCTCAATGAGTTCTTCGGAAAACACATCCCCTTTTGTCAGGAATTGGTGGTCGTCCTCCAGACAGGTAAGCGCCTCATCCAGCGAAGCAGGCATGGATGGCACCTTCTTCATTTCCTCGGGAGACAGATCGTAAATATCCTTGTCGAGCGGCTCCCCGGGATTGATTTTGTTGAGAACGCCGTCAAGTCCTGCCATCATCATCGCGGCGAATGCAAGATAGGGGTTTGAAGCCGGATCCGGCGGCCGAAACTCCACGCGCTTTGCCTTGGTACTATTCGAGTACATCGGGATGCGAACAGCGGCCGAACGGTTCCGTCGCGAGTAGGCGAGGTTTACGGGCGCCTCATAGCCCGGAACCAGGCGCTTGTAACTGTTTGTCGTCGGCGCGATGATCGCCGATAAAGAGCGCGCGTGGCGCAATAGCCCCCCGATATACCAGAGCGCCGTCTGGCTCAATCCCGCATAATTATCGCCCGCAAAGAGAGGTTTGCCCTGCGCCCAGAGGCTCTGGTGGGTATGCATGCCGCTGCCATTGTCGCCAAAGAGCGGCTTCGGCATAAAAGTAACCGTCTTTCCGTACTGATACGCGACATTCCGCACGATATACTTATAGAGCATCATGTTGTCGGCCGATTTGACCAACGTGTCGAATCGCTGGTCAATTTCACATTGGCCGCCAGTCGCAACTTCGTGGTGATGGCACTCGATCGAAAGGCCGCATTCGAGCATGGTCGCCACCATTTCGCTGCGCAGATCCTGATAGTGATCGGTCGGCGGAACTGGGAAATAACCTTCTTTGTAGCGTGGGCGGTAACCGAGATTGTTGGTCTCCCGGCCAGAATTCCAGCGGCCCTCCTCCGCATCTATGAAATAGAACCCGCTGTGCTGATTCTGATCGAACCGGATATTGTCGAAGATAAAAAATTCGGCTTCCGCGCCAAAATAGGCGGTATCGGCGATGCCGCTGTTCTTGAGATGGAGCTCGGCTTTTTTCGCGATCCAGCGGGGATCCCGGTCATAGTGCTGACGCGTGATGGGATCGAGAATGTCCCCGACCATCACCAATGTTCTGGTCTCGGCGAACGGATCGAGGAAGGCGCTGGTGGGATCGGGAATGATCAGCATATCGCTTTCGTTGATCGCTGCCCACCCTCGAATGCTCGAGCCGTCGATGCCGAAGCCGTCCTCAAAAGAACTCTCCTCCAGCATGTTTATCGGATAGGAGATGTGCTGGCTCAAGCCAGGCAGGTCGGTGAAGCGCAGATCGATCTGACGAACATCGTTCTTCTTGGCAAATTCGAGAGCTTCTTTTCCAGTCATGGTGAGTAGTTGGCGGCCTCTTCCGGGAAGCCGCTAGAATATCGCATCGCGGCAGAACAGCTAACAAGACATGAACAGCCGCAACCAAAGCGGCGACTGCTTATCGGGGACACTGAAGAGGAATGGCATCCGGAACAAATTTTCGGGTAGGACAGATGAAGCTCGCGCTGGGGCCCGAGCGGAGAATCTTTTTTGTACATGAGCTGAACGCGGCCGTACAGCAGCTGTTCGAATCGGACTTTCGAGGCATTTCGGTAGCTGGTGAAATATCAGGCTGCCGGATGGCCTCGAGCGGGCACTATTATTTCTCGCTGAAGGACGCGCAGAGTCAGCTCAAGTGCGTTCTCTTTAAGGGCACGTCGCGCTTTGCCCGCTTCAAGCCGCAGGAGGGCCTAGCGGTTGTGGCGCGCGGCAGCCTGGAAGTTTACCAGGCTCGCGGAGAGTATCAGCTCGTCGTAGAAGCGCTCGAGCCACAGGGCCTGGGCACGCTGCAATTAGCTTTTGAGCAGCTCAAGAAGAAATTGGCCGAAGAAGGCTTGTTCGATCAAGCTCGCAAGCGGGCGCTTCCAAAAGTTCCGAGGCGCATCGGCGTTATTACCTCGTCTTCGGGAGCCGCTATCAGCGACATTCTTCACGTGCTCGGACGCAGATTCCAAGGTCTCCACATCCGGCTCTTTCCGGCACAGGTTCAAGGTGAAGGCTCGGTTGAGCAGCTCTGCGCGGGGCTGCGCTTTTTCAGCGAGAACAGCTGGCCCGACGTTGTCATCCTGGCGCGGGGAGGCGGTTCGATCGAGGATCTGTGGACATTCAACGAGGAGCCTCTTGCGCGCGCTATCGCCGCCTCGAGAGTGCCCGTCGTTTCCGCTGTCGGGCACGAGACGGACTTTACGATTGCAGACTTTGTAGCAGATTACCGTGCCCCTACGCCCTCCGCAGCAGCTGAAATTGTGATCTGCACAGCCGAGAGTCTGCTCGAGCAAATTCAAGCGTCGCGCAACAAAGCGGTGCAAGCACTCCGCTACCGTTTGCTGATGGCGTCGCGCAATATGCATCAGAGAGGTACCGAGCGAGCGGAGCGTTTGATACGCAGGCTGATCACCGCCCACGTTCAGCAACTCGATGGACTCGACCACCGGCTCGAACAAACGCACCGGTTCGCCATGGCCGCGCGCCGCAGCAGGCTCAATGAATGGAACCGGCGGCTCCAAGCTGCGGACCTGCGACTTCGTTTCGCCCGGGCACGCCACGAGAGTGATCTGCTGGCACAGCGACTCGTAAAGCTTAGCGAAACAAAACTCTGGCGGGCCCGTGGCAGACAGGAAGCGGCCGCCTCGCACCTGCGCCAGCTAAGCCCGGTGGCCGTGCTCGAGCGCGGCTACGCCATTGTGGAGAAGCTCGATGGCAAAATCGTGCGGTCAGCCGAAGAAGCTCGCCGCGGTGAGAGACTTAGGATCTTGCTGCACCGCGGTGAGCTGGCAGTGGATGTGTCGCCGCGTAGCTAAAAGTAAAACTTGGCCCCGAGCTGAATCACGCGAGGCCTCCCAGACGGACGTGACCTGACCAAAATTACTGGACGAGAAGCTGCTACTTACGTCCTTAAACTGCGTGTGATTGAAGGTGTTGAATGTTTCGAACCGAAGCTCAAAGCGGCTGCCCCTCCTTTCGCTGAGTAAAAAGCTCTCGAAGAGCGAGATGTCCCCAGTTGAGCGGAGGCACTCATCGCGAGAAGAACCGGAAGCAGACAAGAAGACAACAGAGGGAATCGCTTGCAGCGACCCGGCATCCGGCTCAAATTGGGCATACTTGGTGCCTTTCTACAGCAGAGGGGGCGAAACACGAAGCCTACCCACCGCGTGCCTGCATAAGACTACAAGCGCATTAGTACCTCCAATGACGTGGGTACTAGAACGCTGAAAAATGAAATCGGCTTAGTATAGTGACCGGCAGCGAGCAATCTGGTGTATCCTGGCGGTCCAGAGGCAAAGATGCGCGTTTGCGGCTTTGCCATCAATCTAAAGCCACTTAGAGGACACGACACTGATGATTCGAAAACTTTTTCGGGCTCTGGCCTGCACGGCCGGCCTGATACTCGCCGTAGCACCGGGCGTTGCACAGACAGCCGGGACGGCAACCGCCAAGGCTCACAAGGGATCCAAGGCTAGCGCAAAAGTTGCGCCTAGCAGCGCTGTTGATCTCAACACGGCTTCTGCATCGGAACTTGAATCCGTCCCCGGAATCGGTGCGCCGACGGCCAAGAAGATCATCGCCAGACGCCCCTACTCTTCCGTTGCGGACTTGTCGAAGGCCGGCATTTCAGCTGCTTCTATCAAGAAGATCTCGCCTATGGTTACGGCCGGCGCCGGCGGCGGCACAACTTCGGCTCCTCCTGCCAGTTCACCAGCGCCAGCAGCAAATCCTGCCAAAGCGGCCCCGATGACCAACTCCAATTCGAGCTCTGGCGGAACCGCTAAGACCAGAACTCCTCCAACGCCAGCTGCCAACGCGGCTCCGGGTGGTGGCCCAGGCATGGTTTGGGTCAATACGGAAACGAAGGTTTTTCACGAGCAAGGCGACAGATGGTACGGCAAAACAGCCAATGGCAAGTATATGAAGGAGAGCGATGCTATGGCGGCAGGGTATCGCGCCGCCAAGAAGAACGCGGCGAAGAAGAAGTAAGCGTTGGGCTTCACAGCCAGTGATCTACCCTCTGCACCGGCGGCACGAATTTTATACTGGAGTTTGCTGGAGAACAACGTAAACACCAACCCTCGTGCGGTGTGCCTGCTGAGCGGTGGCCTCGATTCAAGTACCTGCCTAGCCATTGCCCGGAACGAGGGGTTCGCCTGCTATTGCCTCTCGTTTGATTACGGCCAACGCCACAAAATCGAGCTCGAAGCCGCAGAACGGGTAGCATCCGCCCTCGACGCCGCGGAGCATCGCACCGCCATCATCGACTTGCGGGTGTTTGGCGGATCAGCCCTGACTGCCTCTATCGACGTGCCGAAAGACCGGCAGAATGACGAGATGACCGGGGAAATCCCCATCACCTACGTGCCGGCACGAAACACGATCTTCTTGTCCTTCGCGCTCGCTTATGCCGAAGTTACAGGTTCCTCCCACATTTTCATCGGGGTGAACGCAATCGATTACTCAGGTTATCCGGACTGCCGGCCCGAGTTCATTGCGGCGTTCGAGCGAATGGCCAATCTCGCCACGAAGGCGGGAGTAGAAGGCAACGCAGCCTTAAGAATAGAAACGCCGTTGATCACGATGACTAAGGGAGATATCATCCGCAAGGCTCTTGCGCTCGGCGTAGACCTGAGCATCACGCACAGCTGCTACGATCCGGACCCGGACGGACTGGCCTGCAGACGATGCGATTCGTGTCTTCTGCGCCAAAAAGGTTTCGCCGAAGCGGGGCACGACGATCCGCTGTTAGCTGCCAGGCTGTAGTGAAGATCAGCGAAATCTTTTACTCCATTCAGGGCGAAGGCTCGCTACTCGGCGTCCCTTCCGTCTTCGTACGCACATCGGGTTGCAATCTACGATGTACCTGGTGCGACACGCCATACACCTCGTGGCGCCCAGAAGGGCAAGTGCTGTCAATTGACGAGATCGTCGCGCGAGTTGAAGAATACAAGGCCCGGCATGTGGTTGTGACTGGCGGCGAACCGATGATTGCGCCCGAGATTTCGCCGCTGACCGGACGGCTACGAGCAGCCGGTTTGCACATCACGATCGAGACCGCAGGGACCGTGTATGTCCCGGTCGAGTGCGATCTCATGAGCATCAGCCCGAAGCTCGCCAATTCAACACCAACGGAACGTGAAGGCGGCAAGTGGGCGGCTCAGCACGAACGCTTGCGGTTCCAGCCGGACGTCCTCCGGAGATTGATGGCGGAATATTTGTGTCAGCTCAAATTCGTGGTGTCTTCAGCGGAAGATCTAGCCGAAATTGAAGTGATTCGCAGCGCATGCGAGGCGAGCCCCGAATCAGTCATTCTGATGCCGGAAGGAACAAGTCGCGCCATTCTGCAAGAACGTGCAGTTTGGCTGGCAGAAATTTGCAAGCAGACCGGTTACCGCCTCAGCCCACGGATGCATGTCAATCTCTGGGGCGACCGGCGTGGAGTCTAGGATTCCGGTTCTGCCACTTCGTTCAGGGAGCTAAGCTCTTTCGGAGCGGAACGAAAGCCACGCGTCAAAATACCAAGATAGATTGTTCCCGCGCCAAGCCAGAGAAAGCCGGCGATCTTGGCATTGTTGCTGAGGCTCATCCAAAGATAGGCACACACCGATGCGCCCAAAAACGGGAAGATCAGGTTTGTGAATAGATCTATGCCTCGCCTGCGCCGTTCGCGGATGAAATAGTGCCGGATGACGCTCAGGTTCACGAGGACAAAACCGGCGAAGGCTCCGAAGTTGAGCAGTTCGACGGCGATCTGAAAACGTAAGAATAGGGTTGCGATTAAAGAGAGCGCGCCCATGAGATAGATGCTGCGAGTGGGCGTGGAAAACCTTGGGTGGATGTAGGCGAAGATGCGCCGGGAGAGCACGCCATCACGCCCCATGCCGTAAAGCAACCGCGAGGCTCCGGCCTGCGCTGTCAAGGCGCTTGCGAGTCCTGCTACCAGAAGAACGAAGCTCAACGCTCCGAACATCCAGGCGCCGCCGATTCGCCGGCCGATGTCCAGAATAACCGTTTCAGTCTCCGGATAGGTACGGTAGTCGGGCCAGACAATCGCAGCTAAATAAACAGTGACAAAGCAAATGGCCGTTTGGAGGACGCATACAAGCACGGTCGCAAAGGCGATGTCGCGTTCTGGTTTGATTGTGTCTTCGGCCAAAGTCGAGATGGCGTCAAAACCGATATAGGAGAGAGCGGCCACTCCCGCGCCCAGCATCAGAGGCCGCACTGCAAAAGTCTGCGGATGAATGAGCGCGGCAGACGTGAAGAGTCCAGCCACGCCGTGCAGCCCTACGATATAGCGCGTCGCCAATACGATAAACAGGATCGCGCACACGCTCATAATGGCCATCATGACCTCGCCTGCCCGGGCAGTTACGCGAATGCCCGGGATGTTGATGAGCGTGAGCGCAACGCTGAACGTGATAGCCCAAACTGCGTAGGGAACGCCCGGAACAAGCCGCTGGGCAGTGAGCGCAGCATAGATAATGCTGACCAGAGGAATGAGAATGTAGTCGAGAATCATTGCCCATCCAGCGAGGAATCCTACGTACTCGTTCAAGGAGCGCCGGGCATAGGTGTACGTCGAACCCGCTGTGGGAAAGGCGCCCGACATCTTGCCATAGCTGCCTGCGGTGAATAGCATAGCTACCATCGCTACGAGATAACCGAGGGCCGCGTGCCCGCCTGAAAGCTGTTGCACGATTCCGTAGATTGGGTAAGGTGCGGTTGGCGTGAGGATGACCAGTCCGTAGAGCACTAGGTCCCAGCGGGTGAGGACTCGTTTTAAAGAGCTAGCGGATTGACTACTCATCTGGCTCTCGCCAGAGAACAGAAGATTTCTTTCCGGCGAAGATCCTGTTGAGGTTTAAAGTTGCCGCGCCGATGAGCGAAGCATCGCCGCCCAAGGCTGAAGGCCGGACGAGCACATTTCGCGACCCCCAGAGTTCACGCTGATCCGGGAGTTCGCGGCGCAGAATGGGCTCGACCATCGACCACCCTTCGGTCATTGCGCCATCGATCACGATCGTGTCCGCATCGAGTCCCCAAACTATGTTCGAGAGGCCGATGCCCAAATACCGCGCGGTTTCGTTCAAGGTTTCGGTCCCAACCGGATCGCCCGCCGACGCCCACTCGACGATCCGCCGGACTTGCGCCGAGGTGTCGCCCGAGTTCGGCTCGCGCCGCGCGCTGCTCAAAGCGGAGTAGCGATCGCAGACCGCGTGATTCGAGACCAACCGCTCCAGGCAGCCAGGACGATCGTGCCGTTCATTCCCAGGCAAACTCTCGATCACCATCTGACCAAACTCGCCCGCCGCCATGTGCGGGCCGTGATAAAGCTTGCCGTCCAAAAGAACTCCCATGCCGACGCCTTCATCCACCTGGGTGAAAACGAAGCAGCGCCTTCCGGCAACTTCCGCCGTACCGAACGTATATTCGGCGAGAGCAGCGGCGCGCACATTGTTTTCGGCAATAACGGTCTCCTCGAGCCGCGCTTCCAAAAACTTCCGAATCGGGACGTTCCGCCAATCAGGACGGCTACCCAGAACCAGCATTCCTGTGTCACTGTTCACGATGCCGCGTGCGCAAATGCCGATCCCTGGTAGCCGGTCCGAGCCCCACTTGGAGCGAAACGAGAGAAACACCTCAGCGATTTGTTCGAGCGTTTCGATCGGTGATGCCGGGGTCCGGAAGCGGCGGGTTTCGACCAGGCGGCCCTGCATCGTGCTAACGGCGCAACGCGTTTCCCAGTTCTGAATTTCGGCTCCGAACAGCACGCGGCGCGGCTCCAGAGCAAGCCGGCGGCCCGGTCGTCCGCCAGTCGAATTCTCCGCGCCATCTTCACGGATGAGCCCGTCCTCCATTAAACTGGTAACGATCCGCGAAATGGCGCCTTCCGACAAGCCGATCTCGCGCGAGACGTCAGCGCGTGAAAGAGAATCATTCTGCTGAAGAAGGCTCAGGACAGCGGCTCTATTTGTCCCGCGCACTTCGGGAGGACGCAGTATCCGCTTTAGCGCATTGCCGGATTTGAGCACAGAGTTAGTTTAGTATTGTAAGTAAGCGTTCAGCTGAATTCGAGATCCCACGCCCGCTAATGCCACGAAATTTTCTTTGTTGTTATACTCATGACTTGTGCGTCTGAAGGCTGACTGCACCGACGGTTTATAAGTCGGTAACCTGTAAGAGTGCATATGTTTATTAGCCTCCAGCAATTACAGCTTCGTCTGGTTCGCTTCAACTCCGATATACCCGCAGGCGAGATCGAATTCGACACCAAGATCAAGCAGTCCTCCGAGTTGCACGCCGAGGGTGTTGCCCAGCTGCTGAATCAATCTTTAGGTGAGATTCGTGTCTTGGGTGATTTGCGCGTATCGGTAGAGGGAACGTGTGATCGTTGTTTGGAACCGGCGACCTATGCTATCGAAAATCATTTCGACCTGGTGTATATGCCCGCAACTGAGGCTGCGGTAGGTGGAGAAGATGAGATTGACGAAGGCGGCGTCGAGGTAGGCTATTACGAGGGAAGCGGCATCGAGCTGAACGATGTCCTGCGGGAAGTTGTGTTACTGGCCCTTCCCATGCGCTTAGTTTGCAGCGAGGAATGTAAGGGGATTTGCCCCACCTGCGGGCAGAACCGAAATCAGGCTGAATGCGACTGTGAGCCAGTCGCAGGCGACGACCGCTGGAGCAAGTTGAAGATGCTGCGGGCCGAAATCGGGCCGCATAATTGAAAGGCCTGTTGGGCCGACAGATCTCTCCAAGAGAGATCTGTTATTGAAAAGATCTCCGGAAAGCGAGATCTGTGAGTGAAAAAGATCTGTTAAAGGAAGTGTAAGACCAATGCCGAATCCTAAACGCCGCCATTCTAAGCGCCGGACGTCAACGCGCCGTGCACACGACGCCCTGCCTATTCCGCAGTTGGCGGAATGCCCGAACTGCCACGAGAAAATCCGCGCCCACCGTGCCTGCCCCCACTGCGGCAAATACAAGGGCCGCGAAGTCATCGAAGTCGTCGAAGCTTAGTCGCGCATTTCTATCGAGCTTAGGGTCGACTCGAATCCAATTCCATGGTGACCATAGCCTTAGACGCAATGGGAGGGGACCACTTCCCAAAGCCGGAAGTAGGCGGTGCTTTGCGGGCCGCGAAAACTCTTAATGTGCGGGTGATTTTGGTGGGCCGGGAGGAAGCTGTCAGTAAGGAACTGAACCGCCATCCAGGGTGGCAGAATCTTCCGATCGAGATTTGTCACGCAAGTGATCAGATCACCATGGCCGATAGCGCTGGTAAGGCAATTCGAGCAAAAAAAGACAGCTCCATTCGCGTTGCCTGCCGCTTGGTTCGCGACGGTGTGGCCCAAGGCGTGGTATCGGCCGGAAATACGGGCGCCGTGATGGCGACTGCGAAGATGGTCCAAGGCATGCTGCGTGGAGTAGATCGGCCAGCCCTCGCGACTGCATTCCCTACCCTGAACGGCAAGTCCGCCGTTATGCTCGATGTCGGCGCAAACGTCGACTGCACACCTAAAATGCTCGCTCAGTTCGCTGTGATGGGCAGTGCGTATTCCCGCTTTATTTTCCGCAGGGCCAAACCGCGTGTCGGGTTACTTTCGATCGGTGAGGAAGAGCACAAGGGCAACGCGTTGACGCACGAGGCGCAACCGCTTTTAAAGAGTCTGCACAACGTTGATTTTATCGGCAACGTCGAAGGCCGGGACCTCTACACGGGAAAGGCCGACGTCATTGTCTGCGATGGATTTGTGGGTAACGTGGCGCTGAAAGTAAGCGAGGGTTTGGTCGAAGTGATCGGCCAGATTCTGAAGCAATCTCTTACCGCCACCACCACCCGTAAAGTGGGTGCTTTTCTCGCGCAAGGCGCTTTCAAAGATTTCAAAAAGCGGGTGGACGTCGATGAGTTCGGCGGAGCACCACTGCTTGGGCTGAACGGACTGTGCGTGATTTGCCACGGACGCTCGAACGCGAAAGCCATTATGAACGCCATCCGCATCACGAAGCAGTTCGCCGAAGGCAAGATCGACGAGCGCATTGCCACCGAGCTGGATAGTTGGGTAACTGCCGCCGCCGTTGGGTAGTTCCGGTGGTACGCTGATATTGTTTTTTCCCGCAGTGCGAATGCGCTGGCGGTCCTGCTGAAATAGCTTGGCCCTGTGGCGGAATTGGCAGACGCACCAGATTTAGGTTCTGGCGTTCGTAAGGGCGTGGGAGTTCAAGTCTCCCCGGGGCCACCAATTAAATTGCGGTGAACTGTCGCTTAGTTCTGCACGCTACGCTAGTAGCTGATCCGCGAAACCATGGCGCCGGGCCTGCCAGTTAAACAGCAAGTCGTCAACGTAGGCATTAGTAAAACGAGCTACGCCGAAGTCGTAGAACTATGCCGCGAGTGGTCTGAAGAGCGGAAAGCAGCGCCAATTTCGAGAGCTCGCTATATTTGCGTAACTTCTGTGCACGGCGTAATCATGGCGCAGGACGATCCGGAAGTCGCTACCGTTTTGAACCAGGCCGATATTGCTACGCCGGACGGTATGCCTTTAGTCTGGGCCATCCGGTCTTTCGGAGCACGGGACCAGCAGCGCGTTTACGGCCCTACACTCATGCTCGATCTGTGCCGGGACGCAGCGCAATCGGGCGCGCGGATCTTTCTATATGGCAGCCGTGAAGACACCCTTTCTTTGTTGATCAATCGTCTGCAGAAGCGCTTCCCCGGATTACATTTCGCAGGTTCTTACTCGCCGCCTTTTCGCCCTTTGACCGATGAAGAAGAGGCGCATGTACAGCAACTCATCCATGACGCGGATCCCGATCTTCTCTTTGTGGGTATCAGCACCCCAAAGCAGGAGAAGTGGATGTACGCACACCGGGAGGCATTTCCCGGCGTCACGATGATCGGAGTAGGTGCTGCATTCGATTTTCATGCCGGGCGTATCCGGCAGGCTCCGGCCTGGATGCAGCGCAACGGACTCGAGTGGCTGTTCCGGCTGAGTACCGAGCCGGCTCGCCTTTGGAGGCGGTATCTGCTGATCACGCCGCGTTTTCTGCCTCTATGGGCAATGCAGAAGCTGCGCTCGGGCAAGATTCGGGCCGGCGCATAAATTCAGTGACATGTTAATGCCGCCTGAAGGAGGCCCTCTTGCCCGTTCACCAAATTTCTCCAACATGCCTCCAAATCAGCCGCTTCAACTTAATGAACGGCTATCTGGTTCGCGAGAACGATGGCATCAGCGTGATCGATACGGCTATGTTCGCGGCGCGCATCATAGTGGAAGCGGCGCGCCAGCTGGGACAGCCGATTCGCCGCATTCTGCTGACGCACGCGCATATAGATCATGTCGGCTCAGTCGACGCATTGAAGAAGCTCGTGCCAGACGCTCAGCTCATAGCAGGCGCGCGAGAATCACAACTGCTGGCGGAAGCTGCGCTCGGCATCAAACCAGCACACATGACACTGCTGCCCAGCGAAGCTCGAAAGCCGGTAAAAGGTACCTTTAAAAAGCTGAAATCAGTTCCGGAACGGCTGATCGCGGAGAACGATAGAGTCGGGTCTCTCAAAGTCGTTTCTTCGCCTGGGCACACGCCCGGTCATTTGTCATTCTTCGATGAACGAGACGGCAGCCTCTATCCGGGTGATGCATTGACTACTTTCGGCGGAGTCCGTCTTCCTTTCGGTCCGGTTTGGTACTTTTCTGGCCCTAAGTTTGCGACTTGGGATTACCCAAAGTCGCTGGCGAGTGCCAAAATGCCCGCTGAATTGCAGGCGACACGGATCCTAACCGGGCATGGCCCAGCAATCGAAGAAGCGCAACCGAAACTCGCTGTGGCGATCACGCGCGCGGCGCAGAAGCTGGCATCTTGATCCGCTATTCAAGACTACTCTCGCTGCTGCTTCTGTTTTCGGCGGCAGCGGCGTGCGCCGAAAGAGCAGACTGGATCATTCGCGCCCGCTATGTAATCACGATGGATTCGGAGCACCGCATCTTTGAAAACGGAGCCGTCGCCATTCAAGGAACGCGCATTGCAGACGTGGACACCCAAGCGGTCATTGACCAAAAATACTCAGCCGCGAAAACGCTCGACAAGCCTGACGCGCTGCTAGCGCCTGGATTGATCGACACTCACACGCACGCCCCCATGGCGCTACTCCGTGGCATCGCAGACGACCGCAAGCTCGAAGACTGGCTCCGAAACTACATCTTTCCCGCGGAGGCGCGCAACGTTTCTCCTGACTTCGTGCGCTGGGGCACACGGCTCGCTTGTCTCGAGATGATGCTAGCGGGAATCACCACTTACACCGACATGTATTACTTTGAGGACACGGAAGCTGAAGCGGCAAAAGAAGCCGGTGTACGAGGCGTACTCGGCCAAACGATTATCGGCTTCCCCGCCCCCGATTACAAGACTTGGCAGGAGGCTATTCACGGGGCCGAGCGGTTTATCAAGCGCTATAGCCATGATGATTTGATCGTCCCCGCCGTGGCTCCGCACGCGATCTACACGACTCCGAACGAAGCTCTGGTGGCGGCCCACACGCTGGCGACTCAATACAACGTGCCTCTTCTCATTCATCTCGCGGAGACCACTACAGAACGGGATGACTCGATGAGCAAACGGCGCCTTACCCCGACGCAAGTGCTCGAGCAGCTCGGTGTTCTCGACGGGCGCGTGGTGGCGGCTCACTCCATCTGGGAAGACAAGAACGATCTGCAGATTCTGAAGCGCCATGATACGGGTGTCGCGCATTGTCCGTCGAGCAACATGAAGCTGGCGGATGGTATTGCGCACGTTGCGGACATGTTGAAGCTTGGCATACATGTCGGGTTGGGCAACGATGGTTTCGCGGGAAGCAACGACAGCGCCGATCTCCTGCGCGAAATGGACCTGGCAGCAAAGCTTCAAAAAGTGACGACGGGTGACCCAACCGCAGTTCCAGCCGAGCAGTCGTTCGAAATGGCGACAATCGGCGGCGCGCGCGTCCTTGGAATGGAGAAGGAGATCGGCTCGCTCGAAAAAGGTAAACGCGCCGATTTGATTTCACTTTCGCTCGCTCAATCAAACGCGGTGCCGCTGTACAATCTATATTCTTTCCTTGCCTATGCTGCTCAATCGAGCGCGGTCCAAGACGCTTTTATCAATGGCCGGCAGGTAGTTAGCGCACGCCATGTTCTTACGATCGATCAGGCCGAAGTTTTTCGGAAAGCGGAATGGTACAAAGCTCAAATTCTCGCGAGCCTGAAGGGGTCACCACACCAAACGTTAAAAATCGCACGCTAAACATTTTCGATTGCAGCCTTTATAATCAACGCGGGGAGTTACGATTGGCCGGATATTTTTTCAACGATCTCAGATACTCGTTTCGCACGCTGCTGCAAAACCGCACCTTCACAATAACGGCTCTCTCCGCGCTCGCTTTGGGGATCGGAGCGAACACAGCCATTTTCTCGCTCATCAACACGGTTCTCTTACAGCCCTTGCCCTATCCGGATTCGGATCGCATCGTGAGCGTGGGCCGTGCTGGCGGTGGTGTCGTACCGGAGCCGGTTTTCGCATATTGGAACAGAACAACCCTGGTTTCGAGGATCTAGCCGCCTGTCGTGGCGGTGCAAGCATGAACTTGCATGGCGGTGACCGGCCGGAACTGGTGGAGGCAGTGACCGCATCCCGGCAATATTTCCAGCTATTCGGAGGAAATCCGATCCTGGGGCGAACTTTCACGGCAGCGGAAGACTCACCGGGAGGGCCACGCGTCATTGTAATCAGCTATGGTCTGTGGCAGCGGACTTTCCGTGGTGACCCAAAGATTATTGGCAAAACGATCACTCTCGGCGGAGCAAACTATGCCATCGCGGGCGTGCTCTCACGCACTTTCAAGCCGTACCCATCTGCCGATGTCTGGATCCCGCTGCAGACGAATGCGAACAGCACCAATCAGGCAGCCACGTTGATAGTCTTCGCTCGACTTCCGAGGGCGTCACTCTCGCGCAAGCCACGGCGAAAATGGCGGTCCTCGGCAAACGCTACGCCCAGACGCGTTCGTCGGTTTTTGGCGATCCTGACATCCGCGTCGCGTACATGCGCGAGCGGGTCACGGATGACGTCAGGCCCGTGCTGCTGATCCTGCTCGGCGCGGTAGGGCTCGTGCTGTTAATTGCTTGCGCTAATGTAGCCAATCTCCTGCTGGCGCGCGCCACGGCGCGGCGAAAGGAAATGGCAATTCGAGCGGCGTTGGGAGCCGAGCGCGGCCGTATTGTACGTCAGTTGCTCACCGAGAGTTTATTGCTCGCTTTTGCCGGTGCCGCTTTGGGCCTCGTGTTGGGTTCGTGGGTGCTCCGGACCATGCTGACCTTCATGCCCGGGGAACTTCCCCGGTTGCAGGAGTTGTCGGCGGTTTCCGCGCTCGACCCCAGAGTCGCCATGTTCGCTTTTGTGCTGGCGGGCGCCACCGGAGTTCTATTCGGCCTGTTTCCCGCCATCAAACTCTCACGGACCGAACTCGGCGGAGCGCTCAACGAATCCGGAGGCCGCACATCCGCGAGCCGAGGCCAGAACCGCGCACGCAGTGTGCTGGTTGCCGGTGAAGTGGCGATCGCCGTGGTCCTGTTGTGCGGTTCCGTACTGCTGATCCGCAGCCTTGTGGAGATGCACCGCGTCAATTTGGGCTTTCTGCCGCGTAATTTGCTCACCATGGAGGTGTCCTTCGGCGGCCCCGGGTATGCGACATCGAGCGTTGTCGATCATCTCGCAACTCGGTTTGTGGAGCGTGCAGAGCGCATCCAGGTGTGGAATCAGCGGCGATGGCGAGCGCTTTGCCACTCCAGGGTGGCATCGACATGATTTTTAATATTCCGGCCCAAGCATCACCCCGGGCTCGCCATTTCAGCGGCGATGTCCAGTGGCGCATTGTCTCGGCAAGCTACTTTGACGTTTTGCGAATTCCACTGCTCGAAGGAAGGTTTTTCCGCGAGCGCGAACCCGGCCGGACTGTCGTAATCAGTAAGACTATGGCCCGGAAATTTTGCCTGACTCAGATCCCGTTGGTCAGACAATCATCATCGGTCCGGAGCTGGGCCCCGATTATCAAGTGGGCATGACCGAGATAATCGGAGTTGTTGGCGACATTCGCGAGCGGCTGTACTTTGAACCTCAGCCCGTTATGTATCAGATGCCATCACAAATTCCAGACGGCGATATGGCGCTGATGAATTCGTTGGAGGCTACTGGCATTCTGGTCCTCACCCGACCGGGCGTAGTACCTATGAGCGTCAGCCAGGCCGTGCAGCAAGCGTTGCTCGTCGACACTCAATTGCCCTCGGCAAAGGTGCGCACGATGGACCGCGTGACCATTGATTCGACTGCGCAGAGAAACTTTAGTCTTTTACTGATGGCTACGTTTTCAGGTCTCGCCCTGCTTCTAGCGGCGGTAGGCATCTACGGTGTGATGTCCTTCAGCGTAGAGCAGCGGACGCACGAAATCGGTATACGTGCTGCGCTAGGAGCGAACCGCGTCGACACACTTCGTATCGTGTTGCTTCAAGCTTTACGGATGAGCCTGGCTGGCGTAAGCGTCGGCATTGTGGCTTCGTTCGGGCTGACACGCCTGTTGCATTCCCAATTGTTCGGTGTAACGTCTTCGGACCCGCTAACATTTGCAATTGTGCCAATCATCTTGCTGGCCGTTGCGGTTGCGGCTGCATCTGTTCCGGCCCTGCGAGCTACGCGCATCGATCCTTTGACGGCTCTGCGGCACGAATAGTAACGATTTGTATTCACAAAGCAAATCGGTTAAGGTTTCGTTCCTGACGGCGTAGCGTTCAGCGCCTTCCACTCACCCCGTTCTGAAATGGGCTTACCAGAAACTCGCAGGGATCATTAAAGTGTCGCTGCTGAAATTCAAAGTCATCGACCGCTTCTCTCATGAGTAGTCACGGGTTTTGTTGCGCACACCTTCATCTGTCCAAAGCTTGGACGAATTAACAGGTTTCATCTCTCGGTATGCCAGCGTGAACGCGTTGCGATGTGCTTTTGCCCCCAAGAACAAATCACTTCGAGAACCGGGAGCAAGGTGAGCCCGTGCGGGAGAAAAAACATCGGACACATGGCGGCGCGGTTCGCTCATCCTTCCGAACCAGAATCCCATCTTGTACCAGTTCACGCAGGTGGCGGATTAACATGCGCTCGGGCATCTCCGGGATGCTGCGTCGCAACTCGCTGGTTCGTAAAGGACCGTCCAGCAATCTCCAGAGAATCGTGCCCTTCCATCGTCAATCGATAACGGACAGCATGGCGTCTATTGGGCAGTCAGAAATCTCCTTTTTCGATACAGACATATCCACTCCGCCTTGACTTACGCTGTCATATTTGTCAGTACGCGCACATGCAGCAGTGTACCTTCGTCGAACATCTCAAACGCAGACACCTTTGGAGGTTGCCGTGCAACTGCTCGACGGATTGACTATTTTCAGCACACTGCTCATGGTCGGAGTCGAATTGGCCGTCTCCCTATTCATAAACCCCGTAATCTGGAAGCGGGACGATCAAGCAATGGCAACCGAATTGGCAGGTTCCCTGGGGCGAGTAATGCCGTTCTGGTATGGATCATGCCTTCTCCTCCTCGCAGCGGAGGCCTTCGTGCGACGGCATGAGGCGGGTGAGACCGAGCTGATGTGCGCGGCTGTTCTCTGGCTGTTCACGATTATTTACACAATCGCCGTCTTGGTCCCGATCAACAACCGCATTGCGGCAAGCACACACACGACCCCCAGCTTTGACTGGAAACGCCAACACAAAAGGTGGGACACGCTACACCGTTGGCGGATTGGACTTCTTGTCATCGCTGGTCTCGCCTTTATGTCCGGGCTACACCATCACTCGTAGCGCAGCGTTAGGTGTGGGCCTGCATCAATCTGGCCCGCACAATGCAGGGTGCGGGTAATCAACGCATCGGCTTTCCTGAACAGCTTTGACAGGAGCTTAGCGTACGATTTTTGACGCTTGGTGTAGTGACCCCCTGAAGCATTAATGTTCCGTTACAAAGAGTACTGGACGCGTGATACCGTAGGGTGTTTACATGGCGTGGTTCAATCGGCAAAAGCCCCCCGTAGATGCTAGTCCCCCTCCTGATGGAGAGAAGAACGTCAAGAGCGAAGGGCTATGGCAGAAGTGTGATGCCTGCGGACAGATTATCTGGCGGAAAGCGGTTGAAGAAAACAGGGAAGTCTGTCCGAAGTGCGGGCATCACTTCCGGATAACCGCTAGAGAACGCCTGCAACAACTCTTCGATAACGGCGAGTATTTCGAACACGATGCGTTGCTTCGCTCTTCGAACCCGCTCGATTTCGTCGATTCAAAATCGTATGATCAGCGGCTGCGCGACATGGAGCTCAGCACAAAACTTCCCGACGCAGTGATCTGCGCGACGGGCTTATTGAACGGCCGCAAAGTAGAGATCTGCGCTCTTGAACTTAAGTTCATCGGCGGGAGTATGGGCGCGGTGGTAGGCGAGAAGATCACGCGAGCCATCGAACGCTGCCTGGCCGACAAAACTCCGCTGGTGATCATTTCGGCTTCGGGCGGCGCACGCATGCAGGAAGGCGCAATCAGTTTAATGCAGCTAGCGAAGCTTTCTGCCGCGCTCATGCGCCTCGATCAAGCCGCGCTTCCCTATATCAGCGTCTTGACAGATCCGACCACGGGCGGCGTCACAGCGAGCTTTGCGATGCTCGGCGATCTTAATATCGGGGAACCTGGCGCTCTCATCGGGTTTGCTGGGCCGCGCGTGATTGAGCAAACCATTCGTCAGAAACTGCCTGAGGGTTTTCAACGCAGCGAATTTCTCCTGGAACACGGATTCCTTGACGCCGTCGTCAAGCGTCCTGAGCTGAAGAATTATTTGACTAACGCCTTTCATTTTCTGCTCGCCTGAGTTCACGCAGGGCCGTCCCCGTCGTCAGCGAAAATAGTAGCGATGTTGCAACTTTCCGGAGCGGGCAAGCGATTCGGCTACAAGCTACTGTTCGACGGTCTCGACTGGCTGATCACGCCGAAAGAACGGACCGGTTTGGTTGGCGGGAATGGGACGGGCAAGTCGACACTGCTGAAGGTAATTGCTGGAAGCGAATCGCTCGATTACGGCTCTCTCTCCGCGGCGAAAGGTATCAAGGTGGGATACCTGCCGCAAGATGGATTACGTGTCATAGGGCGGACCGTATTCGCCGAATGCCTCGGCGTGTTTGCCGGTGTACAAGAACTGGAGCGGGAATTAGAATCGCTGACCGCTCGAATGAGCGAGCTCGACCCGGCAGGCGACGAATACCGCCAGGTGGCGGACCGGTTTGAACGAGCCGACAGCGAGTTCCGGTCCTGCGACGGATACACCATAGAGGCACAGGTCGGCGCTGTGCTGACGGGACTTGGCTTCCGCAAAGAAGACTGGACCCGCCAAACCGAGGAGTTCTCGGGCGGATGGCAAATGAGAATCGCGCTAGCAAAGCTACTGCTCGAAAAGCCGAATCTTCTGCTGCTCGATGAGCCTACCAATCACCTCGATCTGGAGGCGCGCAACTGGCTGGAAGAATATCTCACCAAGTACGAATTCGCTTTTCTGCTGATCTCGCACGATCGCTACTTTCTCGACGTGACGGTCAAGAAGATCTGCGAAATCTGGAACAAGAAAGTTCACTTCTATACAGGCGGATACGAGAAATACCGCCAGCAGAAAGCTGAGCGCCTGGTGCAGCTCGAAGCGGCTCATAAGAATCAGCAGGACAAGATCGGTCAATTAGAGGCTTTCATCAGCCGGTTCCGCTATCAGGCGACGAAGGCCAAGCAGGTTCAGAGCCGCATTAAGGAACTCGAGAAAATCGAACGCATCGAGCTCCCTCCTGAAGAGAAGACCATACACTTCAGCTTTCCTCAGCCGAAGGCGAGCGGCCGCATTGTGGCGACCTTCAAGAATGTATCGAAGAGTTATGGAGAAAAGCGCATTCTGAATGATGTTAACTACACGATCGAGCGCGGCGACAGGATCGCGCTGGTGGGCGTAAACGGCGCAGGCAAATCGACTTTGATGAAGTTATTGGCTGGCGCGGAGCCTCTCACGTCCGGAGAGTACACGCTCGGGCACAACCTGGAGCTCGACTATTTCGCGCAAGATCAATATAAGGAGCTGAACACCGATGCGCGCGTGATTGACGATTTGGGCGAAGCCGCTCCGCGCACGTCTGAAACCGAACTGCGGAATCTGCTCGGTTGTTTTCTGTTCAGCGAAGACGACGTATTCAAACGCATCGGGGTGCTATCGGGCGGTGAGCGAAACCGCTACGCACTGGCGCGCATGCTGCTGCATCCGGCAAATTTCTTGTTACTCGACGAGCCTACGAATCACCTGGACATCCGTGCGAAAGACGTGTTACTCGAAGCCCTCGAGAAGTTTACCGGAACCGTGATGTTCGTCTCGCATGATCGCTACTTCATTGAAAATTTGGCAAACCGAGTGTTCGAGGTCGCGGACGGCACGGTTCACGTGTATCCCGGAAATTTCGCTGATTACTTATGGCGAAAGGGCGGCGGGGCTGAGCAGACGCCCACGCTCAAAGACGTGCTGATAGGCGTGCCTCCCGCAGAGCCTATCGCCATGCCGGCGCGCCCCGCGGCCGCCAAGCGAATCAATCCGATTAAGCTGAAACAGATGCAAGAGCAGGCAACGCAACTCGAAAGCCGCATCGCCGACCTGGAGGCTCAAATTCAGCAAGCCGAGTTATCGCTCTCTGATTTTGTAGGCGCGGACGAAGCGATGAAGCTTTCGAGTCTGATCGAGGGGCGGCGAGCCCAGCTTGATCAGGCAATGAAGGAATGGGAATCGGTAGCCGAAGAGTTGGAAGCAACCGCGTAAGCGCACCGGCAGGGCGCCGGGTGCGGCCGCAGGCTAATTCTGTCTGGATGCAGTAAATCTGGGTGGAGTAAATAGGAAGTCGCGTGGCGAAGGCAACTCGCACGCCGAAACGCCTCTTGGTAGTTCCACAGTATTCGAGCCTGCACCGGCACGGACCCAAAACGTGGACGCGCCTTTGCAACGCAGTGGAACTTCGGTGACGAAGTCGTCTTCCACTCCGGACAATTCCACCGTCACGGTCCGGCCGTTCGATCCGCGCAACGCCATGCCGGGAATACCGGTGCTGTACACCCACGTCTCGAAGAAGTTGGTGAGCTGTTTATCAGGCTGGCCCGCGGGCACAAAGCTGCTAGCAACTTGCCGAAACTCATCATTGCTTAAAGGCTTGGCCGAGTACTCTTCGAGCAAGCGAATCTGCATCCGGCGAAAATTTTCCTCGCCCAGACGCTCGCGCAGCATGTGCAGGATCCAGGAGCCTTTCTCATAGAGAATCACAAGCCAGGTGTTTAGCCCATGTGTGTCGATCAACCGGTCCCCGAAGTCGACCGGGCCTGCTGACTCCACTGTTTTACGGTTCGCTTGTTCTGCTGTCAGATCGCGCCGGTAGCTTTCAAGAATATTGTTGCGTGCGGCCACACCCTTTGTCCGTTCGATATATTCGAGAGCTGACAGATTGGCCATGGCTTCAGGAATCCAGCCGGAGCGATAATCCGCCTGCCGCACAATGTTCCCCCACCACTGATGAGCAATCTCGTGGGGCAGTAACAGCTCAGAAAAGAAGGCGTCTAAACGAGCTCCGCGCAAGGCTACCGAACGCTTCTCCTCTTTGATGAAGGAAACACTCGAAAGATAGATCAGCCCCGGAAAGCCTTGCCCGAAGTAGCCGGCGATAGGCGATACGGCAATGCTGTGAATGGGAAGAGGTTTCCATTGCTCGGTATAGTGATCGAGTATGTCCGCGGTTTCACGCGGCAAAGCAGGATCAGCTGTCAAGCTTGCCGCAGCGGTATCCGGCGAATCGATTTCGATCGAGTACGACTTGTGCTCCTGTTGTCTCACTGCATACTCGCCGAGATTGAACCCGGCGAGGGCAGCGGGCGCAATCGTTTTTCGATGCACGCTGCGCACACCGTTCTCCACACTCTCATTGACCGGCTCGCCAGTCGAGACTAGGTGAAGCCGATCGGGGCAATGAAACCGCAGGTCGAAGTTCGCGGAAATGGGGCCGTATACCGGGTACCACGTATTGCGATCGTCCACGAAATACTCGCCCGTCCCGGTTTTTCGAATCACTTTTCCGGCGTACTCGATTTCAATCGTGTGTTCGACAGCGGGCTCCAAAGCGTGACCGGCGATCAGCAGAAGAGTTTCGGCGCTGCCGAACTCGCTGAGGCGCTGCGAAGGGTGCTGCAGAACTTCGGCCGGAGCGCCGTCAATTTTCGCCGAGCCGACTGTAAGGTGAGGCGACAGCCTGAGCGGTATAACGCTCCCGTCTTCCGCCGAGGTTTTGAGGCTGAAAACGGCTGAGACACTCATGCTGAGATCGGGGCGAATCTCCGCATCGATGAGATAGGAGCGGACACGC
>JAABUQ010004305.1_pt1 | contig 24456 bp, 25 predicted proteins | sample 5560001 | NCBI WGS metagenome assembly JAABUQ01 (sample SAMN10711888, study PRJNA513371) | rock metagenome | isolation source: Antarctica rocks | place: Antarctica: Victoria Land, Finger Mt nord | collected 2015-12-18
CCTGTTCGCAATTGCGCGTGCTGAACGCGCACCATCACGGCAATGGAGTCTCCCGGCCAGATAGTCGCGCCGGGTATCTACAGCAAGGAACTTGCAGCACGTAATCAGGGTTGCTCGGAGAAGAGACGGTGGTGAACAGGCCGCCAATGATCCAGGAGGTGCAATATGCCGGCGCATACCGAATCGGCGCGGAAGTTGCCGAATCCGCGGGTTTGAACGATGTTTCCAGCCGGTCGCAATATTAGTGTCAAACTTTCCTGCCCTGTTCGGCTAGAGTTCCAATCTCGGAGTTGTCTCACGAATGGACCGCTCCGAAACAAATTAGGCCATCAGACAAACCAGGTGTTAGATGCAGCAGTCTCGACAGCGATCAGCGCCCGGGAGTAACATCCGGCAACCATTTGGTAAACAGCCGGAATCCAAAAATCTCATTCTTCGGTATCGTACTCGGTTGGAAGCGGATTTCTGCTTTGAGGAAACTAAGCTGAACACTTCCAACCCAGTGCGTTACGGCCCCGTTTAAGGTCACCACGTCAGCAGGGGGAACGCCGCCATCGAAATTTGGCTTGGGTACAGAAACATCGTACTCGGTTGGAAACCTATTGAAAATAAATGGCTTGCACGAAAGCGACAAGCCGAGATCGCCAGTGGATTTCCAACCAAGTGCGTTGTTTCTGATCAGCTGACCTGCTAGCAAGCCCTCCGGAAGCCGTCTACCGAACTCGGTTGGAAATTTCCGACAACTAGGACGCGTTGAGAACGAACCCGGTTGGAAACTTCCCCGCACTGAGTTGGAACGATACTCGAACCCGGTTGGGAAACCTCTATCGATCCGGATTGGAATTCATATCGGACTTGGTTGGAAGAAACGTCGTACCCGGTTGGAAAAAAAACATTTCTAACCGTTTATGATTCAAACGTTTGCGGATGGCTATGGTTCTTACAGTATCTTCACAGATTTGTATTTTTATAGTATTCTCAACATCAATACGTAGGCATGAAAGCTCAAAGACATCCAGAAGCATCAACTCCGGCTTTGATCCCCTTACCTGTTGGTGTCGATCTCATTCGATTCGAAAAGAATCTATTGCAAATGGGTTTCTTTGGGGCGCACGACACAAGACATACAACCCAATCCACTCGGCGTATTGAACAGACAGTTAACAGAGACGGTCAGAAGATCAAGGTCTCGGCTGAATTCAGAAGTTCCCAAGATTTGGGCTTACCATCGACAAGCGATCGCGACAAATACATCGGATTCATGAGGATCGCGATGGAGCAAAGACTTAAACACGGAGTACTTGAAAACCCTGTCAAGTTCACCGGCTACCACCTTCTGAAAGAATTGGGGCTTAGCTTTTCAGGAGAGAACTACGAAGACATCAATAAATGGGGTCAGCGTATGGCCAATACAACCATTACCTCCGAACGAGTCATCTACATGGCTGCGAGGAAGAAATACGCTAACAAAACCGTACATGTATTCCGAAGCTTCACTCGCGCCGGGCAAAGCAACCTGGATGGGACAGGACGATCGGAAGCCTTCGAGGTAGTTCTAGAGGACTGGCTTCTCGAAAACCTCAATCAAAGCTACGTCGTCCCGGAGGACGTTAATGCGTACCGAAAACTAAAAAGACCTACTGCCAAAGGCATCTTCGGATATCTTCATCTGTGGTTTCACGCGAGCCAAGGGAAGCCCATCGAGAAGAACTACGCCGAACTTTGCGTGCTCCTCAACATTCCTAGTTACAAGCACCTTTCCAAAATCCGTGAGACCATGGGCCGCTCTTTGGACGATCTTGGATTCATTGGTTATTTATCGAAATGGGACATACGTCCCATGATGACCAGGAACGGGTACAAGCTTGTGCTTTCTCCTGGTGAGGAAGTCCTAAAGGTTCTTGCCATTTCACACAGGAAACAAATCAAGGCGGAAGGCAGTGAGCCTGAGGAAGACGCTTGGACAGCAAGTCAAGAAGAAGCCGTCAACGAATTGGTCGCCTTCGGGATTAGCAATACGAAGGCAAAAGAACTCGCTCGGACTTATCCTGCGGATCAAGTCATAGACTTCGTTGAATATGCCTCTTCTCTTATAAAAAGAGACAAGGGCCATAAAATCCAGAATCCCGCAGGATTTGTTATCTACCTGCTTACAGGAGGAACAACGATCCCAAGCGACTTTGTTACATCGCGCAAACGGAAGCAAGCTGCGGTTGAACAGCATCTGGTTTCCCTTCAGAATGAATATGAGGCCATGATAAACAAAGAAATTGAGCGGGAGATCGCCGACCGATTTCCTGGTAAGTTACTTCACGATAAGGTGAAAGAAATCCTTGGCCAGCGGAGCCCAGCCGATCAGGAATTCGATAGAATGTTTCCCGTTCAGAGCTTTCGAATCGCCAAGGACTTAATAGGAATGGAACTAAAAGAAAGCCTTTCATTACCCAATTTTGAAGACTGGCACCTGTCTCAACTGCAACCTGGCCTATTTTGACCGAGTCAGTAAGACAATAATTCGTGAAGTTTGTTTCTCAACTCATGACTCTCAGGATCGTCAGGCCACGTGAAGTTCGGAAGGTGTAGGCAAATACTCTCCGCGACAATATCGCCCTGATTAAGGTTGTTATATTCTGCGACTCTTCTGAGTGCTTCTTGAAGCTCGACCGGTAGCCGAAAAGTATTTGTTTTCATGACCGACTTTCGCCGTCCCGGTCTGGCAGGCAAAACGGAGCGCGTCAGCTGATTGGGCAATGCACGATCACCCTCAGCAGGCGGAGATGCGACGTTATTAAAAGCAAGAGTATCAGGAGCAACTACACCGAGATCTCTGCCCTCTTCCGTTGAAGCCGCACCTTCAACACCTTGGCGCTTTGGTTCGGAAACGTCGCTGACGCGATCGACGGTAGGTAAGACCTCTCTTAGGCGCGCGAAGCTGGGGTGATTTCGTTGACTAGGCATTGAACTAATTCCTCCGTTAGATCCCGAATTTCCTGAGCAGCTTTTGAATTAGGGTCGAAGTCGATGACCACTTGACCAGAAAGCGGCGACTGAGCGAATGACTGGCGGGTGCAGACCTCTGTCTTCAACACCCGAATATTTACTCCCTCAACTTTGAACAAGTCCGCCGCAAGGGCCAAAGCTTCATCACCTAGTCGGGTCCTTCCGGGTGGCTTACCATTAATCGCGATAAATACTTTGAGGTCGTCATTCAGGAACGCTATGTCACGAATTAGTGGCAAGAGAGTATGGCTGGCGTGGTAGTCAAGGGGTGTGGGCCTGATTGGTACGAGTAAAACTTCGGCTGCGCGTAAAGCGGAACGAAATATATCTCGGCTGGGATCCACATCAAGAGCTTGGGCGCCCCCGCCGGGAGGGCAGTCGATGAATACGATGTCATGTCGTGCCGCGATCGTTTTCATCTCTTTATGTATAACGGCGTGGGGAAAGGGAAGGATGTCGAAGGGTAACGCGTTCTCTTCAGCGTTTTTCCGCCACTGCATTGCCGAAGCTTGTGGGTCAGCGTCAATCAGTAGGACTTTATAGCCGCCCTCGCGAGCGAGGGCGCCGGCCATGTTCATGGAGAGTGTGGTCTTCCCGCAACCGCCCTTCTGATTGGCGAAAGCTATAACAATCGGCATGCTGACAATAGTATAGCAGCCATATGGCAGCCAGGAGGCTGCGCTATTGCATAGAAGCGGCAGAAGTGCACTGCGCCATACGCTTTGTAGCACTTGGCTTTTGAAGTGAGTATGGCAGTCCTAACGCAGCAGTGTAACAGCGAGGAGACTGCAAGGCGGCTGCCAGACGGCCGCTGCGTGGCAGCTGTATAGCTGCCATATTCCAGTGGTACGTTCGATACACCACCGCTTTCTGTGGATGCTTGGAAATAGGACGACTTCCCTTAGCCTCCTTTTTCTCACGCATGCGTTGCTTGTCGCACCAGTTAACCATCGTTCCTGGTAGCGATATCGCAGCCATATGGCAGACGTCTATCTGTTGCACGGTAGCTATACAGCAGCCAGCACGTAGAAAAGCGGCAGCCATACAGCTTGCAGAATTAAGCTACCAAAGCTAAGCCGCTAACGCTATTCTTTGGACATCTTCAATATGACTGCGATATGGCTGCCATACGTCAGTGTACGGCGGTGATATTGGTGCTGGATACTTAAGCTGCCCAGCTATTTCCCAGGCATCTTTGGCCGCCATAGACTCCTGATATGTTGCGAGGAGCGGACGACCCTTCCGTGGGCTGAATGACGACACGGCGCCCTAAAGAAACGACGATCTTGGCGTTAGAATTGATCTCCATGTGACGTGTCAATTCTGTCCGCCACCGAGACATTGACCCGACGGTCTGCAGAGGGCAATTATTGGGTTTGATAGCGCTTGCGTAGTTCAGCAAAAAACTGCAAGGCGGGCAGGTCTTTCAAACTGGACAGGCCGAAGTCCTTGAGGAACAGTTCGGTTGTCCGGTAGAGAAGGGCCTCCCCGTCCTTGTGTCGTCCTGCGGGCGCGATCAATTTCCTCCTCAGCAATGTCACAAGAACTCCGGCGCCGGCGACGCGCCGGATCCGCTGAATCTCCGGCGCGGAGATCGGCTGTTTGTAGGCGATGATGGCGAGCGTCTGCAGGGCGGGGAGCGAGAGCGGGGCTCGTGGGCGGAGACCCCGCAGAAATTCCTGCAGAAACTCCTGGTGTTCGGGCTTGCTGGCCATCGCATAACGGCCGCCCATCTGCCGCACGAACACGCCCCGTTCGGGCCTTTCGCACGCGGCGGTCAGCTCCTCCAGCAGACCGAGAACGATCTTTTCCGGTTCCTCCAGCGCGCGCGCCAACTGGGCGACCGAGACCGGCTCAGGCGAGGCGAAGAGCGCGGCTTCAATCCGGGCGCGAAGACGACGTTCCTCGTGGAGATCGAAAAGACGCGTAAGCGACCGTTCTTCTTCCGCCGCTTGCTCCCCTTCAGGAGATTCCATCGGGCTCCTCCTCCCCTGCGGCTCGGCCCAGAGCCGCTTCGAAGCTCGCATAGTCGTTCGCTAGGGCTTGCGCGAGCGTGAACAACTTCTCGATCAGCTCCTCCGCCCGTCCGAAGCGCACGGTCAGCCGGCCGGGACCGAGCTGAATGCCCGGGGGCAGACCGGCGATTGTCAGGTCCGAAAGCCGGGCCGGCTCCGGAATGCGGATCGAGGGCAGGGTCCGTCCGACCCGGGCTTCGCCGAGGAAAGCCTCGACGCGGTGTTTCTGCTCGGCGAGTTCCTCGAACGTTCCGCCGGCCCGGGTCTCGGCAAGGAGGGCCCGCACCGACTCGCGCGTCGCGACGAGTGCGCTTTTCTTTTTGCGAGCCCCGCAACGATGGAGCAGGGCGACGGCGCGGCGGCGTCGGACTCCGAACAGGGCTTCGATTGCGGCGCGGTTCCAAAGCTCGGGTGCCGTTTCGGCGTCGAGAGCGGCTTCGATGGCGGGAACTCTTTCGAGCCAGGTAGGTTGGTCGGGCATGCGGGGCAGTTTCCCAGAGTATACTCCCGGGTCCGCGGTAGTGCACGGCTGGTGCACGATCAGTTAACAATATATCGTGCTAATGTGTATTAGGACGAACAGAAGCGCTATACTCGCCCTATGCCCCTCTCCCGCACCCTTTCTCCCGCTTCCTCCCCAGCCGACGCCGTCCGCCAGGCTTTGATCGGCTCTTTGTATAAGATTCACCGGCCCGAACTGGCCGATGTGGTCGCCTCCGCCGACCTGGCGTTTGAAAGTCCCGGCCTTTGGCTCTGGCCGCTCGACTCGGCGCTCGATGCGGCTTGGCTGGAGGGAAAACTCCTGGCGGCGGCGCTCGAAAGCGGCTTGCCGCTTTCTTGGATTCGCGTGGTCTCGACCGACGGGCGGGGCAGGGAAGGGCAAGCGTGAGACAACAGGCCTGGTGCTGCCGGGCCTGCGGCTCGGCGGCGCTGGTCGCGGGCGGACTCTGCCGACGGTGTTACGACCGGCGCCGGCATTTCCCGGCGTTTCTTCGGCGGGCACCGCGAAGCGGTTCTCACGCGAGATGGCTGTTGTCAGGTCTGCCTGGGACGCCAGGGACTGGTCGTGCACCATCGCCGGCCGGGAACGGATCGGCCGACCGCCCAGATTGCGGTGTGCCGTTGCTGTCATGTCCGCCTGCATCGCCGCGGACAGTTGCCGGGCGAGTACTCCGATCTCTTCTTTCGGCTCTGGCGGGAGCAGCATCCTGGACGTCCGGCGCAGCTGCGTCTCGCTCTGGCCGCGCCATGAGCGGCCCGGGCGGAGAACTGGTCCTTTCCTCTACCGCCGGAGAGTCTTCGCCCTTGCTCCTGATCGAGTCCGTTCTCGGGACCCTCACCTGCGAAAAAACCAAGCAAGCGTACGCGACGGCACTGACGGATTTCCTGTCCTGGACGGCCGAGCGGGGTGAGCCGCTCTCGAAACCGCTGGTCGAAGCCTGGCGTGGGGCGCTGCTCGCCCGGGGCCTCTCGGTCTCGTCCGTCAATCAACGGCTCAGCGCCGTCCGGCTGCTCGTCCGGCAAGCGGCGGAGCGGGGGGGCGCTGACGGCCGAAGAAGCGCTGCGCCTCGCCTCGGTTCCGAATGTCAAACAAGGCGGTCAGCGATTGGGAAAATGGCTGACCGAAGGGGAAGCGGGCAAACTGCTCGGCGTGCCCGATCCGAAAACCCGCATCGGCCTGCGCGATCGGGCTCTGTTGGCGCTACTCGTCGCCTGCGGGTTGCGGCGCGACGAGCTCGTCCGGCTCGAGGTGCGGCATCTCCAACTGCGCGACGAGCGTTGGGTGCTGCTCGACATACAAGGGAAGGGAAGACGGCTCCGCACCGTGCCCGTGCCGCTCTGGGTGAAGCGACTGATTGACCGATGGATGGAAGCGGGGGAGATTTCCGCGGGGCCCTTGTTTCGGACGCTGCGCAAGGGCGGGGGACTCGCCCCGGGCGTGAAGCCCATCAGCGACGACCTGATCTACACTCTTGTCCGGCAGTGTGGCGCCGCCATCGGCCATCGGGAATTAACGCCGCACGATCTGCGCCGCACCTGCGCCAAGCTCTGCCGCAAAGCAGGAGGGGATCTCGAGCAGATTCAACTGCTCTTGGGGCATGCCAGTATTCAGACGACCGAACGCTATCTCGGCACCAAACAGGATCTCGTACAGGCCGTGAATGACCGAGTCAAAATCCGGGTAGAGTAGGACATGGTTGTGCGATACCAGAACCTAATGGAACATTTTCCCGATGCGAGAAAAATCACTGTACTCTAAAGATTGACAACGATGAGTGCTGTATCTCCTGCCTATTTTGAGTTGGTGGATTTTATTGCTGCCGGGACAACCCCGGAAACACTCCTTGCCTTCCAGCCGTCGGAAGCCGTGCAGAGTCGCATACACGAATTAATTGAAGGAAGACAGGACGGCGCCTTAACGCCGGATGAAGAGACCGAACTAGAGGAGTTCCTGCAGCTCGAGCACATCCTGATGCTGGCGAAAGCACAAGCTCGCCGGCGCCTCTCACTTGCCCAGTGACATCGACGATGGACTTCGTCATTTCGTAGCGGAGCGGGCCTCCCGCCGTTGCGAGTATTGCCTGTTGCATGAGGAAGATGCGTATTCTCCTCATCAAATCGATCACATCATCAGTCGAAAGCACGGTGGACGCTCCGAAGCGGACAATCTGGCGTATGCCTGTCTTCGTTGCAATGCGTGGAAGGGTAGCGATCTGGGCTCCGTTCACGTAACGACTGGCCGCTTGATCCCTCTCTTCCACCCTCGAAGACAACAATGGCTCGATCACTTCCGATTAGCCGGTGCTTTTATCGAGCCACTCACAGAGCATGGAATTGTAACTGCTCGTCTACTTAAGCTGAATCTGGATAAGCGCGTCATCGAACGGAAGCTCTTGATCGCCCTTGGCAGGTATCCGCGTGCATGAACGGCGTTTGGGGGTGTGACCTGCCCGCCGAAGTTGTGCCAGTCATAACTAGGCAGGTGGTAGCCACATCCAACCGAAAACCTCCGTTAAGGGCCTTAGAGGTGACAAGAGCTAGGAACGGCGTGGGCAGACTCAAGCAGCACTTGGCTGTCGTTTGTGCTGAAAACGAGCAAGGATACCGGCTATGCCGCCAAAGAGGGCTCCTACGATGGGACCTATCAGGAGGTGCGAAAAACCTGAATCAAGAGTGTTGGCAATCGAAAATGCATGAACATCTCCCCATCCACTCCGTTGAAATTCTGGCCAAGTGGCGACGTAGTCCAATCGGGGAATCGATGAATATAGAAGTGCAAATCCGAAGGTCACCGCCATCAACATCGTCACCATAGCGCTCCAGGAACCCGCAAGAGCGCCTAAGCCGGTGCTTGTCGTTGTGCGCGAGGCGCGATACCCCACCACACCCCAGAGTAGGAAGGTTAATAACATCGACGACAGTGTGACGGTCCCATTCGCCGCGCCGAAGTTAACAAGATTCTCTAACCACATATGCACAATCTGTATGATTCCCCCGAGGAGGCCGAGAGGTGTCCCTACCTGCAATATTCTCCGTCGCAATGGATCCGTATGTGAGGTTGCCCACACCACGAGCAGCGCGTACACAATCAGCAAGAATGCCGGCTCTAAGACGAATTTCAGACCGCCTGGCATCACCAGGAGTGGGCGGTAGAAGAATACGCGGACTCCAATCATTGCCAAGTTGAGCAGGATACCCAGCAAGAGCGCCAGCCGGACAGTTGAAACAACAGCAGCCTTCATATGAGCCACACTTTCCAGTACCGAAGTCGTTAACCAATCAACCAAGATGTGAATGAGGAAACGAAGTACACCGCAAACTCTTGGCCTTCGCTCGAGAGCACGGCAGCGGTCACGAAAGACTTGAGTCATTTCATGGCCATATCGTCGGCGAAAATCAGATGGGTAGGCAAAGAGCAGCGCCCCATAAATACGACAAGCCCAACGTAGGAATCTTTGTTGGGACAAGTGCTGCATTATGATCTCCCTCGAGCCAGCACAGCCTTTCGTAGCGGAAGTAGTTGCTTCCCTTTCGCGGCCCGAACAGCAGTTGCAAGACGTTCCGCTTCAGCCCGAACTACGCGCTGACCAAGTTCCGTCATCCGGTAATATCGGCGGCGTTCGTCGTCAAGAAGCGGGTCGGGCCGCTCGTCCGATCCAATCACTAAACCGGCCGCAAGCATCCGCTTTAAACAACCATAGAGTGTGCCGGGGCCGAGTTGAAGAACATCGTTAGTCTGCCTCGCGACATCTTGCATGATGCCGTACCCATGAAGCTCGCCGCTGGCTAGGGCCAGCAAAATATGGAAAACCGCCGGCGTGAGGGGGAGAAGGTCTTCAGGGGCGCGGTTCCTAGTCATATCCATATACATCCGCTACGGATGTATATTACCGGAAGCAAGCAATTCCTGTCAAGACGGACGGTCAATCGATTCGGTGATCATGCGATAGAGTCAAACTGCGCAGAATAAGGTTACTGCGCAGTATTCCGGTCCCTCAGGAGGCGTTATGGCCCACAGCGGCGGTCCAAAACGGCCAAAAGTGCGTGGTAATCAGCCAAAGGCGCACTTTGGGGCGGGCTTGGCTGAAATTGTCTCCGAGACGGTTCGCATCTGGCGCAAGCATCACCTGGGGTATGACCAGACCAAATACGTTGTGGAACAGGCACGCCGGGGTCTGAAGCTGCAGCCGGTGCACAATCGCCGGGAGAACAGTGAACCGTCTCGACAAATCGGAAGTGGAGCGGCTGATCCGCAACACGTACCAGTCGCACAACAAGTACGGACTGATGATCAAGACTCTTTTCCTGAGCGGTGCGCGGGTGGATGAATTTGTTCACATCCGAGTCGAGGACCTGCATCTTGATGCCGACCCACCACAAATCTTTCTCAGCCATTGCGGGGTATCGGCAGCAACTCTGTAGAAATTTACTCTTAAGGACCTGGTTTAGGGCTCCCAAAAGTAAGAAAACAGGCAAAAGCTACCTGAACCGATGATTCTTGCGTGAAATACCTGCGTACAATGCTGATTTCATGCTATGTTGCTGGCATGTCCGCCGTATTGTACGCAGCAAACAGCCTCTCGATCACGGGGGTCGACCTTGCGTGAAATACCGCAGCGCCTGCCCAAAGCCAGGGAATACCCGTGGGTTGCCGCCTTTTTCCGGGCGCTGGCCCGCGAGGACCTTGCGGCAGTGACCGTGCGTGGCTACCGTAGCGACCTCGGTCTATTTGCCACTTGGTACGACGGTCATCCCCTGGAGAAACTGACGGCCACCGATCTCGCCCACTTCCGCCAATACTTGAGCCGCGAGCGTTCGCTCAAGCCGGCCAGCGTCAATCGCAAGCTCGAAGCGCTCCGCCGCTTCTGCCGCTGGGCGCACACGAGCGGCAAACTACGAACCAACGTAGCCGCCGAACTGAAGCTAGCCCGAACGGTGCGGAGTATGCGTCCGAAAGGATTGCTGGCCCCGGAGGTCCAGGCACTCCTACGCGCTGCCGGCCAGTCGCGCCGCGCGTTGGCGCGGCGCAACTACGCGGTCGTGCAACTCCTTTTGCAAGCAGGCCTGCGGGTCAGCGAAGCCGCTGGTTTGCGCCTCGAAGACCTGGAGATCCGAGAGCGGCAAGGGAAGGTGCACATCCGTGGCAAGGGGAACAAGGAGCGCTCTGTGCCGCTGAATGCGACCGCACGCCGGGCGCTCCAGGCGTATCTCAACGAGCGGGAGGAACCCGGCACACAAGATCCGGTCTTTTTGTCCGACACCGGCGCTGCGCTCTCCGTGCGTTCGATTCAGTCGCTCATTTCGGAGCTGGCCCGGCGCGCTCACCTTTTTCGGATTGTTGTTTCGGCCCACACGTTGCGTCACACCTTCGCGCTCGGATACCTCAAACAAAATCCCGGCAAACTCATCGAACTCGCCACGCTGCTCGGACACGAGTCGCTCGACACAACGGCCCTCTATGCACTGCCGGCTGAGGAGGACCTGGCGGCCGATGTCGAACGCAGCGTGTATAACGTCGATGTCTGAACGGCGGCGGCAGACCGGGCTGAGCTTACCCGAAGATTCCAGCGAAGAAGAACTCGCCCACAACTGGACGCTGTCGGAAGCAGATCGTGTGGAAGTGCTGCGTTGCCGCGGCGATGACAACCGCCGACGTTTCGCCCTCCAGTTATGCGTCCTGCGCCACTACGGCCGCTTTCTCGATCGGTACCAAGAGGTGCCGGTCCGGATTTTGAATCATCTGAACCGGCAACTCGGACTGACGCCCCTAGTCTCCTTGCCGGAGGCCGAGCGCGATGCCACCGAATCGGGCCACCAACAAAGGCTCCGGGAGTATTTCGGCTACCGCACCTTCGATGACGACGCCCGGACTTTGTTAGAAGAGCATCTGCGCTCTCGCCTCGCCCAGGGCGCTTGGCCGGAAGATCTCTTTGATTCGGCCGTGGACGCGTTGCGCTTCTGGAAAGTGGTTCCGCCGGCGATGGCCACCATCGAGCGGCTCGCCGCCTCCCTGGGCGCGGTGGGGCGCGAGGAAATGTTTCGCCGGATTACATCGCGCTTGGATGAATCCACACGGCAGACCCTGGAACGGGTACTGGAGGTGCAGCCTGGTCAGAGCCGCTCCTTGCTGTTCCGCTTTCGGGAGTATCCGCCGGAAGCGACGCCCGCCTCTCTCGAGGATTATCTGGAGCGGTATCGGGAGATTACATCTGTCGGTGTGGGAATTCTCAATCTGAGCGGCACCCCCTCTGCCGTCGTCGAGCGCTTGGCGCAACTGACGCGACGATACGATGTGCAGGCTCTCAAACGGTTTGCCCCGGAGACGCGAACCGCCATGCTGGTCTGCTTTCTGGTGGAGGCGCACAAATCCCTGCTCGATCATCTGATTGTGATGCACGAGCAGTACATCACAGGCCTTCTGCGCCGCACCCGCCACGCCTTTGACGAACGTCATCGCGAGTTTCGCAAGCGCGCCCGCCGGGGAATCGAAACGGTGCTGTCCGCTTTGGAAATTCTGCTTGAACGCTATACGGACGATCCGCTCGTTGCACTCTATCGACAAATCGAAGAATCCACTCTGCGCGCTGCACTGGCGGATTGCCGCGAGTTTGAGCGAATCGAAGATCACGGATTCCAGGATGAACTGCGCGCCCGCTATTCCGGGCTGCGCCGGTATTTACCGGCCTTCCTGGAACTCCCGTTCCGCGCCGAAAGAGGCAGCGAACATCTGTTGGCGGCAATCGAAGTCGCGCGGGAACTCAATCGCGACCACGTCCGCAATCTGCCATCTGACGCGCCGGATGATTTTGTTCCGCCGGGCTGGCGCGTGTCCCTGTATCGGGATCAAGTCAAGACGGGGCGCGCGGACCGGCGCTTGTGGGAACTGGCGCTGGCAGTGGCCATGCGAGAGGCGCTGCGCGGCGGAGGACTCTACATCGTCGAGAGCCGTCATCACGTCTCTTTCTCGAACCTCATTTACAACCAACAACAATGGGCAGAGGACCGGACAACAGCCTATGCGCAGCTCAATCTCTTCGAGGAACAGGACGCGGTGATCGCCGGGCTGATGCGCCAGTTTGACGAAGTAGCCGGCACGACCGCTCGCAGCCTGAACAACAATCCCTTCGCCACGGTTGTGAATGGGCGGCTCAAGTTGCATGTCCGCGATGCGCTGCCTGTATCCGGGGAAGTCAAAACCGTGCGGGGCCTCATCGAGTCCAGCCTTCCGCGTGTGCGCATTGAGGACCTGCTACGGGACGTCGATGCTGCCACACACTTCACGCGCGCCTTCCGGCCGCTCGGGGGATATGAGCCGCGCTCGGAGCGTCTCTATCCAGCCTTGCTCGCTGCCCTGATCGCCCACGGCACCAATCTCGGGATCGCGGCCATGGGCCAGAGCGCTCAGGGGATCACGGTGGATATGCTCCAGCACGTCACCCGGTGGTTTCTGCGCGAGGACACCATCCAAGCGGCCAACGCCGCGTTGGTGAATTTTCATCACCAACTTCCGATCAGCCGTATCTGGGGAGAAGGCATTGCCTCCTCTTCCGATGGCCAGCGCTTTGGGATCCAGCAGAGTTCGCTGCTTGCCTCCTACTATCCGCGGTATTTCGGCTATTACGATCGGGCTGTCACGGTTTACACGCACACTTCGGATCCGTGTTCAGCACGCGCATCATCTCCTGCTCGCCGCGCGAGGCGCTCTATGTACTCGATGGGCTGCTTGAAAATAACACCATTCTGCGCCTCCGCGAGCACTACACGGACACGCATGGCTTCACGGAACATGTCTTTGGATTGTGTTATCTGCTCGGTTATTCCTTCATGCGGCCAGGCTGCGCGATCTCGCTGACCAACACCTCTATAGGATGAACCGCCGAGCCGACCATGGGCCCCTCAACCCGCTGTTCCACGGAGTGGCCGACAGCGACCTGGTCCGAGAGCAATGGGACTTCCTGGTCCGGGTAGCGGCTTCGCTCAAAAACCGGACTGCCCCGGCCAATGTCATCGTTCAGCGACTCGCCAATGCCTCTTCGTCGGACCGGCTGGCGGGAGCTCTTACGGCACTCGGCCGCATCGTGAAGACCATTTTCATTTTGCGCGATCTCTCCGATGAAGGGCTGCGGCATCGTGTCCAGTTGCAGTTGAACCGGGGTGAAGCCCGTCACGAGCTAGTGGGACGCTGCCTCTTCTTCGCAAACCGGGGTGAGTTTCGAACCGGAGACGCCGAGGAAATTATGAACAAGGCAAGCTGCCTCAGCTTACTATCGAATGCGGTACTCGTGTGGAACACGCTGCGGATTGCGGAGATCGTGAAGCAACTGCGAGCCACGGGTCATGTAATCGCAGACCAGGATCTCGCCCGAGTATTGCCGCTCATGCACGCGCATGTAATCCCGAATGGAACCTATCGTTTCTCGGACGAGGAAGAGCCCGGGAGAACCTACGCAGCCGCGAGTTAAACGAGCGAGACTTCATGTCTGAGAAATATTCAACTTGTAGCTGTAGTTCCTCAGTTTGGGCCACAGCTCTGGGGATAGTGCTTTCTCTGGGTTGTTCAGCCGTGGCGCAGCAGCCGGCCACAGTCCGCCAGATACTGGCTGGCACGATGCTGCCAGGCCTTGAGGTGGCCACCTTCGAACACAGCGAGACTTTGTATCCGTCAATGCGTGTACTGCGCAACGGTCCTGTGCGTTCGCTGCCTTTGGCACCGAACCAGCTCCAGAACGTTCGTTTCGAGTCCGGCGGCAAAAACTACGATCTGTTCGACTACCTTGCCGACAATCGCATCGCAGGTCTGCTCATCCTCAAGAATGGCAAGATCGCGCTGGAAGACTATGAATTGGGTGCCACCCCCTCGACGCGCTGGGCTTCATTCTCCATGGCCAAGTCTGTTTCTTCGACCCTCGTCGGAGCGGCACTAAAGCAGGGCCTCATCTCCAGTCTTGATGTTCCTCTCTCCCGCTATGTGCCAACGCTCCAAGGTGGTGGCTACGACGGAGTGAGTATTCGCAACCTGCTGCAGATGGCATCCGGAGTCAAGTGGGACGAAACCTATACCGATCCGGAATCAGATGTCAGTAAGCTTGGCCTACTCTTGCTGTCTCAAAAGCCCGGTGCCGTCGTGAACTATATGCGTGCTTTGCCCAAGGCCGGAGCGCCCGGTTCAGTCTGGAACTACAGCACAGGTGAGACTTACTTAATAGGACCGGTCGTCGAAGGAGCAGCCCACAAACCGCTTGCGACGTACCTCTCGGAAACGCTCTGGTCACGGCTCGGCATGGAGCAAGATGCCAGTTGGTGGTTGGAATCCCCGGGTGGTATGGGACTTGCAGGTTCTGGTATCGCCGCAACCCTGCGTGATTACGGACGCTTCGGTCTGTTCGTTCAGCAGGACGGCATGATCGACGGTCAACGATTGGTTTCCGAAGGATGGTTTCAGGAGGCTGGCAGCGCTCACCTTATCGGCAGCAAATCTGTCGACTATGGATACCTTTGGTGGCCTATGCCCGCCGGAGACTCGATTCACCAGGGCGCCTTCGAAGCGCGCGGGATATTCGGTCAACACCTGTACATCAATCCCAACGAAGAGCTAGTGATTGTTGTACTGAGTGCGCGTCCAAAACCAACCGGGGCTACAATCCTGGATGACGCTGCCTTCTTTGCAGCGGTGGCTAGATCTCTGCGGTAGCGTGAACCTGGGGGTTGATGCTGCGTACAATACGCTAGCGTAAATTTCTGCAGAGTTGCTGCCGACACTCCGTAAGTGAAAGGACGATCCTGCGATGACCCACAATTCTGACGATGCGCTTTTCAACCTGGAGAGCATTCGATTCCGGGGGGTCAGCCAACTAAGCGCATTCAGAATCAACGTCGGCTTAATTTGATCGAGCGGTGTGCGGGCATCGAGCGCCTCCACTCGCCGCCGCACAGTGCGGTAGTTGGGGCTGGGCAGTTGTCGTTCCGCAAATCGTCGTTTGACTTCCTGAAACAGCGCTCCGAGCGAGGGCCGTTCACGTGTTAAATAAAACTCTTTGATGCAGACTGCGATTAGATCCTCGCGAACTGGATCGAGAAACTGGGAGTTTTTGGCACGGCCACGCTTCCAGGGAAGCAGCGACGAGGTTTGGGGACGCCGCTTGTAACGATTAACAAGGCGGTAGATTGTGACCCGGCCCAATCCCAGACTCTCGGCGGCCTCGACCACTGCCGATTCACTCAACCGCACCTGTTCTGCCAGAGGCCGAATGATCGCCTCGCGCTTGAGTGCCGCGCTCCAATCGGCGTCCGACGCCGTCTGCCACTCCTGCCACCTTTGCATCTAAATCGGATACGAAACTGGATCGAAAGCCTGTAACCGATTAAAGTACAACACTTTCGCCTTTAAGTACAACAACTTTGTACTTAAACATGAAAAGTAGCTGAAAATAAAGGGACGCAGATTTAATTTTCACTACCGCGCGACACAACGCGCCGACGATCCCGCAACTGTTCGTTTGGTGAGAGCCTTGACCGATACGCCAGTGGATTGGGCCAAAGTTCTAAGGACTCTTTGATCCCCACTTTGAACCAGGGACGAAGGGTATTGAAAGCCAAAGGCGTCGGGCAACAGATCGCTCGGTGAAATACCATATACGGCCGCTATCCTGGCGATCCACGAGTAAAGAACTTCTCCGTTTTTTGGGCGGAATGTTACCGGCCAAAGCTTCCGCCAGTGTGATCGATCTGGACCAACTCTAACGGTTCACTCGCGGTGAGAGACGCCTTCACGGACGGAACTGATTTGCTCCCTTCGTACCCTCTCTTGCTCGAATCACATCGCTTACATCGAGGGATTTTACCCGAGTCCTGACCGCTTTATACGACGGCGCTTCTATCTTTGCCTGGAAACACTCAAGCGCAATTGTTCGGTGAAGGGACGCGACGGAAGGACGTTGTCGCGATAAGTAGAACTTGTCGATCAACTCATCGATGATGTTTTCTTGATCAACACTAAGCTCTTTCGAGCCGTTCTTTTTCCCCGCTTTTATCGGTAGCAGCGAACTGGCTTCCCGCGAATCTCTAAAGCGCGCCAACAAGCGATACACGGAAGCGCGGCTAAGTTTTAGCTTTCGCGCGGTATCGTCGATTTGTTCAACTGAAGGACTCTTGGCTTCGGCCAAACGAGCCAGGACCTTGGCGCGGCGCACCGTCGTTTTCCACGTTTTGTCCGGAATCCCCACCAGTGTCGTGGTGAGATCCTGCTTCGTTTTCACCCCCACAAATTCTTACGATATAGGAAATATTCTTACGATTCAAGATCAAATTGTTCGAGGGCTTATTTTGCAACTATCTGAAGGTGAGGGAGTTACGGGATAGCCCATTCTTACGAATTAGGAAAAGTGACACCTCTCCCGCACCCTTCCTCCCGCCTCCTCCCCGGCCGACGTCGTCCGCCAGGCGTTAATCGGCTCTCTCTATAGGGTTCACCGGCCGGAACTGGCCGATGTGGTGGCTTCGGCCGACCTGGCCTACGACTGGGCCGGTGTCTGGCTCCGTCCGCAGGATTCGTCTCTCAGTTCGACTTGGTTGGAGCGCCAGCTCCTCGAGGCGGCGCTCGAAAGCGGCTTGCCGCTCGCTTCGATCCACGTGCTCGCAACAGCAGGGCAGGGAAGAGGGAGCGAGGAAACGGACCAGTGAGACAAGCGGCCTGGTGGTGCCGGGCCTGTGGCAGTTCGGCGCTGCTCGCGCAGGGACTCTGCCGAGCCTGCTATGACCGCCAGCGGCATTCCCGAAAGTATTTCGGCGGTTTCCGTGAACAGGTGCTCGGGCGGGACCGCTGTTGTCGGGTTTGTCTCGCGGACCGACAGCTGCTGGTCCACCATCGCCGGCCGGGTTGGGAGAAACCGGCCTGGCAGATCACACTGTGCCGCGGTTGTCATGCCCGGCTGCATCGGCGAGGATAACTGCCGGGGGTCTATGGCCCGCTCTTCTTCTATTTATGGCGCGAGCAGCATCCCCGGTCTCCGGCCCAGTTGTGCCTGCCGCTCGCGGCATGAGGCACTTTCGTGCCTGACCAAACGCTCGCGACGCTTTTGCCGCCGGAGGCGACGGACGTTCTGATCGGGAGCGTGCTGGCCACGCTCACGTCGGAGAAAACCAAGCAGGCGTACGCGACCGCACTCGCCGACTTTCTGTCGTGGACGGCCGAGCGCGGCGAGCCCTTATCGAAACCACTGGTCGAATCCTGGCGTGGGGCGCTGCTCGCCCGTGGTCTCTCGGTGTCGTCGGTCAATCAACGGTTGAGCGCCGTTCGGCTGCTTTTTCGGCAGGCGGCGGAGCGTGGCGCGCTCACAGCCGAAGAGGCCGTGCGGCTGGCCTCGGTGCCGAATGTGAAGCAAGGGGGACAACGGCTGGGAAAATGGCTGACCGAAGGAGAAGCGGGCAAATTGCTCGGGGTCCCCGATGCAAAGATCCGCCTCGGCCTGCGCGATCGTGCGCTTCTGGTCTTGCTCGTCGCCTGCGGGTTGCGGCGCGACGAACTGGTCCGCCTCGAAGTCCGGCATCTCCAATTGCGCGACGAACGATGGGTGCTGCTCGACCTCCAGGGGAAGGGAAGACGGCTGCGCACGGTGCCCGTTCCGCTCTGGGTCAAACGAATTCTCGATCGGTGGCTTGCAGCCGGGGAGATTACCGCTGGGCCCTTGTTCCGGACATTGCGCAAGGGCGGGGGACTCGGCCCGGCCGGGAAGCCGATCAGCGAGGACTTGATCTATACCTTAGTCCGGCAGAGCGGGGCGGCTATCGGGCATCCGGAACTGACGCCGCACGATCTGAGGCGGACGTGCGCCAAATTGTGTCGCAAAGCGGGAGGGGATTTGGAACAAATTCAGCTGCTGCTCGGCCACGCGAGTATCCAAACCACCGAACGCTATCTCGGCACCAAACAGGACCTCGTTCAGGCCGTTAACGATCGTGTCAAGATCCGCGTCGAGTGAGGCTGGCGTGGGTCGGTAGCAAGAGGGTCGATTCGTAAATGGTTACTTGCGCCCGCCGTACACTGTTGTCTAGCCCGTTAGCAATGTCCAGCTCCGAAACTGTTCCGGTTCCCCTCATCGAAAGCCGTATTTATCTTCATTCGAGGCCAGAAGGTATTACTCGATGCAGATTTGGCCGTCCTCTATGAGGAGAAAACACGAAAAGGAAATCCATGCACGCCAAGCCTTTTAGATCAATCAAATCAGGATATTGCGAGCGGAGACAAATGCGTGAATGGCGGCTTCAGAGCTTTGGTGCCAATCGGTAAGTCATTGTTTTGACAGATGCCGATTTTCCAAACGTGCGTAAAATCGCGAATCGTATCTTCTCCTCTTCCTGCTCTTACCAAGCCAGTCACGGGGCTGAGCAGCAATCATTTTGCGACACCAGGCGCTGCTGTTATACTGGCCCGTTAATCAGCAGCCGGGTCAGATGCTGGCCTAAGAGGTGGTCGGTGAAAAGATTCTTGGTCGTGTTGTTTGCGGCTCTGACAGCGAGCGTTGCTTTCGGGCAGGTTACATCGCGTGTCACGGGTCTTGTGCAGGATTCCAGCGGCGCAGTTGTAACTGACGCGTCCGTAACTTTAACCAACGAAGCCACCAACGTCCCGGTAAATACCACCACGACATCGGCTGGTAGTTATGTTTTCGATGGAATGCAACCCGGCAGCTACCGGGTGACCATCGAAAAGTCTGGTTTTTCGACGTTCATTGCAAGCGGAAATGTACTCACAATCGGCCAGCCGATGGTGATCAACGCGAATCTGCAAATTGGCGCCAATAAGCAAGCAATTGAAGTCGTGAGCGCGGCGCAAGCGGTGCAGACCGACACCTCCGGAAACATCGGCAACCTGGTTGATCAGGTTAGCGTCACCACGCTGCCGATCGTCGGTTCGCGCGGACGAAGCCCCCTTGATTTGCTAGAGCTGCAGCCGGGTGTGGTCGATGCCGGCGGATTCAATTCCGAAGGAACAAATGTGGCGGGCGGCGGTGTGCATGTAAACGGTTCGCGCGACCGCGCCTGGAACTACACACTCGACGGAATCGATATAAACGAGACCAGCGCCGGAGGAAGTAACTTCTCCCCGCTGCGCACAAATCCCGATTCGATCTCTCAATTCCGCGTACTGACGAGCAATTTCACCTCCGAGTACGGACGGAATAGCGGCGCGCAGGTCGAGATGATCACGCGGTCGGGAGCGAATCAGTTCCACGGCACCGCATTTTACTTCTACCAGACACCGGGGCTGAACGCGAACGACACTGGCAATAAGATGTCGACTCCGCCGATCGGCCGCCCTCAGTTCGTACAGCGCATTCCGGGCGGAAGCATTGGTGGTCCGATTATCAAGAACAAAACCTTCTTCTTCTTTAACGTTCAGACACTGCACACACGCCAGAGTTTCACCAACACGAGCACGGTCTACACGGCTGCAGCGCGGCGAGGCCTGTTCCGCTACGTTACCGGCTGCGGCGGCAATTGCCGGAACGTAGCTGCGGGCTCGCTCGGCGCGGTGGTCGATGCAAACGGTAACCCTCTGGGCGGAGTCAGCATCGGCAACTACGATATCGCGGCCAGCGATCCGGCGCATCTCGGTCTCGATCCGCAGATTCAATCGATTCTCAACAAGACGCCGCTGCCGAACAATTTCGCCGTAGGAGACGGGCTCAATCTCGCTGGATACACATTCCCCGCCCGGCAAGTTGAGAATCAGGTCGACTGGACGATCAAGGTCGACCACAACATCAACGACAAGAATTCTATTTTTGTCCGCTGGGCAATGGGACACCAGAATACGGAGGGTGACACCGCGAACGGCGGTCTAGCGCCTTTTCCGAATGCGACAAACATTGTCGATACACAACGGCAGCCGAGGAATCTGGCGGCGGCATGGCGCAGCACGATCAGCCCGGTGCTAACCAACGAGCTCGTGCTCGGCTTGAACCGGTTCTCGTTTAACTTTGTCAATCCGGATCCGAGTGCGGCGAAGAATCCGCCATACATTCTGAACGACATCACCATGCCGCTGCAGAATTACGTGGGAAACAAGCGCGCTCTTACGACCTACCAACTGGTGGACAACGTAAGCTACGCACACTCGGCCCACGTATTTAAAAGCGGAATCAATTTCCGTTATCAACGCCATATCGACGATCGTGGTTCGATCGGTAATTTCGATGCCGCGCCCGCGGTTTATTTCGACACCGCCACCAATAGCGTCGATCCGGTCGCCTTTAACCTGCCCGTGAACTCGATCAATACGACCTACGATCTGCCTGTTTTAAACAACGCGGTCAATAACCTGTTGGGCCGGTTCGGCGAAATCGATCAAGGCCTAGTAGCGGCCACCAGCAATCAGTTTGCGCCGCCGGGCACGCTGCTGCAATTCGATTTTCGCATGCCGGAATACGACTTTTATGGGCAGGACACCTGGCATATACGCAAGAACCTGGTGATTGATTACGGGCTGCGGTGGGAGATCAAGCTGGCGCCGAACGACACAAAGAACCGGATTCTGCGGCCGGCTCAGCCATTCGATGCGGGCGCTCCGCCAGGCAACACAATCCGCTGGGTGCAGGGGCAGCTCTATAACAGTTCGTTCGGCGATTTGGGGCCCTCGGTCGGCATTGCGTGGGATCCGTTCAGCGATGGAAAAACTTCCATTCGCGCGAATTATCGATTGGCTTACGATCGCATCAATACGTTTTCGCTCTCGGCCGGAATTTTCCAGGGACTGCCCGGCGAGACTCTGCAGGAAAGCAACTTCGATGGCGGACGCATCGCCACCGGCGTGCCGCTGGTGACGGCTCCTGCGGGACTCACGCCGGAAAGCCTGCAACAGCCTGTGCCATTCTCAAAATCGGCGATCACGGCAATCGACCCGCACTGGAAAGCGCCGCAAGTAAGCCAGTGGGCTTTCGGCGTGCAACGCGAGCTCCCGGGGCGCGTGATTGCGGAAGCGAACTATATCGGCCATCACGGCGTGCACTTGTACGGCGGGTACGACGCAAACCAGGTGGACATTCGCAACAACGGCTTCCTGGACGCGTTCAACACCGTAGCCGCCGGGAAAGACAGCCCGCTTATCGACAGCCTGCTGGCTAACGATTCGCGAGTTACTCCGGGAGAAACCGGCTCGCAGTACCTGCGTGATCCCGCCGGCGTCTATTACCCCGCGTTTCATCTCGGCTCAGTTGCGGGCGTGGCAAATCAAATGGGCCTTCACACCGAGAACGGCAAAACGCTGCCACAGCTCGCCGGTCTGTCGCCGTTTTTCTTTTCCCCGTACCCGCAGTTCGCCGGAGGCTTCAATGTTCTCGACAGCCACGATATATCGTCATATGAAGCGTTGCAAATCGAAGCCCGGCGCGCTTTCAGTAATGGACTCACATTTCAGGCCAGCTACTCGCTTGCCAAATCGATGGACACGCGTTCCTTTGATCCAACCTTTACGACTGTTGCGCGCGGCAGCTCCACTTTCGGCGCATCGAGCACCCCTTTCGACCTCTCGAACCGGCGTTTGAACTACGCGCCTTCCGACTTCGACCGGCGCCACGTCTTCCAATCCAACTGGGTTTACCAGCTTCCCTTCGGCAAGGGCCGGCAGTGGGCGAATAGCCTAAATCCGGTTCTCGATCGAATCGTAGACGGCTGGGAGGTGGCGGGCGTAGTGATCGTGGAAAGCGGTCGGCCGACAACTGTCTTTTCGCCGGCGAACACGATCAGCAACGTAGTCAACACGCCCGCCAATTGCAGCGGCTGCTCTTCCGATATGTTCCAGATCGTTCGCGACGGGCAAGGATCGCTGAACTACTTAACACCGGCCGAGATGGCGAAGTTTTCGACGCCAGAACCGGGGGAGTTCAGCAATGTCGGCCGGAACTTCTTCCGGCTATCGAACTACGCCACCATGAATATGAGCATCGGCAAGATCACGCGCATCCGGGAGAGGCACACATTGGAAACACGGCTAGAAATACAGAACGTGACCAACTCGGTGTTTTTTGATCAACCGGCAAGTGCGCGCATCGACAGTCCGAATTTCGGCTCAGCTAACGCTGCGCTGATCGAAAGCTTCGGGTTGGGCCTGGCCAGCAGCCCACGTACGATGCAGCTCTCAGCCAAGTATTCGTTTTGAACCGAAGTGCGGGGCCAGGCAGGCGAAAGGCACTTCGGGAGTCACTAAAATCAGGGAGAGCGTGAAAACGGGCGTTCAAGCCGCAGTCGTCTGTGCGCTGCTCGTGGCGACCCAAAAGCCCGGATACCAACGCCGCAACAACCCCTCCAACTCGTGGTTAGAACCTTGGTTTGCATCTGCACCAGAAGATGCGCGTCTTTCTGGGTGTCAGTTTTCCTCATTCAGTAGACTCTGCGGAAGCGAAGGTTTATTTTGCCGAGTTCGGTAGAACAAGAGGGTGATCCATTGCGCGACAGGAAGTCATAATCGCTTGCCGGGCTTAAAGTTATCAACCTGCCAAGGTTTCGGGAGAGCTTGTAAAACGGTCTACCGATCTAAGGCAAAATCTACAGATCGAGGATTAATCCTTCTCGCCTACCTTCTTATAACCTTGAGTACTTTCAGGCGCTTACGAAGTGACAACCAGGCGCAAAAAACCTATTCTGAAAGGAGATAGCCAAAAGGGCAGGGCATGACAGTTACACTCGAATTGAAGCCTGAAACAGAGCGAGGTCTGTTAACGCAGGCGCGAGAGCGCGGCGTCACCCTCGACGCTTACCTGCAACAAGTCCTAAGCGAGCTGGCCAGCGTCAATAACGCGGCGGAAGTCGAGCGCGGCAAGCTGGTCGATATTCCGCTCCTGCACCTCGGCGTCATCAGCCCACTACGCCGCGCCGACATTTACGACGATCTTGACAATGCCCGTTGAGCCGGGCGTCCTCGATGCGAATATCCTTGCTTACGCCATCGACGCCGACGCGCCGCAAAACGCAGCGTCTCGCGCCCTACTGGAAGCAGCCCGCGATCCTGCAACCAGGCTCTACGTCACGGCGCAAATAATCTGCGAGTTCTACTCCGTCGTCACCAACCCGAAGCGCGTCGCCAGAGTGACCGCGCCCGCTAACGCCGTGCGCATCATCTCCAACCTGTTGGCGCTGCCCGGCCTCCAGGTCCTGCCGACGCCTGCGCAAACCGTCCGGCATTTGCTAGAACTGCTGACGCAGAACCCGGTCACTGGCGCGGGGATCTTCGATCTGCAAATCGTCGCGACGATGCGAGCTAATAGCATCGGCCGAATCTACACTTTCGACGGCGGCTTCGATGAATTTTCCGACCTTTTGGTTGTCGCACCCTAAACTCTTGATTCAGCGACGGTGCTCTATTCATGCCCTTAAAAGTTGATACCTTTCAGCCGCAAAAGCGAACACTCGGGGAGCTTTTGAGCAGTACTAGCCCTCCAATCAGAGTCCCTGACTACCAAAGGGATTACAGCTGGGACAAAAAACAGATCACAGAATTCTGGGCGGACTTGGCCGCGTTCGCCGGAACCGACCCGAAAATTAAACCCGCAGGCGAATATTTTCTGGGTGCGACTGTCTTGGTAAACAACGGCCAACATCACTTAGTGCTCGATGGCCAGCAGCGTCTGGCTACCGCGACAATTTTACTCGCCGCGCTGCGAGATAAAATCCAGGACTACAAGGATGACGCGGCAAAGCAAATTCATGACCACTATCGGACAACAGTGCGAATCGTTTTGTCCGGATCGCCGACAGCTCAGCTCAGGCGCAACTCGGGAACAATTAGGGTTACGGGATCAGGCATCAGTGATGGGCGATTCCCACGATGAGGGGACATCTCGCTAATCAATCAAAATCGGTCAATTCTGCACGATCGATAAGATCGAGCTGTGCATGGCCGATAGGGTCGGAAGCGTATAAATTTCGCTAGACATCCGATAGCCTA
>JAABUQ010004306.1_pt1 | contig 24449 bp, 16 predicted proteins | sample 5560001 | NCBI WGS metagenome assembly JAABUQ01 (sample SAMN10711888, study PRJNA513371) | rock metagenome | isolation source: Antarctica rocks | place: Antarctica: Victoria Land, Finger Mt nord | collected 2015-12-18
CCCCGCCTGCCCCGGAATCCCCTGCGCTCCCTGCGGTCCTCTCTCCCCGTTCGGCCCTACCGACCCCGGCAGCCCTTGAGGCCCGGCCCCTCCCTGCAGCCCCGGCACACCCTGCACCCCCGCCGGTCCCTGCGCCGCCAGCACCCCCCACTGCTGCGGACTCGCATCCGGCGTGCTCCCATGATTGTTCGCCAAGAGCGAGGCATACGCCGTTCCATTCCACAGCACCACATCCCCAAGCTTGTAATTCACCCCCGACGCGTAGCTCCCCTGGTATGTCAACCCCGGGAAACCTTGCGGCCCCACAGCCCCCGTCGCACCGGTCGAACCCACCGGTCCCGGCAGACCCTGGGGCCCTGTCGCCCCCGTTGCTCCCGTCACTCCCGGAGTACCCGCGAGACCCTGCGGCCCAGCCTGCGCCTGCGCGATCAACCCCCACTGCCCCGCGCTCAGCGACGGTGTGTTCCCATGATTCCCATCGATCAAGGAGATATAGCTCGACCCCTGGTACCCCACCACATCCGCCATCCCATAGTTCATCGTTGACTGGTAAACCCCCACATACCCCAGCCCCGGATTCCCCTTCGGCCCTGCCGGTCCAACCGGCCCCGCCACCCCGGCAGCCCCCGCCGGTCCGGAAGCCCCAGCAATCCCTGGGGGCCCCGCCGTACCCGGCAAACCCGCAACTCCCGGCAGTCCCATCGGCCCAATCGGCCCCGCATCTCCCTTCGCGCCAGCAGGCCCAGCCAGCCCCTGCGGTCCTTGCGCCCCCGCACCCGCGCCGCCCTGCCCGGACATCGACACATCGAGCGTCGCCGAATGCCCCGTGAGATCGTTCTCCTTGCTGTCAAACTGCACCGCCGCCGAAGTCGCAGTCAGTGCCAAACCATTATTCGTGGCCGGCGACCGAAGCCATGCCTGCACCATCGTGGTCACATCCACGGTGACATAAGCACCCGCCGACCCAACCGGCACCGCCTGCACCACGCTTCCCAGCGCCGGCAGCCCCGCATACGTCACGCTGTACTCTCCCCACGCCCCGCCCACCGTCGACACCGAAACCTGCCCCGCCGTATCCACCCGGTTGCAGTAGAGCCGCAGCACCGCCTTGGTCACCTGCGCTCCCGTCGCCCCCGCCGGCAGCGTGCTCAGGTCAAATTGCAGCAGCGACGTAAACCCTGCCCCCACATACAGGTTCGAGATCGTGCCGCTGTTCACCGCCGGCCGTGCGCTGCTCACATGCGCGTCCGCCACCAGCGTCGCCTCCGTCGCGCAGGCCGGCAGCGTCGCGGCCAGCAACACCGCGAGCTCCACGAAGACACAAAGCCTCCAAGCCAGCTTCCGCAAACCTCAACCTCATAACACCCGGCCGCCACGTCTCATCGGCCGGCGCCGTCAACCATCCAAACTCCGCAGTGCACGTCGCCGCCCGACCCCGGAGAGAGGCCCAACGCAGGAGACCCCACCCTTATAGCCACCGCATCCGGCTCCCACCATCCGACCAAAGTGTGATCCCATCCGCCGTCCCGCTCCACCTCCCAAGATGGGGAGTTCGTGAGCGCAACCGCAGCGCCCATCGCATTCGTTTCCAGCCAGGCACCACCCACCTTCTCTTCTCGGCTCCAACTATCCGCTTTCGCCTCTGTGCCTCCGCCTCTCTGCCTTGCCTTTCTGCCTTCGCTTCTCTGCATGCACTTCTCTCACCGGCCCACCCGCCCCGCCGCTCCCCACCCCGCATCCCATATAGTGTTCTAGCGAATCGTCCAACCCCACCGAGGTACCACCACCGCATGAGCGCCCCCGCCAACACCCCCGGCCAACTCCCCCTTCCCCAAAACCTCGTCAACATCCCCCGCCTCATCACCGCCTTCTACGAGCTCCACCCCGACCCCGGCCTCCCCGCCCAACGCGTCAGCTTCGGCACCTCCGGCCACCGCGGGTCATCCTTCAACGCGGCCTTCAACGAAGACCACATCGCCGCCATCACCCAGGCCATCGTCGAGTTCCGCCACAACGCAGGTGCCCGAGGCCCCCTCTTCCTCGCCCAGGATACCCACGCCCTCTCCGAGCCCGCCTTCAGCACCGCCCTCGAAGTCCTCGCCGGCAATAACATCGACACCTTCGTCGAGGTCGCCAGCGGCCTCGGAAACGAAGCCGTCGCCTACACCCCCACCCCCGCCCTCTCCCACGCCATCCTTACCTACAACGCAAATCTCAGTGGCGGCAAAGACGCCCTCCAGAAGGCTTTTGCACGCGACGCGCGTGGCGGCTCCATGCATTGGGCCGATGGCATAGTCATTACCCCCTCCCATAACCCGCCCGAGGACGGCGGCTTCAAGTACAACCCACCCAACGGCGGCCCCGCCGACACCTCCGCCACCAAGTGGATCGAGAACCGCGCCAACGACCTCCTCGCCGACCTGTGTGCCGGGAACCTTTCCACCATCAAGCGCATCCCCTACCCCCGCGCTCTCACCGCCCCCACCACCCACCGCCACGACTACATCACCGCCTACGTCAACGACCTCGGCAACGTCATCGACTTCACCCCCCTCGCCAACACCACCCTCAAGCTCGCCGTCGACCCCCTCGGCGGAGCCGGCGTCTTCTACTGGCCCCGCATCGCCGAGCAGTACAAACTCCCCCTTGAAATCCTCAACCCCTACGTCGATCCCACCTTCCGCTTCATGACCTGCGACTGGGACGGACGCATCCGCATGGACTGCTCCTCCCCCTTCGCCATGGCTTCCATGATCCAGAACCGCGACCGCTACGACGTCGCCTTCGCTGCGGACACCGACCACGACCGCCACGGCATCGTCACCCGAACCTCCGGCCTCCTCAACCCCAACCACTACCTCGCCGTCGCCATCCAATACCTCTTCACTCACCGGCCCGAGTGGTCCCAAAACGTCGGCATCGGCAAGACCCTTGTCTCCTCCTCCATCATCGACCGTGTCGCCCACGGCCTTGGCCGCCCCATGCTCGAGGTTCCTGTCGGCTTCAAGTGGTTCGTCGAGGGCCTCATCGACGGCGCCCTCGGCTTCGTCGGCGAAGAGTCCGCCGGGGCCACCTTCCTTCGCCGCAACGGGCAAGTCTGGACCACCGACAAGGACGGCCTCATCCCCGGCCTCCTCTCCGCCGAGATGACCGCCCGCACCGGCAAAGATCCCGGCACCCTCTACAACGAGCTCACCGCAAAGTACGGCAGCCCCACCTACGCCCGCATCGACGCCGCCGCCTCCAAAGAGCAGAAAGCTAAACTCGCCAAACTCTCTCCCTCCCAGGTCACCGCCAATACCCTCGCCGGCGAGCCCATCACCTCCATCCTCACCGAAGCCCCTGGAAACCACGCCCCCATCGGCGGCCTCAAGGTCACCACCGAAAACGGCTGGTTCGCCGCCCGCCCCTCCGGCACCGAGGATGTTTACAAAATCTACGCCGAGTCCTTCAACGGCCCCGACCACCTCCAACAGATCCAAACCGAAGCCCAGCACCTGGTCACTGCCGCCATTACTTAGAGCATCTCTGAATGTCTCATCGCTTCGATTGACGTAGCATGGCTCCACCATGCGCCTGGCCCTTTGCGCCATCACCCTCGCCGCCCTCTCCACCCCCGCCGTGACTCAGACCCAGACCGCCGCCCCCCAGGAACTCACCGGCGCCGTCTCCGGTCACGTCATCTGCGGAGACACCAACCAGCCCGCACGCTTCGCCCGCGTCTCCCTCCAGCCCGCATCCACCCCCAGCCCCGCCAAATCCACCAAGACCGCATCTCGCAACGCTGCCGCCGCGGACCACGCCCCAGCTCCCTCCGGCATCACCGTCGGCACCGGCCTCGACGGCGCCTTCACCCTCACGCAAGTCAGACCCGGCTCCTACTACGTCGTCGTCGAAAAGGAGGGCTACATAAACCCGCGCGCCATGTTCACCGCCAAGGAGATCGAAGATCCTACCCCCCAGCTTCGCTCCATCATCGAGGCCGCCCTCCCCCGCATCCAGGTCGAAGCCGCCCACACCGAACGCGCCGACGTCCGCCTCGAGCGCGGAGCCGCCGTCAGCGGAACCGTTCTCTTCGACGACGGCACACCCGCCGGCGAGATCTCCGTCAAGCTCCTCCACCAGGACCAGACCGGCAAGTGGGTCGCGCTCGCCGGCTCCTCCCGCAACTTCGGCGCTGGCGTCCCCACCGACGATCGCGGCCACTTCCGTATGGCCTCCCTCCTTCCCGACACCTACCTCCTCCAAGCCGACATGGTCCTCTCCGACTCCAAATCCACCACCACTGACGGCGGCAATGGCCGCAAGCTGCAGTTCGTCCTCGACACCGCCCGCTTCACCCTTCCCTTCTACGGCCGCGGCACCCCGCACCAGGATGAGGCCAAGCCCTTCACCCTAGTCAGCGGCGACGAGCGCACCGGCGAGGACATGACCCTGCCCATCTCCGATCTTCACCGGCTCACCGGCCACGTCGCCGCCGGTCCTGATGCCCACCTCGTCAACGCCGCATCGCTCGAACTCGTCACCCGCGAAGATCAAAAGGTTCTCGCGACCAGCAGCATCTCGCGCGACGACGGCCTCTTCCACTTCGAGTTTGTCCCCAACGGCGACTACATCCTCCGCGTCTCCAACGCCCGCGACGTCGTCTGGGAGCAACCCAAGCGCGCCCCCAACGCTCCTCCCGACCCCTTCCCACAGAATGATATCGAGCGCGTCCTCCAAACCTACGGCAGCGCGGAGCAGCCCGTCATCCTCCGCGGCGACCAGCTCGGCTTCAACATCACCGTCCCTCCCAGCGCCTCGAAGGACCCCGCCAAAACCAGGCCGGCCGCGCCGTCAATCTCCACCCAACCCTGACCGGCAACGCCCGATCCTCATCCCCGGCGGAGCAGCACGCCGGCCCCATGCCGATTGCCTGATCGTCGATTCCCGTTGTTTTCCCCTTGACGCACGCCAGGATTCAACATAGGTTCGAGGAATCAACTCACAGTTCATCACCCAGTAACACCACACACCATCGCACTTCCACCCCCTGAACCACAGTCGGAGGAAACTACATGGACCGTGCACGTGCGTCTAAGGCCATCCTGTCCAGGCTGGCTCTGCCTATCGTTCTGCTTTGCCCCATCCACGCTCTGGCCGATGCCGTCGGTTTGGGAGCAGGCGTCGTCCGGGACACCACCGGCGCGGTCATCGCGGGCGCAAAGCTTACCCTCACCCGCGTCAGCACCAACGCCTCCCAAACCGCCGTCAGCGACGGCAGCGGCGACTTCAGGTTTCTGGAGCTCGCCCCCGACAAATACAAGCTCACCGTGGATGCACCCGGCTTCAAACGCACCACGCTGTCCCAGGTCGTCATCCAGGTCGACCAAGCCTCCAACCTCGACGTCACCCTTCAACCCGGCGATATCACCGAGTCCGTCAACGTCGACGCCAGCGCGCCTCTGATCGACACGCAGCAGAACACGCTCTCAAACGTCGTCGACACCCAGACCATCTCCACCACGCCGCTCAACTCGCGCAACTTCCTCGATCTTGCGCTGCTCACCCCCGGCGCCACCCCCTCCGCCAACGGCAGCCAGGTGAGCGGATTCAACGTCGCGGGCGCACGCACGCAATCGAACGACTACCTCATCGACGGCATCAGCAACATGGACACCCAGGTCAACGGCGGTCTCACCAGCTTCCGCATCAACGACGCCGTTCAGGAGTTCAGCGTTCAAACCAGCGTGCCCACCGCCGAGTTCGGTCGCGGAGAAGGCGCGCAGATCAACGCCGTCATCAAGAGCGGCAGCAACGCGCTCCACGGCTCCGCGTTTGAGTACTTCCGCAACACCGTCCTCGATGCAACCGACTACTTCGCCAAGCACACCGCCGGCGGCATCAAACCCGTGCTCAATCGCAACCAGTTCGGAGCCACGGTGGGCGGCCCCATCTGGAAAGATAAAACCTTCTTCTTCCTCTCGTACGAAGGCTTCCGTCAGGTAGCGCCCACCGTCAGCGTCGTTCTCGTCCCCACACCCACACAACGAGCCTCGGTCACGGATCCAATCTCAAAGCGGCTCCTCGCCTTCTTTCCCCTCAGCCAGCAGCAGGGCGATCAGCTTGCCGCTAATGGCACCAACTTCCAGTCCAACGTCCGCAGCGTGCTCAATGACGACACCGGTCTCGTCCGCATCGACCACACCCTCACCCGGAACGACACGCTCAGCGGACACTTCATCACCTACAACGGTCGCGTCCTCAGCGGAGGCCCCACACCGCTCGGCGGCGGCAACACCAACAGCCCACGCAGCCAGTCCGTGTTCCTGGAAGAGACTCACACCTTCACTCCCTCCCTGCTGAACACCGCGCGCTTTGGCTACTCCTTCAACCAAACCAACTTCGTTGTGCAGGACAGCTCCACCAACGCCCAGAGCCTCTTCACGGATGCGAGCGGCACGCCGCTTCCGGGCGTCGTCAACGCCACCGCAAATCCCATAGACGCCGGCCTGCCCACTGTGCAGATCGCAGGCTTTGCTCGACTCGGCTCGGCCACCAACCTCCCCCAGGGACGAAAGACGCGCACCTACGAGATCTACGACACCCTTACCGCATCGTCACTCTTCGGCTCCACCAAGCATGCCGTCAAGTTGGGCTACCACCTCCGGCGCGAAGATGCCCGGCGATTTCTCGACGGCACCTCCCGCGGCAGCATCAACTTCTCTAACACCGCCGCAAACGGCCTCTCCGCCGCGCAAACCAGCTTCAACGACTTCGCCTCCGGCCAGATCAACACGTCCGCGCTGCGCAGCGGAAGCACGCTCGCCCACTATCGCCGCTATCCGATGGACTTCTTCCTGCAAGACCAGTGGAGAATCCTTCCCAACCTCACGCTCAATCTCGGCATACGCTACGAGCTTCCCTCAGCCATCTACGAGCTCGACAACCGCGCCGCAAACCTCATCTCCGGACAGGGCCTCACGCTCTTCGGCACAAACAGTGTCCTCGGCATCGACACCTCCAAGGTCGGTCCGGCTTCGATCGTCTTTACCCCCGGTCCAACCCGCCTCAGCAACAGCGGACAGCTCACCGTGGACCGTAACAACGTCGCGCCCGTCCTCGGCTTCGCTTGGAGCCCCTACCGGGGTAGCGATCACACCGTTCTCCGCGGCGGCTTCCGCGTCGGCTACGACGACATCTTCAACAACATCCCCGCCAATCAGTCGCTCAACGCTCCCTTCAACATCACCACCAGCCAAACGGCACGCGTCACCCAGCCCGGCAAATTCAACTACGCCACTGCCTTCAACCAGAATGTGCCGCTCGTGAAAAACGACGGCAAGCAGGGCCCCGGCACACCCACCGTCGGCCTCCTCTCGTTCAACGGCGAAGACCCCTACATCCGCAGCTCCTACAACTACGCCTACAACCTCAGCGTCGAGCAGCGATTGACCAACCGCGTCTCCGTCGAGCTCGACTACATCGGCAGCCTCGGCCGTAAACTCGGCATCTTCGTCGACCCCAACCAGCCCACCGTGATCGTTCGCGATCCCACCAAACGAGGCACCGCCACCCCCAACGAGCAGGTCTTCCCCTACAACCACTACGGCGGCTTTGCCGGCTCCTACGGCCGTGCCGGGGCCAACTCCAACTACAGCGGCGCCGTCGCCGTCGTCAAATATCGAGGCGGTCACGGCATGGCCGTGCAGGGCTCCTACACCTGGAGCCACTCGCTCGACTACAGCTCCGCCTTCTTCGGCTCAATCGGAGAAACGGGCTACCCGTCCAACAGCAACAATCTCCGCGCTGAGTACGGCAACTCCTCCTTCGACCTCCGCCACCGCCTCGTCGCCTACTACTCCATCCCTCTGCCCATCGGCCCGTCCGGTGCCTTTCTCACCTCCGAAAGCCTCCTCTCCCGCGAGGCCTTCGAAGGCTGGACCGTCGCCGGCATCACCGAGGTCCAGTCCGGCACGCCCTTCACCGCCTACCTCGGATCCACCGACTACAGCGGCTTCAACCAGTTTGCGGACCGTCCCAACGTCGCACAGGGAAGGCTGTCGCAGAACAACAAGAACCCCGACGCCGCCTTCTCCCCCACCTACTTCTCCACCATCACCGCCGGGCAGATCGGCACCGAGCGGCGCAATCAGTACTACGGTCCCGGTCTGGTCAACTTCGACGTCACCGTCGCCAAGGACTTCCCTCTCCTCTCGGAACGCTTCAAGCTCAACCTCCGCGCCGACCTCTTCAATCTCTTCAATCACACCAACTTTTCCAACCCGGTCAGCACCTTTACCAGCCCGAGCTTCGGTCGAATCACCTCCACCGTCGGCAACGCCACCAGCGGCACCGGCGGCGCAATCGGCGGAGCCCGTCTAGCCCAGTTCGCCCTCCGCCTTAACTTCTAACTCACGGCGCGCGGTCCGTAACCCGGCCGCGCGCCCACGCCCCCAGGCACAAACCCCAGCCACACCCAGGCCACGAACCCCAGGGCACGCCCCCAAACCGCACAGGAGTATCGCTCCTTGAACAAGCTCGTCTCCGCCCTCCTCGTTTCCGCTTCGCTCCCCTTCGCCTCCGCGCAGTCGCGCCATTTTTCCGCCGACGACCTCACCAAAATCGTGCGCATCGCCGATCCCCAGATCTCCCCCGACGGCAAGTCCATCGCCGTGGTCGTCAGCCGTGCCAACCTCAAGGAAGATCGCTGGGACGCCGAGCTCGACCTCATCGACATCGCCACCGGGCAGATCCATGCCGTTACCCACGATCGCGTCGGCGTCACTATGCCGCACTGGAGCGAACGTGGCGACAACCTTGCCTACCTTGCCGAAGACGCCGCCAAGAAGCGGCAGATCTTTGTGCTTCCGTTCGCGGGCGGAGACTCCGTCCAGCTCACCCACTCCAAAACCGGCGTCAACCTCCTCGCATGGAACCCCGACGGCTCCGGTCTGGCCTACGCGGCGGCCGACGAGGAGCCCGAAAAGAAAGACGAAGCGAAGTTCGACGATGCCTTCGAGGTCGGCAACAACGACTATCTGGAGCGCTCCCGCAGCCTCCCCGTTCACCTGTGGTCCGTCTCCCTCACCGACAGCAACCCGAAGCGGCTCACCTCCGGCGCCTGGTCCCTCCCATCCCACTTCGCGCCCGCCGGTCCTCCCTCTCAGATTGCCTTCACCCCCGACGGCAAGCAGATCGTCTTCGTCAAAGCCGATTCGCCCATCACCGGAGACACGCGCTCGAGCCGCATCGCTCTGCTCGACCTCGCCACCGGCACAACCCGCGGCCTGACCTCGGCCAGCCTGCCCGAGTCCGAGCCCATCCTCTCGCCCGACGGAACAAAGGTCGCCTATCGCTCTCCCCGCGACGCCAAGCTGCGCAATCAGACCTCCCTCTACATCAGCCCGCTCACCGGCGGCTCCGCAGCCGATGCCGCCTACGCCCTCGATCGGGGCATCAACGGCGCCGCCTGGATGCCCGATGGACACTCGCTCGTCATCGCCGCCAACGACGGCACCCGCGGCGCACTCTGGGTTCAAACCATCGGCGCCAAGGCCTCCCGTCTCGACCTCGGCGCCCTCTCCGCCTTACCCGCCGTTGACGTCGGCAAGGATGGCGCGATCACCTTCACCGCCACCTCCCCGGACCACCCCGCCGAGCTCTTCTACCTCGCACACCCGGGTGACGCCCCGCGCCAACTCACCCATCTGCAAACCGTCACTGACGGCCTGGAGCTCGGCAAGCCCGAAACCTTGCGCTGGAAAAGCGATCGCTTCGGGGTCGGCGGCGTCCTCACCTACCCGCCCGCCTTCGTCACCGGCCGCAAATACCCGCTCGTCCTCTACCTCCACGGCGGCCCCACCTCCGCCTCTCTCGAGAGCTTCAGCCCGCCCGCGCAGATCCTTGCCGCCCAGGGCTGGCTCGTCTTCGAACCCAACTACCGCGGCAGCAACGATCAGGGCAACGCCTTCGAGACCGCCATCGTCCAGGACTCCGGTGCCGGCCCCGGTCGTGACGTTATGGCCGGCCTCGCCATGCTAGAAAAACACGGCATCGTCGACGAGTCCCGCATCGCCGTCAGCGGCTGGTCCTACGGCGGATACATGACCTCGTGGCTCATCGGCAACTACCCCACCACCTGGAAGGACGCCGTCGCCGGCGCGCCCGTTACCGATATTGTCGACCAGTACACCCTTAGCGACAACAACGTGCAGCGCGCCTCCGGCTACGGTCCCTCGCCCTTCGTCGGCGACAATCTTAGATCCTACGCGGCCCAGTCGCCCATCACCTATGCCTGGCGCATCAAGGCTCCCACCCTCATCCTCTCCGACGTCGGCGACTGGCGCGTGACCACCACCCAGGCCTACAAGCTCTTCCACGCCCTCAAGGACAACAACATCCCCGTCAAGTTCATCGCGTACCCCGTCCCCGGTCACAGCCCCGCCGACCCCATACGCGCCCGCGACGTCTGGCGCCGCTGGACAGCGTGGCTCAAGCCCTACCTCGACACGCCGACCGCAACAGCCCAGACAAGCTCCGTGCCGGCCACCCCATAGACGGCGACCACGGAAGTTCTGGACGCCCATTGTCACCGGCCCGGAGGCTCGCGCGCCTAAGCCTTGTGGAATCGCATCGAAGCCGAGTTCATGCAGTAGCGCAGCCCCGTCGGCTCCGGCCCATCGTTGAAGACGTGCCCCAGGTGCCCCTCGCACCGCGGGCACTTCACCTCGGTGCGCACTATACCCAGTGACGCATCCACCACCTCGGCTACATTCTCCTTCGCCAGCGGAGCCCAGAAGCTCGGCCAACCCGTTCCAGAGTCGAATTTCGTCTGCGAGCTGAACAGCGCCGTCTCGCAACCGACACAGCGGAACACCCCCAGGCTGTGCTCATTCAGGCTCACCCCCGAGTACGGCATCTCCGTGTCCGCCTCCCGCGCAATCTCGAACGAGTTCTTTCCCAGCTGCCGAAGCCACTCCCCGTCCGTCTTCACCACCTTCGCGACCGTCTGCTTCCAGAGGCTCTTCCCGTCATCGCTGAAGTTCACGATCGTCACCTCGCCCGGTGTTCCATGCACCGCCACACTCGCCTCCACGCCCCCGGTCTTGCGTAGGCCCAGCACCGTGAACGTCGCCGCGACCGCCACACCGCCTCCCACAAACACCCGCCGCGTCACCTGCTTCGCCCGCTCATCCCTGCTCACATCCGAATCAAACATCACGCACTCCTTGGCCCTGCCACAGCCGTATATCAGACGAGATCTCCGTACGAAGGTTACAGTCCCCTCCCCCGCTCACCTCCCGTTCCGCTCCCTCCTAGCCAGGGCCCCACCGGCCCCGACCGCCCCCGTTGCGATCCCCGCATACCCCCTCGCGAAGCTGTCATCACTTTCCTCGCAGCCCCTCTGCGGAGCGCCCGCGCCCAGCCTCACCTGCGTCGCTCGATCACCAGCGAAACTCCACGCTTCGGACGCAGGTTCACCGATGCGCTCATGGGTAGCACCTCCGGCGCACCTGCCGGCAGACCCAGCCGCCATGCGCGCAGAATCGTCGCCAGCACCAGCACGCCCTCCATCCACGCCAGCCCCTCTCCGATACACTGCCGCGATCCGCCGCCAAATGGAAAATAGGCAAGCTTCGGCCGCTTGCCCTCCTCCGCGAACCTCCGCGGCTGGAACTACTCCGGATCCTCCCAGAACCGCGGATCGCGATGCACAACAATCTGCGGCGCCAGCAGCATCGCTCCCGGCTCGATCGTGAAGCCATGAAACTCGTACGGCTCCGGCCCGCAGCTGCGTCCCAGCACCCACACCGTCGGGTACAGTCGCATCGCCTCGGCAAAGATCATGGACGCGAAACGCAGGTTAGGGTAGTCCGGCGCATCCGCCCGCCGCGCGCCCAGCACACGAACCGCCTCCCCATGCCCTTCCTCCTGCACCTCCGGATGCTTTGCCAGCAGCCACAGCGCAAAGCTCAGCGCATTCGCCGTCGTCTCATGCCCGGCCAGCAACACGGTCAGGCACTCGTCCCGAAACCTGCTTGTCGCTCATGCGAGCATCGTCCTCGGCCGTTCCACTCCGTTCCGTATCCTCCGCCGCCAGCAACATGGAGAGGAGGTCGCCGCGATCGCCCGGCGATCTCCTCCGCTCCGCGATCATGCCGTACAGAATCGCGTCCAGGTCCGCAATTCCCTTCCGCACCTTCCGCATCGATCCAAACGGCATCTTCTGCAGCTGCTCGATCAGCCGGTACGGAATGTAGGCCGGCGGCGGCGTCACCATGAACGCCCTCACCGCCGCCGCGATCTTCTGCGCCTCGGTCTCCTCATCGATATTGAACAGACACTCGCCCACAATGCGCAGAGCCAGAAGCAGCATCTGTGGGTCAAGATCAACCGTCCCAGGCTCCCACCGGGCCGTGATCTCCGCCGCATACCGGCCGATCACCTCACCGTACGCGGCGATCCGCTGGCGATGAAACGCCGGCGCAGCCATCCGCCGCTGGCGCATGTGCAACGGCTCCTCGCTCGTCAGCAGACCGTCGCCCAGCAGCACGCGCGCCCGTTGCATCACCAGCACCCGCCGGTTGCGCCGCTCCTGGTCCACCATGATCTCCTGGATCAGCGTCGGGTGGTTGAACTGGTAGATATGCCCCTCAAACCCGCGAAAGTGGACCAGGTCCCCATACCGCCTCGCGTTCTCCGTCAGCGCCTCGACCGGATCCTGTCGAAATGCCCGCCCGCTCAGGAGACGCGGCAGCATCCGCGGTCCCGGTGGATACCGTGCGCCGGGTGTCGCGCGAATATCTGGCGCTGTGCTCATGCCTCCATGCTATGCGCATCCAGCCGCCCGGCAACGAAACAGCATCCGCCGCGTGAACACCGGACGCCCTCTCCGTCACGCGCATCCTGAAACACGCAAAGCCCCAGCTCCCAAACGTTGCGGCCCGCCATTCTGTACGCTGGTAGCGTCAGGAACCAGGTTCAGCATCCGCACCAACCCACGCTTCCCCCCAAAGGACCATCAACGCATGGCACGCAAACGTCTCTCCCTCTTAGCCGCGCTCCTCGTCGCTGCGCCGCTCCTCTCCGCGCAGGCACAGCAGACCCTCGGCGACTGGCAGATGCAGGACGCCGCCAAGGTTCCCGTAGCTCCCGAGACCGTCTCCACCTCTCGCTTCAAACCCATGGACTGGTACAAGGCCACGGTCCCCGGAACCGTTCTCACCACGCTCGTCGCCAACAAGGTCTATCCCGAACCCTTGTACGGCGAAAACATGCGCTCCATCCCGGAAAGTCTCAACCGCGCCAGCTACTGGTACCGAACCAGCTTCAACGTGCCCGCCGCCTATAGGGGCCGCCACATCTGGCTCAACTTCGCGGGCATCAACTACTCGGCCGAGGTCTGGATCAACGGCCACAAGACCGGCACGCTGCGAGGCGCCTTCCTGCGCGGCGGCTTCGACATCACCCCCTTCGTCAAAGCTGGTCAGACCGCCGTGCTCGCCGTCCTGGTCACCCCGCAACCCCACCCCGGCATCCCCCACGAGCACACCGTCGCCCTCGGCGTCGGCCAAAACGGCGGAGACACCGCCATCGACGGTCCCACCTTTCTCTCCACCATCGGTTGGGATTGGCTGCCCGCCATCCGCGACCGCGACACCGGCATCTGGTTGCCCGTCACCCTGTCCGCCACCGGGCCCGTCATCCTCCAGGATCCACGCATCACCACGACTCTGACCGACGCCTACAAAACTGCCGACATCACCATCAACACCACCCTCGAAAACCAGGACGCTAAGCCCGTCAGCGGTACCCTGACCGGCGTCATCCACGGCCAGGCCGCCGACATCTCCTTCCACAAAGACCTCACCATCGCCGCCAACGCCTCCCAAACCGTCACCCTCGACAGCAAGGCCTTTCCCGAACTTCACCTCACCAACCCCAGACTGTGGTGGCCCAACGGCTACGGCGCGCAAAACCTCAACACCCTCACCCTCAGCTTCCAGGTCGGAAAGCTCACCTCCCAATCCCAGTCCACCAGCTTCGGCATCCGCAAGATCGAGTACCAGGTACCGGACTCCGAAAATCTCACCATCTCCGTTAATGGCGTTCGCGTCATGGTCCGCGGAGGCAACTGGGGGCTCGATGAGGGCCTGAAGCGCATCCCCAGGGATCGGCTCGACGCCCAGTTCCACATGCACGCCCTCGCAAACCTCAACATGATCCGCAACTGGGTCGGCCAAAGCACCAGCCCCGACTTCTACGAACTGGCCGACAAGTACGGCATCCTCCTCTGGGACGAGTTCTTCCAGCCCAACCCCGGCGACGGTCCAAACGTCACCGACATCCCCACCTACCTCGCAAATGTAACCGACAAGGTTCGCCGCTTCCGCAACCACCCCTCCATCGCCGTCTGGTGCGCCCGCAACGAGGGCTTCCCGCCAAAGGATCTCGACGACGCCCTCAAGGCCATCATGGTCACGCTCGACCCCGACCGCCTCTACCAGTCCAGCTCCACCGACGGTCGCGGCGTCTCCTCGCACGGCCCCTATTTCTGGCGCTCCCCCCGGCACTTCTACGCCCTCAATGAAAGCTTCAAAACCGAGACCGGCTCCATGTCCATCCCGACGGTCGAGTCCATCCAGGGCATGATGCCCGAAAAGGACTGGGAGACCATCAACGACGACTGGGCGCAGCACGACATGGCCAAAGGCGCCCAGCGCGGCGACGAATTCCCCGCCCTCCTCGCCCGTCGCTACGGCCACATCCGCAATCTCGCGGACTTCGCCCGCAAAGGTCAGGTCGCCAACTACGAGGCCTTCCGCGCCATGTACGAGGGCCGCAACGCGCAGATGTTCACCCGCACCTCCGGCGTCCTCACCTGGATGAGCCATCCCGCCCAGCCCAGCTTCGTCTGGCAGCTCTATCACTACGACCTCGAACCGAACTCGTCCCTCTTCGCCGTAAAGAAAGCCGCCGAACCCGTCCACGTCCAGCTCAACGAGTCCAACGGCGCCATCGAGATCGTCAACAACCGCCCCGATCCCCTCTCCGCCGTCAACGTGCGCGCAACGGTCTACGACGACCACAGCAACGTCGCCCTCGAGCGCACCTACCACGTCGATCAGGTACCAGGCAGCCGCACCGTCAAGGCCGCCCAGATCGACGTGCCGGCACGCGTCTCCGCGCTCTACTTCGTCAAGCTCGACCTCACCGACTCCGCCGGCACTCTACAGTCCACCAACTTCTACTGGCAAAACGTCGCCCAGGACGACTTCACCGCTCTCGATAAGCTTCCCCCAGCCGTGCTCGACATCGCCGCAACCTCGCGCTCCGAAGGGGACAAGACCATCCTTTCGGTCGAACTCCGCAACCCCACCGAAACCATCGCCCTGCTTGCCCACCTGCAGCTCCGGCACAAGGACTCCGGCCAGCGCATCCTCCCGGTCATCTACTCGGACAATTACATCTCACTCGTCCCGCACGAGGCCCGATCCATCTCGATCGAGGTCGCCACCCGCGATCTCGATCAACAGCCGCCGCTCATCACGCTCGACGGCTACAACGTCGACGTACACCCCGTCGAGGCGCCAGTCTCCATCCGCCCCAATCTCAACGCACAGCCATTGCACTGGCCAGCCTCCCAGCTCGTCCCGTGATCCAAAGGAACGCCATACACACCGGCCCGCCCAAAATAGCCATGACAGATCCGCTTCAAGCAGCCAAGCGCCAGCGAGCTTTGAACAAGCTTTCAAGCTCTGCGGTACTCGCGTTCACGTCCCTCCTCCTGACGCTAACCGCGCAACCCCGCATCTCGGCGCAATCTCCATCCGCGACCGTACCGGCGCACTTCGTCGGTTCGGAGATCTGCAAAACCTGCCACATCGACGCCTACAACGGCTGGAAGAACACGCGCATGGCCAACGTCATCCGCGACCCCCGCCAACATCCCGAAGCCGTCCTCGGCGACTTCACGCACGCCGATCCGCTCCGCCCGTTCGGCATCGAGGAGGTCGCCTTCGTCTATGGCAGCCGCTTCAAACAGCGCTACTTCACCAGGCGCGGAAACGACTTCTACCCCGAACCCGTCCAGTGGGATATCGCCAAAAAGCGCTGGCTGCCCTACCACGTCGAAGCCGGCACAGACTGGTGGGCCCCTTTCTACGGCCCCAGCAACTTCGATCGCCCCACCGGTCCAACCTGCGATGGCTGCCACTCCGTCAACTACAACGTCCAAACCAAACAGGTCACCGAGTGGAACGTCGGCTGTGAGAAGTGTCACGGTCCCGGCAGCGAACACGTCGCCCACCCCACTCGCAAAAACATCGTCAACCCCGAAACGCTCGATTACGTCCGCGGCAACGACACCTGCATTCAATGCCACAGCCAGGGCCAGCCGCTCACCAATCCAATCGCCGGCCAATACTTCGACTGGCCCGTCGGCTTCATACCCGGCCAGCGTCTCGCGGAGTTCTGGAAGCTCGAAGAGCTCAAGCCCGGCACGACCAACTTCTACCAGTACGCAGACCTGACCGCTCACAAAAACCGCATGCAGGGAAACGACTTCGTGCAAAGCAACATGTACCACCGTCAGCTCCGCTGCTTCGACTGCCATCAGGTTCATAGCGACACCCTCTCCAATCTCCCGGTCAAAGGCAACGAGCTCTGCCTCTCCTGCCACACCAGGCAGAACCCGGCAGGCCTAAAGGGAACCGTCAGCGAACACACCCATCATGCCCAAGGCAGCGCCGGCAGCCAGTGCACCGCATGCCACATGCCGCGTATCGAGCAGACCATCAAAGACAACTTCGTCGCCGCCCACACCTTCCGCTTCATCACCCCGAAAGAAACCGAGCAATCAGGCATTCCAAACGCCTGCACCTCCTGCCACAAAGACCGGTCAACTGGATGGGCCACCAGTGAACTCAGGGGTTGGTCAACAACCTCGGCCTGGAGAGTCGCGCCGTAATCAAAGGAATACCTCAGGCTCCATCCCGGGCTTCGCTATCGCGCCCTTGGGGCTCATCACACAGGCCGTCGGTGTTGCGTCATGATCGGAGCCAGTAGATTGGTGATCGAAGCCGCAACCTCCTCCGCCGGCTGCCGATCCGGCGTCCGCACCCACTCTCGCGCCGAACTGTAAATGGCTCCCGCAAGTGCGGCCGCAATCAGTTCGGGAGAAAGATCACTCTCCGGCTTATGCCGCCTCAAGCCTTCTGCGATCATGCGCCGCACAATCGCGACCAGTGCCGACTCAAGGTGTTGCTCCATGTGCCTTTGCTCAGGGCAGAACGGCATGGCCATCAGGTAATCGCACAACGCGAGCGTGATGCCGCGCATCGCCGAAGGACAGGTCCCATCGAAAACAACACCGCGGCTCAACAACAAACTCTGGAATCGCGAGGCCACCATGCCCGTCAGCAGTTCAAACTTGTCGACAAAGTGCCCGTAAAATGTAGCTCGATTGAGCGTCGCCGCCTGGGTAATGTCGGCAACAGAAATCTTCTCAAACGGCGTGGTGGCCAGCAGACCCTCCAGGGCTTGCTCCAACATCTGTCGCGTGCGTCGCACACGCGGATCGACGTATTCAGGCCTGCCATTCGTAACAATTGACATTCTTCCACCAGTCTACTACTCGACACATGTCGCCTACAGTGCGGGCAGTGGAACGGCGACGACCGTCCTTCGCTGGTTACGCGAAACGTAAATTGACGACAACGGCGACGTCTGTGTCAAACAAAGTGACTCGTGTCCCTTTGTAGCGGAGCTGAGCGGAGTCGGAGTGAGTTCGCGATCACGGAAACGGAACTGAAGCTCATAGCGGCTGCGGCAATCATCGGGTTCAACAACAGACCAAAGACAGGAAAGAGGATTCCGGCCGCGACGGGAACACCGATCGCGTTATAGATGAAGGCAAAGAAGAGGTTCTGTCGGATGTTGCGCATGGTGGACTGGCTGAGGCGTCGCGCCCGGAGAATGCCGCGGAGATCGCCTGTGAGAAGCGTAATGCCGCCTGCCTCCATGGCTACGTCTGTCCCGGTTCCCATCGCAATTCCAATATTGGCTTGGGCCAGTGCGGGGGCATCGTTCACCCCATCGCCGGCCATGGCAACGATCGATCCCTGCTGTTGATGCGCTTTGACCACCTCGGCTTTCTCGTCGGGAAGAACGTCGGCCTCGAACTCGATGCCGAGTTTGTCGGCCACCGCTTTAGCCGTCGTCGCATTGTCCCCGGTGACCATGATGACCTTGAGACCCGCTGCCTTCAGCTCCTGGATCGCGCCTGGGGTCGATTCCTTGATCGGGTCGGACACACTCAGCAAACCTGCCGCTTTGGCGTCCACGGCAATCAGCATAACGGTTTGGCCCGCTCTTCTTAGTTCTTCTGCTCGGCCCAGCAGAGAGACAGGATCAATCCCCAAATCGCGAAACAGCTCCGCATTTCCCACAGCAACCTGCTTACCGGAAACCGTGCCCGTTACACCCTTCCCGGTTGTCGAACTGAATCCTCCGACTTCCGCCAGAGCGAGATTCCTCATCTCCGCCCCCTTTACGATCGCCGCGGCGAGCGGATGTTCACTCGACCGCTCCAGGCTCGCCACAAGCTGCAGGAGTTCGGATTCGCTTATTCCTGGCTGAGGGATGACGGAATCGAGCGTCGGCTTGCCTTCGGTGAGGGTCCCCGTCTTATCGACGATCAGGGTATTCACCTTACCGAAGGTCTCCAGTGCTTCGGCATTCCGAACTAGGATACCCGCGCCCGCGCCCCGTCCTGTGCCGACCATGATCGCCATCGGCGTAGCAAGCCCAAGGGCGCAAGGACACGCAACGATCAGGACCGCTACCGCGTTCACGAGTGCATGACCAAAGCGTGGCTGAGGCCCAACGAAATACCAGACAAGGAACGTAGCAACCGCGGCGAGGATGACGGCCGGAACGAAGTACGACGCAACGCGATCGGCGAGCCGCTGGATGGGGGCACGGCTCCGCTGTGCATGGCTTACCATGGTTACAATCTGCGAAAGCAGCGTGTCTGCTCCGACCCGCTCGGCCCGCATCACAAAGCCGCCAGTCCCGTTCACGGTTCCGCCGGTGACCTTCGCGGCTATGTCCTTTTCAACCGGGATCGGTTCACCGCTGACCATCGATTCATCAATCGAGCTGTGCCCTTCAAGAACGACTCCATCGACAGGAATCTTCTCGCCAGGGCGGACGCGCAAGCGATCGCCCACCTGGACCTGATCGAGCGGTACGTCCGCCTCGCCGCCCCGGTCATCAAGACGCCTCGCTGTCTTCGGGGCCAAACCAAGGAGAGCGCGAATAGCACTACCGGTCTGGCTGCGAGCGCGCAGCTCCATCACTTGGCCCAACAGGACCAAAGCAATGATGACGACGGCGGGCTCAAAGTACAGGGCGATTCCGCCCCCTTCCGCGTGAAAGGAAGGCGGGAACAGCTGCGGCAAAAACGTGACGATGACGCTGTATAGGTAGGCGGCGCCCGTCCCGAGAGCGATCAGCGTAAACATATTAAGGCTGCGGTTCATGACGGACCGCCAGCCCCGAACGAAAAATGGCCAGCCGCACCACAGAACCACCGGTGTCGCCAGCGCGAACTCGATCCACGCCCACGTCTGCACTGAGAGCAGATGCTGCAAAGGCATCGACGGCAGCAGGTCCGAGATCATGAGGGCGAGCAAAGGCAATGCCAGCGCAACGCTGATCCAAAGGCGCCGCGTCATGTCGACCAGCTCCGGATTGACCTCGTCGGCCGTCGTCTCGCGGGGCTCCAGCGTCATCCCGCAGATCGGACAATTGCCCGGCTCGGGCCGGCTGATCTGCGGGTGCATGGGACAGGTGAAGTCGGTCCGTGTAGGAGGAGCGGTGATGGTCGCCGGTTCGAGGGCCATGCCACACTTCGGGCAGCTCCCCGGACCCACTTGGTGTACCTCCGGGTCCATCGGACAGACGTACTCACCTGCGCCTTCCTGCGGTTTAGGCGATACCAAGGGAGCAGGCGCGTTCTTCGGCGAAAGGTACTTCGGCGGGTCGGCCTGGAACTTCGTGGCGCAGCTCCGACTACAAAAGTAGTACATCGTACCCGCATGTTCCACTGAGTCAGCGGCCTTGTCAGGATCGACCGTCATTCCGCAGACTGGGTCAATCGTTTTGCCAGAATTCATCTGCGTCGATGTCCTAAGAGATGGCTGGACGTACTTTGGAGGGTCGCCCTCAAACTTGAGCTTGCAACCAACCGAACAGAAGAAGTATGTCCTGCCGTCGTAGTCAGCTTTCCCGGCTGCGGTTGCCGGATCGATCGTCATGCCGCAGACCGGGTCGGTCACAGGGCACCTATCGCTTGGTTAGGCGAGCAGCAGACCGAAGTTCCCGCACTCGCCGAGGCGAGGTACTGCATCGGATCGGCATCAAAGCGGCGCTTGCACCCCGCTGAACAGAAGAGGTAGGTCTTGCCGTCATAGTTCGCGGAACCAGAGGAATTGACTGGATCGACATTCATTCCGCAGACGGGATCTTGCACAGTTGCTTGTGAAGCTTGCTTGTTCGCATTGCAGCAGCACATAGTGTGGCTCCTTTTCTTCTCTGCACATGTTGACGCACGACGCGCCCGGATCTTACAGTTGCTGCGTTCGGCAGCTGCAGTCCCTGCATTTGTGCTCGGCGCATACTCCGCAGACGGCAGTCAACTTCTTGGCGACTGCCTTCCGCGCGCGAAATAGGCGAACTGAAGCATTGTTGTTCGTCGTTTTCTGAGAGCGAGCAAAGGCCTCGATCGTCTCTCCGCCAAGATCGACCCGTTCAATGGCGGTGCGGTACGCAGATTTCAGATCCTTCACCACTTCGCCGATGCAGGCACATACCTCCGCTTCAATCGCCGGCTCGTAAATCTCCGAGAATTCGGCTCCAAAGCCTTCCATCGCCTTCGAACGACTCGCCGCTCTCCGGTAGTGGTCTGTCAACGCGTGTCGCAAGATGCTGTAAAACCACGCGACAGCGCTCTCCCCGTCGCGGAGTTCGGTTCCATGCTCCACGGCCCTGACGAAAGCCGCCTGCAGAATATCCTCGGCGGTCGCCATGTCGCTCACTCGCAGCCGAAGAAAGCTAAGGAACCGGGCACGCAGTTCAACCAGTCGTTCTAGTTGGTCTGCTTTTTGCGCTAGCTTGTGATTTGGCTTCTCTGTCATGCGAACGATGCCACCACCTCATTCTGCGCCGATGACGAGAGCACCGGCTCTCATTCGTACCGAAGCCTTTCATGCGGTCGCTTTGTGCAGTCAAATCGTTGCCAAGCGCCGCTCTTCACCAGAAGCTTCTCCGAAGAACCGAGAGAGATAGGGTTGACGCCAGTCTCGTAATCTACAACCATATCGTTCTCGAAAGCCACAACGCCACACGCGGATGCCGGTGACGTGTAGTTCCACCTCGATCCGATCATTCGACTACCGCTAAAACGCAAGAGCGGTCGCCAACAATCTCAGCTCCTGCGTCCTCGATGAAGCCAAGCGCTTTTTCGATGAAGTCAGAAATTCGAGGTTGAAGCAAAGAATGGAACGTCTTCCGTCATTGAACGGATGCACGCTCTGGTACAAGCAATTGGGAGATGACGGTTTACCTTTCGCGCTCGGGATGGCCAAAGAGGGCTTCGACTGAATCAGGTGCGAGCATGCCTTGACCATCGGGTATCGCAGCAGCCATAAGCAGTGCTTTTCCAAGCGCCCTGGTCGGGTCTGCACGTTACGACTGTGCGGCAGACGTGACAGCTGGCGCAAATGCCTGGAGAAACTCAGCCCGCGGCTTTTCTCCTAGATCGACGACCTTGCTTCCACCGGCCGCAACCACTGTGACGTCTTCGATTCCAATGACCTTGAGAATGAGGCGCAGGTACATCGTCGCGATGTCCCGGTCCCGGATCGGCGAGCCTTCCGTATAGACACCGCCCGAAGCCATCAGGACCGTGCACTTCTTGCCATGGACTAGCCCCTCGCCGGTCATGCCCAACGTAAGCCCCTTGCGTACGATATGGTCCACGTAAGACTTCAGGTTTGCGGGAATGTTGTAGTTGTAAACCGGGGTGCTGATCGCAATGTGATCCGCGCCCAGTAGTTCGGCGACAAGCTCGTTGGACACCCGAAGTACGTCCTTCATTTCAGGAGAGTGCTTCTCCGCGGGCGTTAGGCTGGCTCCACCCAGGGCAGATTCATGTACGGCAGATCAATCTTTGCAAGATCGCGTTCGACAACGTTTCCACCCGGGTGCGCGGTCTTCCACTGCTCTACAAACGTTTTCGCAAGATTGCGGGAGATCGAATACTCTCCACGTGGGCTTGCCTCAACAACCAGAAGCTTCGGCATGGTTTGTCCTTTCGTCCGTTGTCGCGTCCATTTTTCCCAAAGAAATGGCGCGAATACTTAGTTCGTAGCGCTAGTATGGGATGTAAGCGGAAGCTGCACAAGGAGGCACTTCTTTGAGCGAAACGAACACTTTCTGTTCCTGAAAGCTGCCTGTCGGCTACGGACTGCAAGGGTCTCGCCGATGTGCTGGCCAGTGTCGGAGACAAGTGGACCATCATGGTCGTTGGGACGTTGTCTAAGGGACCGTTGCGCTACAACGAAATACAGCGCCGTGTCAGCGGTATCTCGCAACGCATGCTTACGCTGACTCTGAAGCGGCTGGAGATGGATGGCATCGTTACACGCACCCTGTTTCCCTCTGTGCCACCGCGCGTGGATTATGAGTTGACCCGGCTCGGTCAAACCTTACGCGGGGCGCTGGTCCCTCTCCACCTGTGGGCAGCAAAGAACAAAAAGACCATCGCTACCAACCGCGTCCACGCAGTAGCCAAAGGAAAGCACACCAGACTCACAGAGGAGTCTGGCGAAACGGCTGCTACAAATCATCTCGGACGTTAGAATCGATCTCTTCCTATGCTCCAAGAGCACGCACTCAGAGAATGTGCGCAACATTCATATTCCGCATTCCGGGCAAACGCCTGCTTGCTTCAGCGCCTGCAAAGAGCGACCGCCAACGGGCGGCTGAACAACTAGACCCTTCGCTTCCGCCGAGGCCCTCATCTCCGGCCAAAGAATCTGCAATGCTCGGATTGCGAGTACGAAGCGGCCCTTGATGCGTCTCAGGGAGGTATCTGCTTGCCACAGCTGTAAGCGAAGCTCCGCCCACGGTACAACGGAGATCGATCTCGCGGCGAAACACCGCCGATACAAGAAAAGAACCATATCTTGCAACTGCGGTTGCGGCTTGTAACGCGGAGAACTTCCGCCGGAATCACGACAGGAGGCGCAACGAGTTCTTCGAAGAAGATCTCGTCGATCTCTAACCCAAGATTCCCTTCTTCACCCCAAAGCCTGAACGGACCCCTTCGGGCAGCTCAAGCGAGGGCTGATTGATGGAGAGAGGTAGGAACGGCAAAGTATCGGCATAATCTGGGTGTCATAGTTGTGTGTACCGCTCCGTTCGACGCCGATTGTGAGACCGCCAATGCGGAGGTATCGCTCGAAGAGCGCGACGATTTTGCCTCCTTATTGCATCTTCATCGCTCCGAGAAACTGACTAGCTGTCTCCCCATTCATAAATCGAGAGCGCGAGGAGGGCTAGATCGAGGCGCACGGTGTTGTTCGCTCGTGGTTGAGGCTTGCCCGACCGGCTGAGGCGATCTTCGCCGGCGAACCGCATGTCCCTAACTTTGCGATCAGCTCTGGGGTGAGCGCAGCTAACGAATACCTGTCGAGATGCTTGCTGAGGGTTCTTGAGGGCTTCACATCCGCAAGCTGCGAGGTGGCGCGCTTCGTTGAGACTACCTTAGCAAGGTATCGCTTCAGGGCCACTCCGAAACCGAAATTGCTGCTTCATGTGAGCGAACAGCATCTCTACTTTCTTTCGTAAGCGGCGCGACTGTTGAAACTCTTCCGTATTCTGAAGAGCCCTGACTTCCAGCCGGAGATTCTCGTCGAAGGGCACCGATAAGCTTCGCTGTTTGCCTCGCGTGCATTGTTGGCGATTCGGACATGACTTGCCATCAGCAGGCGTCGCACGATAGATGTGGATCGGGGAGTCTGCGCGAGCCGTGCAGTGCTTGAGAAGCTTGTTCTGTGGGCAGATGTAACGGTTCTTCTCGGGATCGAAGGTAAAAGCTTCACGTGGTAGCAGACCATCTGTTTGGTGTTGTCGATCCAGCACAGGAATATGCGGGATGATCTTGCGTTGCGATAACCAGCCCAGGAACGGGCCTGTGCCGCCAGCCTTGTCAGCTGCCAGTCTTTCAGGACTGAGATGGTGCGCTTCTTCTACCCGCTCCAGCATCACCTTGGTGGCGATGATCTCTTGCGACAGTCGAGCGGGAGTGGCTTCGACGTCAACGATGACGGCAGGATCGGTGTCGATCAGATAGTTATTGAAGTACCCGAACTTGCCCCCTCCTTCCTTTACATTCCAAG
>JAABUQ010004307.1_pt1 | contig 24446 bp, 19 predicted proteins | sample 5560001 | NCBI WGS metagenome assembly JAABUQ01 (sample SAMN10711888, study PRJNA513371) | rock metagenome | isolation source: Antarctica rocks | place: Antarctica: Victoria Land, Finger Mt nord | collected 2015-12-18
GGAGTACCGCGCGGGACGACAACAGAATTCTCATGGAAGAGCCGCGCCGGCATCTATCCGGGAATCGAACGCGATTACTGGGTGTACGTTCCGGCGCAATACACGTCAGCGAAACCGGCTTGCCTGATCGTCTTTCAGGATGGCCAAGGAGCGATACGCGAGGACGGTGATCTTCGTGTGCCGCTCGTGTTAGACAACCTGATTCAGCAAGGCTCGATGCCCGTGGCGATTGGCGTATTTGTCAATCCGGGAGTTTTGCCTGGCGGTTCGAGTGATGCCACACCAGCGCTTTACAACCGGAGCCTCGAATACGACTCTCCGGACGATCGCTATGTTCGATTTCTGAATGAAGAACTGCTCCCGGAGATCACCAAGAAGTGGAATATTTCAACCAATCCGAATGACCGGGCGATTGCGGGCACGAGTTCGGGCGGAATCGCGGCGTTTACGGCGGCTATGCTACGCCCCGATAGCTTTCATCGCGTGCTGAGTTTCATTGGAAGCTATACGGATTTACGCGGGGGAAACAGATGGCCGGACCTCGTTCGCAAAATGGAACCTATGCCGCTGCGGGTTTTCCTGCAGGATGGCGACCACGATTTGAGCATTTTCGCCGGCGACTGGTGGATGTCGAATCAAGATATGGCAAGTGCGCTCACCTATCGCGGGTACGAAGTGAATTTCGTGAAAGGCACGGAAAGCCACAACGGAAAACATGCGGGTGCAGTTCTGCCTGATGCATTGCGCTGGCTTTGGAAGGGATGGCCCGAGCCAATCGCGGTTCCGAATAAAAAAGCTCCGGAAGGGTTTGCTGATGTAAGCGTCGTTCTCGATCTAAAATCCGGATGGGAACTTGTGGGAGAAGGCTATACGTTCACGGAAGGCCCGGCGGTCGATCGGGATGGAAACGTGTTCTTCGTGGATGTGCCGAAGAACCGCATCTACAAGGTAAGTGCGCAGACCGGCAAGCCCGAAGTGTTTCGCGAGGACACAGGCGGAGCAAGCGGCCTGATGTTCGGGCGTGATGGCCGGTTGTATGCGGCGCAGAATGGAAAAAAGAGGATCGTCGCCTACGAGCCGGATGGCCACGAAACGGTGCTCGCTGAGAATGTTGGTTCGAACGATCTGGCCGTCTCGAACCGGGGGGACATTTACTTCACGGATCCGTCGAGCAAGCATGTCTGGTTGATTGATGCGAAAGGCCAGAAACGCGCCGTACACGAGGGTTTGCAATTTCCGAATGGCGTGCGTTTTACGGCGGACGAACGCGTGCTCCTCGTGGCCGATAGCGCGACTCGCTGGGTGTGGTCTTTCCCGGTCCAGGCGGATGGCACTTTAGACAGCGGCGAACCTTATTACCGGTTGGAGCTTCCCCTAGAAGGCAATGGCAAGTTGGTAAATGCATGGGCCGATGGCATGGCTTTCGACACACTCGGTAATTTGTACGTGGCAAGCAATTTCGGAATACAGATTTGCGACCAGCTGGGCCGGGTGTTCGGCATCCTGCGCAAGCCTTCCGAGGCCAATCCCTCTAACGTGGTCTTCGGCGGGCCGGATTTTCATACACTGTACGTCACCGCGAAGGATAAGGTATTTCGACGCCGCTTGCTGCAGGGCGGATATCTGCCGTGGACGCCGCCCAAACGTCCGCCCGCACATCTGTAGTTACGGTCGGCCGGCTGTTTTAGAACTGCCGTTTGAGGAGACAACGGGCAGTCTGTGCAGTCAGCTTACGATCGCTTCGCAAGTACGAGTGCGGCACTGCTTACAAAAAATTCGAAGGCACGCTTCATCCGGCGGCCGAAAATGAAATCGCACGCTTACGGCAACTTGCAAGAACCGCCCGCACCTGCTGCGTTACATATTCGCGCTCCGCTTCGCTTAGGCCGGGGTAGATCGGCAGCGAGACGAGCCGGGGAAACTCTCGCTGCGTTTTGGGCCACCGTTCCATTGGCCCATAGTGCGCGAACCAGGAATGCATCGGGATTGGGCGGAAGTGGACGCTCGCTCCCACGCCGCGCGCAGCTGAATAAATTCATCTCTTCTGAGAGCCAACTTTTCCAGGTTCAGCCGAATGATGTAGAGGTGCCAGGCATGCCCGCTGCTCTGATGAGTTGGCGGCAGTTCGATTCCGTCGAGACCCGACAGCTGATCGGTGTAGTGGTGAACGACCTCCGCGCGACGACGGGCATGGACCGCGGCCTTCTGCAACTGGGCAATTCCAAGCGCTGCCAAGAGATCGCTGAGATTGTACTTGAATCCTCGCTCGACGACTTCGTAGTGCCAGCGAGTATCAGGTTGTTCACTCGCGCGCTTCAAGCCGAACGCAACAACGCGGCGCAAGCGGTCAGCGTGAGCGGCATCGGAAGTGGTGATCATGCCACCCTCGCCAGTGGTTAGATTTTTATTGGCGTAGAAGCTGAAGACGGTGGTGGAAGAATCACTCGATCCGATGGGACGGGATTGCCAAGCGGCTCCGAATGCGTGCGCGGCGTCCTCGATTATCGACAGATGATTGCGTCGCGCACAATCCTGGATAGCATCAAGGTCGCACGGCAGACAGGCAATGTGGACGGGCAGAAGAGCCGTCGTTCTTGCCGTAAGCGCGCTTTCGAGCAAGCGGCAGTCGAGGTTCAGGTCATCCGCAATATCGATGAGAACAGGCTTGGCGCCAGCTTCTTCAATCGCCCGGATGGTGCCGCAAAACGTTAAGGGTGTGGGTGATCACTTCATCGCCGGCCTGAATTCCAGCGGCTACCAGAGCCGCATGCAAGCCGTTAGTGCAGGAGTTGACGGCTATGGCGTGCTCGGCCTCAACCGCTTCGGCGAACTGCCTTTCGAATTCGCGGGTTGCAGGGCCGGTGGTCAACCAGCCTGATCGAAGAACGTCCGTTACCGAGCGAATGTCAGTGTCATCGATGTCCGGGCGGAAGTATGGAACGTTCATGCTCACTCGTCAGTCTACGACTGGCTGAATCACTGCGGCGAACGGGAGTTGTGCGTCCGGAGATTCGAGGGAAACATTAAGGGTGCGGATCTCAGTTCGGCAGCAGGAAATAACAGAAACCAGGGGTCGTGTAAATTGGATCGAGTGCATTGCAAACCGACTCCACAGGATAGCCGACATTACGGATGCGTTACACCTTCTATTTGTTGTTGAGCCTCCTTCTCGCATGGCAAGCATCTGCGGAGGCGACTACACCACAAACGCCGCCGCCCAATCCGCCGCCGCAAGGTGGCGAGCTACCACGCCACAAAGAAAACCGCACGCCCGAAGCACCGGTCGAAAACGAACGCTGGAATCTGTTTTTTCAGGCGACCTCTATCGGTCAGTATCACGGCACGTTTCACTCGCCGTATGCGGATGCGTTCAGCTTGCAGAACTATCCGGAGCGGGACGTTTCGCTAACCACTACGTTGTTTTTTGGCCTGTGGCTCGATCGGAATACTCAGCTCTACTTCGACCCCGAGATAGCGGGGGGAAGGGGCTTCAGCGGAGTGAATGGCCTGGCTAATTCTTCGAATGGAGAATTGCCGCGAGTGGCTTCAGCGACCCCGAAGCCATACCTCGCGAGGCTTTACCTGTCGCATGATTTCGGGTTCGGCAGCGAGAAGGAGTCATTCGAGAGCGAAGAGAATCAGCTGGCGGGCGAACGGCCGATGACTCGCTACACCGTCACATTCGGCCGATTTACTCTGACTGATTTCTTCGACAACAACAGATATTCACATGACCCTCGGACGCAGTTCATAGGATGGTCCGTGATGTTTAACGGCGCTTGGGATTACGGGGCGGATGTGCGCGGGTACACGTGGGGATGGGTGCACGAATTCCACACGCGCAACTGGTCAATACGTTACGGGAGCGGTGCGATGCCGCGGGTCGCGAACGGCCTCCGTTTTGATCGCAGGATCTTCAAGGATCGCAGCGATGTCTTTGAAGGTGAGTACCGGTATGTGGTCCGGAAACATCCGGGCGCGGTGCGGGTGATGCCGTACATCAATCACGCGGATGCCGGCAACTATCAGGAATCGATTCATCTTGCGCGGCAAACCGGCACGATTCCGGATATCACGGCGACGCGCAAATCAGGCACACTCAAATACGGCGTTGGAATCAATGCGGAACAGGAACTCACAAGCGATATAGGTGTGTTTGCACGGCTTGGATGGAACGATGGCAAGACCGAGAGCTTCGCATTCACGGCAATCGACCGGATGGCGAGCGGTGGTGTTTCTGTTACGGGACAGCGCTGGCGGCGGCGTTTCGACACGGCAGGCACGGAGCTGACTGCGACCGGACTTTCAGCTGTTCATGCTCAATATCTAGCGCTCGGCGGACACGATTTCCTGATTGGCGACGGGCGTCTGCGGTATGGGCCGGAGATGATTTGGGAGAGCTACTACAGCTCGCGGCTGTTCCCTGGATTTTTCGCGGGATTTGATCTCCAGCACGTAACGAATCCAGCTTACAACCAGGATCGTGGTCCGGTTTGGATTGCCTCTATCCGATTACACATCGAACTTGGAAAATCAACCTTCACACAATCTCGCTCGAATTAGAATTTTGCGGCAAACTCCTTGAGCGTTCCACCTCAGGCGAGCAGTTTATCCGGAGTGATCGGAAGGTCTCTGACTCGCTTGCCGGTCGCATGAAAGATAGCATTGGCAACCGCAGCCGCTGCTCCGGTAATGCCGATCTCGCCGATGCCCTTTACGCCGATAGGATTGACGTGATCGTCCTTCTCCTCGACCCATAGCGCCTCGATTTGGCCGATATCCGCGTTGACCGGTACGTGATACTCGGCGAGGTTGTTATTCACCCAGCGGCCGAGGCGCTTATCCATAGCAGCATGCTCGTGCAAGGCCATGCTGATGCCCCACACCATGCCGCCGAGGAACTGGCTACGGGCGGTTTTCGAATTGAGAATATTGCCCGCTCCGAAACAGCCGACCATGCGCGAAACTTTGATCTGGCCGAGATCGGCGTCCACCCGCACTTCAGCAAACTGCGCGCCGAAGGCGTACATGGAGTAACGCTCCTTTTCTGAACCCGGTTTCGCGTTGGCTTGCGCTTCCACGTGCGCTTGGCCGCTGCGACTGATGAGGGCTGGAAACGCTTCGCCCTTAGATGGATCGCTACGAGAGAAAAGACGCCCATTCTCGAAGACGACGTCTTCTGCATTCACTCCGTAGAGAGGCGACGTTCGATCGCTCGTTGCCATTTGCACGAGCTTTTCGCGAAGCGCCTGCGCCGCCAGATACACCGCTGAGCCGGTACTCGCAGCCGTCATCGAGCCGCCGGAAACCGGAGTCTGCGGAAGAATCGTATCGCCTAAGCGGAACTTCACTTTATCGGGAGCAACGCCAAAGGACTGCGCCGCAATCTGCGTCATGATCGTGTACGTTCCGGTGCCGATATCCTGCGTGCCCGAATCGACTGAAAAGGTTCCGTCCGCGTTTAGCCGGGCCGACGCATTCGAAGACATGCGGCGAGTCGGGTAGACAGCGCTAGCCATTCCCCAGCCGATTAGTGCGTTGCCATCGCGCATCGAGCGAGGCTCAAGCTGCCGCCGGCTCCAGCCGAACCGGTCCGCCGCCTGCTTGTAACATTCGCGGAGAGACTTGCTCGACCAGGGCTTCTTTTCTTCCGGATCACTGTCAGCATGATTCTTCAGACGGAACTCGACAGGATCCATCTTGAGCGCGTACGCCATTTCATCCATGGCGGCTTCGAGCGCGTAGGTGCCGGAAGCTTCTCCGGGGGCACGCATGAACGATGGCTGTCCGATATCGGATTTGAGCAGACGATGCGACGTGCTGTTGTTAGGCGAGTCGTAGAGCATCCGCGCGCACAAGCCCGCTGTTTCCACGAACTCATCGAAGCTTGAGGTATGGCAGACCACGTCATTCTGCAGAGCAGTCAACGTGCCGTCTTTCTTTGCTCCCACGCGGAATGCCTGACGCGTTTCCGAGCGGCAGCCCACCATGCCGAACATCTGCGGACGATCAACCGCGAGCTTAACCGGACGATTCAGCTGCCTCGCGGCCATGGCTGCCAAGACCACGTGCGACCAGACAGGCCCTTTGCTGCCGAAGCCGCCTCCGATGTAAGGAGAAATGACACGAACGTTATCGGGCTTGAGCTCGAACAAGCCGGCGAGCTGTTCCCGGCTGGAGAAAACGCCCTGAGTCGAATCGTAAATCGTGAGATGGTCGGGCGCGTCCCACACCGCAATCGTCGCGTGCGGTTCCATGGGATTATGGACCTCGAATGGAGTCCAGTACACCGGTGAGATGCGTGTATCGGCAACGGCCAGCCCGGCCTCCATATCGCCACGGTGACTGACGGAGGGTTCACCGCCGCCGCCTGCTTTCGCCGGGCTGTAAGTCTGGTTCAGACGCGGTTCGATTTCGACATGGTGCGCAGCGGTCTGATACTTCACCGCTACCAGGCGGGCACCCTCGTTAGCGTTCTCCAGCGTATCGGCGAGCACGACGCCGATCGGCTGATTCGCGTAACGTACGACGTCATCCTGCAGAACTTGCACGACGCGTCCCGCGGGCGGAGCTTTCGTCTGACTCCCTAAGCTCGGCAGCTTGAGAGAGTTCAAGTGCGTAAGGACGAGAAGCACTCCGGGCGACCGTTGCGCAAGCTGCGTATTCATCGAAACGATGCGCCCTTTCGCAACCGTGCTCATGATCAATACTGCATACGCTGCGTTTGGAACTTTCTGTTCATAGGCATAGGGTGCGCGGCCCGTGACCTTTAAGCGGCCGTCGATGCGGTCGATGGGTTGTCCAAGAATTTGGTCCATGTTGATTCTTCTTACGCCTGACTGGCAGATACGGCGGTGGTTACAGCACGCACAATGCAGCGCTTGGCCAACTCGATCTTGAACGAATTATGCTCGTAGCCTTTGGCGTCGTGGAGCTCCTGTTCCGCGGCAGCGCGCAGAGTAGCCGGTTCCGGTTTCTTGCCGCGCAACGCATGTTCTGCTTTGGTAGCGCGCCAGGGCTTATGAGCCACACCGCCGAGAGCGAGCCGCACTTCACGCATCATGCCGCTTTCGTCGAGATCGACAACGGCAGCCACCGAGACCAGCGCGAAGGCGTACGAGTTCCGATCGCGCACTTTGAGGTAATGCGACCGCTTGGCATAAGGAAGAGGAGGCAAATCGATCGCGGTGATCAGTTCACCGGGCTGCAAGTTTGTGTCGAGTTGCGGCGTGTTCCCGGGCAGGCGGTGAAACTCTGTCATCGCGATCGAGCGCGCGCCTTTAGGGCCTTGCACCTGTACGACGGCATCGAGCGCCGAAAGTGCGACACACATATCGCTCGGGTGCGTAGCAATGCACTCCGAGCTTGCGCCGAGAATCGCGTGAATGCGATTGTAGCCCGAGATCGCAGCACAGCCACTTCCTGGATGGCGCTTATTGCATTCCGAGTACGCAGGGTCGTAAAAGTAATAACAACGCGTACGCTGGAGCGGATTGCCGCCCGTTGTGGCCATGTTGCGCAGCTGCTGCGATGCGCCGAGCAGGATCGCTTGGCTCAAAACCGGATAGCGGCTACGGACGAGCGGGTGGTTTGCGACTTCAGTGTTGGTCGAGAGCGCACCGAGGCGGATGCCGCCTTCGTGCTCCGCAATGCCTGTCAGCGGAAGCCCATTGATATCCACCAAGTGTGTGGGCTGCTCGACGCCCATTTTCATAAGGTCGAGCAGGTTGGTGCCGCCGCCTATAAAACGCGCGCTCTGGCCGTCGCCAATGGCCCGAGTCGCATCATCGACGTTCTTCGGCGCCGAATATTCAAACGGCCTCATGCTTTGAGTTCTCCCTGCGCCTGCTTGATCGCGGCCACAATACCCATGTATGCGCCGCAACGACAAAGATTGCCGCTCATGCGCTCGCGGATCTCGTCGTCAGTCAACTCGACAGGTCCCATCTGCGACAAATTCGCTGTGACGGCGCTAGGTGCTCCACTGTGCCACTCTTTGAGCATCGCAACGGCAGAGCAAATTTGACCAGGCGTGCAGTAGCCGCACTGAAAGCCGTCGTGTTCGATGAAGGCGGCCTGCATAGGATGCAATTCGTTCCCCGCAGCGATGCCTTCGATCGTCGTAATCTCATGGCCTTCGTGCATCAGCGCAAGGGTCAGGCATGAGTTCACGCGCGTCCCGTTTATAAGAATTGTGCAAGCGCCGCACTGCCCGTGATCGCAGCCTTTCTTCGTCCCGGTAAGCTGCAAGTTCTCACGGAGCAGGTCGAGCAGAGTCGTCCGAGGGTCCACCTGCAGATCATATTTCTGATGATTGATCGTAAGCGAGCAAGGAAGCTTGGCAGGCCCACCGGCGACAGAGGGCTGATCCGCTTTCGCAGGCTGGGCCGCGATACTCGCAACACCACTTCCAACCACCGCCGCGCCAACAAAATCGCGACGGCTCACGCTCGCTTCGGCCTGACGGTCTTTTTCTATCGCAATCGCAACGTCATTTTCTTCCGGCATTCTGGTCCTTGTATGGCATATAGACTCGCCCAAAGTAGCTTTGGTAACAGTTCCTGATCTGGAATAAATACTGGGGCAACAGATGATGGAGACTACATCTTTTTCAGTTCTTCGAGATATTGCACGTCAAGTTGCGTGAGTAATTGCTGCAGTCCTTGCAAATCCAGCAGAAGATCGGCTGAGCGTTCGAGACATGTCTGTATCTCAACGGGAGACATCCGATTCGGGTCTCCACTGATAAACAGCGGAGCCAGGGCGAGTGGTTGATTGCGATAGATTCGCGTTGCCGTTGCGTCGACCAGCTCCTGTTGAGCGTAGACGTCCGACAAGTCGCGCGCACTCTTAAAGTCGATTAGGCCAAGTGCGCCCGAACTCTGCGCAGTTCTCCAAGCCGAATCAGTGAATGACGACCAGGAGACCGTGTACTGGAGTGAACCGTTCTCGATCTTCTTGCCGGAACGAAGAGAGACGAGCAATTTGATGGCTGCTCTAATGCGCTCCTCATCTTCGCGAATAGAGGAGAGGTTGTAAGCCACATGGTCGTGATTCGTTTTGAACTCTTCGCGGATACTGTCGTGGGCTTCATGAACGAGGTGCCGGTGGTGACCCCATTCGACGAGCCCCTCCAGACTAAGCGCGATCAGCAGCCCGATCGTGATCGTGGCGAGGTGAATGAAGAAGTCACGCCAGCTATGGATCGGCTCGTGTGGCGGATGTACGTCCAAAGACTCACCTTGGCCTTCAGGCTACCAGCACGGAACTGGCCTCTGAAAGCTCCTCGATCGTCTCGCGGCCGCTCGTCGTTTTGACGTAAGTGCGCAGGACTTCCGCAACGCTCCACGCCTGAGCGCAGCAGCCGCGAGGTTTGAAAGGCGGAGCCGCGTCGAAGATCTCGCTGATTGAGCCGACACAGGCTTCTCGCAATTCGTTCTTGAATCCATCGAGGAAGCTGTGCGCCGTCTGGAAGTCGCCGGGATGCACTCTTAGCCAGGCATCGATGAAAGGCCCGATGAGCCAGGCCCACACCGTACCTTGATGGTAGGCCGCATCCCGCGCGCGGAGGTCGCCATCGTAGTTGGGTTTATAATCGCGTTCGCCGGGAGCCAGAGACCGCAATCCCACCGGAGTCAGCAAACGATCTTTCACAACCTCGAGCACCGGCGCCCAGCGTGACTCCTCCAGCACCGGGTAATCGAGCGAGATCGCAAAAATCTGATTCGGACGGCACTGGCGATCGTTCTTCGGGCCCTCGGAGTCGACCACATCGTAAAGGTAGCCGCCATCTGCATACCAGAATCGCTTATTGAAGGACTTGTGCGCTTTCTGCGCGTGTTCCGCGATGCTGTCCGCCTCGTCGCTGCGTTTGGCTTGGCGCAGCCACTTTTCGAGCAACCGAAGCGCGTTATACCAGAGCGCGTTGATCTCCACCGCCTTGCCGCGCCGGGGCGTTACCACCCAGTCATCCACTTTCGCGTCCATCCAGGTCAGCTGGTATCCGGGAGCGCCCTGCACGAGCAACCCGTCTTTCGGATCGACATGAATGTTGAATCTCGTGCCGCGTAGGTGGTGTCCCACGATGTCCAGAAATTGAGGAAGCAACTGCCGCTGCAGGTGCACATCGTGAGTCTGTTCAAAGTACCGACCGGCAGCATGAAAGAACCAGAGCGTTGCGTCGGCGGTGTGATACAGCCCCTGGGTCTTGCCTTCGGGGAACATATTGGGAATCAGGCCGTCGCGAATGTAATGCGCAAACGTGCGCAGAATGTAGCTTGCGTCTACCTGCCGTCCGGTCGTGAGAGTCAGTCCTTCGAGACTGATCATGGTATCGCGGCCCCAGTCTGTAAACCAGTGATACCCTGCGATCACCGAGCGCACTTCGTCACCCGCCGCCCGGGCGCGCGCCGTATCTTCCTGCCTGCCGACCGGCGTAAACAGGAATTGGTCGGCAGCCCAGATCAACTCTCCACAGGTCTGGTCGCAAGTGCTTAACTGTGCCTCCCGCAGCAAGCGGCGTTTGCGTTCATGCTCGGAATCCCAAGCCTGCCGCGGGGTGAGCGCCGACATCACGTTCCAGTTTTCAGCGGAGGCGACGATCGTTGCATCATGCGCGCCATCGACCTCGACACTCCAGTAGCCCGGGCTCCAGAGATCGCCTCGCCAAATGTAACCGCGGCTGCGCTCGACGTCGTACATGACATCGTGAATCTCGTGCGGATCGACGGCCACAGACCCACCTTTTCCGAGCAGCTGGATCCGAAGCGCAGGAGCATCGCCCGACGGCTTCAATTCGTAGTTATGATCGCGCACCGTGAACGCATAAGTCTCGATCTTTGTGTCGACCGGGGCCTCGTGCTGACGAATGTTGACAGCGGGCCGGAGCCGCAGCTTCACCGAGGGGCCGCTTACCACGCGATAGTTGATATACGAAGTATTCTGCCGGTGCGGAAGGATCACGCGCTTTTCGATCGTGGTGCCTTCCACTTCAAAGGTCCAGACCGGGAGCCCCACGTCGAGGCGAAAGTTGGTGAGGTATTGCAGATTGTCGGCGTACTCGCCGTCTTCGGTTTCGATACCGTTGAGCGGCACGACCCGGCCATCCCCGAGCACCACCAATTCCAGAATGTCGTTGAGCATCATGGTGCGGCCGAGCGGCGCAGGCAGTGCGGCAATAAGGTAGCCGTGAAACACGCGTGTCAGTGTTCCGCCGATCGTCCCGGAAGCATACCCGCCAAGTCCGCTCGTAACCAGCCATTCCGTTTCAAGCAGATGACTCCGCTCGTCGTCTGTAAGAGGGGCGCCCGCAGTATGGGTAAATATATTGTTCATCCGAAAGGTTCAATCAGCTCAGAGTAACGAAGCCACCGTCAAAGATCCGTCTTACTGATGGGATGCAGAGCAACGGCCGCCCAGCCTGGAATTTTCCAATTTTCTTCACTATCGAGCGGCGCGGTTCCACACCCGCCGTAGCCCGCATCATCGGAAGACCACAGTTTTGCCCACCGCTTGGCGGCGGGAGGAGCCAGCAGCGGCTCAGGCGAAGGACTGAAGTGCAGGTCCGCGCCCAGGTTGACGACCAACAAGCGATCGTCGGCGAAACGGGGAGAAAAGTAGCGCAGGACGAAAGCCGATTCGGAGAGAACCGCCCCATCGATGCCATTTTCGCCCTGCCTCGAAAAGATGGGATCGGAACGGCGGAGCCGGATCAGATCACGGTGCAAAGCGTACATCTCAGAATGCGTTTCCACCTCGGCGAAGTTGAGTTTGGAGCGGTTGAAAGTCTCCTCCGCGCAGGGGTCAACCAGGCACTTCTTCATTTCGGGCATTTTCAACGAGCGCCATTGCTCGAGGAATTCAATGCGGCCTTTGCGGATGAGTTTCGCCAGTTCCGGCTTTTGGTCAGCAAAGAAGAGAAACGGGCTCGAGGCCGCGAATTCCTGCCCTTGAAACAGCATAGGCGTGCCCGGACCCAACAGAGTGAGAGCCGTCAAGGCCTTCAGCAAGCCGGGTGAACTCAAATCGCTGGCGCGCTGCCCGCGAGCTGAGTTCGCGATCTGATCGTGATTCTGTATGAACGTAACCATGGCAGGGCGCGGCGTACCTAAGTTCGGTGATCCGCGGCGTTTCTTTTGCCAGCAATACCATTGGCCCTGGTACAGGGATCCATATTTCATGGCCGAAACAAACTCCTGCGGTTTGCCGCGGTAATCAGTGTAATAGGCGTCGGACTTGCCTGTGAGCGCGACCATCGCGGAGTGATGAAAATCGTCGTTCCAAAGCGCGTCGAGACCATAACCGCCCTTGTCGACGGGCTGAATCAACTTTGTATTCTGCGGCTCGTTCTCGCCAATTAAAAGGATTAAGCGCTCTCCCGCGGCTCTGCGAGACGCCTCGCCAATCTCCGCTATGATGTGGTGTTTCGAATCGTCGTGAATGTCCTGAGTGGCATCGAGACGCAGGCCATCCAGATGAAAATCTCGAATCCAATAGGCCGCGTTCTCCCGGAAAAATTCGCGCACAGGGCCGCTCTGCTCCCCATCAAAGTTGATAGCCTGCCCCCAATCTGTTTTATGCTTGTCGGTCAAGTAATACGGCGAATATTTCGGAAGATAGTTCCCGTCAGGCCCGAGATGGTTGTACACGACGTCGAGCACAACGCCTAGCCCGAGGCCGTGCGCTGCCTCCACGAACCGGCGCATATCATCCGGCGTCCCATAGATAGAGGCCGGGGCATAAGGTTGCACGCCATCATAGCCCCAGCCGAACTTTCCCGGAAACTCGGCAACCGGCATGATTTCTAGCAGCGTGATTCCGGTGTCCGCGAGATACGGAAGCTTCTCGGCAGCCGAGCGCCAGTTTCCTTCTGGCGTGAAGGTGCCGAGGTGTAGCTCGTAGATCACCTGGCCCGCGAGCTTGACCCCGGGCCAGCTTGCATCTGACCACGCGAACGCATGCGGGTCAACCACTTCGGAAAAACCATGAGGGCCTTCGGGCTGGAAGCGGGACGCCGGATCCGGATAGGAGTCCTCCTCGTGCTCGACCTGAAACTTGTAACGGGTACCAGCGCCGGCAGCCGGCGCGAACCCCGAAAAATACCCACCCTGTTCAGCGTTTAACGGAAGCCGCGCGCGCTTGTCCTCAAAGACGGCATCTACCGAGCGATGCCCCGGCGCCCATACGCGAAACTGTGTCCCGCCACCCGGCTTCGTTTCCGCACCGACGGCGGTCGTCATTGGAATTGGAGCGTCATTCGCTTCGCTCGGAGAAGTAGAAGATTGCAATTCGGCCTTGCTTAAGAAATGAGTGGCTCCACCATCATCATAAATCGCAGAGTCACCTAAGCAATTATGTAAGATGATTCTTCCCGAGGGGAGTAGTGTCGATCGAGAATCTATGTCCAAACTTGTTTATATGGTCGGTTGTCAGTTTAAACGCTATTTAGCATCAATCCGTCAACATTATTCGACATACATTGGGCCTCCGTTGACGCGCTGAAACCGTTGCGAGTCGCCAGCTTTAGTTTAGGCGCTTGAGAGATATATCCTTGCCCTCAACGTGTAGCACCAGAACTTGCGCCGGTCCTTCATTTGCAGGCTTGAACAAACATTCGTCAGAGGAGATCGCCGAAAAAAAATCTTGAGGACTCTCGGGAACCAGCTCCTGTTTCGGCTCGTCATTTTCCTGCATATAGACGTGAGCATCTTCAACAGTCACGGTGATGATTATCTGCGGTGAGAGTGCGTAGCGCCCCGCTAGCCTGTTCAGTTGCGCTGGCGTGAGGGAAACTCTTTTGTGTTCCTTGAGTTTGGGCAGCGGGGGAAGGAGGTCGTATGGCGTATAGCCCTCCCACTCGAACGGGAACGATGTCTTGCCCAAGATTGATTCGAGAAGAGGTTTGAAGATTCCTTCGCCGTTCGAACTATTGGTCATGACGAGGATGCCGCTGCCGTTTTTGAAACAGAGCGCCAGATGTCGCCAGCCTTCACCATGGCCTTCTTTAAAAAAGCCGGCCCGTAGGGTGATGAATAGAGTCCCCAACCCAGTCCATAGCTCAATTGAATCCCGTCGTTTGCGGAGGTGAACTCGTTTGCCAGTGACGGAAACTGACGCGACGAATGGATTCTCACTTGGGGCCGGAGCATTTCGGCAGACGTGGACGCCTTCAGTATCTGCCCTCCCATAAGCGCGCTCAGAAATGTTGCGTGGTCACGTAGCGTCGTCTGCAGCCCACCCGCGGCATCCGGACTCGAACGTTTTTCCGGACCAAGCGAACGCTCGTATTCGTCATACCCGTTTGCGAAGTCACTCTCAAATCGGGGTTCCCACACCATGCTGGTTCGGGTCAGGTGCAACGGACGATAGAGAGTTTCTTCCATCAGCACTGTCAGCGATTTACCGGTCACCGTCTCGACGGCAAGTTGCGCGAGATCGATGCCCTCGCCTGAATAAGCGTAGCGCTTTCCCGGATCGCAGTGAATCTTAAGCTTGCGGTCGTCCTCGAATGCGCGCCAGTTCGGAAAGCCGCTGGTGTGACTTAAAAGTATTCGCAGTGTGAGCTTCTTATGTCGGTCGTCTCCCTGAAGGTCTGCGGATACGCGGGAAGCGGTTTGGGCAGGTATTGATGAATCGGCTTATCGAGATCAAGTACGCCCTCATGCACCAGCCGCATGACCATGGTCGCGAAAACAGCTTTGCTCAGCGACGCCGAGGTCATTACGGAGTCCGGAGTGAGCGGCAACCGCTTCTCCGTATCGCGCAACCATATGCCTTGAGATACGCAATTTTGCGATCATGAAATATTGCAACCGCTGCCCCAGTCACGTGGGCTGCCTCCATCAACTTAGTGACAGTGGCGTCGATCTGCGCCGGCGCAAGCTTGCCGCCGGCGAGCCGTGCGGCAATCGGCTGCGCCGCTGCGGCAAGGAATCCAATCCCAACGATCCCAATCACCAATACAATTTCGGCCTTTACCAAATGAGAGGCCCCATTATTATCATAAATCGCAGAGTCACCTAAGCAATTATGTAAGATGATTCTTCTCAGGGGAGGCGTGTAGTTTCGAACCATGTTCAAACGTGCCGGGTTGGCCGGTAAATTGTTTTTCTGTGTGGCGATGTCGTTCGCGGCAGCTGCCCCCAGTTACGCGCTCGATAACGGGTTGGCGAAGACGCCGCCCATGGGCTGGAACAGCTGGAACAAGTTTGGCTGTAATGTCAGCGAGTCTCTGATCCGAAGCGCCGCGGACTCGCTGGTAAGCAGCGGATTGAAAGATGCCGGTTACCAATACGTCGTGATCGACGACTGCTGGCAAGTAGGTCGTGATGAGCAAGGCAACATTATTCCTGACCCGAAGCGTTTCGCCTCAGGCATCAAGGCGCTCGCTGACTATGTGCATTCGAAAGGACTGAAGTTCGGCATTTATTCGGACGCCGGCACAGGCACGTGCGAGAACCGGCCCGGCGGTCGAGGCTACGAGTTTCAAGACGCCCGCCAATATGCCGCCTGGGGCGTCGATTATCTGAAGTACGACTGGTGCAATCACGGCACGCAAAACTCAGAAGCCTCGTACTCCATCATGCGCGACGCACTTGCCAAGTCGGGCCGGAGTATTGTGTTCAGCCTGTGCGAATGGGGTTCGACCAAGCCTTGGCTGTGGGCAAAGGATGTCGGCAATCTCTGGCGGGCGACCGGGGACATCGTGAACAAGTGGAGCGGCAGCGAGAAGTGGGGCGGCTTAGGCGTCGTCGAAATACTCGATCAGGTGAATGGGCTCGAGAGCTACGCGGGCCCTGGCCACTGGAATGATCCGGACATGCTCGAAGTAGGCAATGGAGGCCTGACCGAGACGGAAGCGCGCGCTCACTTCAGCCTGTGGTGTATTCTGGCCGCGCCCTTGATAGCAGGCAACGATCTCCCCAAAATGACCGCCGAAACCCGAGCCATTCTGACGAACAAAGAATTGATTGCAGTGGATCAGGATGCGTTGGGCAGCCAAGGACGTCGAGTCAAGAAGAATGGCGAACTCGAAGTCTGGTCGAAACAACTCAGCGATGGAGGACGCGCGGTGGCGCTGCTAAATCGCGGCGCGTCCGCTAGCGAGATCTCTGTCACGTGGCCCGAAATTGGCTATCCCGAAACGCTCGCAGCCAGCGTACGAGATCTTTGGAGCGGCAAAAGCAGCAGCCAAGTGCAGGAAAGCTACTCGGCCACCGTCCCGAGTCACGGCGTGGTGGTGATTCGAATCAAATCGTAAAGCAAATCAAGCCCGAAGCGCGTCGACGATTTTGCCCTTACCGTCCTTCGTCACATAGAACGGTCTCTTCTCCACTTCGTAATACGCGTTGGCCGCAATGCCGAGCGCAGAGTAGATAGTCGCGTGCAGATCGTCAATCGTAACGGGATTTTCGACGATCGTGCAAGGGCGCTCGTCCGCTGTCTTGCCGTAGAGCTTGCCCTTGGGCGTGCCGCCTCCGAAAAGCAGCACGCTCGTCGCTTCAGTGAAGTGGCGGTGCATGCCGTAGTGCTTCGGTTCCGTCATGATGGTGGGCTGATTCACCTGCTGCTTGACCTCTTGACCGGGCTTGCCTTCCGTCATCATGTCGCGGCCGAACTCGCTCGCGACGATCACCAGCGTTCGGTCGAGCAAGCCGCGCTGTTCAAGGTCCAGAATGAGGTGCGCGATCGGAGCATCCACCTGCCGCTTCATATCGACAGTGCGGCTGTGCCCGTTTTCGTGCGTATCCCAGTAACGGAACGGAATGTACTCGGTCGTTACTTCGACAAAGCGCGTACCGGCTTCAACGAGACGCCGTGCAAGCAGGCAGCCCAGACCGAAGCGCCCGGTATTGTAAACGTCATAACTCGGCTTCGGCTCGAGACTCAGATCGAACGCTTTGGCCGAAGGCGAGTTGAGAAGGCGATGCGCATTTTCGAGAGATCGCCGCAAGCTCTCACGCTGAAAATCACTGCCGTATTCGCCCACGGGAGACGCGGCCACGAGTTTTTGGTAGTAGTCGAAACGGCGGGTAAAACGGGAGCGGCCCATGTGCTCGGAAGGCCGCGTACGAGAGACGGCGTCGTTCGGGTCCGAGATGAGAAAGGGCGAGTGCTCGCTGCCGAGAAAGCCCGAAGTGTGGAAGGCCTTGACCGAATCGCTTTCCGCGCCGATCTCCAGATTCTGTCCGATGTCGACGAACGCGGGAAGATCGGGATTGCGCGGACCCAGCGTGCGCGAGATCACGGCGCCCATATGCGGAGCGGCTACCGACTGCGGCGGCGGATAACCAGTGTGCCAGTGGAACTGATGTCGCGAATGCAGAATGAAGCCGAGATCGCCGACGCGATGGGAGCGGAGCAGCGTACCGCGGTCCATCACCTTCGCAATGCGATCGAAGCCTTCAGAGATTTTGATATTGTCGACGACCGTGTCGATCGCCGGGAAAGTGCTCAGCACGCTGCTCGACGGCTGCCCGGCTGCGAACGGCGTGTAGCGTTTGGGATCGAAGGTCTCGGTCTGCGCCATGCCACCGGCCATCCAGAGCAGAATGACGCTGTCCGCTCGAGGCGCGATCTTCGTCGTATCGGCATGTAGCCGGGGCTCACCGCCTGCCAGTGCCGCCAACGCTCCCGCGCCAGTAGCGCGCATGAACTGCCTGCGATCCAAGCCAGCCAGGATGGCGCGTTCAATGCGCCTTTCATCACGAGTCATTGACATTGCTTTCCCCGCTAATACACGTACTGGAAATCCGGATGCAGCAGCATGCTCCACAAGAAGTCTTCGAGGGCCGCCGGTTTGAGAGAAGGCTGCTTTGAACTTGGCTCCGTGAAAAACTCCCGCGCGATTTTCACCTCGTTGGCCGAGGGCTTGCGGCTAAATAGAGTCACGTAGAGTTCGTCGACGGCCTGATCGACATTTCGAAGCGGCGGCAAAGATGGCACCGGCGGCGCTCCGTCGATCTTCACCAGGCGCTCCGCATCGGGTTCGGCCGTGAACAAAAAGAAGCGCGCCGAGCCGCCGATATCGCTCGGCCGCGAACTGTCATCAATTGCTACCCGGCCGCGAATGTGCGTAAACCCCAAGCCGCTGATCGGAAATACAAGCTTCGTATTGAGCGGCACCACCACGCTCTTGCCAAGCTGTTTCTTCTCGGCGGTGAGATCGCGCTGCTCGAAGGCCGATAACGTTGTGAGCTCGGAAAGTTTCTTCGTGCCGTTAGGGCCGGACAATTCCACATCGGCCCAGCCGGCCACGGTGCGCGAAGGATCATAAGCACCTGCATCCTCGGTGAGCAGCCAGAGACGTTCCACTCCCGTAATATCGACGTCGAACGGAACCGACCCGTGGGTGAGCACGCCGCTATCGAAGCGGTTGGCGGGAGGCTGCGGTAGTTCGCCGATCATGTGCAGCGCGCCACGCCGCAGCCTCGTTTCAAGAGTCGTCCCATTCACCAGTTCCAGCGCTTGAAACGTAGTCGCGTGATTATCGCGCGTCGTGAAGACCTGGTCCCGAATCGGCCTGCCTAACGCAAGCGAGAGCGGCGATGATTTGAGTTCCCAATCCCTAACCTGAACTGCGTCCTTCCCTTCGCTACGTGTACCCCACTCGCCTGTGATGAGCGACAGGGCGTCCGAAAACTCTTCGGCCGAGAGACGGTGCACGAGAGGTCCTCGGAATGTGTAACTCTTTTCGCGCTGTTCCGCGCTGACCACCGTAGGCATCTGATAGGCGCGCGAGGTCAGCAACTCACGCAACAGATACTGCAGATCACTGCCATGCGCGGAGAAATCAGCCGCCAGCCAGTCGAGCAAATCCGGATCCCACGGCTTCGAATCCATATCGTCAACCGGTTCCACCAGTCCGCGTCCAAACACTTTGCTCCAGTAACGGTTAACGATCGTGCGCGGCACCCGCCCATTGCGGGGATCGGTAAAAAAACGCGCTGCAGTCGCATGGCGATCGGCGAGCGATGCGTTCTCCGCTACCGAGCCGAGCTCCGGATATAGCACCTGCGGCGTGACGTATTTGCCCTGCTTCACATCACAGCGAACCAGCTCCAGTTTCGGTTCCGGAGAGAAAAGAGCCGCCATGCCATACGATTGCCGCAGCTTGTATTTGTTGATGAAGCTGTCGTGACACGAGGCACACTTCAGATTGACGCCGAGAAAAACCTGCCCGGTGTTCTGGGCCGCCTGCATGTAAGGAGTCTGGCTCGCGTTCACGGTGCCGCGCCAGTTCACGCCCACCAGGAAGCCTTCCGGATCATCCTTTTGAACCGGGTTGATCAGAGCGGAAACCATGCCGTCATAGGGCTGGTTTTTCTGCAGAGCTTTGAGCAGCCAGGGCGTGATCGATTTGCGATCGCCCTGATAGTTGACTCCCGTATCGTTGCGCAGCAGATCATTCCACCAGCTAATCCAATGCCCGGCATAGAGATCGTGGTTACCCATTAGCGAATCCACCAGGCGTGCGCGCTTGTCAGCAGCAGAATCCGCAAGAAAGCTCGCGAGCTGCGCAGCGGTCGGCGGAAGACCCCAGACGTCTAGGTAAACGCGGCGGGCATAAACTTCATCCGAGACGGGCGCGGCGAAAGCGATGTTCTTCTTTGCCAGATACGCACCGACAAAGCGGTCGATCGGATTGGCGGCATCGCCGGGCGGAACAGCGGGCTGGCGTGGCGGAATGGGAGCGACCCAGGATTCGGCATCGGCCGCGGCACCGTGTTTCGCGCTGTCCGGCCAAACCGCTCCTTCATCGATCCAGGTCTTCAGTGCAGTGATTTGCGCGCCGGTCAGCGGCTCGCCGGCCGCTGGCATCTTTGCGCCTTTTTGGCCGGTCACTTTGAGGATCAGCAAGCTGTGCGCGCTGTCTCCTGGAGTGATGGCCGGTCCGCTCGATCCACCTTTCAGAGCCGTCTCACGGCCTGTCAGAGCAAGCCCAGCCGGAGGCTTGTCTCCGCTATGGCACGGTGCACAGCGCGCCGAGAGAATCGGATGAATTTCGGTGTCGAAATCGACTGCGAAGGAGCAACTAGCAAAAACCAAAAGGCCGAGCAACAAGGCCGGCGTTCGAGAGGTGCGTATGCGCGAAAGAGTGGAAGTTTGCGGCACTGCTGGGTCTCTTCAGCATACTTCTATCACGATGGGGAAGCGAGCCTGTCAGGCGGCGGGCACCAGACGTAATCTGCACAATCCAGCCCGACCCTGTTTAGAGCCACGTTCCGATAACAGTGGTTTCTCGTGCGCAGATGTTCAGGCGAGCTGCCCCAGGTATGTCGGGGTTTGCTAAACCCATAATAACTTCATGGGTTCGCAACGTAAGGCAATCTTAACTCTATCCGTTATGGCTTGTGGCTTAATGTCCAGCTGCAAAACGTCGGAGATGACCTGGTCTGAGGATCTCCGATCTCTGTATGGCAAACACGTAGCGAGAGGTCGGTCAGACATATACGGAGGTTTTGGGACTGATGCTGTTCAGACTACGGTCGACCTGAACTGGACAACAGGATCCCAGTCCCCGGTAAACATTTTAGTATTGCCGGATGCCCCTGAGAACGTTGGCGCTGGAAGTGTCCTAGAGATGCGTTCGCTAACTCCCACGCAGCTGCTGCTCACGTACAAGGGAAGCGAAACTCCGCTGTTTGAAGCGGTCAAATGTTACGGCGTAGACATCGTCTTGCGGGCAGCACCAAACAGCAGTCCCGGCTCTCGACGATAACCTCTCATGCCAAGCACACGCTTCACTCTTAAGAACAGGTCAGGTTTTCCGACGGCCTAGTATTTACGACGTTGGCTCAGTCCCGTGAAGTAGCGTCATCTTAAACTCCGCTCACCTGGTCCAAGCTCACTTAGCCCCCCGCGGGCTCTGGCCTAACCGCAACCCCAACTGGCACCCAGGAGCAAAACACGTTCCCAACGGAATCGCAAACACGCGAATTCACTTTGAACGCTGCCGTAAAAGCCTCAAGACTCTTCATGTCCTTGGCAGCGGCAATCGCCATATTGTGATCCGACCGGCTGCTGCGTATCAAATACATCAATCGAATGTGTGCCGGTTTGGGAGGGAGTGGAAACGGGAGCGCCGGCTCACTTGGGTCAGGGACTGTCTGTCCATCTTTCGTTATTTCCGCGAAGGCAAAGCGCAGCTGTACTTTGCCGCGGCTGCGCGCTTCAGCGTCGTAGAAAAACAGCTCGTATCCAGCCAGATTGCGCGTCGTGATCACGATCGAACCTCCCTCCTCCCGCACCGAATCCGTTGCCGGTGGAACGCCTCCGGAAGAGACCAGCGGAACCAGAATGCGCAGACGCCAACCGGCATCGAGATCCATAAACGAGTTGTCATTGGCCGTACCCGCCACCGATACTGGACGCAAAGCGTGGTGAGCGCATCCAGCCAACGCCAGCAGGGACGCAAGCAAAACAACAGGAAAAATCGGAGAGCTGTCATGAGGCACTCGTCTTCAGGCTCCCTTCAGATTAAACAAGTAATCTTCACACAGGACGCGGGCTGGCCCGTCAGAGAGAGAAGATCGAATGAACAAAGTCACACGCAGTTGTCTGTGCATGGCCCTCGCGGCGGCCTGCTTCGCGGCAGAGGCGCCGGGGTTCAAGGTAACAAATAAGTATCCGGTACCGGGCGACGGCGGGTTCGACTACATCGTTTTTGATGGTTCGGCTAACCGGCTCTATGTCTCGCACGGCACAAAGGTCGATGTGCTCGAAGCGGCGACCGGCAAGATAGTCGGACAGGTGGACGATACGCCCGGCGTGCACGGCATTGCCATTGTGCCCCAACTCCATCGCGGATTTACCACCAACGGCGGGAGCTCGACCGTTTCTGTCTTCGACACCGAGACACTCAAGACGATAAAAAAGATTCAGGTGCCTGCGGATCCGGACTTTGTGTTCTACGACAGCAAGACCGGCAAGGTCCTGGTTTGCCACGGCGATGGAGCGGCGATCACGCTGATTGACCCGGAGAAGGAAGCGGTGGCAGGCAAAATCGATTTGGGCGGGGGCGCTGAAGCAGCCGTTGTCGACGGTAAGGGAAATGGATTTGTGAACCTCGAGGAATCCGCCACGGTCGTCCACTTCGATCCTCAGAACATGTCCGTCAAGCAGAAATGGCCCATAACGGGATGCAAAACCCCCACTGGCCTCGCGATCGATACGGAGAACTCGCGCCTCTTCATCGGCTGCCGGAGCAAAGTGCTGGCGGTGATGGACGCAGCGAACGGAAAAGTGATCACCACGCTTCCGATCGGGGACAGGGTAGATGCGGTAGCTTTTGACACAGAGAACAAACTGATCTTTGCGTCGAATGGCGACGGCACCGTTTCGGTAATTCGTCAGAAGAGTCCTGACGAGTACGAATCAGTCGGTCACATTCCCACGCAGAAGAGCGCGAAAACGATGGCGTTCGACCGGAAGAGCAAGAAGCTGTATCTCTCAGCCGCTGAAATGGAACCGGCTCCGGCGGCGGCGGGACAGAGAGCCCGGAATAGGCCCAAGCCAGGCTCGTTCGCAGTCCTGGTTGTCGAGCGGCAGTAAGCAGCCTGTCCGCAACTGTAATTGAGAGTGCGAAAGAGGAGAATTCAAGGCCAGAGCGATCACGATAGTAATAGACCTTTTTCGTACTTCTGGAAGCCATCCGGCAACCAGGGAAGGCGTTGCAAAACACTGATGTCTCTGGTGACCTTTAAGAATTACTCGAAAACGCCCGACGATGCATCCGTGCCGCGGAAGGCGATTTCGCTGCTGCTCGAAGCCCTGAGCGTGCATGCAGTCCAGTTCGACAAAGCCGAATACGAAACCTATCGCCTGAACCTCGAGCCTATTCAGGCAATAGTCAAAGAGGACGCTTCCGGGGAACGCCTGCTGCTTGCCACCGGCCGTGCTACTGAGGTCTTTGCGGCCTATTGCCAGAACATTACCGGGCTTGTTCGCCAGCAATCGCTCGTTCTGCACAATATGATCGCCATGCTGGCCGAAACCGTGATCTCGATTGGAGCCGGCAGTGAGGAATCTGTCCAGCGCCTGCAGAATATTGAAGCGCAACTGAACCGGGCCGTGATGATCGACGATCTGCGGCAGGCCAAAGAAATTCTCAACGAGTGCCTCCAAGATGTTCGAAGTGCGGCGGCCCAGCAGAAAAGTCAAATGGAGCAGCTGGCTTCGAAAATGCAGGAGCAGGTTGGGCGGGCGAGGGAGCTGAACTCTAACGTCTCTGTCGACGCAGTCACGGGTCTCTGCCGGGCCAAACAGCCGCTCCCGCAACAATCGATGAAACGTTGCAGCTGGGTGGACACTATTTCGTAGTCGTCGTGGTTTTCAGCCGATTGCAATCTATCAATATGCGGTTCGGCAATGATGTTGGCGACAACGTATTCAGAACGATTGCCGTACGATTCCGCTCTGAGCTGCCCGAACAGGATCGCGTGTTTCGCTGGCGCGGCCCTGCCGTGATTGCGCTGCTCAAGCGGGAGGAGACGCTTTTCGCCGTCCGGGGTGAAATTCGAAAAATCCGCGACGGCCTGGTCGAAGACATGTTCGAAGTGGGTGAGCGTCGCGTCATGATTCCTTTAGGGTCGGTCTCCGTGGTCGTTCCGCTCAGCGACTCCCGGGCACAGACAGTCAAGGCTATAGACGACTTCATCAATATCCAGACGAACGACAACAAGGGTTAAAATCACCATCGCAGTCGCGACCGCCAGCACTTCCCGGTTAAACGCTGAGCTTTTCTTTTACGGTGCGTACCCGATCCCGCGCCACGGTCAACTCAGTGTCTTTCCCGTCGTTGATGCGAAGCAGCATGCGGTCTGAGAACCAGGAGTAGAGCTCGCGTACATATTCTAAGTTGACAATCGTGGCGCGATGAATGCGCACAAAGCGGGTGGAATCGAGCATGCCTTCGAGTTCGGTAATCGTATAGTCGATCACGAAGTCTTTCTTCGGAGTCGAAGCGTAAGTCAGTTTGTCATTTGCATAGAAGTGCGTCACGCGTGCGACGTTCACAAACTCGATGCGCTCACCAGGCTTCGATGGCAAGCGCGCCGGGCAGGACGACTTCGGCGGCAGAGCGGCCGTTAAACGTTCGAGGAGTCTCGCAATTTCAGGCTGAGGCTCCAGTCCGCCCTTGATGCGGTCCAGCTTCGCGAGCGCGCGATCGAGCTGCTTCTCATTAACCGGCTTAAGCAGGTAATCAATCGACGTGACTTCGAATGCCTGCAGCGCGTATTGCGAATAGGCGGTTGTGAAAATCACGAGCGGCTGCGGGTTCAATTTCCCGAGCATCTGAAAACCGGAGAGCTCCGTCATCTCTATATCCGCAAACAGCACGTCGCAGCGAGCGGCTTCGATTTGCGCCAGAGCACTCAGCGGGTCAGAACTGGAACCGACGACGGTCACGCGTTCGGTACGCTCGAGGAGCCGGGCGAGACGCCTCA
>JAABUQ010004308.1_pt1 | contig 24445 bp, 8 predicted proteins | sample 5560001 | NCBI WGS metagenome assembly JAABUQ01 (sample SAMN10711888, study PRJNA513371) | rock metagenome | isolation source: Antarctica rocks | place: Antarctica: Victoria Land, Finger Mt nord | collected 2015-12-18
AGGCGGGGGGGGAGGTGTGATGGGAAGATTGGGATTCGTAAAGCGTGGAAGCGAAGGTGTTGGTTTCTAGATACCGGATGCCGGCTAGGAGCACATATTCGCAGATGATTGCAGGCGAGAAGGCCTTGCCGGTAAGAGAACCGCCTTCGTCAGGAGACGGAAGTGTGCGAAATGCACACACCCTACCCCACTACCCTATTCAACTCCATTATCCAGTGTTCATCTCCTCTGCGAAGAGAACATGAATGCCCTGCTACTCTCCCGCCGCTGAACAAAGTAACTCCGAGCTGTCTAAAGATGATCATGGCAAACCTCCCCGATTTCAGACCCTCGAGCATACCGATGGATTCCCAGATATCGAGCATTTGCAAATCAAGAAGCCGTCGAACAGTTCTTAGCCCGCTTTCCCCAACCCGCAGCCGTCGCCATAGCCTCACCCTCTCGCTTCTTCCCCTTCCCTTTGGTTTTTGCACCCCCGCCGAGATGCTCACTCTCCTCACCCCCATCCACATCAACTCCAGCCTTCCGCCTCGCCCACCCGTCGAACGGACTAATTTTCTTCTCACCCCCTTCCTCATCTAAAAACATCGGGCTCACCGGTCCCACAGGGCTCGAACTCATCCTTGCTTTCTTCGTCGCCGAGCGCGTGGCATGTGCGTGCCCAGTCGTGGGCGGCGTGGCGGGCGTGAAGGATTGTTTGACTGGGGTGGTGACTTTCGGGTTGGCTTTCTTTGCGGCCTTTTTGCCGGTTTTGTGTTTGGAGAGGGTCTCGTCGATGTCGGTGGTTGCTTCTTCGGTTTCTAGTGAGGCGCGTTCGGCGCGTTGGGCGGGGGTAGGGAAGAGGAGGCGGGGTTTGATTGTTGAGCGGGTTAGAGGGCGGAGCGGGTTGGTGGAGGAGGTAGGGGAGGTGGGGGAGGGGGAGTCGACGGGGAATTTGCGGTAGACTTTTTTGCCGCGGCTGGAGTGGGGGAGGGTGTTAGTGAGGTGAGGTGGGAAGGGGGATTCTGGGAGGGGAAGCAGCTTACAAGACGTAGACCATGCCTTCTTCGCGGTTGAATGCTTCGGAAATGGCTTTGCGCTCTTCCGGGCTGTGGCTTGCTTTCCTCTTCCTGCTGCTGCGGCCCTTGCTTGGTTCTGGAGGTTGAAGGACTTCCGCGGGTTGTTCGAGGAATGGGTTGTCTTCGCTGGGATCTAGCTCTGGAATTTTGTCCTTGGAATCGGTGTAGATTTGGATATTGCTCTCTAAATTTGCGTCTTCATCTTCCATGGAGCTGTAGAGGCTGAATCCAACATGGCGACGATTCTTGCGTTTGCGGGGGACGGGCATAGCTTCATCGACCGTGTCAGGGCGGACTGGAAATAACACCCGAGCAGTTGCTTTCGCTGCTGTAGAGTGAACCTGCTTCTTGCGTGGTGTCTTGGCCGGTGTTGGGAGCATTGATGTTGCTGCGAGGTCCTTGGGTCGCGGATTCGATATTGCACCATTGCCTACGTGTAAAGCCGCTTGTGATGGCATGTCTTCACCGTTCATGTTGGCAATGTCTCGCTTCCTCCCGCTTCCGGAGGGTTTCTTGCGTGGGGATGTATGTGCTGAAGACGGAGGCGAGAAAGTATGTGGGGCTGGTAGGCCAGACGACACTGGCTGATGGTGGAGCTCGTCTGAATTAGGAGGAGGGGTCGGAATAGCGCGTCGAGCTCGTGATGTAGAATGGCGTGTAATCTTGCGAGTGGAATAGGGCTGGTAAGTATCGTATCTGGCACCATGCAGTGGCGGTGGTGGTGTGTGCAAGACGTTCGATCTGGGAGGGGTTGTGGCCATGCTTTGATACCGAGAGACGACCTAAAGCCTCCAACACAAATCTTCTATCCAATTATGGCTTGACTTTACCGAAATGTACCGACGTTTGCAATGCAAGTGGATCCTTCGTGCCAGAACTTCCCACGCGCCGGAGCCAAAACGATATGTACGGCAGCTCACAATGACAATGTGTAGTAGCAAGTCTGCCAGCAGGCAATAAAGTAACGCTCTGTGGTGATGCTGATGATCTAGGGATAGACTGCAAGGTGGAGATGGGGAAGGGTGGGAAGAGGTGGGTGCTGGTGGAGGGAGGAATGTCGTTCCAATCTTGGCTGTGGCTGGGGAATTCGGGAAGAGGCTGAACTTGCATCCACAACCCCCTCAATCTTTTACTCTCTAACATCGACAAGTATCCTTCCGCCAATAATCAACGTCGGCTGGGTCTAAGAATCATTCATCTTGCTATTTAATTGCCTAAATCCTGATCTCAGGCATGATACACCAGCTATGCAAAGTACATACGTATTCCACCACACTCTATAAAGGTATACAAATACATCGCTATGTACGAATCACACTAGCGCTATGACTTGGAACACAAAAAGCCTGGCTGTCTCAACTTTGGATGTACAAATTGTAAAAGAGGAGGACGGCGTCGAATCGAAGAACATTGAGACCGAGGCGTTCATAAAATCCCAACAGGTGTAGAAGTCACTGTCGTCGTGCACTTGATAACACCACAGGGCTGATCACACTGGGTGTGCTGCGCAGGAGGGAAATATTGCTCTGATGCGGCTGCACCACAAATGCAGTACGGCGCTTCAATCGGCGCAATCGGCTCCAGACCGTCAATAGGAGGGGCCAATGCTCTGATAGTAGTCAGCGAATCGTTTCCGTTTACGTGCAGCTTGTTTTGGGCCGTCACTCACGACGTTGTGCTCTGGCACTTTGGTGTAATAGTAGATTTGAATGTCGTCATCGGATGGGTGGCGCCCTTGGCGGTCGCAGTTGCTGGAGGATTATCCGTCCTGGGTTTGCCTGGGGCAGTCAAGATGACTTGTGTCCATTTGCCTGATTTCGGAGGGCTGCTAGCATTGGGATCAGAGCCATCTGAGGCTGCGGAGGCCGCAGCAACTAGACTGGCGCTCCAATAGGAGGCCGTCTTAGTCGGCACAGGTGTTAAGGAGCCAGTTGGGTTCTTGATAGACACTTTGAAAGATTCTTGAGGAAGAGGTGGAGTCTTTGCTCCAAGCTTTTGCATTGCGTACATGGCTAGAGTGAGCAGCGAGATCAGCAGGGAAGAGAACAGACGGTTCTGGGGAGCAGATTACCATAAGCGGCGAAGACATATGCACGTGCTATCAACACATTGTTCGTCAGTATTGACTTCTTGAGGAATGGTCATGGAGCTCAAGCATACCCTGCTGATAAAGATACTGAGCAGACCGTAGCGGAAATTCGCCTTTTGCAACGTTGTATACCTGTTCAGCTGTGATGATTGTGTTATACTCTCAAAGAGAGTGAGTCAGCTGGGGTCATCAAAATTGCTAAATGGGCTGCTTACGATTTGGGTAGCTGACCAGCCAGTTAAGAGTATATGTCTGGTGATGATATATGAATCCCTTGCTGTATTCCCAAGGGCTTATGTTCCTCGCGTCGTAGACTTTGTTCTTAATCTTGTCATGAATGCTTTTAGAGCTCTCCAGAGCAAAGAAATCGGCGCAGAAAGTGATGTCGTATCGATTCTAAGCAGAACGTTCAGCCAAGGAGAAGAGCTATGCAGGTGGGGTTGTATTTACCCAAGTGAAACCCAGTCGATTCTGGGTATATGCAGGAACGAATGACTTGTCATCAGAATGGCAGAATTCTCTGGCTGTTTCCTTTATATTTTTCGGGTCCTCGCAGTAAACCAAAACTTGACTACTAAGGAACCCTTTGGGCTTGTATCTTCCTATTCCATAATGGAGGTTGAGAGCACCCTGCATATTTTCTTGAAGGAATGTCGGTGTCAGCCATAAATTCGGTATCCTCTTATCTCGGCTCCTCCGTAAATCCGGGGACAAAAGCAGAACTCACTGAATATAGGTTCAGGTAAAGCGTCCTTGGCCCAACCAGGATCTGATTTATTAGAATCAGGCCCAAGATACATCGTCTGAGCATCTTGGTGGAGTCCAGGATGCTTCCAGGGGTTCCATTCCAAGTGCGCTTCGGCCACGGTGCGTGCAAATTCCCACTCTTCAGCAAGAACGGCTTGCTGCTCTTCGTTACAGTTGGTATACTCGTGAACATCGACGGGAGTCTCTGCAATCCATAGGGATTCTTCAGCGGGATCCGCCGATGCAACAGAAGGCAGCGATATCGTAGGACTTGTACCGCTTGCAGGAGCAGCGGTGATCGCGTTGAAGAAAATGCTTGACGCCAAGAAGAATGAAGCGGGTTTGTACATTTTCTTGTAGCTTAGGATATTTCCTCGTGCACTTGGGACTTATCATCGTGTAATGGGTGAGCGGATCCCCTTGCTATAAAACCATACCCTATTCTGTTGACAATATCCCTTATCCTGTGACACAGCCACTGAAGCACCTGGATTCGCAAAGATAATTTCGCAAGTCAAATATTTCTAGCATAGCAATTGGCACCCCGTAATGCTCCAAGCCTTGTAACATCATGTTGGCAGTCACGCAGTCTTCAACTGCGGACCTGTATCATCATGTTAGCGTTCTGGGTGATATACCATATCGGGTAGAGCATATTTTGCATCGCCATAGGCGAAAATTTCCGACGAAGCAATCTTGCAAGAATAGTTGTGTTTTAGAGAAGGACGCATTCAACGGGTGGATGGGACTGTTGGCCTGCGAGAGACTAAATTGCCTGAATGGGAATTATGCGGAAAGAATTGCAGTACTCCGTACGTATAACCACCGCGAGCTTAGATTTGTTGGGGCTCAATTCTCCCTTACCACCTTTGAGGCAGCTACTGAAACACGCCATGTCGGAGGCTTCGCAAGTTTGACTTGACTCGCTCCAACATACCCCGTATGCGTCAGAACCTAGTTTAAGTATAACTAGGAGCTTCAATTTCAAAGAAACCACACTTAGAAGTTAAATATCAGCCTTAGATAAATTATGCAAGGGCGAAAGCTGAGTGAGAGCATGATCGATGATAGGGAGTTCATGCTCTGTTCTATGTGCATGTAATGTCAATGGGAATAGGAGCGAAAGTGGCGTCGAGCCTGTTATATTGCGAATGTCAAGGAAAGAATTGGTGTATATCAAAATTTATCATGAGGAAAAGACAGGGAATGAGAAAAACTTGCAGACTGCTTTACATAAAATGCCTAGAGATAGAATTAGCTTGTGGGTAACACGTTTCGCTCCCTGCTGATCTATGCGAATCAAATAATGACAGAGAGCTTCCGGCTTTGTTTGCGTACCAGATGACTGGCTTGTAGAAGGCCGGAGAAGTGAAGATGGGGAATCAACACCAACCTGATGCAGGTACCTAGCAAGGCATGTAAGGTCAATGGCCATACCTACCTCTCGCCAATTCTCCACAGCTGGCTTCCCGACTCAACGTCTTGTCCCTGTTTATTTTCTGATCTTTCAGGATGACAGAAATCTGCACCGACCTCACCCTGTTGAGATAGCAAGATTCATGAGTACCTACGCGGGCACCACCCGCTTTGATGCTTTGGCAGTCTCTTGAGGTAGCAGCACTCGGATACCCAAGCTGGCAGCTTCTATTGCCTGCGAGTTGCAACCCGGTGGGTTATGATTCTCCAAGATGACCCAGACTGACACTCCCAATCTGGAGAGGCCGGATCGCCTCGAAGTCAGGAACAAACACCTGGCCACCCATTCTCCTCGGCGCCGCGTTCTGCACGACTGACCGGGGCTGTTTCTCTATCATATCTCTCAACTTCCCTCTGTCGTCCATAGACCTTTTCACGACTGCCACGTCTTTCGCTCTCCCACGCCACAAATCACGGAACCATCTCAACGCGATCCGAGTCTATCCCGCCCAAGCGGGCCTGACGATCACAGTGGCCATCTTCAAAGGTGGGCTTGTAGGCGTAGGCTATAGCGCTTGGCAATGCGGTCAAGGCACCCTTCTTACCAAGGCCAGCATTTATCTCGGCGCCGTGCTCAAGCAGAAGCGATCAAAGCTGTAATGCGGCATCGTTACCGTGTTGAGAACTAGCCTCTGATAGCGCTGTGCGAGAATCGCAGTGGCTTACTACGTTGACATCAGCACCATGTTCATGTAGCAAGTTCACCACTTCAGTATAGCCCCCTGAAGATGCTTCCATAAGAGCTGTCGCCCCCTCACAGACAACATTGACATCCGATCCATATTCTAATAGCAAGCCTACTATCCCAACATGGCCATTCGAAGAGGCGATCATAAGAGCAGTCACCCCCTCACATGCAACAGTGACATCAGCACCATAGTCAAGTAGTAAGCGCACCACGGTAGTATAACCTCTTGAAGATGCTTTCATAAGAGCTGTCGGCCCCTTGTATACAATATTGACGTCAGACCCATGTTTTAACAGCAAGCATACTATCTTGATATGGCCATTCGAAGATGCGACCATAAGGGCTGTCCCTTCCGGGCCTATGTCGTTGACTGTAGCATCATGCTGAATAAGCCGTCTCACGTTTGCTTCGTGACCAAGTAAAGATGCTAACATCAAGGCTGTAAATCCCAGGAATGTCTTTGCATTTGCATCCTCACCCCGGTCGAGCAGGTGAGGCACTATCTCGTCCACGCCATATTCATTTACCATCATGTGCAAAGGGCCCACTCCGGCCTCCCCGTCCTCATCAATGTACGGAGGCCTCGGTCCGTCGCAGATAGAGCCATCGGTCCCAATGAACACGCCTCGATTACGGAGACGAAGCCAATTAAGAAATGCGTTGCCGTCGGCCCTGAGCAGCTCCAGGCTGAGATCCTGAAATCGTCCAAGATCTGACCCGAGTATTTGAGCATGCTGGGTCCAGTACTCCGATGCGTACGTGGAGAGTGGGTACTCTATCATACATTAACGATCAATTTAGTACAAACCTTCTTCTCCTTCTTTAATATGACAGGCTCTCAGGGAGTCCTTTTGATCGAAATTCAATAGATATGACAGGCAGGTTGCGGAAACATACTCGTGTGACCGCTTGTATTGTATTGCAAATTTGTTAGCGCTTGAGTTTCTGATACGTTCCGACACGAGGTATTCCTTGACCGAGAAATGTGCGAGTCTGACGATGGGAGAGTCTCCGTCGCTAGCGTCGATGGAGCTACCCGCATAGGTCCAGGAATTGTGTCCTCCTTGGCCACTTCTTCGTTCTGGCCTTCTGTATCGACTTGGTTGACGTCCTCCACAATCACCAGACTGGAGCAGATGGATAGTAGATCTCGCTTTTCTGGAAATCGAGCGTCTTGATCAAACCAGGGATGGCCCTCGATCCTTATCGCGACGACTTCGGGAAGCTCGTCGAGGCGTAAGGGTCTGGGTGAATGGGTAAGCCAGTGCAGCTGTCCGATAGCATAGTCGCTATATTCCTCTGGTGTGTTGCTGAGAATCCGAGCATAAGTTTCATCAAGATCTTTGGGCAGAGAATTCAAAGCTTAACGTAGAGTCGGAATGTTAGGGCAGTGTGCTAACCCATCAATCTGACAAGCAGCCCATCGGAACCTATACCGACCATATTAGCATATTCCTATAAAGAACGAAGTATTGCGCGGAAGACTAACATGCCATCAGCCTTGCACATTATTGTAGCCCTGATCTCTTCCTGGACTTCGGGTTTCCCTCGCCATCTCTTCAACCTCGAGTCCTTTTGCAGCCTCTCCTGAACGTAGAGTGAAATATCAGCGTCTACAGTTGCGCTCTGAATACCGATCTGATCTTCGGGCCGAGTCAGTAACTCTATGATCTCTTCGATGTCATCGTGCCTCCGGCTGGTTAATAGTAAATGGACGTTAGCTTTCTCCCATCGGTTTATTTCTTCAATCCACGTCAGAAGCTCTTGCGTATCCGAGCACTCGTCCAAGGCATCGAGAGTGACGTAGGTATGGCTCAGACCCAGTGCAATGCTTCTCAACGTCTTCATCAAATTTCCAACGTTGGGCTGGCGCGATCCCTGATCGCAAGCCGAGTACAAATACTCTAAGACTTCTGGGCTTTTCTGGCATTGTCCGGACAGCTGTATGATCAAAGAACGTATCATGTTGTCTGGCTTTCGTTTCTGGATATCGTTGAAATCAAAATAGAAATATGCTACTGCTACGCTGTTCATCCGTCGCATTCCTTGCAGATCTTCGATGATGGTGGACGAAAGTAAACTCTTTCCGCAACCGGGTTTACCGTGTAGCCAGAGCATAATTCTGTCTGTCTTCCAGCGTGTGAAAGTATCACTGTGTATGAACCCTAGGCCAGTATTGTTTTGGCGAGTCCTGCAAGCGCGATTGTCATTTGTCGAGGCATCTGGGGCGGAGAGCCATTGATGAATGGATTGTCGTCTCGAATCAAGTCGTACTGACTGTAATTGCGCCTGCATATCAAGGGCGATTAGCCTCGTCGAGCAAGTATCCTTGTTTATAGTTGTTGCCGTCTGCTTCACAAATGTAAAGTCCCGCTGTGAATCTAGCACAATGTCTTGCGTGGAAAGCGACAAGTTTTTGATCTCCAAAGCTAAAGTAGCCTGATCCGCTGTGATTGCCAATGCCAGAGTCACTTTCAATCGGCCGATGTTTATAAGAGCTTTATTTGTGTCGTCTTCTTTCATTGGCCATCGGAGCACCTGTATCAAAGCCTTCCTTCTCGGCCCAAATCCATCACACCAGCTTGGTGTCTTTAGCTTCCCTTCCAATTGCTGCGACTCCGAGGAGCACTGTTCGAGAAGGCCTCCAGGCACATTGAGCATGGCGAGAGCTAAAGGCTTCGTGCCAGGGGTAGACCGTGCGATATCTGCTTGTTCTGCAAGAGGCTCGAGCGCTTGGAGGACATCTCGAAGACCGGAGAGCTCTCTGCTCACGCGAGATAGCTCCCATGAGCCCCCTTTGGCGGCGGCGGTATAATCGTAGCACGCGGAGATGACGGAGCCTGTCAATTGAAGGACTGCGATTACAGTAGCAGCCAGAGCAAGTTCTGCCATAGCAGGCAAGCCAGAAACTATGATTTAGATGGCTGTCGCAAGTGGTATTGCGCCGACAAGGTTGATACGAGATTGTCATTTGCTACCACGGTCCATGCTGATATATGCTTGCGGTGGTACATTTCGTATTGCTCACCTCAGATAGCTATTCGCTAGCTAAAACAACCAAATAGGTAGGTACGGCACACAATGAGGCCAACTTGGTCATAATCCAAACTGGCTTATCGGATAATCGATTATATATATAAATAGCTTTATTAATATTACTATTGCTATAGAATTCTTTACATGATAAATATATTCTTATAGGCAAAACTTTTATAACAAATTTTTTAAAATTTAATTTAAAATTTTTAAAATTTTTTATAAGTATTTATTATAATTATTATTATTATTATTATATATATATTATTTATATTTATATTTATATTATATAAAGTTTCCTGTTTCTTTTATTATAATAATAATAATAATAATAATAATTATTATTATTTTAAATATATATTATTAATATTTATATTAATATTATACGATTTATATTAATTTATTATATAAAACTTTTTACTTTTACTATTATTATTTATTATTATTTTTTTAATTTTTTAATTTAATAAATAAATAATATTAATATATAATATAATTATAATAATAAAAAAATTTAATAATAATTTTATATAATAATTTTTTATATTATTTAATAATTTTTTTATTATATATATTTTCTTTTATATAATTTTTTTTTATTATTTTCGTATTCAGAATAATAAATAAATTAATAAAAATTATTATAAAAATATATATAAAAACAATTTAATAAAAATAAAAAATTTTTAATTTTTTTAATATTTAGAATAATCAATATTTAAAATTAAATTAAATTAAAAAATTTAATATTTATATATAATTTTTCTATTTTAATAGAAGTTAGTCTCAGTATATATATATTCCTATTATCTGTATACCCTACCAACAACAACGCAAAAAAATTCAATATATAATATCTTGATTTATATAAGTCTAATTGAGGATACGTTAAGTATATTAAAATTTTAGAAGTTATCTAATTATATTATTACTGCCAGATTATTCGATATTAATAGGACTATATTTTTATAATATTATAAAAATATTATAAGAATTATAAATAAGAAAGCTAATAAAGTTTAATTACTTATAATATAATAAGAGAAAACCTTTATTAAATATATTAATAAGCTTATATTCCGAAGCTTTCTTCCTATTTTTATTATAATATATAATTTTATTAAAGATATTTATAAAGTTAAGCTAGCAAAGAATTAAATTTCTTATTATATAAAATAAAATTAAATAAAACTTAATTTAAAATTCCAATTAAGTTTTAATTTTAATAAGAAAAAAGCAAATAATTATTATAAATATAAGTTTTATTTTGAAAAAGTAATTAATCTTAATTAATAATATTTTTATATTAATATAAAGCAGATAATTTCGAAAATAGTTTAATATAATATACTCCCGGAAAATATATATAATATAAATAAGAAAAGCTTCCTAATTAATATTTTTTAAAAGATTAAAAAGGTATTTTCTAAAACTATTAAAATAAAAGGTACTAGTTAAAATAGGAATAAGGAATAAATTATAATTATAACTATAATTTCTATAAACGAATCCTATCTCCTATTATTTATTATTTACTAAGCTAAAACAAAAAATATCTGAGACTCTTAACTAAAAGATTTTAATAATAAAGAAACTTATTTTATATCTTCTTTTATTAACTAAATTAATAACTTATTAAATATCTTTTAATTGATTAAGGTTTTCGATAAGTATATTAGAGAAAAGATATAAAATAAGAGAAATTATAAGCTTTTTCTAATTAATAAATATAAAAGCTATTTAAATATATAATTTTTAAATTAATATAGTTAATATAGGATTATTATAACCGTTTATCCTTTATATTTAACTTATTAATTATAATTACTAAATATAAGCTTATTTAATCCTTTAATAAACTATTATTTATAATAATTTAATTAATAAATATATAATATATAAAGATTTTATAAACTAAATAAAAGATATTTCTTTAATTTATTTTAATTTATTTATTTATAAATATTTAGTTCAAAGAATATAGCAAATAAATAATTAAAAATAAACCTATTTTCTTTTAATCTAGAGCAAATCTTAAGCAAACTTTAAAAAGGATTATTAACAAGACTTAATTTAAATATATTTCTAAGCTTAATTACCCTCTTAAATAATAATTAGGTCAAAATATATCGCCTTATTAAATTAGCGGTTAATAATATAATTAGGCTGGAAATCCGCAAATTCTTAAATACCCTAAAATAGCTTATAACTAAGAATTTAATCTTCGAAGCAGAAAACCAAGATTTTAAAAAGGCAATATTTATTAAAAAGAAGAAAAGAATATATATTAAATTATTATTTGATAAACTTAGAGATAATTCAAAAAGTTTATAATTTAACTTAACTAAAATATAATAAGCTAAAGAGCTTATAATAATTAAAAAAGATAAAAAAACCAAATTTACAAAATAAAAATTGATAAAGAAAAAAGGAAAATAAATATAAAAGTAAATTAAAATTACAAAAATAGTCCAGAGAAAGATTAAAAAGTAATAGGCTTAACTCCGAAAAACTTAAAAGCTAAAAGAAAAAAGAATTATTAAAAAAAAAGCAAAGTTTACTAAACAAACTATATAACAAATTTAAATAAGCTTTAAAAAGCAAGTTAAAAGGTATAAAAAGAAGACTCTTATTATATTAATATAGGAAGAAGTAATTATAATTAAAAAATCTATTACCAAAAAGGAGATAATAGAAATTAAAAAAGGAAAATTAAAGAGGCTATAGAAGCTTCCGATATAATTCTAATAATTCTAATAATAATTAAATAAATTAATATTGCTATAATTTATTTCCAGTCCGAATTTCAACTTTATAAATATATTAATTATAATATAATTTGAAATTTGGCTTGCTAATATATATTTGGTTAGGGTATATATATAATAAAAACATACGTATAATAAGGTTTACTTTTATAGCTTAAAATATTAATTTAGCTTTAAATTTAAACTTATTATTATTATTTTTTTATATTATAATAAAAAATATATAAGGAATAAAAGGTTATTTAATTAGTTATATATATATAATATAAAAGGTAGTAAAGTTAATAAAATAATATAAGAATATTATCTGAAAAGGGTATATAAAAATAAAAAAAGGAAAAATAAAAAAAATAATATTATAAAATTATTTATTATTAAATATAATTTATATAACAATTGTAATAATTTAATTATATAAAAAGCGCAAAATTGTATAATAAAAATATATTAAAATATATTAATTGAGGAGTAAAAAGTTATAACTTCCCGCCGGCAAGTCATGACTCAGGATTCTATAAGTACCTGACACCAAACATTTTGAGCTTCCTTCGAAGATTGATCTATGCAACGTCGAAAATCTGCCAGCGAACTCGGAGCCCCATATATTGGCACCAACTCCGATATTACAGCCCGAGAATTGCCTTCATTTTATAGCAAGTTCCGGCTAAGACTTTTTGCAACAGCGGTTTCAATGCCAACGAGTCTAGCCTCTGGCTGAGTAAACTCTGATCGCCTCAACAAGAGGCCTCCTAGTCTTCTCCGAGTCAAAGACTTGAGCGTGATCCAGATGTTCAAACCAGAGTACCTCAAGTCCAGATCCTGTCCAGGGCCTGTCTTTCCACGCTCCTGTATCTCCGCGGACCGTCTTGGTGACTGTCGCCTTTTCATCCCCGTTCAATGTGCGGGACGCATGAGAATTGGCGACGGTTCCTTCCGATGAAGTGGCAACAAGATACCGTCTCACAGCCTCAGTGTCCACAATAAGATCTTTGCCACTTAACACAACCGTCACATCCCTGGCCCTCCCGCCGTCCACATCTCTTTCCAAATCCTCTTTCCAAACTATGTTTTCACTCCAGAAAAACCTTCTTGCCAAAGAATGTGCCACTCCTATGTCCTTACTTCCGAAATACCACAACTGGTGCTCATTCGCTCGCATAGGTCGGCGGGTGGTGAAATTATATGCGACGTCAGGCAGGTGGAGGAGGAAGGAGACAGGATCGATTAAAACGATAGGGCCTATGAGTGGGGTGGTCGCGACGGATTTGAGGAGTTGCGTAGTGATAATAGATCCGTAGGAGTGGGAAACCAGGATGAATCTGCTCCAGCCGTGATGTTTGACAATTGTCCAGATCTCGCCCACCATAACATCCTTCTCGAGCGCCGGGTGAGTTAAGCGTGAGCTCACAGGCATAATCTCCAGTGCGATTAGTCCAACCTCTGCGTTATTTAGATTGGCATCTTTTGTTTTGTTTACGTCGCGGAGAAAATTGGTGTATGGATATAACCCGATACCGATTCCATGTATGAACAGTATAGGTAGCTTGGTTTTGGATAAATGTGGTCGATACCAATAAGTGAGATGTTTAACCGGTGATCGATACTCTGAGAGTAGAGTAAAAGGGCGGAAAGGGAAGACGGTGAAGAAACGCGAGAGGCGACTGCGGTGAAAATGGAAGCCATTATACAGCATTGAAAAATGCGTTATGGTATCGACCACAGAGATGCACTGTGAGAAAGTGGAATCAGCATCTCAAGATTCAAATTGAGAAGTAGACTGGTGACGGACGAGGTACCACAAAAGGCTTCGATGCAAGAAATCAACCCGATCCAGCGTCAATCTCAAGCTCCTGGCCCTGCCCTTTCCTGACGGTAAGTCCCTCCCTAACAACTTCTCCGTAGCCCTCACATAGCCCTCCACCTCGTCCTCATCATCCTCCTTCACCTCTTCAGTATTCAGGAAGGCCCATCTTAGGAATTCTTTGAGGTTTTCCCGCTTGATATTTTCCTTTTGGGCACCCAGAAACCATTGGCGTAGATATTTCTCCGGGTCCTTGACGTTGGTATTACAACGCCTAAACAGCTCTTGCCTCTCTGCTCGTGACGGTAATTCGGGATGGATAGCGGGACGTTGAAGGTGGTATTTATGCGGCAGGAAGATAACGGTGAAAAAGAGAGCTTCCGAGATGAGCCAGACTTCGATGGTGAGCGGGACACGGCTGACACAGAGGGTTGACGGTAGAAGGCGGTAGAGCAGGAGAACGCAGTAGAGGAGGCTGACGGGGGCAATATAGTGGAGGAAGATTATGCAGCCTCGTATGAAGATATACTCTGGGGTAGATATCCCAATCATCATTAAAAAGAATCACCGTGATATTGCTGTGTTAATGGACCGGCTGGCCAGTGGAAGTCAACCTGGCGAGGGGAGTATCAAAGGATCGAGGGGAGGCGGTTACGCGTTATTTGGAATTTACTAAGCTGAGTAACTCAACAAAACCCTTTACGAGGAATCTCAACCGCCTCAACAAATTTTCATACTTTCTAAAGGATGCTCCATCTGCCGGCCAACGATTTATACCGCATGACGTCATTGTCCAAAATGATTGTGTCAGCTGTCATTGCCCCTATTTTCCCTTGTCAGCCCGTTTTTCCCATTTTGCTTTCTCTAGGGTTATTTGGACCTTTAATTATACTACCAAAATATTATTATTATATTACTTATTCTCTATTTTATTAGGCGAAGTAATTAGTATAAAATAGGGCTAGGAATACTTATTTGTTCCTATTTAAAGCTTTATAATTATATATATTAAAATATTATATATTATTATTTATTAATTAGACGATTTAACTTTAAATATATTTAATAATTATAAATTTAGAATACGTTATTAACTTATTATATTAAACTTATTTAATTAATTTATTAAATTATTATTATAATTATTTAATATTATTAAATTTAAAAAGGTATAATTCGTATTAAAATTATTCTTAAATTATTTAATTATTTTTAAATATAAAATATTTTTAATATTATATTTTTTATTATTATTATTATTATTCTTATATCCTTTATATTTATTAATATAAATAATTAATTTTAATAGATTTTAAATATTAAAAATAAAATAATATTTATTAAAAATTAATAATTTATTAATTTTAAAATATTAAAGAAATTTTATTATTTATTATTAATATTTATTATTATATAATTTGCAAAATAAATAAATAAATTAATTAAATATAAAAGTTATATATTTAAAGAAATATATAAAATATTTAATATTAAATATAATTATAAAAAGAAATATTATTTAAATTAAATAAAATTTATAAAAATTTTATAAATTAATATTAAAAAATCAATTTTTATAAATTTTATTATAAATTTTATTAATTAAATTATTTTTTATTAAATTTTTAAAAGCCTTAAATATTAATTAATATTTATTATATAAATACAATATTTCGATATCGATAAAAAATATTAAATATTATGTAAAAATTAAAAATTAAAAATTAAAAAATAAAATTTTAATTAAATAAATAATAAATATTATTTTCCGAAATTATTAAAATTAAATATTTCGATATCGATAAAAAATATTAAATATTATGTATTAAAAAAATTAAAAATTAAAAAATAAAATTTTAATTAAATAAATAATAAATATTATTTTCCGAAATTATTAAAATTAAATATTTTAATTTTTAAATAATAATAATAAGGATTAATTTTATCAAGAATATTAGCTTTATAAATTAAAATTAATTTAATATAATTAAAATATATTTCGATTGTAAAGAAAATAAAGGGAAGTCTTTATTAAATTTTAAAACCCTTATATAAGAAGTTAAATAATTATATAAAATAAATAAAAAGATAATTTATTAAATAGGAACGTTTTTATCTTTTGTTATTTTATAAGGGAAACCTTTAAGAAAATAATTTATATAATATAATTGTTATGAATAGGCAATACATAATATTCAGAGTATTATATAACTTAAGTAAATATATAACGGATAATATATAAAAGATACGAAAATATTGATAAAAAAGCTTAATATCAAGATTATTCTAGATTAAATTTAATTGAGCTTGAATAATATTATAATTTTATTAAAATCTTTCTTAAATCTCTCCTAAATTTGGTTAAGATTATTCGATTTATAATATTAGTTCCCTTTTTTAAGGCTGAACTCCGAGAGGCTTAAATAAGTTAACAAAGAAGGCGATAATAATAATAATAAGGTCGGGTATAAATATTTAGAATTAATAATATAAGTTATATTGTAACAGGTAACAAGGCTTATTCTAATAATAACAATAGAAGGCTTTTATATTATAATTGAGGTTATAAACGAATTTTCAAAATTCTTATATAGGATCTAAATAATTAATCTAAGTAATTAGTTAATAAAAGCCTTTTTTTATCCTGGGACTTTGTTAATAATTTAATATTATTTTAACAAGGTATTCCTTTTCGCTATTTATAACGATAGGGTATAGAAGTAGTTATATTTAACCCGGTAATATATTTTTAGATACTAGTTCGGTAAAGTTTATATAAAAAATATTATAAACCCTAAGCTTAATAGGAAGTTCTAGATAAATAATAATAGGACTTAAGATTTTAATAATTTTATAAAGATTAATATATTTATTATCAAGTTTATAATAAGAGCAGCGTATACGTATATTCTTAATATTAAGCTATATATTTTAGCTAATTTAATACCTTGGAGTAAGGCGGCGGTAACAATTAACAATTTATTTATATTTTGCTTAAACTTATTATATTTATTTATAAAAGAAAGTATTTAGTTTATTTATTTAAATAACGAGTTATTCGGTAATTAGTTTAGAATAGTTAATCGATAAGTTAATAAGCTCGAGGTTTATTCGAGGGTTTTATCTTAAGTTTGTAAAGAATAACATAATTCTAATAAAATAAAGATAATATTATTAATAATAAATTTAGCAAAAAGTAATTAATATACCTAGTTATCTTATATATAATTAATATAAGTTCTGAAATATTCTTTTATAATCTTATTAAAACGTTCCGTTTATTTATTAATCTTTAAATAAAATATTATTAATAATTTAACTTTACTATTAAATTGCTTATATAAATATTATTAGAATTAGTTAATAAATTGAAGGCCGTAATTAAATATTATAATACAAAACAAATTATAATACTTGAAAATATATTATATATAAAAGTTTATTAAGGCCTTAACGCCTAATTACTTAATCGTTATAATATAATATTTTAACTTAAATAATCTATTAATAATTATTAGAATAGTATTATTATTACTAATAAAGGGAATTTTAATAATTATATTTAGACTAATATCTTCCTACTTTTATTAAAGGACTAGTAATAGTTATAAGGTATTTGCTTTAGTAAAATATAAAGTTTTATTCTTAATATAAATATAGTAGTTCTTAATATAATATTTTATAAATTATTATAATAATTTAAATATTTATCTTCCTCCTTAGAGAAATTTCCTAATTATCTAATTAATATATCGGGTTTAACGCTTTATACGCCTAATTAATAACAGATCTTGAAGTTAGATTAACTTAGGAATTTAACTTAATAAACTTAATATTTAATAAGCTTTTTAATACTTATAAACTATTCTAAATTCTTATAATTAATAAAGATTTTAATTGGAATATTATTACTTTATAATTTAAATCTCTAATTTTCAGAAGTATAAATAATAATAAGTAACTCCTTATTGTAAATCTTATAATTAATTTCGGTAATAATAAGCTTCTTTGAGAAATAGGCGATAGGGCGTAATATACCGTTATCGTTATATTGCGATAAGATTCTAGTATTAATATAATCGGAAGAGTTAATTTCTATAATATATTTCTTTATATAATTAAAATATACAAGAATTGGAATAAAGATAAAATAAGCTTTTAATTTATTAAAAGAAGCTTAATATAGTAAAATCTATTCGAATAAAATACCTTTCTTTAATAAGGCTATTAATAACTTTATAATATAAAAGAAATTCTTAATAAAACGTTAATAGAAACCGGTAAAGCTATTTAATACTTGTATATCTTTAATATATATAAATATTTCCTAATCCGTAATAATCGCGATTTTAATAAGGTTTATACGGATACCTTTAATAGTAATAATAATATTTAAATATATAATTTTAGTAATATCAAATTTACTTTTGTTAATATTAATCTATAAGCCGGCTTTATGTAATCTTTATAATATTATACGGATATATTTTATATAATCCTTTTTATTCTTATTATAAATTAAAATATTATTAATATAAGCAGTACAAAAGATATCGAAGAAATCGTATAATATATTATTAATATAATATTAAAACGAAAAAGGAATATTAATTAATCCAAAAGATATAATTAAATATTTATATAAATTATATTTAATATAAAATACTATTTTCTATTTTTCCCCCTTGACTATTCGAAAATAATTAAAAGCCGTAATAATATTTATCTTTGTATAAATAGTAATATTATATAATCAGTTAAGAGTTTCCTTAATTAATAATAATAAATATTTATTTTTAATTGTAATAATATTTAATTTATAATAATTTATACAAAAACAAAGTTCTTTATTTAATTTTTTAATAAATAATATCGATAAGGTTACAGGTAATAAGCTAGCTTATATAAATCCTTTAGAAAGGTAATTATCGAAATATTTCCTTATAATTTTAAGCTTATCTTATAATATATTATAAAGGGTATCAAATATAAACGATTTACCTTCTTCGAGCAGAATAATATAATTATAAAGGTAATATAATAATAAAATATTAAAGTTAAAGTAGAAGAAAATATTTAAATAATTATAATATTTAATTAGTAACTTAATAGCAAAATTAATATATTTCTTAAATAATAATATTTATTTAATATCTTTAATATTAATATTAAAAATTTAAATCTTATTATTATATTTGCTTTTTTAAAGCTAAAAGTCGAATAGAGCGGTATTAATTATATATAAATCAAAGTTTATCGAAAACGAAGGTTCGAGGCTATTAATTATTAATATATATATTTATTTTAAATCTGGGCTAGACCTAAGCAAGATTTAAGCAAGATTTAAGCAAGATTTAAGCAAGATTTAAGCGAGATCTAAACAAAATCTAGTTTCTTTATAATAGATTTAGACTATTACGAATATTTATAAGGGCTAAGGTAATAATAATATATTATTTATATTAATAAATTAAAGAAACGAATACGTTTCTTATAATACGTAATAATAAGCGAGATAATAATAAATAGAATATTAGCAATAGCAAATAATATAATATAGGATTTTTGATAACGGGGTTTCTAAAACTTCTTAAGGATTTCGTTAAGCTTAGCGATAATATTTGATAATTATTAAGAAAAGCAGAAGCGATAATAAATTTCAGATCCGAATATAAATTTATTCGTTATCCAATTAATTAATAAATTATAATATTTTAATTATAATATCTTAATGATAATAAAGTAATTATTTAACTTAATAATAAATATATTAAGGGTTTCGATATAATATCTTATAATAAAGGATATTTAAATAATATAAGTAATTAAGCTAATAAACGTAATTTTGCTATCGAAAATAATAATAATATAAAAGTTCGGTAATAAGGAAAACAGTAATTAATAATATTATATAAAAGAGTTATTAATAAAAGCTTAGTTAGTAGCTCTGTTATCGAGTATTATATATATATTTATAGACTTTTCTATTTTATATAGGAGAATTATATATTTATTATAAGACGGAAGTTCGGTAGATAATAAGAAGGAAAAAATATATAATTCTGTAAAAATCTCTTAATAGCGACTTTAGCCGGAGGTTATTAGTTTTCTGATAAATAAATATTAAAATATTCTAATAAAAGTAGAAGCAAAGGCGAAGGATTATAAATAAAAGACAAGATAAAAGGAGGGGCAGAAATTAGAAATGTTATTTAAATATATAATTTCTTAGCATTAAAAGCTTAGGCTTTGAGATATATAATAATAAGGTATCTTTTCTCGCTATAATAATTATATAAGCCTTCTTTTTTATAATATATTTTCTTTTTAATTAATAACAAACCCAAGCGGGTATTCAAAAAAGTTTATTAATTTAATATAAGTTCTTATAACTATAATAATAGATAAGGAAAAAGAGGTAGTAATAATAAGGGATAGAAGCAAAGCGGAAAGTCTATTAACGGTAAACTTAATAATAAAGGTTAGAAATTTATTACTAAAAAGACAGGAATTCTTATTAACTTCTTTATAATTATTATAAAATTTTATAATAAGCTCGAGGAAGTTAGAGAAGTTAATAAGCAAATTAATTTATTAAATTAAAATTTTTTTTATCTCTTATAATATATTCTTCTTAAATAAGGTTATTTTATAAAACCTTATTACTTTAATAATAATAATATAATATTGGAAATCTATAATATATTCTTCGAAAAGTTGATTAACTTATTTAGTTTTATATAGCCGGTTAAGAGCCGTTTCGATAGAGTCAATATTATTATAAATTTATTAAAGGAATATAATAATATTAAAAATATTTAATAATTTAATTACATTAAAATTAACAATATAAGAATTAATTTAATATTTGACTTTGCCTTCAAGTCGTATATATATATATCTTATTTTATTTTATTTTTATTCTATAAGAGATTAAATTAATATTTTATAATAATTTCGATTTTTGCTTAATTTAATAACTAAGTTCCTCTTAAATAATTCTAGCTTTTCTAAAGTATTATTATATTTATCGAAGTCCGATTATTTCAATAATAAAATATATTTCTGATATAAGAAGACGGGGCTAAGAGTTGCTAATAAGTTTAGAAATAATAATAATACGGTAATAATTAATAATATTTATAATTATTATTTTAAAAGATTAATAATAATTTGCTTTTAATTGCTATTCTTTTATTAAAGATAAAAATATTTTTTAAAAATAATATATTCAATATTAAGCTTAGCTTTTTCTTCCCTAAAGAATTAAATCGTAGCTTTAAATTCCTTATATTATTTGTCGAATAGCTTATTAATATTTATAAATATAATAAGAGGCGATATAAGGTTTTCGTTTATTATTTAATTTTGTTAGTTTAAGATATTATAAGTTTTCTAAAGAATTATTATTAATTCCTAAATTATAAGAAAAGATTTAAATATATAACAGATCCGTTATAATATTATAAATAGATAATAGATAATATTTAAAGTATTATATAGCCTAAGTAAATATATAACGGATAATATATATAAAATACAAAAGCGTCGATAAAAAAGCTTAATATTAAGATTATTTTAGACTAGATTTAATTGAACTTAAATAGTATTATAGCTTTATCAAGATTTCTCCTAGATCTCTCCTAGATCTGGCCAAGATTGTTCGACTTATAACAATAATAACCTCCTTATTCCCAAATACTTAATTGAGGAAATATATTATTAGTTTATAAAATATTATTATTTTAATAAAGTTTCTTATTTAAAAAATTAAATCTTAAATACTTTGTATATTAAAAAGGCTAAAATATTTTTAAAAAACGGTCTTTTTAAAGAAAAAGTCGAAAGAATTATTATTAATTAGAAAATATTTAAGGAACGATTTTTAAACCTTATTTTATTAAAGCTTTTAATAAATTAAATATGAATATTATTAATAAAACTTCGTACTTTTATAATAATTTATATAAATAATAAAAATTTTATTATTAAAGTTCTTTATTAAATAAATATTATTTTATTTTCTAATTATATTTTTTAGCTCCTATAACAATATATTACTTAATATTTAAATTTTAGATTTTGGCTTTAATATATATTTATATAATAATCGAAATTATTTCTCTTATTAACGATTATCTATTTTTGATAATATAATTATTTTAAAGAAAATATTATATAAAATTAAAGCTTTTAGAATATACGAAATTAGAATTTTACTATTTATTAAAGAATATAATATAATTATACTTTAAAATATAATATTTAATTTTAATTTTATAATTAATTTGGTATCCTTTAATAAAATTAATAAAATTAATATTTATTAGAATATTAAAAGTAATATATTTTATATAATAAAGGATAATTATAAGAATTATTTTTATAAATTTTATTAATATTAAGGTTATTAACTTTTATAAACTAATTAATTAAAAGCTTAAAATTTCCCGGAAATTTTTCAGAATAATACTGTTATTATAATTATATTAATAAAATAATATAAATTTAAAAGCCTTCGCCTATTAATTGAGGCTATATTATTATATTAATATTTATTAATAGGTTATCTTGGCCTTAAGGTAATTGCAATATTATTAGAAAATATTATTAAAATTAAATTTATTATTTTATTAATCCGGAGTCAATTTGAAAAATATTAATTATATTATTTTTTTAAAGTTAAAAAGATTATTTTTTATTATTAAGATTATAAATACAAAGTAATAAACTTATTAGAATATATTTATTATAATCTTATTCCTATTAAAAAAAGATTTAACGGATATAAATAGCTTAGTTATTTCGTTTACCTTATTATTAAATATTATTAAATATAGACCTATTTTATAAAAAGCTAAGTTATTAATATTATAAAACAAATAATATATTTAATTAAATAATAATATAATTATTTAATTAAATACTTTTATAATAACAACGAACCTTTCTTAAAGGATATATTTAACGTATTAATATAAGAAAATAATATTATTATAAAGTTAGCGGCCTTATATATTACAAAATAGAACGGTTTATTTAAATATTTTAAAGGGGTAATTATAACGAAAAGTAAATATATATAAATAACTTCAAAATTTCCTTATAATTTATAATTTAAAATTATATTAATAATAATATATTTTTTAATCGAATATTAATTAAAGTATTTAATAGCAAAATACTATTTAAAATTCTTTATTATATAAAGCTATTATTGATTTATTTCTATATTTTTGGTTATAAAATATATATATTTATATATTTAAAAGTTTCTAAACTTTTAAAACTTTAATAAAAAGTTTATTTAAATTATTTAATTAATTATAATTCGTAAAATATCTTTAAAGTATAAATTTTAAATAAAAAATATATTATTCGGGTTAAGAATATTTTGTTTAATAAAAATTATTATTATAATTTTATAAATATTAATTTAAGTTTATTATTTAATAACCCAAAGCTTTATAAAGTTATAAATATTATTAATAAGGAAGCTTATCAATTATTAAATAAGATAAATAGAATAGACTTATTTACTAATAATAAGGATATTAACGTTGTAAATCAGCTTTATTACCAAATTTCGTTATTAACTCCAAAAACGACGACTATTATTTTATTAACCTTAATTAATTATTCCTACCCTATCCTTCCTACTCCTTTATTAAGTAATACCTTAATAAGAATACTATTAGTTTATATACCTGTTATTAAAGAGGGGGAAATATTAAGCTAAAATATTAAAAATATTGAAAATATAATATTAAACCAAAATATTAATAATATATTAAAGGGTTATATTTTGGAAAATAATATATTTATTATATTGTTAATATTAAATTAATTTTATTAATTTATAATAATTTTAGCTTTTAAAAGCTTTAAAATCTTATTAGAAATAATCGAAAATAATATCCTATCTTTCAGAATATAAGCGAGAAATCGTTATTACGTTTATATATTAATTATAACAAATCTCGGCTAGGATATAGAATATTATTTAGTTTTTATAAAAAACCTTAACTCCAAATACTTATATCGCGATAATCTTCTATTAGAACCAAAAAGTTAAAAAGCTTTAATAAAATACTTTTATAATAATACCTTTATATAAACTATATATAAAGAATATATTAACTTTAATAATAAAAGTATATTTTAAATAAGTTTTAAACCTTAAGGAACAAATATTTTCCTTTTTATTTAAATTTCCAAATATAAATATAATAAGGATAAATATTTAAAAAAGTATAAAATTCGCTTATATATTAAAGGAAATTTATAATAAATAAAATAAGAAATAATTATAGTTACTTTAATTATTAAAATTTTAAAAGTATTTATAATTATTATAATTGTTTTTTCTTTCGAATTATATTAATATAATATAATTAATATTTTTATTAATAGCAATATTAATAAGGAAATTTATATTTATTACTTTGAAAATATTGATTTTCCAAGGAGATTAAATATATTATATAAATATCTTTTATTTATAAAAATATTATATAAATTAAAAAGATTCTTATTATTTTAATTTTAAAATATTATTAAAATAATAAAATATTTTAATTTATATATAATATTAAAAATAAAATACTTTTTTATTAATAATTAATTAATTATATTTTTTTATATTAATAATTTTATAATATTATATAAAAAATAATATTAAATTAAATATAATATTTTTAAAATATTTTTTTTTAATATATATAAATTCCGGTATTTAAAAGAATTAATATAATTTATTAATATATATATTATTAAAAATTG
>JAABUQ010004309.1_pt1 | contig 24442 bp, 23 predicted proteins | sample 5560001 | NCBI WGS metagenome assembly JAABUQ01 (sample SAMN10711888, study PRJNA513371) | rock metagenome | isolation source: Antarctica rocks | place: Antarctica: Victoria Land, Finger Mt nord | collected 2015-12-18
GGAGACGCTGGGTGCCGGTGCGATTGAAGCCGGCTTTGTGCTGGCGTGTGCTGGCCGCGCAGGCGGGGCAGGAATAAAGGCTCATGCCCTCATCTTTGGTACATTCTGCTCTAAACTAGACACTCCTTCAAATGCACGCTGTTAGGCCGCCTTTATGAGAGGTCGCCCACCGTTATGGGGTGTCCTCGTCAAATGCGAAAGTGTCCCCCTGTGGGCCGCGCCCAGCTCCTGCCACTGCGCAAGCTCCTGTGCCAGTTGTATGGGCAATGGTTCGTTTGTGAGCGGCACGAGCAGGACGCCGCCGCGCGTTTCCACAGTCCGCACTGCCGCACCTGGCTGCAATCCGCACTGTTCCTGAACAATGGACGGAAGCGTCCGTTGTCCTTCAGGGCAGACTGTCATACGGGTCCTATTTGTTCCCCTCGGTTTGAGCAGTCCTGTTATTGTCGCGGGCGGCAGGGGCCGTCAAACACACAACTAGGCCGCGCCTTGGCCGCTTGCGGCGAAGCGCGGGCGCACTGCGAAGCAGGCTTGCCATAGGCTGCTCAGACGTGGCACGTTGTGGTAGAACAGTTATCCATTGCCCGGCTTGACTTCTATCACTTGTCCAATAGCGATTGTTTTGAGCACTTTGTTCACTTGCGGCATGAGCGGGGCGAGTGTTTCCATGCGGTTATTGACTGCCACTAAAACAATGACGCCGATCTGCGCATAGGCCAAGTTCTGCTGGAACTGCAAGTTCCGGTCAGCGGTGACAAACACGTCAAACTGGTCGCGTGCCGCCTGCATCAATGCCCCATTCTTTTTTCCGGCCCAGCCCATCTCAGTCACTGTAGACACCACGCACGCGGCAAACCCGCCCTTGAGCTTCTTCGGCAGGCACTCATCCAGCAGGACGCGCGGCAGACTAGGCGACTTGAGCAAGCAGCGCCTCTTTTGCCTGTTCTAAGAATGCAATCGTTTGTTCCCTTGACACGGAAGGGAAGTCTTCCAAGAACACATCCAGCGTGTCGCCTGCTTCGAGGTAGTCCGTCAGGTTCTTGATGGGAACGCGTGTGCCGCTGAAGACGGGCGTGCCGCTGAGTATCTCCGGTGAACAGACAATCAGTTCGCTTGTTTTCATGGTTTGCCTTTCAAGCGCTGCGTCCCATCATCCTCTATTTGGGCCAGCCGCTCCCGCGCAAGCACCCGGTAATGCAGCCCGACGCGCTCTGACCAGTAGCGCCCGGCCTTCTTGAAGCGCAGGGATAGGTGGCTCGGGTTCTGCTGAAGCAGAGCGAAGCAGCGGTCTGCCAGGTCGCCCGCGCCGCGCTGCAATCCGTACTGCTCCTGAACAGTAGGCGGAAGCGTCAGTTGTCCTTCAGGGCAGACTATCATGCGGGTCATATTTGTTCCCCTCAGGCTGAGCAGTCGTGTTATTGTCGCGGGCGGCAGGGGCCGTCAAATGTATGCCCTCGCTGCCACTCACCGTCGCCGCCATGCTCACCCCATAGGCCCTGCCGACAAGCACAATACTGAAGACCGGGGCGGCCTGCCCACATCAGTGCAGCAATTGTTAGGCACGCGCTAAGTCAGTGTCTGCCGATGCTCTTGGAGGTAGTCAAGCACCTGCCAGAGTTGCCAATGCAACTGCTCTCGGTTTAACATGACTCCATGGTGCCGGTAACATTGGGCCAAGAGTGCGGCCTCATCTTCTCCAAACCATACGCTGTACACCGTTGCCTCGTCAGCTACGAACAGCGGTTGCTCGTCCAGGTCAAGCGCGACGGCGTAAAACTCACGAGCCAATTCATCACGCTCAATCATTCTGGCAGCGGGCGCAAACTCAAAGGCTTTAACTAACTCGTTCATAAAGGCTAGGGACGCGGCCTAACGCCTGAATTAAGCCGCGCCACGAAGTGGCGTCGGCTTGAATAATTTGTTAGCGCGAACTGTCCTCTTCACATCACCACATTTCATTCGCCATCTTTTTGCGTCAGACCAACTCCTTCTCGCTCGGCTCGGCACTCGCGAACGAACCGAGCTGGATATCGCCGCCTGGTACATAGGTACTCATCACAACGCCGGTGGTCGAAACCTGAGAGCGAACGAGCCGCAGCGCCGATGGCTTGGCGGTCTCGCTGAAGAGGCGCTTGCCCCGCCCAAGCACCACTGGATAAGTCCACACGTTGTACTCGTCGATCAGTGAGGCGGCCTGGAGCGTTTGAATCAAATTGCCGCTGCCAATCATCTGCAGGTTGGGGCCCGGTTGGGCCTTGAGAGCGATGATTGCCGAGACGACATCGCCGTGGAGCAGGGTCGAGTTGTTCCAGTGGAGCGTCGTCAACGTGCGCGAAGCAACATACTTTTTCGTTGCATTGAACGTCTTCGCGATTGGATGGTCATCCGACTGATAAGGCCAGTACGCTTCGAATATCTCATAGGTCCTGCGCCCGAGCACCAGCTCGCGATCCTTGCCGTCGAAACCTGATGCTGAGATGTCCATGCTTTCGACCCCGTAGCCGAACATCCAACCGCCAAGGGTAAAACCGCCAGTGGGGTCTTCTTCCGGTCCACCGGGTGCTTGCATGATGCCGTCAAGCGACGCAAACGTAGATACGATGAGATTTCTCATGAGAACACTCCTGAAGTTAGGCGGATTTTGGTAATGGGCGCTAATTTGTTACTATACCGCACGCGCGCGGCATAACATACGGATACAAGAGGCAATAAACACAGACGCCATCTGAGACGCCAATGGCAAAGCAGGCGCGCATTGGTGCGGCATAACGGCCAAGCTCACCTGCGACGCCTGCCAAGTAAGCCAGCCGAACCCGCAGAGAATGACGCGGCAGGAACCGTCAAATGTATGCCCTCGCTGCCACCCACCGTCGCCATGCTTACCCCATAGGCCTTGCCGACAAGCACAATACTGAAGTCCGGGACGGCTTGCCCACATCGGTGCAGCGGTTGTTAGGTTGCAACGAGTCAGGTCGTGATAACGCTCTTAAATCGTCGGGTGTCATGCGAGTTGGTCTGAATCGAGCGGATTTGGTTCGAGTTGATGTGCTTCGAGTATGGTCGCCGTCAACTGGATTTGCCTTCCTGCGGCGAAATCGTCGAGGAATACTGCCTGCCCGTTCTCAACCGTCATTGTCCGCGTCACAGTGTGTGAATGAACCGAGAACGGCACATCAGTGACGGCAACCGAAGTAGCATTGGCATACTCGACTTTCACATCCACTGTGATTTTTCCGCGCGCCCCGATGCGAGGCCTGACACGCACCCAAGGGCCGAAGTCTTGCTCAGTCGTGTATGTGTTCCCCCCTGCTTGATCGACTCGATAGGGGTGCATTTGTGTAAAAGCCGCATAGGTCTCGACGTCCTCATTGGTGACAAGTAGAATTGTCCGGTCATCGCTGTCACCGGGACTGGAACTGGGCTTGTGGAAAGAGATTTGGATTTTCACCCGACGAGTGACTGGCTTTGGTGCAGGCTTCTCTTGTGCTGATGCAGTAGGCACAGTCCAACCCAGCAGCGCAGGCAGTGATGCCGCAAAGAAGTGACGACGGTTCAATTCAACCTCCTCTTGGTTATGATGTCCAGACAGGCTAATCTTGCAGCCTAACTCGTTACTATGCCGCACGAGCGCGGCATAATATATAAATCGGTGTGCTAAATACCGCACATCCCATCCAGGACGGGCTTTGCGGCATTGCCGCCGATTGTTGCGGCACAATACCCAAATTTGCGCGGATTATCCGCAGACGTTCGGCAGCTTTTTAGAGGTTCTCCATGCCTGATAGTTAATCCTTCTGCCTATGTCAAGACTAGGTCGGCACGTACTGGCAGCGGGCTTTGCGGGTGTCTGTTCAGCGTTGTACAAGCGTTGCGCCCTTGTTGCAAGCGTGTACCGACGACGGAAGAAACTGTTCCGTCGTTGATACGCGCTAGAAATGCCTATGCAACGCCAGGGGAACACGCTTGCAACGCACTCGCAAAGCAGAGGCTAGAACATCACGCGGCGCTTGCGGGCGGCGACGCTCAACAGCAGGCCGACGGCGGCGAAGTTGACCAAAAGGCTGCTCAGGCCGTAGGAAAAGAACGGCAAGGGGACGCCGACAACGGGCATAATCCCCATTGTCATGCCGACATTGACGACAATGTGGAAAGTCAGCAGGGACAGGACGCCCGTCGCGAGCAATCGGCCCAGCGTATCCTCGCAGCCTTCGGTGGCGAGAATGCCGCGCTCCAGGACAAACAAATACAAGCCCAGCAAAACAATGCACCCGACAAAGCCGCCTTCCTCGCCAATCACGGTGAAGATAAAGTCGGTGTGCTGCTCGGGGATAAATCTGCCGCCCGCCTGCTGGCCGTGCCCATAGCCTTCGCCGCCGAACTGGCCCGAACCGATGGCAATCTCGCTTTGGCGCAGGTGATACCCCGAATCGTGCGGGTCGGCATCGGGGTTCAAGAACACTTCCAAGCGGTTCTTCTGGTAGTCTTTCAGGAGGATGCCGTAGTGCCACAGGCCCGCAAACAGGACGGTTCCCGCAAGCAGAACAAGAAGCAAATGGGCGGGGCGCGCGCCGGCCATCGCGGTCATGCCCAGCCAGATGGCAAGCAGAACCAGAGACGTTCCCAGGTCGGGCTGCTTGGCAATCAGCAGCATCGGCACGCCGACATGCCCTAGAGAGTGCAGCAATGTGGGCCAGGTGCGCAGGGTTTCGCGATGCCGCACCAAAAAGAGGGCCAGCGTGCAGATGAGGATCACCTTGGCGAACTCAGACGGCTGCAATTGCACCGGGCCAAGCGAAATCCAGCGCTGCGCGCCATGCGACGAGTGCCCGACATGGCCCACCAAGACAACGCTCAGCAGCAAAAGATTCAGGGGATACAGCCAGCGGGCGATGCTTTTGAGAAGCACGGCGTAGTCGGACACGGCGACGGCCAGCATCAGCGCGCCGCCCAGGACGACGCCGACGCCCTGCTTGCGCACCAGGTCTAAGGGGTGCGGGTCACCGTGCCGCGCGCTTTTGATGGCGAGCACGCCGCCGATACAAATCAGCAGCACGACGCCCACGGTGGCCCAATCTATCTGGCGCAGCCCCTCGCGCGGGGCGGCGGAGCGGGAGGTAATCACGCCCATCATAGTACCAGGTTTTCAGAGCGCCAAGTTTGCCCCGCGCGAGGGGCAGGCTGAAAGCCGTTTGCGCGCCGTGCCGGGTATGCTGGAAGGCATGACTGCTGCCGTTGATGTGCGCCCTGCCACGCTGCCCCCTGCCGATTTCACCCCCAAGCGCCTGCGGCTGACCCTGGGGACAATGGGGCTGGCGCTGGCGTGGGTGGCGGTGGCGGCCAACAAGCCGTGGTCGGACGGACGCACCGCCGCCGCCTTAGCACTGGCGCAGAACGCGCTGTTTCTCACTTATATCCTGCGGCATCGCGACTGGCAGTTCGCGCGGCTGTTTTATGGCTTCGGGCTGACCCTGGGCGTGACGGAGCTGATTGCCGACGGCTTGTGCGTTCGCTTCACGCAGACATTAGACTACGCGCCCGCGCAAAGTACGATGCTGGGCCTGTCGCCGTGGTGGATGCCGCTCGCGTGGATGATTGTCACCACGCAGATCGGGTTTGTGGGCACGCGCCTGATGGCGCGCCTGGGCACGGCGCGCGGCATTGGGCTGTGCGCGGTGCTGGGGGCAGTCAACATTCCCTTTTATGAAGAAATGGCCTGGCACGCGCATTGGTGGCGGTATGCGCACTGCCGCATGGCCGCCCTGCCTGGTCAGCAATTAAGCCATACGCCTTTATATATTATCATGGCGGAACTGGTGATTGGGGCATCGCTCGCGCCGCTGGCGCGGATGGCTTTGGGGGCGAAGTCGTGGGGCGCGGCGGTCGGCGCGGGACTGCTCGGCGGGCTGGCGACGATAGCGGGCGGGCTAGTCGGCTACGGCCTTGTGGAGCGCCTGTTATAGAACGCGGCCCCACCCATGATAAGACGCGGACCCGCCCGCACTTTTGGGTACAATAAAGACATGCGATTTCCCGCGCCCACCCTTCCCCTGGCCCTGCTGCTTGCTTTTCCCACTTTGACGGCACACGCACAAACGGCACCGCTTCCACGTTCCACGGAGGCGCAGGCCGCCGCGCCCGCGCTGCCGTCCGGCCTGGGGGCAGTGACGCACACGACTTTGGCGAATGGGCTGCAAGTGCTGGCTGCGCCGTCGTCTGCCGCCGACCTGGTGACTGTGGATGTGTGGGTGGGGGCGGGCACGCGCCGCGAGACATCGGCCAACTTGGGTGCGGCACACTTTATTGAGCACCTCATCTTCAAGGGCACGCCAACACGCGGGCCGGGCGAGATAGACGCCGCCATTGAAGACCTAGGCGGGACGCTGAATGCCGCCACGTCGTATGATTGGGCGCATTTCTATGTGACTGTGGGGGCGTCGGATGCGCCTGCCGCCCTGCAAGTGCTAGCGGACGCCGTCATGCACGCCAGCCTGCGCCAGGCGGATATGGACACGGAGCGCAGCGTCATCCTGAGCGAGCGCGCGCGCCAATTAGCGTCCCCCGCCGCGCGCACGACGGAAGAAGTGAGCGCCCTGCTGTTTCCAAACCATCCCTACGGGCGTCCGCTGCTGGGCACATTGGACAGCATCAACAGCATGACCCGCGCGACTGTGCAGGACTTTTATAAAACGTACTACGTGCCCGGCAATGTCACCCTGGTGCTGAGCGGCAATCTGACCCCGCAGGCCGCGCAGGAGATGGCGCAGCAGGCGTTTGGCGCATGGCCCGCCGCCCCGGTTCCCGCCGACACTTTGGCAAGCGTGCCTGTGCAAACGCAGCCGCGCATGGAAACATTGCCCGGCGGTCAGGGGCAGGCCGTTATGACACTGGGCTGGCAGGCGCCCGCCGTCAGCGACCAGCCCGATGCGTGGGTAATGGATGTCCTGCTGACTTACCTAGGCCAAGGCGGCAGCAACAAACTGGATACCGACCTGCGGCGCGGGCGGAAGATTGTTTCCAGCATTGGGGCCAACTACCTCACCCAGCGCAGCCGGGGCCAGATGACAATCACCGCAAGCTTTGACTCTACGCAGACGGGGCCGGTGCGCCAGGCAATCCTGGCGGAGATTACCGCCCTGCGCGACACGCCCCTCAATGCCGACGAGATAGGTTCCGCCCGCCGCGCCCTGCTCGCCTCGTACCTGTTTGACGCGGAAACCAACAGCGGACGCGCCAATGCCCTGGGCTTCTACAACACCATCAATACCTACCGCTACGACACAGACTATATCGCCCATGTGCTGTCCGTGACGCCCGCGCAGGTGCAGGCAGTCGCGCGCAAGTATCTAGACCCTGTGAACTATACGTCTGTGACACTGCTGCCGCCCGCAAACCCTATTTTGGCCTCCGTGCGCCAGTAGCCGTCCTGCCGCTGCCTTTACGCTTCTGCCCTTCGGAGTAACCGCCTGTGACTTTTGACTGCCGCCCCTTCGCCCTTGCCGCTCTTCTGCTGGCCGCCCCGCTTGCCGCGTGCGCGCAGCGGACGTCTCTCCCCGCTTCCTCGGCGGCCTCCCTAGATGCCCCCGCCGACCCTAACAATGCCACCGCGACACTGCCCAATGGCCTGCACATCGTCTGCCGCCGCGAAACCGCCGTGCCGCTGGTTGCCATGGACGTGTTTGTGCGCAGCGATGACACGCTGGCCCGGCAGCCCGCCCTGGGCAGCCTGCTCGCCCGCACTGTCACAGCGTCCACCACCAATGTGGTCGCAGACAGCCTCGCCACGCAGATTGGCAACTTGGGCGGCAACCTTGCCGGCTCGTGGCAGACTGACAGCATTCAGGTCACCGCCCTGGTGGTGCGTGACCGCTTCCGCGATGCGTCTTTTCTGCTTTCAGACATCCTGCGCAATGCCGACTTTGACCCGCAGGGCACCAGTGTGGACGATGCCCGCCAGCAACTGCTGAGCGACATAGACAACGGCGACAACAGCGTGTTTCAGACAGCGTATGGGCTGGCCCGCAAAACGCTCTACGCGGGCAGCCCTTATGCACTGCCGCTTTTAGGCACCGAAGATGATGCCTCCCGCTACACGCGCGCCGACCTGGTGCGCGCTTTTAACCGCCTGTTTGTGCCCGCCAACATGACGATTGTGGTGGATGGCGACGTTGACCCGCAGTATGCTTTGCAGAAGGTCAGCGATGACTTCCGCGATTTCCCCGCCGCGCGCACCGGAACGGCAGGCCGCACCCTCGCGCCGCCCGCTGCGCCTGCCTCGCTTTCTACGACCCCGCCTCCAATACGCAAAACCATTCCTAACCTGGCCGAAGCGGGCGTGCTGGTGGGGTATCAAGCGCCGACCGCAAGCAGCCCGGATTACCCTGCCCTGCTGGTCGCCAATGCGTTGCTTGGAAGCATGAAAACCTCGCGCCTGTTCACGTCCCTGCGCGAAAAGCTGGGGCTGGGCTATGAAGTCAGCTCGCTGCTGGATACCAGCGCGAGCGGCGGCGACCTGGTGGCCTATGCCCTCGCCGCCCCCACCTATGCCGACAAAGCCACAAAGAAGACTGTTCCTACTACCGGCCTGCTGCAAGCGCAGATTTTGCGGCAAAGCGCGAGCCTGCAAGCCACGCCGCCCACGGCTGCCGAAACCGCGCGGGCGGTGCATTACCTGCTCGGTGCGGACAAGATACGCCGGGAGCGCCTGGAAGACCGTGCCGCTCTCATGGGCCAGGAAACTCTTTTGCATGGCGATGCACGGGCGTGGGAAGCGAGCTTCACCCGCCGGCTTCAGGCGGTCACCCCGGCTGATGTGCAGCGCGCGGCGGCCCGCTACTTGGTGCATCCCGTCGTGGTTGTCATTGGGCCGGGCGGGGGCGATGCGGGCGAGGCTTCTTCTGGCTCTGCGCCCGGCAGCGGCGGCTAGCCCGCACGCCTTGCTTTCGCGCCACACACGCAAAAGCCCCCGCCGGATTGGTTCCGGCGGGGGCTTCTTTTTTGCGGTTTGCGAAAGGCGAAATAATCAGCGAGTAATTATTTGCTGATTATTTGGCGGCGGTGCGCTTGCTTTGGCCCCGTCCCAGGCCGCGCTTGAACGGCGCGCGGTGGACAATCTCTTTGTAGTCCAGGCCCGCAGCGGTCAGCGCCTGATGCCACGAGTCAAAGCGGCGGCGGGCCGCAGTGATCAGAGTGATGTCTTCCTCTTCCATGCTTTTGGCATTGAGTTCTTTGCCGTCCAGATGGAAGTCGCGCACCATCTTGAGGATGCGCTCGTCATCCCACTCGCGGTAGCGGCGGATGGTGTCATAGTCCAGGCCGGCGGCTTCTAAAGCCTCGCGCCACGACCCAAAATGGCTCTTTTTGGTGGCGGCGGCGGCAAGCTGCGGGTCTATATTGACACACACATTGCGCCATGAAAGGTCGGCATCCTGCGCGTGCAGCTCTTGAATGCGGGCGACAATGCGCTCCCGGCTCCACGATTTGTAGCGGCGGATGGTGTCGTAATCCAGTCCGGCGTACCCCACAGCCGCTTCCCAGGTGCCGAAATAGCGGGTGGCGGCCCGCAGCAGGGCCAGGTTGCTGGCGGCAATCCCGGCATAGTTCATGTTTTCACCGGACTCGTACATGCTGACGATTTCCAGTGCGATTGAGTCTTTGCTCCACTTGCGGTTCATTGGTCGGTTACTCCTGTTTCATTTCACATCGGCCCACGGGGGCTTGTGCAACAGTCGGCCGGCTTTGGCGTGACTTGCTTTGGCTTGATTTATTCGTTTTCAGGGTTCAGTCGCATCGCTTTGCTCGCGACACAGACAGGATACCCCCTTTTTATGAAAAGGTCAACATGTTTTATATAAAGTTTTATTAAGTTTATGTTATCTTTTTGGATACGCACTTTGAGCGCTTCCCCAGAGCAGCGCCAGGGCTTTTTGGCGGCGTTTTAGGCGCGTACCAACGACGGACGGTTTTGTTCCGTCGTTGGGACACGAGGGTCACGCGCTTTCTCGGCCCTTGCAATGCCTTTACAACAGAGTTCCAATCAGTTTGCTACAAGCCCAACGCCTGCCGGACAAAACTGGTAATCGCCGGGGCAGGACGCGCGCCCATGGTGCGCGCCGCCTCGCGGCCGGCGCGGAAGACCGCCAAAGTCGGGATGCTTTGCACGCCAAACCGCGCGCCCAAAGCGGGCAGCGCCTCGGTGTTCACTTTGACAATCAAAAACGACCCGGCACCCGCCTGCGCCACTTTCACCAGTTCGGGCGCGACAATTCGGCACGGCCCGCACCAGGGCGCCCAAAAGTCAGCCACTATCGGCAGGGGAGATTGGGCCAGGAGCGCGTCAAACTGCGCCGCGTCGGCAATATCGGCGGGGGCGGACGGCGGCGGCAAGGGGTTTTTGCAGCATCCGCAGGTTCCGGTTTCGCCCAGGCGGGCATACGGCGTGCGGTTTCGCTGCCCACAGTGGGGGCAGGGGGCGACAAGGCCCTGGTCGTCAAAAGCGGCTTGGCTCATGGCGTGGAACTCCTTTTCGCTCTTTTCTTGCCCGTGCGGGGCTTAGGGTCAAACGCCGTGCGGGTATATGCAGGCTATCAAGACTACCAGACTACCAGGAAATGAGCAATCCATGAGCGAAGCCAAGATCAAGCAAGCGGTTGACGAACTGCTGGCAGCCCCGCAAGGGGTCAACGACAGCGATATGCCGATGCCGCCCTCCCCCGCCTTTGGCGGCGAAGTCGGCACAAGCCCATCGTCGGATACCATCCCGCCGGGCGACCCTTTAGACGGCGGCAAGACTTTAGCCGAAACCGGCGAAGAACCCGACCCCGGCGTGTTCAACGCGGGCGGCGTGGACGCGCCCGACACGGACAGCATGTCGCGCACGCACCCAGGCGGCGATTAGAGTGTGTCTAGAAAGTGCTTGAAAGGCCCCTCCGCCCCAAGTTTGGGGAGCCAGAGTGGCCCCCCCGCCCCAATCGCGCACTGGCGCGCCCGGAGGGCTGGGGAGCCGGATAAGATAAAAGCGACAAGGGCCACAACCATTCCTAATTCTGGGTTCCCCAAACTTGGGGCGGAGGGGCTTTCTAGACACATTCGCAGCACAACCGAAACCAACAACAGCACAACACAAGAAAGCGAAACAAAATGGACGAGCGAGAATTGGGCGCACTGAGCGCGGGCGGCACAGTGCCCGGCGTGGCGGAAGCATCGGGGGCAGGCCCAAGCGGCGGCGGCATGGCAGTTCCCCCAGACAGCGCATTGACAGGAAGCAGCGCGCTGGGCGACACGGGCAGCCTGGATGATGCAGGCGTACCCGGCAGCGCAGGTGCGCCTAGCGACGGCACAAGCCAGGGAGAAGACGCGCCCGCGCCGGGCCACACGCTGACCGGCGGGGCCAGTGCCCATCCCCAGGCCGGTGGAGACGGCAAAGGTGACAAAGAGGGAGAGATGCCCACCGGCGGGCTGTCAGGAAGCGGCACCGTGGGCGGAGCGCCCATAGGGTCTACCAATACTGGCATGGGCAGTAACGGTTTATAAAGGAGCGCTGGCTATATAAAAAAGCGCTAGTTATAAGAAGCAGGGGCGGGGGAGAGTTTACGGCGCGTGGCGGGGGACGCTGTGCAGAATGTCCAGCACAGTGGTAATCTCTTCGGGGGTGTTGTAGTGGGCCAGGCCAAAGCGGATGGCCCCGCCCTCGCCTTCTAGGCCCAGCCGCTCCATCAGGCGCAGGGCATAATAGTTGCCGCTCCAGACGCAGATGTTGTGCTGGGCCAGCAGTTCGCAGGTGGCGCGGGGAGCCAGCCGGGGCCATGTCCAGGCGACAGTGGGAATGCGCGGCACCCATGTATTGCCCGCCCGAGGGCCATAAATGGTGGCATCGTCCAGGGCATCAAGGCCCGTCAAGAGCTGTGTCATCAGGCCTTGCTCGTAGGCGTGCAGCGCGTGCATGGCGCGCTTAAGTGTCAGGGCGCGGCCCGCATAGCCGTGGGTTAAAGAGGGATCGCTTGCCACGCTGCCGAATGTCTCGCCAATCCAGGTCAGGTGCTCCACGGCAGCAGTCAGCCCGGCGAGGCATTCGTGGTTGAGCGTGCCGGTCTCCCAGCGCTGGGGGACAGCGTTCTTGGCGGGGCGCACCTTGTGCGGGGTCAGGCGTTCCAAATGCTCCCGCTTGCCGTACAAAACGCCAAGATGCGGGCCAAAGAACTTGTATGCTGAGCAGGCCAAGAAGTCGCAGTCCAGGGCCTGCACGTCAATGGGGCCATGCGGGGCATATTGTACGGCATCCACAAAGACCAGCGCGCCCACGTCGTGCGCCATCTGCACAATCTGCGCGACCGGCGGCACAACGCCAACCGCATTGGATGCATGGGTGACAGCCACCAAGCGCGTGCGCGGCGAGAGGGCTTGGGCAAGGCTGTCCATGTCCAGGGCGCACGTCTCGGGATGGATGTCCACGCACTTCACAACCGCGCCGACAGCTTCCAAATCAGTCCACGGGGTGATGTTGGCATCATGGTCTAGGGTCGTCACGACCACTTCATCGCCGTGTGTCCACTGGTCGGCGAGCGAGCGGGCCAGGTGAAACGTGAGCGCTGTCATGCTTGGCCCCAGGACAATGCAGTCCGGCGAGGGCGCATGCAGCAGGTCTGCCATCGCCTGCCGGGCATCGGCCACCACGGCATCGGTGCGCTGCGAGGTGGCGAACGCCCCGCCCACATTGGCATTGGACGTGGCATAATAATGGACAATGGCGTTGGGCACGCCCTGCGGCACCTGGGTTCCGCCGGGGTTGTCAAAGAAGATGGGAGCCTGCCCCTGTGGGGCCTGGAGCGACGGAAAGCGGGCGCGCACCTGCGCGGCAAAAGACAAATCAGTCATAGCCCTCAGTATACCCGCCGCAAGCGAGCGCCTGCACCCAGGCGTCGCTGCTTTCGCGCGCCTATGCGTCTGCGATAACGCGATAGTTTTAAGGGACGCCTGCCATACATATCCTGCACAGCACTATTGGGCTTCTGCTGGTTGCGGCCCTGACCGCGCTTGCCGCACGGCGCATTCACCTGCCGTACACCGTGGGGCTGACCGTGGTGGGCCTGGGCATGGCGTGGCTGCATGCCGAACTGGGCCTGACGCTCACGCGCAATTTAATCTTTGAAGTGCTGCTGCCCCCGCTGCTGTTTGAGGGGGCACTGTCGCTGCCCCGGCAGGCGTTGAAGCGGGCACTCGCCCTTGCCCTGAGCCTGCCGCCCGACATGCCCCGGCGCGATGCCATTGTGGTGGCCGCCTTTGGCGTGGTTGCCTTTTCGGTGATGGTACAGGCAATTACGATGCCTCTGCTGCTGCGCCGCTTGAAACTGACGTCCTAACTCCGCTTAACAACTCATGCATATAATTCACACGTAATTGGCAAAGGAACCATCAACATGACACCTATCCGACGCGCAGGGCTTGCCGCTACCCTGCTCCTGTCCAGCACAACGGCTTGGGCCGCGCCCCACGCCAAACTGAAAGCCCTCGCGCCCAATGCGGATGCGGGCCAAAAGTACATGTTTATCGCGTATGGCGACACGCGCTCCAACCCCGACCTGCATCGCGCCGTCATTGGGGCTATCGTCAGGCTCCATCCTGAGTTTGTGCTGCAAAGCGGCGACCTGGTGGCACGCGGCGGCAAAGCGTCCGAGTGGGATGAGTTTGCGTCCATTATTCAGCCCCTGCGCGACAACCATATCACCTACTACCCCGCGCGCGGCAACCACGATGTCGGGCCGTATTACGCCCATTTTGTCACGGCCCCCTATGACTCGGGCAACCCGTACTATTATGCGTTCACGCGGCACGGCAGCCGCTTTATTATCCTGGACAGCATGGACCCCGACGAGTTTGCCCCCAATAGCGCGCAGCAAAAGTGGCTGATTAATGAGCTGCAAAAGGCGCAAAAGACGGCCCTGAACACGTTTGTCATGTTTCACGAAGGCGCGTACAGCGTCGGGCCGCACGGGCCGACCCCCGATGCCCAGCGTTACCTGCACCCGCTTTTTGTCAAATATCACCCGCGCGCCGTGTTTTGCGGCCATGACCACCTGTACTACCGAACCAACCGGGACGGCGTGCCGTACTTTGTCACCGGAGGCGGCGGCGCTCCCCTGTACACGCCCGACAACAAGCAGCTCGCCATTCCCGGCGATGTGTATGCCAGTGTCCACCATGTGATTCGGTGCGATGTGGACGGTTCGCGGGTCACTTTCACCACGCTTTGTTTGGACGGCAGCGCCATCCCCGTGCATGGCGCGGCCCCCACGGTGACCGTCGTCGGGCCGGGCGGCGTGGGCCATTCGCGCGCCATTCCCGCGACGCCGGGCGGGGCCGTGATTGACAAGATTACTCTCGGCCCGAAGTAAGGAATAATACCCTGGCTTCGGACGGCGTGCGTGCCCTATCTGCCTGCGCCCGAATATCGTGCTGTTTAGAGTGCCAACGCTGATTGTCGGCGTTTCTATCGCTTTGCAAGCCACTCCCAACGACGGAAGAAATCCGTCCGTCGTTGGCAGTGGCTTGAAACGCGCTCCCCACGCCCTGGCAAAGCGTGGGCAACGGGAACCGCGCTCCCAGCCAAACCTGCGGGAACCATTCTGCCTCTGCTCCAAGTCAACAAGGCAAACAGAGGGCCTGCCCGGCGCAGCGCCCGGAAAGACAAGGCGCGATGCAGGAAAGCCAGACAACGACGCTCGCGAACTCCGAACCGCAAACCTTTGCGCCAAATGATTCCCGGCAGCCGACCCCGCCCAAAGGGGTCACCAAACAGGGGCTTTTGCAGACATTGGGGCCGGGACTGGTGACGGGGGCCTCGGATGATGACCCCAGCGGCATCGCCACCTACTCGCAGGTGGGGGCGCAGTTTGGGTATGGCATGCTGTGGGCCATGCCTTTTTCCTACCCGCTGATGTGCGGCATCCAGGAGATCAGCGCGCTGATCGGGCGCGTGACCGGGCGGGGAATCGCGGGCAATCTGCGGCGCCACTATGCGCCATGGATTTTGTACACCATTGTCGGCCTGATGCTGGCGGCCAATATAATCAATATCGGCGCGGACATTGGGGCAATGGGCGCGGCGGCCTCCCTGCTGACCGGCGGGCCGGCCCTGGCCTTCGCCGCCGTGTTCGCGGTCGCGTCGGTCGTCCTGGAAACGCTGCTGCCATATGAGAAATACGCGGGCGTCTTGAAGTGGCTGTGCTTGGTGCTGCTGGCGTATGTTGCAACGGTCTTTGTGGTGCATGTGCCGTGGCCGCAGGCGCTGCGCGCAACCGTGGTGCCGTCCCTCCATGTCAACGGCGCGTTTATCACCAGCCTGGTGGCGGTGCTGGGCACGACTATCAGCCCGTACCTGTTCTTCTGGCAGGCGGCTGCCGAAGTAGACTTGGAAGAAGCCAGCCCGCAGGAAGCGCCCCTCATCCGCCGCCCTGCCGATGCGCCGGCGCAGATGCACCGCATTCGCGTGGACACCTACACGGGCATGGGGGCGTCCAATGTTGTGGCGTACTTTATCATCTTGACAGCGGCGGTGGCGCTGCACGCGCACGGCATCACCAACATCCAAACGTCCACGGAGGCTGCCCAGGCGCTGCGGCCTGTCGCCGGGCGGTTTGCGTTTCTGCTGTTTGCGATAGGCATTATTGGAACAGGCTTGCTGGCCGTGCCCGTCCTGGCGGGTTCGGCGGGGTATGCCGTCGGCGAGGCGCTGCGCTGGCCGGTCGGGCTGGGGCGCGGCCCGCGCAAAGCCAAAGGGTTCTATAGCATTATCGCCGCAGCGACATTGATTGGGCTGGGCCTGAACCTGGTACACATAGACCCTATCAAAGCCTTGTTCTGGTCAGCGGTCATCAACGGCGTGGTGGCAGGGCCAATTATGATCCTGATGATGCGCATGGCAAGTAATCCCAAAGTCATGGGGCAGTTTACGCTGGGGCGCGGGCAGAAGTTCTGGGGCTGGCTGGCAACCGGCGTAATGCTGCTGGCCGCCGTGGGCTTGTTTGCGACATGGGGGAAGTAATTATCAGCACCCAACTTAGTGCAAACAGCGCCCCACCTGACGCAAAGCCGCCGAATGGTGCGGGCAGCCCTGAAGCAGGCGGCGAGGGCGAAGCCAAAGACCTGGTGTCGCACACGGTGAGCGCGATTGCGTCTCTGCATGTGCAGGCGGAGCAGCGTGTCGGGCGGCACCAGCGCCTGATTGAGACACTGACCAAGCAGCTAGGCCGCCCGCGCTTTTACTACTTCGTGCTGGGGTTTGTGGCGCTGTGGGTGGGGGCGAATCTGGCGGCGCGCTGGCTGGGCAGGACGCCGTGGGACGCGCCGCCCTTTTACTGGCTGCAAGGCTTGGTAGGCCTGGGCGCGCTCCTAATGACAATTATCGTCTTGATTACGCAGAACCGCCAGGGCCAGACAGCCGAGCGGCGGGCGCAGTTAAATCTGCAAATCAGCCTGCTGTCGGAGCAGAAAGTGACCAAGCTCATCGCGCTGGTAGAGGAACTCAGGCGCGACCTGCCCATTGTCCACAATCGCCTTGACCCTGAAGCCGAGGCCATGACCGAGGCTGCCGACCCCGCTGCCGTGCTGTCTGCCTTGGAAGAAAGCCTGGATGAAGCTGTCGCCGAGGCCGGGCTGGAAACCGACCTGCCCGGACACGCCGCCCCTGACCTTTAGCCGCTGCGCGTTCCAGCAGACCCTACCCCGCCGCTATGCGCGCGACCAGCAGGGCAATGTCGTCATTGATGCGGCGGCTGCCGACAAATGCCCGCGCGTCTTCCAAGATGCCGTCGGCAATGCTGTCTGTGTTATCCGAAGCCCGCGCGTGCCGGGCGGCGATGGCGGCCAGCCCGTCCCAGCCTAGCATGGCATTAGAGTCAGTGCGGGCTTCCACCAGCCCGTCTGTGATCATCACCAAAGTATGGCCCGGCTCTAGAAGCATCCGCTCTTCGGTAAAGTCATCCAGGCCAATTCCCAGCAGGCTGCCTGTGGGCGAGAGCGGAAGCGGCGCACCCAGGCCGTCTCTGCGCACCAAGATTGGCGGCTCATGCCCGGCATTGGCCCAGGTCAGCAGGCGCGTGTCGGCATCGTAGACCGCGTACACTGCGGACACAAACGATGTGAGCTGCCCTTCCAGTGCCCGCGCCGTGCGCGCGAGTATCTGGGCAGGCCCTTCTTTAGACTCAAACACGCAGGTGCGCAGGGTTGTGGTGACCAGGGATGTTTGCGCGGCGGCGTCCACGCCATGCCCGGCCACGTCGCCGATAACCAGGCCCCAGCGCATGCCTTCGCTATCCAGGGCAAACAAGTCGTAAAAGTCGCCGCCAATCTCCATCTGCTTCTCGGCGGGGGCATAGCGCGCGCTCAGAAGCAGCCGCCCCCCGGCGACGCTCGCAGGCACATCCGGCAGCACGGCCCGGTGCAAAGCGACAGATAAACCCTTGACCCGCTCCAGGTCATGGAACAGCAGGCGCTCGCGCCGACGGGTTTCCACCTCTTTCAAGCGCGCCGCCCGCTCGCCTTCCGCCGCCAGATGCTCGCGCGCGGCGGCATCCTGCGCCTCACGCGTGGCCCGGCGGGCGTCTTCCAATGCCGCCGCCAGCACAATGGATTGGTGCTGCACTTCGTGCTGACGTGCCTCCAAATCCCGCTGCACATGGACATGCCGCCAGATCAAGGCCCCGGTCAGCACCTGCACCGTCAGGCCCGTAACCAGGTTGAACATGTCTACAAAGGGATTGATGTCATGGTGGACACTGGGGTCTGCATAGTGGGCGAGCAGCCGCAAGGCAATGGTGGCAAGCGTCACCCGAATGACCCAGCGGGGGCGCCATGACCACAAAGTCAGGGCGATGCAGACATTAAACAGAATGCCGACGTGCAAGTCTTCGCCTGTCAGGCAGTCTAGAGCGAAGATAGCCAGGGTCAGCAGCACGATGGCCCAACCCAGCAGCCGTCCATTAAAGAAAATCGCCGCCCATCCTGCGGGCGCAGCCCGCCCCGGCAAAGGGAGAGCTGTCGCGGCAGGCGGCGGCGATTGGGCTGCATCTGGAACTAATTGATGTGCGTCTGGAACTGATGGGTTGCGCCCGGCGATCATAACACTGCCCCTTCTCCGCGCCTGGAAAGCGGAGGCTGGGGCGGCTTGTCTGGCTGTTATCGCGCCCCGTGCTTACAGCCCGTCGTATTTGGAATAGCCTCGGTCAGCCCAGTAATCCGCCGGTTCCTTGTCGGTGTAGCTAATCTTGGTGATGGCCTTGATATTCTTCAGGCCCAGCTTCATCGGCGCGACCAGGCGCAGAGGCGCGCCGTGCTCCAGTGTCAGCGGCTGCTCGCTTTGCTGCGTCGCCAGCAATGTCTGCGGGTGCTGGGCGGTCGCCATGTCAATGGACACGTAGTACGGGTCCGGGTTGCCGTCGCTGTCCAGATTGACTGATGAATCTAAGCGCACCCACTTCGCGCTTGGGGCGGGCGGGAACTCCCGCATCAGGTCGGCCAGCCGCAGGCCGCCCCACCATGCAATCGCGCTCCACCCTTCCACGCACACAATCCGGGTCACTTGGTCGTGCAGGCCCGCGCGGCGCACGAGACCGTTGATGTCGCCCAGCGACAGATGCTCAATTGTACCCGATGCCAGGCCCGTCAATGTCAACTTCCAGTCCGGCAGATAATCCTCGGCGGGCGTTTGGCCGTCGTAGTTGTTGCGCAAAGTCTGCGGGCTTTGCGCCTGCGCCTTGTCATAGGTCGGCACCGACCGGTCGGATGAGTACAGCGCGGCAGCGACATCGTCGTCAAACGTCAGGGCTTTGTTCAGCACCCGCTCTTTGGCGGCGGTGGCATGGGCATGCTTTGCGCCCAAACGCTGCTGCGTTTCCTCCGGCAGCCCGGCCCAGAAGGCAGCAATCGCCAGAGCCGTGCCCGCCCCATAGATGAGAAAGCTGCGCCGCGAGATGTTTTTGAGGCGGCTTGGCGCAACCTCCATCGGCACAGGGTCACGCTCCGCCACGCGCTCGCGCCACGACTGCGGGACTTCCGGCTCTGCATCGGGATTATAAATCTTTGCCATACTTACTCATACAAACAGCGCGCGGCATTAGTTCCGTTCCCGCGCGGCGAGTGCGCCCGGCATGCAAGCTCTGCGGCTTGGGCGGGAATGCCGGGTTTCGCCGGGCCTTTTTTTGCGCCGCGCAGCGGTGGTGCGAGGGCTTTTCCCGCGCGTTTCAAGCGCGAACCAACGACGGAACAATTTCGTCCGTCGTTGGCGATGGCTTGCAACACCTGGACAATCCCTGAGAGATGCAGGGAGCACGCGCTCGCCCCGCAAAAAAAGACGGAGCGAAACCGGACACTCTGGTCAGGGTTTGGCGCTTGGGTGCGGGGCGGGAGGAACTGCCACAGCGCGCGCCAGGCTTTCTAGCAAGTCCGGGCTGGCGATGCTGTCGCAGAGGATGCAGTGCGCCCCGGCTTTGGCGGCTCCCTGGAAGGCGGCGAGCGCGGTTCCGGCAAACTCCGAAGCCGACTGGCGCGGCGGGGCATACATCTGCACAATGCGGTATTGAAGCGAAGACGCCATGCGCTCGGTCACGGGGACGCCCATGATTATGGTGCCATCCGGGCGGGTCTGCGGGATAAACTGCACGGTGGGCGGGCCGCTCTGCAAGTTGTCCCACGACCCGTACCGGTCGGTAAAGCCGTTGTTGGCGGGCGAGGCCAGCAGCGGCAGGCGTGCGGCGGCGGCGCTTTGGAACGACGCCGGCAGGGCACGGGTCAATCTGTGCGCAAGGGCCAGCGCGGCGGCGCTGCGGAAGCTGCGCCAGTGTTCAAACAGCGCGCGGTCGCTGCTGTCGGTGCGTGCGTCAAAGCCCGGCACGGCAAGGTTGGCGCGCTCATCGGTGTGCGAGTTGTCGTACACGTCTATGGGGTCGGCATGTGCGGCGCGCAGAAAGGCTATGCGGCCCGCTTCGGCATAGCCCAGCGCATGATGGTCGTAGTCGTCCAGGCGCTCCGTGCCGCTTTCATAACCGTGCGGCACAAAGTCGTCCCACACCATGCCGCCGATGCCCGGCGTGGCGGCAAGCGAAGTGATTTCGGTTTGCAGGCTTTCCACCACGGCAAGGTCAAACGGGCTAGCGGTGTTGTGGATGCCGGACAGACTGTACATGTGGCTGGGCATAAGGGCATCGGCCTCCACAGTCGTGTTTCCCATCACATCTAAATCCGGCGGGACGTGCGCGGCATCGGGGAGGCGCAGCAGGGAGAGTTCGGGCAGCACGCGCAGGCCCAGCGGTTTGCCTTCAGCGACAGCCTGCGCGAGCAGGCCTGGCGGCACCGTGCCGGGCGTGGTTTGCAGCCAGACTTCATTGAAGCCAGCATTGTGGGCCAGGCCCAGCAAATGGGTCAGGCTTTGCGGCGTCTTGGGGGCAATCCGCACAGCCCGCCGCGCGAAGCCTGCCAGTGTTCGGGCCAGCGCGCCGGGCGGCACGGACAGGTCCGGGCGAGCCATGCTGGGGAACTCGGCCTCCATGCGCTTGTTGAGGGCCGCCTGCGAGGCCGGAGAACGAGCAGGCTCCGGCAGCAGGTTTTCGTAGCTTTGAAACACCACGACGGGGCCATCCAGCGCAGGCAGCACAATCTGGAGTTCTGGTTCGGCTTGCAGCATAAACGTGCCTTCCAGGCTGGTGTCAAAGTGCCGCTTTTCGTTCTCCTCCTGGGTCTGCTGCGCCGCCTCCTGCTGCGCCGGGGACAGCTTGCCAAAGGGCAGCGTCAATTGCAGCATCCCGCCGCCCATAGGAAACTCCTGGCCTTCCTGCTGCTTCCAATATTGGCTCTGCTGGGCAGGCGTAAAGGCAAGCGGGTCGTCCCGAACCGGAATGTCTTTGCGGGTGAACGGCACTCCCGCGATGGGCGATCCCTGCGAGAACTGGCCCTGGCCGGGGAGCATGGCGGCGGCTTTCTCCTCAAACGCTTTCCACAGTGCATGCTTGGTGCCCAAACCCACGGCATCGTCGGTAAGCACATACGCTGGCCCGACTTTGCGGTACGCGCCCCGCACGCACAGCGCGACAGCCCGCAGCAGGTCGTCGCCGCGCGCCGCGCGCGCTCCGCCGACAAGGGTGAGCGGGCGCGTCCCGTAGCGCGGGTCGGCATAAATCTCGCAGTGCGCCAGGCGGGACACGCGGGCGCACAGGTCGTCCACTGTCTTGAGGCCGCTGCCTACTGGAACAAGAACACTGTGCGCCGCCTGGGGCAGAGCGCCGGGCTTGGTATCATTGGGGCCGGTCTCGCGCACCGTCGCACCGAACTCGTGGTCTACATCATCGGACTGCGCGTTCATCATAAAGTACAGGGCAGGGGCATTCGGCGGCTCTGAGGTGGACGCGAAAAGGTGCTCGTTGGGCTTGCCGGGAACGGGCAGGGCGATTGCCACGATGTAGCCGACCCGCAGATGCGCTTGCCGCAGCGCGTCGCCGCTCAGGTCGCGCTTGGCATTGGGGTCGTTCGGGCCGGTTGGGTTGTCCAATTGCGCGACAAGGTGGCCGCCGGGGAACAGTGCTTGGAACAGGTTCTGCTGCGCGCCCTCCTGCATGGTGTCGTACCCGACGCCCGCATCGCTCATAAAGGCTTTCCACTGCGCGGGGGTGAACGTGCGCGCCAGCATCTTCAGCACCTGCTTGGGAGGCATGCCATCGTAGGGATTGGGAGTGGCGGGCGGCGCGTACACCAGGGTCATGGTGCGCGGCGCGACCGCCAGCACACTGCCGAACGAGCGCGTCAGGACGCCGTAGGCCTCGGCCACGTCAGCGGGGTCGGCTCCCGCACCGGGCGCAACGCCGTCCTTGGGCAGCGTGACTTTGTCCGCGCCCACCGCGAGGGCAATGACGTCCTGCGGGGGCCGCATGGCATGCAGGGCGGCATCAAGCGTAGGCGGCGCGGGGGCGGGCGCAGGTGAGGGGACCGCAGGCGGCGCGGGCGCGGCGGTCATGCCGAGCAGAAACAACGCGAGCAGTGTCGGGTGCATGGCGGCTCCTTTTTGCGGCGGCTTGCTGGGGGCAGTGCCTCACAAGCAAAGCGAAGAGGAGGACAACTTCCGTTTGCGCTGCCTCCGCCCCAAACATAAGCATTGTACCTTACTCTTAGGGCTTTGCGCCTATCGCTTTGCCACGCGAATAGTGGCTGGATGTGCGCGTTCCCGCCAAAAAGGGCCGGGGGTTTATTGCCCCCGGCCCTTGTCGCGTTTCTCTCACACGCATGCTTTACGCATCGTAATACAGGAAGAACTCATACGGGTGGGGGCGCAGGGCGACGCCTTCCACTTCCCGCACGCGCTTGTAGTCAATGTACGTCTGGATCAGCGACTCGTTGAACACGTCGCCTTTGAGCAAAAAGTCGTGGTCGGCTTCCAGAGCGTTCAGCGCATCGGCCAGGGTGGGCGGCGTGTGCGCGATGCCCGCTTTTTCTTCGGGCGCGAGTTCGTAGATGTCCTTGTCAATGGGCGGCGGCGGCTGGATTTTATTCTGGATGCCGTCAATTCCTGCCATCACCATTGCCGAGAACAGCAGGTAGGGGTTGGCCGTGGGGTCGGGCGCACGGAACTCCACGCGCTTGGATTTGGGGCCGCCGACAATCGGGATGCGCACAGCCGCACTGCGGTTGCGGGCCGAGTAAACCAGGTTGATCGGAGCTTCGTAGCCGGGAACCAGGCGGCGGTACGAGTTGGTGGATGCCGCTCCGAAGGCCAGCAGGGCGTTGGCGTGCTTCAAGATGCCGCCGATATAATAAATGGCGGTTTCGGACAGCGAGCCGTAGCCCTTTTCGTCGTAAAAGGCATTCGTGCCGTCTTTCCACATGGAGCACGAGGTGTGCATGCCCGACCCATTGTCCTGGAAGATGGGCTTGGGCATGAATGTCGCCGTGTAGCCGTTCTGCGCGGCGGTGTTCTTGACAATGTACTTGTGCGTCATCAGCTTGTCGGCGATGCGCACCAGGGTGTCAAACTTGATGCCGATCTCGCACTGCCCCGCATTGCCGACTTCGTGGTGATGCACGTCCACGTCAATACCCGCTTCAATCAATGTCAAGACCATCTCGCCGCGCAGGTCGCTCAGCGTGTCGGACGGCGGCGCGGGAAAGTAGCCTTCCTTGGTGCGCATTTTGTACCCCAAGTTCGGCTTTTCGTCGCGCCCGCTGTTCCAGGCCGCTTCGTCCGAGTCGATCTCGTAAAAGCTTTTGTTCGGGCCGGTGGCGTACCGGATGTCGTTGAAGACATAAAACTCGGCTTCCGGGCCAAAGTAGGCGGTATCGGCGATGCCGGTAGACTGAAGATAGGCTTCGGCTTTTTTGGCGATCTGGCGCGGGTCGCGCGGGTACTTTTCGCGCGTGATAGGGTCTTCCACGTCCGCGATAATGGACAAGGTGGCGACCTCGGTGAACGGGTCCATCATGGCCGTTTCGGGGTCGGGGACCAGCAGCATGTCCGACTCGTCGATGGTCTGGAACCCGCGCACGCTGGACCCGTCAAACGGCAGGCCGTCCGTGAAAACGTCTTCTTCAAAGCGATGGGCCGGCAGGGTGAAGTGCTGCCAGGTGCCGGGAACGTCAATAAACTTGACATCCACAAACTTGATGTCCTTGTCCTTGATGAGGGCGAGGACGTCTTTGGGGGATTTAGCCATGAGCGTGTCGTGTCTCCTGTGTTTGATAAAATAGGCGCGATTGTCTGAGAAAACGGACGCAGCAAAAAACGCTTCCCAAGGCCGCGCCCCTGTCCGCCCGCACGGGACGGGCAGGAGCGAGCATCGGGAAACGTCAATGTTTGCCGGGGCGCAGAAACCGTATCGCCCCTAGTATACAAAACGGACGGCGGCTTGTCAAGCGCAAGCCGCCATTTCGCTAAAATCCATCTTTCCCTGCTGCCGGAGCATTGCCGCGGCATTTCGTCGGCATCCCAAAGGCGTGCCAAGCGCCTCCCAACGATGGAAGATTTTGTTCCGTCGCTGCAACGCGCTTAAGCCGCCGCCAAAACGCGGGCGGTGCGCCTAGAGAACACCGTAGAACAATGGGGAAAGCGAGAGGCAGAACCGGGGGCACAGGCACAAAAAAAGCGGCTCGCCTCCGGGGCGACCGCTTCACATTGGCACTGTAATTTTGCAAACGTGAGTTTATTATGGCATGGGGAGCGGCACGGTTCAAGCCCGGCGCAGTGCCGCGCGGGTTTCGCTGAGTCGTAGTTTTGCGCGCCTGCCCTGCAACAACAGAAGGATTGTGGAGCACTTTTGCGGCTAAACAAAAAGATGTTTGAAGATTAACAGTTGCGGAATTGCCTCAAAAAAGTCGACGGAGAGTCCCTCCCCCGCCTTCGTAAAACTCAGGCTTCCCCTCCCCTGCACTGGCAGACCCGGAGGGCTGAAGGGGAGGGGTGCCTATTACATTT
>JAABUQ010004310.1_pt1 | contig 24441 bp, 20 predicted proteins | sample 5560001 | NCBI WGS metagenome assembly JAABUQ01 (sample SAMN10711888, study PRJNA513371) | rock metagenome | isolation source: Antarctica rocks | place: Antarctica: Victoria Land, Finger Mt nord | collected 2015-12-18
ACCTCGTCGACTGCATGATCGCGCTGCCGGGCAGCCTGTTCTACACCACGTCGATCCCCGTCTGCCTGTGGTTCCTGGCCAGGAACAAAGCGCCGGCGGGCCTGCGCGACCATCGCGGCGAGACCCTGTTCATCGACGCGCGCAAGCTGTTCCGCAAGGTCGACCGCACCCACAACGAGCTGACCGACGCGCACGTCGCGCGCATCGCCGCCACCTACCACGCCTGGCGCGGCCAAAGCATCAATGACGGTAGGGACATATCGTATATGCCCAGCGCCTCCGCTGCGCTCGGTTCCTTGCATAAGCCTGGCACCCTGGCTACGCCCGGTTCCTTGCATATGCCCGGCTCCTCGGAGATGCCCGACTCCTCGCACATGCCTGGCTCCTCGCACATGCCCGGCTCCTTGCATATACCTGATTCCTCGGAGACGCCCCTACCGCCCTACGCCGACGTGCCCGGCTACTGCCGCTCGGCCACCATCGACGAGATACGCGGCCACGGTTTCGTCCTCACCCCCGGCCGCTACGTCGGCGCTGAAGACATCGAGGACGACGGCGAGCCCTTCGAGGACAAGATGGCCCGCCTGGTCGACACGCTCGAAGAGCAGTTCGCCGAGAGCGCGCAATTGGAGAAAGCGATCCGAGAGAACTTGCGGGGGCTAGGTTTCGTTGGTTAGTTCAGCCCAGCCTAAAGAGCTTCACCTTCCTCCCAATGCCCTTAATTTGCCGCCTGGCTGGCAATGGAGAAGGCTCGACGACGTGAGTTTAGGCATCTTCGATTGTCCTCACTCTACTCCTCAAGTCACGACCAGTGGTCCTTTGATAGTGCGTACCCAAGACATTCGCTCTGGCGTGTTTCGCTTCGAGAATGCTGCGCGAGTTTCAGAAGAGACGTATCGAGAGCGGACGCGGACATCTCGACCAGCCTTTGGGGATTTGCTCTACAGCCGTGAGGGAACCTATTTTGGCATTGCGGCTGAGGTGCCTCCGAACACACAAGTTTGTCTGGGTCAGCGCATGGTGCTTATCAAACCAGATCCTGACAAGGTTCACTACAGGTTCCTTCGCTATTGGCTGAATTCCCCCATGCTTGCGAATCATGTTAATGGCAATCGTGAAGGCAGCGTAGCTGAAAGATTAAACTTACCGATCATCCGAGCCTTGCCAATACTTGTGCCTCCGCTCTCTCGGCAACAAACCATTGCCGCCATCCTCGGCGCGCTCGACGATAAGATCGAGCTAAACCGCCGCATGAACGCGACGCTGGAGGCCATGGCGCGGGCCATCTTCACCTCCTGGTTCGTGGACTTCGACCCCGTACGCGCCAAGATGGAGGGACGCCAGCCGTTCGGCATGGACGCGGCTACCGCCGCCCTGTTCCCAGACTCGTTAGCGCCATCATCAATCGGCGATATTCCAAGTGGTTGGAAGGTATCTTCGATCGGCAAGATTGTCGAGTTCGCTTATGGGAAAGCTCTTAAAGCGGGCGTAAGGCGACACGGGGCGGTACCCGTATATGGTTCTAATGGGCAAGTTGGGTGGCACGATGAGGTATTAGCCAAAGGGCCTGGCATCGTCGTGGGACGCAAGGGTAATGCGGGCACTGTTACTTGGGTGCCGAACGACTTTTTCCCTATCGACACGACCTTCTACATCGTTCCACGAGGTCCAATTCAAAACATGTACTATCTCTTCTATGCTCTTTCAATTCTGGAACTTGCATCTCTTGGAGCGGATTCAGCAGTACCTGGACTCAATCGCAACATCGCTTACATGACAGAAATGCTGATACCGTCGCTAGAGATCATTGGTGCCTTCGAGGAGAATGTAGCGCCACTGCTGGCTCAAGTTCGAGTAAATGTTGAGGAAATCCGAGTTCTCTCGGCAATCCGCGATGCGCTGTTGCCGAAACTTCTGTCGGGTGAGATTCGAGTTGCCTGAGCTCTAATGGAACAGCGCATAGGGTCGCCCAGGATACGATCTTGCCTTCCCCACGAGGTACGACAAGTACCGGAAAGACAGCAACCGGCGGCGTACCTCGGCGCAATGGTACCAGAACAGTAGGGCTAACAGGATAGGAGTTTGCCGTAGTAGGTAGTGTTGCCTACTCCAGCGTCGGCTCGGGTTGTTCTGCGTTAGCCGTTTGAAGTTCCTGCTTCTTGGGAGCGGCGACAATCGCTGGTTTCATGGCAGTGAGCACCGCCATCATTTGGTTCCACGCATCCTCGCTCAACGGGAAGGCTGCTTGCAAGGTGGCCCATTCCGTGACGGAGTAGGGCAATTGAATAGCACGCATGCGCGGATCGTTCGGCATAGCGGTTACAGTGCGGTCCATCGCAGGGGCGCTACCACTAGAGGGTTGCCTATGACCAGTTGCTGATAGGGTTTGCGTCGGTGTCTCTATAGACTCTTCATCGAAAGAGTCCGTGGTGCTATCTGTGTTGTTGGCGTCTAACAGTCCCAATGTATCGCGATAAACACGGATGACGCCATCCACCGATTTCAGGTTAAACCCGCTCTTAATCAGTTCTACCCGTACGCTGTGTTCGCTCGGCAACCCATTTGGATACTGATTATGCAAATCCCGAAACAGGGCAGGCGCAAAAGCTGCCTTTTCAATCGCTGCCGCGTATTCGAGATCGCCTGGGCGATGAAGGGAAAGGTCTTGTCCAAGTGCGCTTACCTTAAGCTTGTCGCCATGCCCCTCAAGCAGCCCGTATTTTGAAAGCGCCGAAATCAGGCCTGCTGATGCGCCATTAAGGCTTTTATAGCCTAGCAGCTTGGCGAGAACGTCTCTGTTGGTCGGATACTGCCGCTGCTGCTTATAAATAGCTTGTATGCGTTGTATTGCCTCCCCAAGGCTAATAACCGGATAGTTTGGACTGCGATTTTTTGCTGCCGCCGTCGTCGTCGCCGCTGTCGCCGCTGTCGCCGCTGTCGCCGTCGTCGCCGTCGTCGCCGTCGTCGCCGCCTTGTCAGTCATGGTTGTACCCTCCCTGTCTATCATCTATCACGATAAGGATGATAACTCCTGCGTCCAACCCTGTCAAGGGCTATCTCCATTTTATCTTGGAAGTGTACGAGCCAAGACCTTGCTTGTCACGTACGTTTCGTATACAATAGCAAAAGGATAAACGAAAGGGGCGGCCGGCCGGCAAGCAGAACCTACCCTAACAGAGGGGCTGTAAGAGCGATGATCTACAACGTCTACTGCGACGAGTCGGGGCATCTGGAGCACGATCACCTGAGCGTGATGGTGCTGGGAGCGGTGTGGTGCCCGCTGGAGAAGTCCGCGGAGATCGCCGGCCGCCTGCGCGAGATCAAGGTCAAGCACGGCCTGCCCGCTTCGTTCGAGGTGAAGTGGACCAAGGTCTTACCGGGCAAGCTGCCGTTCTATACCGACGTGCTCGACTACTTTTTCGACGACGACGACCTGCACTTTCGTGCCCTGGTCGTCCCCGATAAGTCCGAGTTGCGCCATGCGGACGTCGGGCAGGACCATGACACGTGGTACGACAAGATGTACTTTGACATGCTCAAAGTACTGTTCAGTCCCACGGCGGAGTATCGCACGTACCTGGACATCAAAGACACGTGCAGCGCCCACAAAGTCGCCAAGCTCCACGATGTGCTGTCCAACAACATGTACGATTTCAGCCGACAGATCATCGCGCGCGTCCAATCGGTACGTTCGCACGAGGTCGAGCAGTTGCAGCTCACGGACTTGTTGATTGGGGCGGTTGCGTACGCTAACCGCGATCAGCGGAGCAGCCCGGCAAAGCTTGCGCTGGTCGAGCGCATGCGCGAACGGTCAGACTACTCGCTGACGCAAACGACCCTCCCGCGCGAAGATGAAGATAAGGCCAACCTCTTTCGCTGGCGCTCTCATGATGTCGCGGCATGAGCGATGGCAGCCATCCGACACCATTCAAGGAAATTGCTTTATGATAAGACCAAACACCGTGTCATCGTGCCGCTTACCCAATGGATACAGACAAGTTGATGGCCGCATTCTCTAGAACGGCGGTATTTTCGGGAGCGCGCGTTCTATTATCTATCCGGCCGTTCCCACGCCTACCATAAGGCTCATAAGAGATTGTCGTAACAATCCCTTTAGTTCCTCTTCGGTCCAATCCCCGCTCGTAAACTCGGCAAGGCTCAACTCAGCGTCGTGAAATAGATCGACGACATCCGGTGCCTCGTGCTCCTCGACTTCCCACACCATGGTGACAAGGTGAGCTTGCAAGTCATCGACGGTAATGTTCCCCGTCAGGTACTGCTCTAACGTTTGCTGTATTTCAAGGCTGAGGGTGGATGGCATGGCCAGGTCTCCTGTTCGTAGAGTAAGCGTAAGCGAACTGCGGCTCATGTTCAACAAGGGTCGATATGTTGAGCGGGTTGCGACGGGAGAACTTATGGAACGCATCATCAGAGCGCGACGCCCTAACTCTCCGAAGGCTCCCGTCCCTCCCGGTACCGAAAGCCAGATAGTTGGCTACTACGACTCAAAAACAGGTCGTAGAGTAGCTCTCTTTCATCGCTATGTCTTGCCAGATGGAACCCTCGGCGCTAGTGGCTTACCAGATCCTAAAGAGTTGTTTGAAGATGGAATCTTTTACGTTGCGACCAGTGGTGGCAACAAGTGACTTTCCCTACATCGGACGGCGAAAAACTGGCTGCCTAATTGTACCGTATGTAAAGACAATTTCAACAGTCCAGCTATACGTTCTATACTCTAAAAGCTGATGCCGCCCGCCCTGCAGAGCGGACGGTATCGTTACTCCTTCTACGCGTGGCAGATGAGCTACCGCCATTATTGCCCATTGCTGCCGAGCCGTCAACTACCGACAATGCTGTGATCGCTGCGAGTTCGTGAGGGGGGCCTGACCTTGAAAGGTCATGGCAGGACACGACCCTGAAGGGTCTCCACTGGCACGCTGCCTGACGTGGGTCCAGTATGCGCCGATACCCACGCCGACCTTTTAAGGTCCGACCTTTTAAGGTCCGTCCGTGCCATGACCTTTCAAGGTCAGGCTGTCGGCGCGCACTATCACAATCTCGGGGCGCACCCTCCAGCGCACCCCGTACACAATACGTCCCGACGACGGATTGGCCATGGTGTCGTACTATGTTATCAAGGTAGCGGGTGCGATAGGGTTACGGTGGATGCGGATAGAGGATAGGAAGGGCGTGACGGATGGCCGGGGGCTTTGATGAGTCGACCGTCGAGCAGGCGGTGCTGGAGTGGCTGCGGGAGTTGGGCTATGGCTACGCCTATGGGCCGGAGATCAGCCCCGGCGGGTCGGCGCCGGAGCGCGACCGGTTCGTCGAGGTCCTGCTGCTCGGCCGGCTGCGCGCCGCGCTGCAGCGGATCAATCCACACCTGCCGCCGGCGGCCATCGACGACGCCCTGCGGCAGGTGCGCGACCTCGCTTCGCCCGACCTGCTGGCCGCTAACCAACGCTTCCACGCGCTGCTGAGCGACGGCGTGCCGGTCGAGGTCACGGAGCCGGACGGCGAGACGCGCGGCGAGCGGGTCTGGCTGTGCGACTTTGACCAGCCCGAGGCCAACGACTGGCTGGCTGTCAACCAGTTCACCATCGTCGACGGCGACTACAACCGCCGGCCCGACGTGATCCTCTTCGTCAATGGCCTGCCGCTGGCCCTGATCGAGCTCAAGAACCCGCTGGACGCCAACGCCACGGTCGAGGCGGCCTATCGCCAGCTCCAGACCTACAAGGGGCAGATCCCCGCCGTCTTCGTCTACAACGAGGCGCTGGTCGTCTCGGACGGGACTACCGCGCGCCACGGGACCCTGACCTCGGGCTGGTCGCGCTTCGCCCCCTGGCGCACCGTCGACGGCGACGGGCCCGCGCCCGAGACGATGCCCGAACTGGAAGTGCTGGTGCGCGGCATGTTTGCGCCGGCGCGCTTCCTCGACCTGGCGCGCAACTTCGTGGTCTACGACACCGATGGGGCGACGACGGCCAAGCTGATGGCCATGTACCACCAGTTCCACGGCGTCAACCGCGCTATCGCCGAGACCGTGCGCGCCACGGCCCCGGACGGCGACCGGCGCATCGGCGTGGTCTGGCACACGCAGGGCTCGGGCAAGTCGCTCTCCATGGTCTTCTACACTGGCAAGGTCATCCGTCACCCCGCGCTGGCCAATCCGACCGTGCTGGTGCTCAGCGACCGCGGCGACCTCGACGACCAGACCTCTGGGACCTTCGGCCGCGCCCTTAACCTGCTGCCCAACCACGAGCAGGCCGATAGCGTGGAGGACCTCAAGCGCCTGCTGCGCCGGCCGGCCGGCGGCATCGTCTTCTCCACCATCCAGAAGTTCAAGCCGGGGCCGGACGGGCGCTATCCGCTGCTGTCGGACCGGCGCAACATCGTGGTGGTGGCCGACGAGGCGCACCGCTCGCAGTACGGCCTGACCAGGGGATACGCGCGTCACCTGCGCGACGGCCTGCCCAACGCCTCGCTGATCGGCTTCACCGGCACGCCGGTCGAGCTGGAGGACCGCTCCACGCGCCAGGTCTTCGGCGACTTCATCGACGTGTACGACATGCGCCGCGCCGTGGAGGATGGGGCCACGGTGCCCATCTACTACGAGGGGCGGCTGGCCCGGCTGCATCTGGCCAACGAACTGGTCGACGACGACTTCGACGACATCACCGAGGGCCAGGAAGAGGAGGTCAAGGGCGTCCTGCAGAGCAAGTGGGCGCGGCTCGAAGCGATGGTGGGCACGGCCGAGCGCCTGCAACACGTCGCCGACGACATCGTGGCCCACTATACCGCGCGCACGGCCACGCTCGAGGGCAAGGCCATGATCGTCTGCATGAGCCGCCGCATCTGCGTCGACCTCTACGACGCCCTGAGGCGCGTTCCCGGCTGCCCCGAGACCTGCGTGGTCATGACCGGCAGCGCGACCGACCCGGCGGAGTACCAGCCCCACCTGTACAGCCACGTCAAGCGCGAGCGCATCAAGGAGCATTTCAAGGACCCCGACGACCCGCTACGGTTCGTGATCGTGCGCGATATGTGGCTGGCCGGCTTCGACGCGCCCGTGCTGCATACGTTGTACATCGACAAGCCGATGCACGACCAGAACCTGATGCAGGCCATCGCGCGCGTCAACCGCGTCTTCGGGGACAAGCCCGGCGGGCTGGTGGTCGACTACATCGGCATCGCCGACGACCTCAAGCAGGCCCTCTCGCGCTACAGCGAGCGCGACCGCGACGACACGCTGATCCCCATGGACGTGGCGGTCAACCTGGCGCGCGAGAAGCACGATGTGGTGGCGGCGTTCTTCCACGGGCTCGACTACCGTGAGTGGCGCGGACGGCCCAGGGCGGAGCAGGTGCGGTTGCTGCGGCAGGGGGGCGACCGCGTGTGCCTCGACGACGAGACGCGCTCGCGCTTCCTGGGCGAGTGCGGCGCGCTCAGCAAGGCCTTCGCGCTGATCAACGCGCGCCCCGAGGCCGACGCGCTGCGCTCCGACGTGGCCTTCTTCGCGGACGTGCGCCGCAACGTGGCCAAGTATACCCTCGCGGGCGCCCAGCCGTCGTCCGACGTGGAGGTCGCGGTCAAGCAGTTGGTGTCCGAGAGCGTCGCGGCGGGCGAGGTGATCGACATCTTCGCCGTGGCGGGCGCCGGGCGGCCCGACATGTCGGTGCTGAGCGACGCGTTCCTGGAGGAGGTGCGCGACCTGGGGCAGCCCAACCTGCAGTTCGAGGTGCTGCGCAAGCTGCTGGGGGACGAGATCGCGAGCAAGATGCGTCGCAACGTGGCGACCTATCGCTCGTTCAAGGAACGCCTGGAGGAGAGTATCCGCGCCTACCTGAGCCACTCCGTGCAATCGGCCGAGGTCATCAGTGCGTTGGTGCAGATGGCGCTGGAGCTGCGCGGCGTCGAGCAGCGCGCCGCGGCGTTGGGCCTGAGCGACGAGGAGGTTGCCTTCTACGGCGTGCTGGCCCAGGGCGGGACGGAGGCGGTCGCGGTCAGCGACACGATGCGGGCGCTGGTGCGTGAGCTGGTGGCCACGATCCGGGGCAACCTGGGCATCGACTGGACCGACCACGAGAACATGCGCGCCAAAGTGCGCGCCGCCGTCAAGCGCCTGCTGCGCCGCTCCGGCCTCACCGCCGCCGAGCTCGAGGACCTGCTGCCCACGATCATGGAGCAGGCGCACAGCCTCTACCACGATTGGCCCATGGCCGCGTGAGCGCGACCACCGCCCGGCCCATCGGCTGGGACGAGGACGCCGCGCGAGGCCACCAGGCTCCCCTGAGCAGACGGGCGTATCAGGGTAGGGGCGTATTGCATACGCCCATTGTATACGCCCCTCGAGTTTGGCTTTTTCGGACGGGAGATGGAAAAGGGCCTGTTCCCGCGGTAAAGTAGATGGTCGTAAGACATCAGCTCAGAGGTCGCTATCCTCATAGATCGCGGCCATGGGCACGGTGAGGCCGACGGTATCGAACGTCACGCTCTGCGCGCCGCTGTACACGGTCGATGACCATGCGCCCGTGCCATCCTTGCGGCGCGCCTCGACCCAGCGCGCGTTGATGCTATCGATGAGCACGTATTCCCGCAACGTCGGTATCTGCCGGTACAAATCAAACTTGCCGTTCTGATCGTACAGCGCGGTCGATGGCGACAACACCTCGACCACCAGCGTCGGGTAGTCGATCACGCGGCGGCGCATGTTGGCCAGGTCGCGCGGGTCGCACGTTACCGAAACCTCAGGGTATACCTCATCGTTGGCCGTCGCGCGCACGCGCACGGCGTCAGTGAACGCCTTGCAGTCGCCGCCGCGCACGGCGGCGCGCACGACAGCGTACGCGTTGCCGCTGATCTGGCTATGGTTCAGCGTGCCGCCCGACATAGCGTACACGTAGCCGCCGTGGTATTCGTGCCGTTCGCCGGCGCGGTCCTCGAACTCTTCGTACTCGTCGAGCGTGAATAGCGGTCCGTGCTGCTGTGCAACCATGCTGTCATTCCCTCTGCTTAGAGTGTTACAGGCCTATGCTACCCTCGCTACCCGACCTTCATGCCGGCGACCAGGACGGCCCGCGTGAGGTTGACGCCGACGCGGTAGGGGATCTCCAGCGGGCTCTGAGCGTCGAGCACCACGAGGTCGCAGGCCTTGCCCACCTCCAGCGAACCCACCTCGTGCTGCAGCCTCAAGGCGTAGGCCCCGCCGAGCGTTGCCGCGCGCAGCGCCTCCTCCGGCGTCAGCTTGAGTTTGAGCACGGCCAGGGAGATCGCCAGCCCCATGTTCTCGCTGCAGCAGGTTCCGGGATTGTAGTCGGTCGCCAGGGCCAGCCGCACGCCGTGCTCGAGCAGGCGCCGCGCCGGCGCGTAGTGCTCCGAGGCCAGGCTGAAGGTGGTGCCTGGCAGCAGCGTGGCCACGGTACCCGCCCGCGCCAGCGCCTCCATGCCCGCCTCGTCGACGTGGACGAGGTGGTCGGCCGAGGCCGCGCCAAGCTCCGCCGCCAACGACGCCGCCCCCACGTCGGCCAGCTCGTCGGCGTGCAGGCGCGGCGTCATGCCCAGCTCCATCGCGCGCAGCAGGATGCGCCTCGACTGCTCGACCGTGAAGGCGCCCTGGTCGCAGAACACATCGCAGAACGTGGCCCGTCCCGCCGCGGCCGGCAGCATCTGTTCGCACAGCAGACGCACGTAGGCCTCGGGATCGGCGCGATACTCCGCGGGGACGAGGTGCGCGCCCAGGTAGGTCGGGACCACGCGCAGCCCCGTCACCATCGGCGTCCGCTCCAGCACGCGCAGGCTCTTGTCCTCCGCTTCCGGGGAGAGGCCGTAGCCCGTCTTGGCCTCGATCGTGGTCGTGCCGTGCCGCAGGAACGACTCGGCGCGCTCGCGCATCAGGCCCAGCAACTCGTCCTCCGAGGCGGCGCGCGTGGCGTGGACGGTGCTCATGATGCCGGCGTCGCCGCGCTCGAGCAACTCGTGGTAGGGCTGGCCCAGCGCCCGCGCGCGGAACTCTTCGGCGCGCAGGCCGGCGAAGACCGGGTGGGTGTGCGCGTCGACGTAGCCGGGGATGACCAGACGCCCCTGTGCGTCAAGGGTCTCCGCCCCGTCGGCCAGCGCCTGGGGCAGCGCGGCGCGGGGCCCGACCCAGGCAATGCGCCCGTCCCGCGCCGCCAGCGCCCCATCCTCGATCATGCCCAGCGGCCCGCGCGCGCCCTCCACGGGGCGCTCCGCCACCGTTGCAATCGCCGCCGTGTTGGTGACCACGAGCGTCCCCGGCATCTATCCGCGCCCCTCGCCGTCCCCGCGTGCCGTGTGCATGTCTCGCGTGCCGTCCGCGCCCTGTGTCTCGGGGACCATCGGCAGGTCCAGCCCGTGCTGGCGCGCCGCCTCGATGGCGTCCGGGTAGCCCGCGTCGGCGTGGCGCATCACGCCGCTGCCGGGGTCGTTGGTCAGCACGCGCTCCAGGCGCTCGGCCATGGCGGGAGTGCCGTCGGCCACGATGACCATGCCGGCGTGGATGCTCCGGCCGATGCCCACGCCGCCCCCGTGGTGGACGGAGACCCAGCTGGCGCCCGCCGCGGTGCTGAGCAGGGCGTTGAGGATGGGCCAGTCGGCGATGGCGTCGCTGCCGTCGCGCATGGCCTCGGTCTCGCGGTAGGGCGAGGCCACCGAGCCGGTGTCCAGGTGGTCGCGCCCGATCACGATCGGCGCGGCGAGCGTGCCGTCGGCCACCATGCGGTTGAAGCGCAGGCCCAGCCGGGCGCGCTCGCCCTGCCCCAGCCAGCAGATGCGCGCGGGCAGGCCCTGGAAGCGCACCTTCTCGCCCGCCATGCGGATCCAGCGCGTCACCCTGGCGTCGTCGGGGAACTCCTCCAGCACGGCCTGGTCGGTCTTATAGATGTCGTCGGGGTCGCCCGAGAGGGCCACCCAGCGGAAAGGTCCCTTGCCCTGGCAGAAGAGCGGGCGGATGTAGGCGGGGACGAAGCCGGGGAAGCTGAAGGCGTCGGCGTAGCCGTGCTCCAGGGCCAGACCGCGCAGGTTGTTGCCGTAGTCGAAGACCTCGGCCCCGGCCCCCTGCAAGGCCACCATCGCCGCGCAGTGGCGCGCGGCGGAGGCGCCGGCGCGGGCCACATAGTCCCGCGGGTCGCGCCGGCGCAACTCGTCCGCCGCGGCGACGTCGTAGCCTGCGGGGATGTAGCCGTTCAAGGGGTCGTGCGCCGAGGTCTGGTCGGTCACGACGTCGGGGATGAAGCCCTGCTCAAGCAGGCGGGGATAGACCTCGGCCGCGTTGCCCGGCAGGCCGAGCGAGAGCGGCCGGCGCTCCGCCGCGGCCTGCCGCGCTTGCTGTAGGGCGTCGTCGAGGTCCCGCGCGGCGGCGTCGAGGTAGCCCTCGGCGATGCGGCGCTCGATGCGCGCGGGGTCGGCCTCGACGCAGAGGGCCACGCCGCCGAGCATGGTGATGGCCAGGGGCTGCGCGCCGCCCATGCCGCCGAGCCCGCTGGTCAACACGATGCGGCCCTCCAGTGTGCCGTCGAAGCGCTTGGCCGCCGCGGCGGCGAAGGTCTCGTAGGTGCCCTGCAAGATGCCCTGCGCCCCGATATAGATCCACGAGCCGGCCGTCATCTGGCCATACATGGTCAGGCCCAGGGCGTCGAGGCGGCGGAACTCGTCCCAGGTGGCCCAGGCCGGGACAAGCATGGCGTTGGAGATCAGCACGCGCGGCGCCCAGGGGTTGGTGCGGAACACGCCAACGGGCTTGCCCGACTGCACCAGCAGGGTCTCGTCGTCGGCCAGCCGGCGCAGGGTGGCCACGATGGCGTCGAAGCACTGCCAGGTGCGCGCCGCCTTGCCGGCGCCGCCGTAGACCACGAGGTCGTCGGGCCGCTCGGCCACCGCGGGATCAAGGTTGTTGTGCAGCATGCGCAGGGCCGCCTCCTGCTGCCAACCGCGGCACTGCAAGGCGGACCCGCGCGGCGCGCGCACCACGCGCGCCGGCGCCGTGACAGTGGACATGTTCGACCCCCTCCCTTATCTCTCAACGCTCCCGCCGTGATAGTATCCTAGCAGGATAGCGGTCCGGGCGTCTAGACGAGATATAGGGATGGATGACGTGATGGAGATGGCGCCCGCGGCGGATGCGGATGGGACGGCGCGGGCGCTGGCCCCGGACCTGATCGTGACGCCCGCGGACACATACGCGGATCGTTGCCTGCTCGTCGGGGCGGACGGACGCAGCCGTGGCCTCGTCCCGCGCATGCAAGCCGAGAGATTCGGCGCGCCGGTCGAGCGTCTGCCGCGTCGCGCGATCTTGCCGGGCTTTGTCAATGCACATAGCCATGTGTTCCAGCGCCTGCTGCGCGGCCGCACTCAGCACGGTAGCGCCGGCGCCGGCCACGATTCCTTCTGGACCTGGCGCGAGCGCATGTACGCGGAGGCGGCCGCGCTGACGCCGGACAGCCTCTACGCCGTAGCCACGGATTGCTACCGCGAGATGCTGGGCGCGGGCTATACCGCGGTCGGCGAGTTCCACTACGTGCATCACGCTCCCGACGGCACGCCGTACGACGATCCCCTGGCCATGTCACGGGCAGTGATGGCCGCGGCGTCCGAATCCGGCATTCGCCTCGCGCTGCTGCCCGTGGCCTATGGGCGCGCCGGATTCGACGGACGGTCGCATCCTCTCCAGAAGCGCTTCTATTCGCCCGACGCCGACGGGTACCTGCGCCTGGTCGAGGACCTGCGGTCGGCGTTGCGCGATCCCCGTCAGACGGTCGGCGTGGCCCCGCATTCCGTGCGCGCGGTCTCCGAGGAGTGGCTGGCCCCCATCGCGCGGTATGCCCGTGAGCAGGGGCTGGTGCTGCATGTCCATGCTTCCGAGCAACTGGCGGAGGTGGAGGACGCGCGCCGGCAGCGCGGACGCACGCCGATCGAGATTCTGGCGGGGCAGGGCGTGCTCGGCCGCAGGACCACGCTGGTCCATGCCACGCACGCCACCGAGGAGGATTGCCGCTTGATCGCGCAGTCGGGGACGCGCGTCTGCGTCTGCCCGACCACGGAGGGAGATTTAGGGGATGGCATCGCGCCGTACGCCTCATTCGTCGCCCATGGCATTCCGCTGGCCATTGGCTCCGACAGCCAGGCGCGCATCGACCCGTGCGAGGAGCTGCGCTGGGCCGAGTGGTCCGCACGCATGCGCTACGGGCGACGCCGCGTGCTGACGCGGGGACCCGAGTCGCCGAGCGGCCTGCTCCTGGAGGCTGGGACACGGGGCGGAGCGGCCAGCCTGGGCCTCGATGCTGGCGGGTTGGAGTCGGGCCAATGGGCGGACCTCGTGGCCGTCGACCTCGACCATCCGTCCCTGCGCGGCGCGGCCCTGGATGACCTGCGCGACACGCTCATCTTCGGGGCCGGCCGCGAGGTGGTGACGGACACCTGGGTGGGGGGACGGCGCATCGCGCGGATATAAGTCGATGTGTTTGCCCAATTTTCAGGGCAGGGTCTCGTAACAGCAGTGTACACTGTGGTTACGAGACTGTGAGCCTCAACACTCCATGAGCATCAGCCCCCGATGTGGGAGGTACAGATGGACGCCACGGAAACTACTACCTTCTCCGACCAGGGCTCCGCGCAATCTAACGACCCCAGTGTGGGAACAGCCGGCCAACTGACCAGGCCGTCGTTCACGTCGGCGGCCGTCGCGATCCCCATTATGGTCGAGCGCATCGTGCGCGACTTCGAGCCGGTCAAGATCATCCTCTTTGGCTCTCAGGCGCGTGGCGATGCTCAGTGGGACAGCGATGTTGATCTACTGGTGGTCCTACCCTCCGCGCCTAGCAAGCACGAAGCTGCAATTGCAATTCGCCGCGCATTGCATGACATCCGGATTCCGAAGGACATTATCATTTCCACTCCTGATGAGATAGCGCGCTACGGCGATATGGTAGGCAGGATCCTGCGCCCTGCGCTACGAGAGGGCAAAGTGCTGTATGCAAGACAGTAACGATGCGTACGTCGAAGATACCAGGCAATGGATGCGGTATGCGCAGGGTGACTTAACGGCGGCAGAAGCCTCGGTCGCGCAGGAGGACTTTGAGCCGCGTCATGCATGTTTCTTTGCTCAACAGGCAGCAGAGAAAGTTATCAAAGCGATCCTGGTCTACTCGAGGACCAATGTCCCACGTACTCATGATCTGGATACGTTGATCAAGAACTTGCCTCCAGGCTGGGACATTGCACAGGAGTTCCCTGACCTAAATAATCTTACGGAGTGGGCTGTGGGCGCTCGTTATCCCGAACTGGATTCAGAACCAACGGTAGACACTGCCGACGAAGCAGTGCATCAGGCTCGTGAGATATGCGCTGCCGTACAGCGCGACTTAATCGCGCATGGCTTCGACCCCGAGAACGGATCAAGCCGCGCCGCTTTGTAAGAGGGTGGCCGGCGTCGATGGCGTGATGGCGTGCAGCTAGATGCGCTGGCATCCGTTGCCCTGGCGACCTCAATCAAGAGATCGAGCAGCTAAGCATGTGCTCAGAAATCTGGCACGGTTTTGTTAGGCGTGATTCGCCCGAGAAACTGTACCGAACTTATGGTCATGTGCGTCTGCTCCGGTCACTGGACATGCCGCTGGATGACATCCGCGCCTTCCTGGGCACGCCGGACCTGGAGGCCGTGCGCGCCCATTTGGCGCGGCGCCGGGAGCGCATCGAGGACCATATCGCCCGGTCCCAACGCGCCCTCTCCCTTCTCCACGCACTCGAGGACCAATGAGCGACTAGCAGGAGGGAAGAACATATGGCTCAGCAGAGCGTGGAGAGCAAACCCTATTAGTGTTCGTTTTGTGGCAAGGACAACGCCGAGGTCCGGCGTCTGATCGCCGGCCCGAACGGCGTGTTCATCCGCGACGAATGCGTAGCGAAGTGCAATGAGATTCTAGCCAAGGAGGAAGTGAGCGTCTAATCTACCACCCCCGTGCCATATCGATCACGTGAGTGGGTCTGAGGCGATGCGCATGTTCTACGACCCGTATCCTAGCCGTAGACCCTGTACACGTAGGCCTGTTTGGGCCCTAACGATAACGAACGGAGAGAACAGGTGGCGAAAGTTTACGACGCGATCAGCGACGACCAGCGGGCGTTTATCACTGCCCAGCAGATCTTCTTTGTCGCCAGCGCCCCGTTAAGCTCAGCGGGACACGTCAACCTGTCGCCCAAGGGGCTCGACTGCTTGCGCGTTCTCACGCCCAACCGCGTGGTCTATCTCGATCTGACAGGGAGCGGCAACGAGACCTCCGCCCACGTGCGCGAAAACGGTCGCATCACGCTGATGTTCTGTGCCTTCGCCGGCCCGCCCAAGATCCTGCGGCTCTATGGGCGCGGCGAGACAGTGCTGCCGGGCAGTGACCAGTGGGCCGACCTAAGCCCGCTGTTTGGCGCGTATCCCGGGGCGCGCCAGATCATTGTCGCCAAGATCAGCCGGGTCCAGACCTCGTGTGGCTTTGCCGTGCCGCACTGTGAGTACGTGGGCCAGCGCGACACCCTGTTGAGGTGGGCCAATGCCAAGGGTAACGACGGTCTCGAGACCTACCGATGCGAACGTAACGCGCGGAGCATCGACGGTCTCGTGACGCCATTTGGCAAAAGCCACTACGAAGGCGGTGGTGCGTCCTGATGGCGACGACCGGATACACTATCAACTATGAGGCGCGATGCGGTGATGCGGTATGGAGCACACTGATGGAGGCTGGGACGATGGATGCGATAGGGATAGGCGCGACGAATGACCAAAATCACGAACTGACGCTCGACTACCGCGCCCGCGTGTCCTTGATCCAGCTGCCCATGCCCGAGCAGCAGGCCATCAGGTCCGCGCTTCATGCGCTCGCCCACAACGGGTGGGACTTGAACGCGCCCTCACTGCTGTCCGTCGTCACGCTACACGACCAGCATGGCGCTTACTATGGCATCCGCCTGACCGCGGCGCCCGATGTGGAGGTGGTGCTACGTCCGATCTCCGGCGACCCTGGGCGCATGGCCCTGGTCGACGTGCTGAACTACGAGGCGCTGAGGAATGTCGCGGCATCCCTCTGATGCGGATGCGCCCGTTGTGTTGAACGGGCAGGCGCTGCGGGTGGAGGAGGTTGTCGCGGTCGCGCGCCACGGGGCCGCGGTCGTCATCGGCGACGAGGCGCGCCGTCGTCTGGAGACGGCGCGGGCCGTGGTGGAGGACGCCGTGGCGCGCGGAGACATCGCCTATGGCGTGACGACCGGCTTCGGTGACCTGAGCCGCGTGCGCATCCCCACCCACGAGGTCGCGCCCTTGCAGCGCAACCTGATCGTCAGCCACGCGGCCGGGGTCGGCGACCCGCTGCCCGAGGAGGTCGTGCGCGCGATGCTGCTGCTGCTCGCGGCGTCGCTGTCGCGCGGCTATTCGGGCGTGCGGCCGGCCGTCGCGGACCTGCTCGTCGCTCTCCTGAACCGGGGCGTCGCGCCCGTGGTCCCCTCGAAGGGCTCGGTCGGCGCGAGCGGGGACCTGGCGCCGCTGGCCCACATCGGGCTGGTGCTGATCGGAGAGGGCGAGGCCATGGTCGGGAGCGGCGAGGGCGAGGGCGGGCGCGAGCGCGTGCCGGGGCACATCGCTCTGGAGCGAGCCGGCCTGGCGCCGCTGGCGCTCGCGGCCAAGGAAGGCCTGGCCATCGTCAACGGGACGCATCTGATGGCGGCGGTCGGCGCGCTGGCCGTGTACGACGCCGCCGTGCTGGTGGAGAGCGGCGAGGTCGCCGCCGCGATGTCGCTGGAGGCCTTGCGCGGCACCGATGTGCCCTTCGACGCGCGCATCCACGAGATTCGTCGCCAGGTGGGGCAGGCGGCGACTGCCGCCCACATGCGGCGCCTGCTCGCGAGCAGCTCCATCATCCCCAGCCATCGCGCCGACGATCCCCGCGTGCAGGACTCCTACACCCTGCGCTGCATCCCCCAGGTCATCGGCGCGGTCCGCGACACCGTGGACCATTGCACGCGCGTGGTCGAGGCCGAGTTGGGCGCGGTGACGGACAACCCGCTGTGCTTCCCCGATGACGGCGTGATCCTCTCCGGCGGCAACTTCCATGGCCAGCCGGTCGCTCTGGCCCTGGACATCCTGGCGCTGGCCGTGGCCGAGCTAGCGGCCTTTAGCGAGCGCCGCACCTATCTCCTGCTGGACGACCGCGAGCCCTTGCGGGATCGCCTGCCGCCCTTCCTGGCGCACGCCCCCGGCCTGAACTCCGGCTATATGGTCGCGCAGTATACGGCGGCCTCGCTGGTGGCGGAGAACGCGATCCTGGCCGCGCCAGCGGGCCTGCACTCCGTGCCCACCTCCGCCGGGATGGAGGACTTCGTGAGCATGGGGGCGACCGCCGCCCTCAAGCTGCGCGCCGTGCTGCGCAACGCCGCGCACATCGTGGCCATCGAGTTGCTGTGCGCCGCCGAGGGCGTGGAGTATCGCCGCCCGTTGCGCGCCGGCGCCGGCGTCGAGGAAGCCCTGCGGCGCGTGCGCGCCCTCGTCCCCCCGTTGGCACAGGATCGGTCGCTGCACCCCGACATCACTGCCCTGACCGAGGCCGTCCAGGCGGGACGATTCCGCGGTGTGCTGCCCGTGTGAGCCGTTCTTTACATTCCGACAGGCAGTATCCACGCGGGCGGCGACGTATAACGTATAATGGTCGTAAACGAGACGCGACACACGTGACACTTTCCGACAAACAACCTGAAGATAAGGGTTGTAGGAGATAGCGGCATATGGCGAGTGAGCATCCGCGACGCTACGATGATGTGCTCTCTCATTCCGTCGAGGTGATCGATGATCTTCCTCCGATTACGGCCGACGACATTGCTCATGCGGTCGAACGCTTCGAAGCTGGCCGAGAGAGCGGCGACTATACCGATATGCGGACAAGCGACCTGTATGTGTTGGGGCATCTGAGCCATCGCGGCCAGGGACAGGTCGAGGCAGTCTTGCGCGATCCGTCGATGCTGCCGCGACTCGTGGCCCTCGGCCGTTAGCGGCTTTTGCTGTCGTCTGGGCTCACCATATGGAGCCGCCCAACGCCGACCGCTGCGCGCACGCGAGCGAGGATCGTGTTCCCCCGTTCCCGCACCCTCTCCGCGCCCATCGCGAGGAGGCGGTCGAGCTCGTCGCGGTCGGCCACGATCTCTTGATATCGCTCACGCGCCGCGCCAAACGTCCGCTCGAGGGCGTCGGCGAGTTCCTCTTTAGCCTGCCCATACCCCAGCCCTCCGCTGGCATATCGTGCGCGCATCGACCGCACCGCGTCCTCCGGCGCAACATGGCGGAATAACCCGAAAATCACGTCCGTATCGGGATCCTTGGGCTCGTTTGGCGGCCGCGAGTCGGTTTTGATGCGCATGACCGCCTTGCGCACGAGCGCGGTGGGCGCGAGGAGCGGGATGACGTTATCGTAGCTCTTGCTCATCTTGCGTCCATCCAGGCCCGGAATCATCATCACGCGCTCGTCGATCACGGCCCGTGGCGCCTGCAGGAGCGGGCCGTAGGCCGCGTTGAACGCGCCAGCCACGTCGTCGGTGATTTCGATGTGCTGCCGCTGGTCAAGGCCGACGGGCACGACATCCGCGCCGGGGTAGAGGATATCGGCAGCCATAAGGATGGGATAGTTATAAAGGCCCATGTTCACATCGACGGCGGGATCGTGGCCCTGGCGCCGGTTGTTCTCGACGGCGGCCTTATAGGCGTGAGCGCGGTTGAGGAGCCCTTTGGGCGTGACGCAGGAGAGGATCCAGCTCAGTTCGCATACCTCGGGCACATCGGATTGGCGGTAGAGGGCCGCGCGCGTGGGGTCCAGTCCAAGGGCAAGCAACGTCGCCGAGAGCTCATAGGTGAGGTCGCGGACGCGGCGCCCGTCTCGGAGGCGCGTGAGCGCGTGGTAGTCGGCGATGAAGTAGAGCGCCTCGTAACTGTGGGCGAGTTCAAGGGCGGGTCGAATCATGCCCAGATAGTTGCCAAGGTGCGGGCTACCGGTCGGCTTGATGCCGGTGACCGCGATACTCATTGTGTCCTCCAGGTTGGATTAATCGGGCGCCTCGACCGGACGACACAAAAGGGCCGCCTCATCGATCGAGGCGGCCCGTGACGACATGCGCGCAGGTACAACCGCCTATGTAGGCAGCCACCACCATTGAATGCGCGACGTCATGTAGACGTCATGTAGATGCTCATAGACCTCTATCGTAGCGGATGGCGGCAAGAATGTCGAGCCTGCTCCACCCTCTTCCACCCTCTGCCTCTATGCAATACGCTCCAATACACTCCACTCGATGGCGGCGCGATCCGGGGGCCTCGGCACGATGCCCCTACGTCCAGGAATCGCGCGCGGTGCAGTTACTTGCCGCGCTGTTATACTGATGCCACTTGTAGAGACGGCGACCGCCCGAGGAGAAACTGACCCATGGTCTTCGATATTGACGACATCGACATCGAGACGCTCGTCGCCCTCGACACGGCGCGCGACGATACGGAGGAGGACCTGGTGGGCTCGGACCTGCATCAGGACGCCATCACCGAGGCGCACGCCGGCATCGCCGCCTATGCCAGGGAGCATGGCCTGCCCTGGTACGTCTCCAAGCAGGTCATGGTCATCGCGCCCACACCTGGACGGACCGACTGGCGGCCCAGCCCCGATGTCTACGCGGCCCTGGACGTGCCGACGGGACCGCGCACGTCGTACGACGCGTTCGCCGAGCCGTTCCCGCGCTTTGTGATCGAGGTGATGAGCGGGACCTCCGTGAATCGGGATCTCACGATCAAGCGCACCATGTATCGCGTGGCCGGCGCCCAGGAGTATCTGATCTTCGACCCGAACAGCGAGTGGCTGGGAGAGCGTCAGGTGCAAGCCTGGCGTCTGCCGGCCGGGGAGGCCGATCAGCCCATCCCCGAGTGGGAGGAGTGGGAGCCCGACGCGACGGGAACGTGGCGCAGCGCCGTGCTCGGACTGGGATTCCGCGTCGAGGGCATGCTCCTGCGTGCGGTGCGCCCCGACGGCAGCCTGATGCCGACTCGCCAGGAACTTGCAAGGCGGGTGGCCGAGCTGGAGGAAGAGCTCTGTCGCCTGCGCGGGGAGTAGGGCCGCGATGCGCGGTGTCGCGCCCGCCGCTGCCGGGGTGGGCGGGATGCGCCTACCCCGGCAGCAGGACCGCTACTGCACCCAGTAGTTCTCGAACTGCCAGCCGAACGAGGGCTGGTAGTAGAAGCCCTGGACGCGCGGGGAGACGATTTCGAGGCTCTTGACGAAGACGAGCGGGATGTGCGCTGCCGATTGCAGCATGCGCGCCTGCGCCTGACGCAGCAGGGCGTCGCGCGCGGGGCCAAGGGCGAGACCCTGCGACTTCGCGACCAGCGCGTCGGCCGCGCTATCGCAGTAGTGCGCGGCAACCACACCGCCGGCGGCGTTGGCCCCGCACGACAGGGCGCCCGTGTAGATGTCGTAGCCGTCGGGATAGTCCATGCTCCACAGGGCAAACGAGGCTTGATGGCCCGCCAGCGGCTGGCCAAGCGCCAGCAGCGAGGTCGTGCTGACGCCACGCAGGGTGACGTTGAGACCGATCTGTTGCAGCGCCTGCTGGATGCCCGGCGCCATGCCCGCGTAGTAGGTCGAATCCGTGCCATAGAGAATCTGGATCGGCGCGCCCTTGTAGCCGCTGGCCTTGATCAGCGCCGCCGCCTTGACCGGATCGTACGCGTAGACGGGATGCGCGTCCAGCGCGGGGTCGTGCTGCGTGTCGAGCGGGATGAACATCTGCGTGGCCGGGATGGCGTTGCCCCCCAGCAGCTTGACCAGGTGCGCGCGGTCGATGGCCATGGCGATGGCCTGGCGCACCTGCGGCTTGTCCAGCGGGGCGACGTGGACGTCCAGGTCCAGCCAGGTGACCGAGGCCGGCTGCGCCGTGACGATGTACTTGCTGTAGCGCGGATCGCCGCCGATCTGCTGCAGGTCGGACGCGGCGACCTCCTGGTCGTTGCCGAAGCCGTCCAGTTCGCCCTTCTGGATCTTGAGGGCGATCAGGTTGGCGTTGACGTTCTCATAGGCGATGATCTGGTCGACGTAGGGCTGGTTGGGCCGGACGTAATGAGGGTTGCGCACCAGGACGGCCTGGCTGCCGCGCTGCCACGACTGCAGCATGTACGGTCCGGCGCCAATGGGGTGCAGGTTGACCTGATCCGGCGTCTCCTTCGAGACCACCGCCTCGGGCATCACCATGTTGAACGTCAGCGCCATCAGATAGGCGAAGACGGCGTCGGGCTGGGCAAGCACGAAGCGGATGGTGTGCGCGTCGACGACCTGGATGCCGGAGACGCCTTTGGCCTTGCCGGCCACGAAGTCCTGGGTCCCCTGGAACACGCCGGCGTCGAAGGGCTGCCCCCACGAGACCGCCGGCTTGAGGTGCGGGTCGAGCGAGCGGGTGATGGAATAGCGGAAATCCTCGGCCGTCACAGGCATCCCGTTGCTGAACCGCGCGTCGGACCGGATCTTGAACGTCCAGGTCTTGCGGTCGGCGCTGATCGTCGGCGGCGCCGCGGCGAGCTCCAGTTGCGGCGTGCCGGTGCGGTCCAGCTGATAGAGTCCGTTAAAGATGGTGCCGTTGATCAGCCACCAGTCGTCGGTATAGGCCTGCGCCGGGTCGAGGTAGGCCAGGTTGGTGGTGTAGGCGACGCGCAGCGTCCCACCGCGCGTGGGACCGGCGGCCGAGCGGTGGGCGGATGCCGCGCCGGGTCCGAGCGTCGCGCCGACGACCGCGGCGAAGGCCGCGAGGAGCGCCGCGGTGAGCCAACGAGGAACGTATGTCATGAGACCTCCTTAAGACTATGTTTCAGGTACGTTGGAGGGCTATCTCCCCCTCTCCCGCGCGGGAGAGGCGCGCTGGACCGGCGGACCCGCGGCTAGGGTCCGGGGGGCCAGTTAGCCATGGGTCGGGGGGTGAGGGCCGTGCCCTAACAGAGATAGAGAAGGGATTATAGCGCGTCAACGGCCGGAGAGCGGACCTCCTTCCTCTGTTGTTAGATGAGACGGACGCGCGGGTCGATGTACACCCGCAGCAAGTCCACCACGATATTGAGCAGGGCGATGCACAGGGCCGTGAACAGCACGGTGCCCACGATCATCGGCACATCCACGTTTTGCAGCGACTGATAGGCCAGCTGCCCGATGCCGGGCCAGGAGAAGACGACCTCCACCACCACGATCCCGCCCAGCAATTGCCCGAAATCCATCGCCACGATGGTCAGCACGGGGATGATGGCATTGGGGAGGGCGTGGCGCAAGACGATCAGGCGTTGCGACAGCCCCTTGCTCCGGGCGGTGCGGCAGTAGTCCGCGGGCAGCGTCTCCACGAGGCTGGCGCGCAAGATGCGCGCGTACCAGAACCCCCAGGGCACGCCCTGCGTGGCCGCGGGCAGGATAAGGTAGAGCCACACCGGGTCGCCGTAACCGCCTAGCGGCAGGAGGCTGAACTTGAACGCCACCACGAACAGCAGCATGATCCCGATCCAGAAGCCAGGCAGCGAGACGCCTAGCGACGCCAGCCCGGCCACCAGTCGATCGATGGGGCCGTCGCGGTGCAGCGTGGCGAGCGTCCCGAAGAGCACGGCCATGGCGATCTCGATCAGGACGATCGCCGCGGCCAGCAGGGCGGTGGCCGGCAGCCGCTCCAGGATCGCCTGAAGCACCGGTTCGCCAAGCGTGGCCGATTGGCCGAAATTGCCGTGCAACACCTGCCAGACGTACGCCGCGTATTGCACGAACTTGGGCTGATCCAGTCCAAGGGTATGGCGTGTCTCGGCCAGCACCTGCGCCGAGGCGTGCGGCCCCGCGTAGAAGATGGCGACGTCGCCGGGGATGGCCGAGGTGAGGACAAAGGTGATCGTCAGCACGCCCAACAAGACCACCAACAGCCATCCGAGCCGTCGTACGATGTAGCTCAGCACGGGTACCGTCTCCTTCCTACCTAGCCTGCATTATGCACGAGACGAAGCTCCTGGGAGCGCCGGCTTCCAGCCGGCACAGGACGGGCCGGCTGGAAGCCGGCGCTCCCAGGAGGGACTCCTATGCCTCCATGCCGCAAGAACGTGCCAACACATACTTAACGCATCTCGACGGCGCGGGTGATGCCGTCGCCCAGGATAGTGAAGGCCAGGACGACCACCGCCAGGGTCAGTCCGGGATACAGCACCAGCGTGGGGTCGGCGCGGTAGTAGGTCAGCCCGCCCGAGATCATCGCCCCCCAACTGGCCGTCGGCTGCGGCACCCCGGCGTTGAGAAAGCTCAGCGTCGCCTCCAGCAGGATGCTGACCCCGACCCCGAGCGTGGAGTAGGCGATGACGACCGGGACCAGATGCGGCGTGATATGCCGCGTCACGATGCGCCAGTCGCCCACGCCGGTGGCGCGCGCGGCCTCGACGAACTGCCACTCCTTGAGGCTCAGCACCAGGCTATAGACGACGCGCGCCATGTACATCCACTGCGTCGCGGCGATGACCACGATGGTGGTCAGCACGCTGGGGTTGAAGATGGCGGCCGCGGCCAGGCCCAGCAGCACCACGGGAAAGGCCAGCATGATGTCGATCAGCCGGGTGATCACGACCTCGGCCCAGCCGCCGAAGAAGCCGGAGACGGCGCCCAGGGCAACCCCCAGGGTGACCGTCAAGAGCGTGGCCAGCAGGCCCACGGTTAGCGAGATACGCCCGCCGAAGATCAGGCGGCTCAGCACATCGCGCCCGGCCGTATCCGTGCCCAGGGGGAACTGCGCGCTCGGCCCGACCGGCGCGCCAATGGCCGAGAGGCCGGCGTCGAACTGGTAGTTGGGGTCGTGCGGCGCCAGCCAGGGCGCCAGGACGGCGGCCGCGACGAAGAGCAGGATGACCACGAGACACGCCATCGCCGTGCGCCGACGGCGCAGACGGGCCCAGACGCTCGGACGGGCCACCACGCTCCGCGCCTCCGCCTCCTCTTCCACGGGCGCCAGCACCAGGGCGCCGCGCGCCGCCACCTGGACATCCGGGACCTCGCCGTAGTGCATGGCGCTCCTCCAACCCGTCCAACCCGCATTCAATCCGTACTATGGTGTAGAACCGACGGCGAGCCCCGCCTCGCGCTGTCACGAGTCTTGAACTCGCCATCGTCGGCCGCGGGCATCCTCATCCGCTGTCGTCGGTCCATCATCGGACACAAGGTGCGCAACGCCGTTGCACTTGGATAGTATACTAATGCACCGCTGCGCGGGCTGTCAAGACATGGCCGACGATGGGGGTGCACCTCGAGATTGTGGTTGCCGCCTGACCATAAATGGTCATGGCAGGGCACGGACCCTGAAGGGTCTCCCCTGGCACGCACCCGGCGCGAACCTACCGTGCGGCGGACTCTCACGCCGACC
>JAABUQ010004311.1_pt1 | contig 24433 bp, 35 predicted proteins | sample 5560001 | NCBI WGS metagenome assembly JAABUQ01 (sample SAMN10711888, study PRJNA513371) | rock metagenome | isolation source: Antarctica rocks | place: Antarctica: Victoria Land, Finger Mt nord | collected 2015-12-18
CGCCGCGCTTGGCGAGCGTGATGAGCTTCTCCACCTCGGGCTTGACCGCCTTGGCCTTCGCCTCCGAGGTCTTGATCCGCTCGTGCTCGATCACCTCTCGGCACAGGTTGCGCAGCAGCGCCTTGCGGTGCGAGGCGCTGCGGCTGAGCTGGTAGCGGTTGCGCTGGTGGCGCATCGCGTCAGTCGTCGCGCAGGCCGAGCCCGCGCGACTCGAGGGTCTCGATGACCTCGTCGATCGACTTCTTGCCGAAGTTGGGGATCGCGTTGAGCTCGCCCTCGGACTTCGTCACCAGGTCGCCGACCGTCTGGATGCCGGCCCGCTTGAGGCAGTTGTAGGAGCGCACGCCGAGCTCGAGCTCCTCGATGAGGATGTCGTCCATCGCGCTCGGTGCCCGGCCGACGCCGCCCGCGCCGCCCAGCGAGCCGCCGGCGCCGTTCGAGCCGATGGAGGTCTCCAGAGCGCCGCCGCCCGCCTCGCGCAGCTCGACCACGCGGTCGGGGTCGGTGAAGATGGCGAGCTGCGAGATCAGGATCTCGGCCGCCTCGCGCACCGCGGCCTGGGGGTCGATCGACCCGTCGGTCTCCACGTCCAGGGTGAGCTTGTCGTAGTCGGTCCGCTGCCCCACGCGCGCCGGCTCGACGGTGTAGGTCACGCGCCGGACCGGCGAGAAGATCGAGTCGATGGGAATGACGCCGATGGGCTGGTCGGGCGACTTGTTCTCGTCCGCCGGGCGGTAGCCGCGCCCGCGGCCGACGGTCAGGTAGACCTCGAGCTTGGTCTTCTGCTCGAGCGTGGCGATGTGGACGTCGGGGGAGAGGATCTCCACTCCCGAGGGCACGTCGATGTCCTTCGCGGTGATCTCCCCGGGCCCGCTGACCACGAGCGGCGCCTCGATCTCGGTGGCGTCGGAGTGCATCCGGCACACGATGCCCTTGAGGTTCAGAACGATGTCGGTGACGTCCTCCTTGACTCCCTTGATCGTCGAGAACTCGTGCGCGACGCCCTCGATCCGGACGCTCGTCACCGCCGCGCCCGCGAGGGAGGAGAGCAGAACGCGCCGCAGCGAGTTGCCGAAGGTGTAGCCGAACCCGCGGTCGAGCGGCTCGATGGTGAACGAGCCGCGGTTCTCCTGCACCGACTCGGCGGAGATGCGGGGGACTTGGAAATCGAGCATCGGGGGAGTCCTAACGTCGTGTGTCGGAGCGCCGCGCTCTATGAGAGGGCGACGGGGCGGGCGCCCGGCGTGACCGGTCCTCGGCCGGCCGGCGCCCGCGCGGGGTGGCTTACTTCGAGTACAGCTCGACGATGAGCTGCTCCTGCACCGGGGCGGCGATCTCCCGCCGCTCGGGCCTGCGCAGCACCTTCGCCGTCAACGAGTCGTGGTCGGCCTGCAGCCACGCCGGCACCTGGCCGGAGAGCTCCGTCGCGTCGGTGATTACCTGCTTGGCCGACGTGCTCACCTTGACCGCGATCACGTCGCCCTCCCTCACCTGGTAGCTCGCGATGTCCACGCGCCGCCCGTTGATCGTCCAGTGGCCGTGCGTGATGAGCTGCCGGGCCTGGCGGCGGGAGGCGGCGAAGCCGAGGCGGACGAGCACGTTGTCGAAGCGGCACTCCAGCATGCGCAGGAGGTTCTCGCCGGTGATCCCGGGCTGACGGCTCGCCTTGTCGTAGTAGTTGCGGAACTGCCGCTCGAGCACGCCGTAGTAGCGGCGCGCCTTCTGCTTCTCGCGAAGCTGCACGCGGTACTCGCTCTGCTTCTGGCGGCCGCGACCGTGCTCGCCGGGCGGGTAGGACCGGCGCTCGACGCCGCATTTGTCGGTCAGGCACCGCTCGCCCTTGAGGAAGAGCTTCTGGCCCTCCCGCCGGCACTGCCTGCACTGTGGGGAAGTGTCGCGCGCCACGCCTGGCCGCCTCCTGTCTAGACCCGGCGCCGCTTGCGAGGGCGGCAGCCGTTGTGCGCCTGCGGGGTGACGTCCTTGACGCCCATGACCTCGAGCCCCGCGGCCTGGAGCGAGCGAATCGCCGTCTCACGTCCCGAGCCGGGACCCTTCACGAAGACCTCGACCTTCTGCAGGCCGTGCTCGATGCCCTTGCGCGCGGCCGCGTCGGCGGTGACCTGCGCCGCGAACGGAGTCGACTTGCGCGAGCCCTTGAACCCGGCGCCGCCGGCGGACTCCCAGGCGATCACGTTGCCCTCACGATCGGTGAGGGCGACGATCGTGTTGTTGAACGAGGTCTTGATGTGGGCCTGGCCCACCGGGATGTTCTTGCGGACGCGACGGCGTCCACGCTGAGGGCGCTTAGGAGCGGGCACGGGTTACTTCTTGCCGGCCTTCTTCTTGCCGGCGACCTGCATGCGCTTGGGACCCTTGCGGGTGCGCGCGTTCGTCTTGGTGTTCTGCCCGCGCACCGGCAGTCCGCGTCGGTGGCGCAGGCCGCGGTAGCAGCCGATCTCCATCAGGCGCTTGACGTTCTGGGAGCGCTCGCGGCGCAGGTCGCCCTCGACGCTCACGTCGCGGTCGATCGCGTCGCGGAGCTTGCCGATCTCGTCTTCGGTGAGATCGCGCACGAAGGTGTCGGGCGGGACTCCGGTCTGGTCGAGAAGCTGCCCGGAGGAGGCGCGACCGATCCCGTAGATGTAGGTCAACCCGATCTCGACACGCTTGTTGAGGGGGATGTTGACGCCGGCGATTCGAGCCATTAGTAGACGATCACCCCTGCCGCTGCTTGTGGCGGGGATTCGAGCAGATCACGAGAACGGCGCCATGGCGACGGATGATCTTGCACTTCTCGCACATCGGCTTGACCGAGGGCCGTACCTTCACGCTCGCTCGCTTCGCTCTGGGGGATGATCCGGCGAGATGGCTCTGGCGACCGAGCCGGCCGCCGCTACCGCCTCGCGGACAGAAGGCACCCGTCAGCCAGGCTGCGAGCGCGGCTGCGAATGCTACCAAAGGCACGCTCCGCCGCCGCGTGGTCGGTGGGGCGCGCACCCGGGCAGGTCCACGCGCGAGCGGCGCTCACGGCTGCCCAGGCAGAGGCGGCGCTCAGGCCGCCGCCGCCCGCTTGCCGTCCTCGTGCCACGGAGTGAGGATCCGGGGCCCGGCGGCCTCGACCGCTACGGTGAACTCGAAGTGGGCGGCGAGCGAGCCGTCCTGGGAGTAGATCGCCCAGTGGTCCTCCCCCATGCGGACGGGGTGGCGCCCGGCGTTGACCATCGGCTCCACCGCGAGCACCATCCCCTCCTCGAGCACCGGGTTGGGCTGGGGGGTGCCGAAGTTCGGGATCTGCGGGTCCTCGTGCATCGAGCGCCCTATGCCGTGGCCCACGAGCGAGCGCACGACGGAGAACCCGGCGTCCTCCACGTGGGCCTGGACGGCGCGGGAGACGTCGCCCAGCCGGTTGCCCGGCCGGCACTGCTCCACGGCGGCATGCAGGGATCCCTCCGTGGCGGCGAGGAGCTTGCGGGCGAGGGGAGTCACCGCACCGACGGGGAAGGTGCGCGCCGCGTCGGCCACCCATCCGTCGAGCACGACCCCGACGTCGACCGAGAGGATGTCTCCGCGCGCGAGCGCGTAGGGGCCGGGGATCCCATGCACGACCATCGAGTTGGGGGAGGCGCAGATGGAGCCGGGGAACCCACGGTACCCCTTGAACGCCGGCTCGGCTCCCTGTGAGCGGATGAACTTCTCGGCCGCGCCGTCGAGCTCACGCGTGGTCACCCCGGGTCGGACCTTGGCGGCGAGGAGGCTGAGCGTCCGCACGAGGATCGCTCCCGCCGCGGCCATCCGGTCGATCTCCTCGGGGGTCTTCTTGATGATCACGGTCGGCGGGCCGCGCTTCTCAGAGCTCGTCCTCGAGCCGCAGCGTGGCGATCGTCGCCCGCACGTGCCCGTGCACCTCGTCCGGGCTGCGAGTCCCGTCGAAGCGGCGCAGGGCGCCACGCTCCTCGTAGTACTCGATCAACGGCTCGGTCTTCGAATGGTAGGTATCGAGCCGGCGGCGGACCGTCTCCGGCTTGTCGTCCTCTCGCTGCACGAGCCGCGAGCCGTCCTGATCGCAGACTCCCTCGTGCTTGGGCGGGTCGAACTCCACGTGGTAGTTGTGGCCCGCCTTGGTGCAGACCCGTCGGCCCGAGATGCGCTTGACGAGCACGTCGTCCTTCGCGTCGATGAGGAGCGCCGCGGTGAGCCGCCGCCCGAGCCTCTCGAAGGCGTCGTCCAGGGCATCGGCCTGGCCCACCGTGCGGGGGAAGCCGTCGAGGATGAACCCGTCGCGCGAGTCGTCCTCGTCCACGCGGGCGACGATGAGCTCGATGATGAGATCGTCGGGCACGAGGTCGCCGGCGTCCATGTACTCCTTGGCCTGCTGCCCGAGCTCCGAGCTCTCTCTCACCGCCTCGCGGAGGATGTCGCCCGTGGCGATGTAGGGCAGGCGGAAGTCGTGCTGCAGGCGCTGGGCCTGGGTGCCCTTGCCCGCGCCGGGCGGGCCGAGGAAGATGAGGTTGAGCTCGGGCACGGAAACGGCCTTTCGGACACGACGGTCCCGCCGGTCGGGCGGGCAGCGCACGTTATAGAAAAGCGGGCCGCCGGGACCGCGCGAGCGAGGCGAAAGCCCGAGCGGCCGCCCGGGCCCCTCCGCCTACTTCAGGAAGCCCTCGTAGTTGCGCATCATGAGCTGTGCCTCGAGCTGCTTCATGGTGTCCAGCGCGACGCCGATCACGATGAGGATCGAGGTGCCGCCGAAGAAGAAGTTGGCGTTCGTCTGGGAGATGAGGATCGTCGGCAGGGCGGCGATCGCGGCGAGGAAGATCGCCCCGGGAAACGTGAGGCGCGCGAGGATCCGATCCAGGAACTCGGCCGTGGGCCGCCCGGGCCGCACGCCGGGAATGAAGCCGCCGTACTTGCGCAGGTTGTCGGCCTGGTCGACCGGGTTGAAGGTGACCGCGGTATAGAAGTAGGTGAAGAGGATGATGAAGATCGTCTCGCCGAGGAGGTAGTGCCAGCCCTGGGGAGCGAAGAAGTTCGAGAGCCCGCGCGCCCAGTTCGTGTGGATGAGCTGGCCGACCGTGGGTGGGAAGGCCATGAGGCTCGCGGCGAAGATCACCGGGATCACGCCCGCCATGTTCACGCGCAGCGGCAGGTAGGTCTGCCCCCCCTGGGTCATGCGGCGACCGATCACGCGCTTGGCGTACTGCACGGGAATGCGGCGCTGGCCCTCCTGGACGAAGACGATCGCCGCGATGACCCCCAGGGCCAGGAACGGCATCAGGACCTTGAAGATGGGGTCGGGGCTGTGCCACCAGGACGAGACCCCCTGGGGCAGGCGCGAGACGATGCTCGCGAAGATCATGAGCGAGATGCCGTTGCCGATGCCGCGCTGGGTGATGAGCTCGCCCATCCACATGAGCAGGATCGTCCCCGCCGTGAGCGAGATGACGATGAGCAGCACCTTGGCGAGGTTGAAGTTCGCGATCACGGTCTGGCCGGCCTGGCTCTGCAGGGACTTGAAGAGGAAGACGTAGCCGATCGACTGCGCGAAGGCCAGGCCCACCGTCAGGTAGCGCGTGTACTGGGTGATCTTCGCCTGACCGACCTCACCCTCCTTGGAGAGCTTCTCGAGCGAAGGGACCACCACCTGCAGGAGCTGCAGGATGATCGAGGCGGTGATGTAGGGCATGATCCCGAGCGCGAAGAGCGCGATGCGAGACAGCCCTCCGCCCGAGAAGAGGTTGAGGAAGTTGAGGATGCCGCCCGAGCCGAAGCTCTTCTGCAGGGAGTTCACCGCCGCCGCGTTGATCCCGGGCGCGGGGATGTGCGAGCCCAGCCGATACAGCGCGAGGAGAAGCGCCGTGAACGCGAGCTTCTTCCGGATCTCCGGGACGGTGAACGCGCTGAGGACGGTGGAGATCACGCGCGGCCCGGCCTGACGCTAGCTCTCGACGACGACGCAGGTGCCCCCGGCCGCCTCGATCTTCGTCCGGGCGGCGGCCGAGAAGCCGTGGGCATGGACGGTGAGCGGCTTGGAGAGATCGCCCTGGGCGAGCACCTTGATCGGGATGCCCTTGCGCGTGGCGAGCCGCAGCTCGCGCAGGCCGGCAGGGGTGACCTCGGCGCCCGAGTCGAAGCGCGCCTCGAGCACGGCGAGGTTTACCGGCTGGGTGTGGGTGCGAAAGGGCTCGAAGGGCATCGACTTCTTCATGTGCGGACCGCGCAGCTTGCGCATCCGCATGTGGATGGGCATCTGACCACCCTCGAAGTTCGCCCGGCTCTTGGAGCCCGAGCGTGCGCCCGCGCCCTTCTGCCCGCGGCCGGCGGTCTTGCCGGTGCCCGATCCCTCGCCGCGTCCCACTCGCTTGCGCGGGCGGCGGCTGCCCGGGGCCGGGGCCAGGTTGTGGAGGCCGATCCGCGGCGCCGAGCGCCCCGGGGTCTGGTCCGCGGCGCTCACGCCTCGCTCACCTCGACCAGATGGCGGACGGCGTGGACCATTCCGCGTAGCTGGGGGGTGTCGCGGTGCTCGCGCTCGTCGCCGATCCTGCGCAACCCGAGCGAGCGGATCGTCTCGCGCTGGCGCTGGTTGGCCCCGTTGATCGAACGGCGCTGGCGCACCCGCAGGACGCTCACGACGGCGCCGCCTCGACGTCCGCGGGCTCCGGCCCTCCGTTCGTGGCCGGTGACGCGCCGCCGGCGACCCCGCCCGGCGCCTCGAGGCCGAGGACCTTGTTGATCGAGAGGCCGCGGAGCTCGGCGACCTCGGCCGGCGTGCGCAAGCTCTCGAGCCCGGCCATCGTCGCCTTGACGAGGTTGATCGGGTTCTGCGAGCCGAGGCTCTTGGACAGGATGTCGTGGATCCCGGCGAGCTCGAGCACGGCGCGCACGCCGCCGCCCGCGATCACGCCCGTGCCCGGGGAGGCCGGCTTCAGGAAGACGCGCCCGGCTCCGAAGACCCCCGTGGTCGAGTGCGTGATCGTCGAGTTGTGCTTCGGCACTCGGAAGAGGTTCTTCTTCGCGCGCTCGACGCCCTTCTGGATGGCCACGGGTACCTCGTTCGCCTTCCCGTAGCCGACGCCGACCACGTCGCGTTCGTCGCCGACCACGACCAGCGCGGTGAAGGAGAAGCGGCGGCCGCCCTTGACGACCTTCGCCACGCGATTGATCTCGACCACGCGCTCGAGCAGGTCGAGCCCGGTCGCGGACACAGAGCGTTCACGGAGCATCGACATGCGAGGGTAGCGGGTCTAGAAGCTCAGGCCGCCCTCGCGGGCGCCCTCCGCGAAGGCCTTGACGCGCCCGTGGTAGCGGTAGCCGCCTCGGTCGAAGACCGCCCGCTCGACGCCGTGCTCGCCCGCGCGTCGCGCCAGGATCTCGCCGGCGCGCCGGGCGCGGTCCATGGAGCCCAGCTCGCGCAGGTCGGCCTCGGTCCAGTTGACCGCCGCGACCGTGTGTCCGCGCTCGTCGTCGATGAGCTGGGCGTGGATGCCGCGGTTGGAGCGGAACACGGAGATCCGCGGTCGCTCCGCGCTGCCGCTCACCTTGGCCCGCACCCGGCGGCGGCGGCGCAGGCGCCGCGTCGGCTTGGTGCTCACCGTCATGGGATCTTCCTGCTCATGCCCGCTTCCCGACCTTCCGGGTGACGTGCTCGCCCTCGTAGCGGATGCCCTTGCCCTTGTAGGGCTCGGGCGGCCGGCGCTTGCGGATGTTCGCCGCGACCTCGCCCACGAGCTGCTTGGAGATGCCGCGCACGACGACCCGCGTCGGCACGGGTACCTCGAACTCGATGCCCTCGGGAGCCTTGATCGGCACCGGGTGTGAGAAGCCGAGCGCGAGCTCGAGGTCGCGGCCCTTGAGCAGCGCACGGTAGCCGACGCCCTGGATCTCCAGGCGCTTCTCGTAGCCGTTCGTCACGCCCTCGACCATGTTGGCCACGAGCGAGCGCGTGAGCCCGTGCAGTGCGCGGTGCTCGGAGCGGTCGGTGGGGCGGCTGACGCGGAGCTCGCCGTCGACCTGCTCGACCTCGATGGCGCGCGGCACGCGCTCGAAGAGCTCGCCCTTGGGGCCGTTGACGCGCACGAGCTCGGGCTCCACCGCGACGGTGACGCCGGTGGGCACGGGGATGGGCTTTCTGCCGATGCGGGACAACGCGGCTCCTCGCTACCAAACCTGGGCCACGATCTCGCCGCCGACGCCCTCGCGCCGTGCGTCGTGCCCGGTCATGACGCCGTGGGAGGTCGAGATGATGGTCGTGCCCATGCCGCCCTGCACGCGGGGGATCTCGTCGTGGCGCACGTATGTGCGCCGCCCGGGGCGCGAGACGCGTTGCAGGCCGCTGATCACGGGCCGACGCGCCTCGGTGTACTTGAGCTTGACGCGTAGAAGCTCCCCCGCGCGCGCGGCGGTGGGCGCCTCGGTCTCCCAGCCCTCGATGTAGCCCTGCTCCGCGAGGATGCGTGCGAGCTCCCGCTTGAGGCTTGAGGACGGCATGTCCACCGTCTCGTGCGAGGCGTGGGCGGCGTTGCGCAGCCGGGTGAGGAAGTCGGCGATGGGGTCGGTCATGGACATCGAATCGTCTCCCCCTACCTCTACCAGCTCGACTTCGTCATGCCGGGTATGTATCCGTCGTGGGCGAGCTCTCGCAGGCAGATCCGGCACAGCCCGAATTTCTTGAACACCGAGCGCGGACGCCCGCAACGCCGGCAGCGCGTGTACTCGCGGGTCTTGAACTTCTGCGGGCGCGCCTGGCGAACGCGCTGGGAGGTCTTGGCCATGAGAGTCGGTTCGTCCCTTGCTCGAAGTCAGGCGGCGGCGGCCACGGGCCGGCCCTCGCGGGAGAACGGCATGCCGAGCGCCTCGAGAAGGACGAAGGCCTCCTCGTCGCTCGCCGCCGTGGTCGTGATCGTGATGTCGAGACCGCGCACCTGGTCCACGGCGTCGTAGTCGATCTCGGGGAAGATGATCTGCTCGCGCACGCCCATGGAATAGTTCCCGCGGCCGTCGAACGACCGCGGGCTCAGGCCCCGGAAGTCGCGGATGCGGGGAATCGCCACCGACATGAGACGGTCGAGGAACTCATAGGCGCGCTCGCCGCGCAGCGTCACCGCCACGCCGACCGGCATTCCCTCGCGCAGCTTGAAGGCGGCGATCGACTTGCGCGCCCGGCGGACGTTGGGCTTCTGGCCGGTGATCGTCGCCAGCTGGTCGGTCGCGGCCTCGAGCATGTTCGAATCCTGCTTCGCGTCGCCCACGCCCATGTTGACCGTGACCTTCTCGACGCGAGCCGCCTGCATCGTCGAGGAGTGGCCGAAGCGCTCGACGAGCGCCGGTCGGATCTCGGCCTCGTAGCGTTCCCTCAGTCGCGCGGGCATCAGTCGATCCTCTCTCCGGAGCGGCGGGCGACGCGGAAGCGCTTGCCGTTCTCGCGGGCGATGCCGATGCGGGTGGGCTTGCCGTCCTTGGGATCGAGCAGCGCGACGTTGGAGACGTGGACGGAGGCCTCCTTCTCGATCACGCCACCCGCCTGCTGGGTACCCCCCACCTGGCTTGGTCGTTGGTGGCGCTTGATCACGTTGAGGCCCTCGACCCAGACCCGCTCACGGGCGGGGTCGACGCGCATGACCCGCCCCGTCTTGCCCTTGTCCTTGCCGGCGATGAGGACGACCTCGTCGTCACGGCGGATCTTCAGGGCGCCCATCAGAGCACCTCGGGGGCGAGGGAGACGATCTTCATGAAGTTGCGGTCGCGCAGCTCGCGGGCGACCGGACCGAAGATGCGCGTGCCGCGCGGGTTGTTCGCCACGTCGATTATCACGGCGGCGTTCTCGTCGAAGCCGATGTAGGTGCCGTCGTCGCGGCCGTAGGGCTTGCGCGTGCGCACGACCACCGCTCGGACCACCTCTCCCTTCTTGACCGACCCCTGCGGGGTCGCCTGCTTGACCGTCGCCACGATCGTGTCGCCCACGCCGGCGTAGCGTCGACGCGAGCCGCCGCGCACGCGGATGACGAGGATCTCACGGGCGCCGGTGTTGTCGGCGACGCGGAGGCGTGTCTCGTTCTGGATCATCGGAGCCCGGCCGCCGTCCTCATCGGGCCCGCTCCAAGACCTCGACGAGGCGCCAGCGCTTGCTGCGAGAGAGCGGTCGGCTCTCGACCACCCGCACGGTGTCGCCAGCGTGGGCGTCGTTGCGCTCGTCGTGGGCGTGCAGGGTCGCCGAGCGCCGAACTATCTTCTGGTAGCGGCGATGGCGGCGTGCCATGTCGACCCGCACGGTGATGGTCTTGTCGGCCTTGTCGGAGACCACGACGCCCAGGCGCACCTTCGGCCGTCCCGAGGCACTCGACACCGGCGGAGTCGGTTCGGGCGGCGACTCGGCGCGGCGCGCCGCGGCCTTCGCACGAACCTTGGCGCGGTAGCGCGTGCGGGCCCGTGCCTTGCGTCGGCGCTCGGCGTCTCGTTCGGCCTGGCGCTCCTCCGGGGTGCGCGGCGAGCGACCGCTCGCGCGGGCGGCACGGCCCTGGCGGCTGCGCGCGCGGGCGGAGACGGGAGCGGCGGGAGGCTCGGGCTCGGGCTCGGCGGCCTCGGGCGCGGCTGGAGCCTCGGCCGGCTCGGGGCCGGCGTCGGGCGCCGGCGCCTCGGACTCCTCGGACTCCTCGGCGACGTTCTCGTTGGGGTCTTGCTCGACCATCGGCTAGCGCTTGCTTCCCTGGTTGATGTCGATGTCGCGCTCGCGCACGAGCGTCAGCGTCCGCGCGATCTCCTTCTTCGCCCGGCGCAGCCCGGCGGTGTTCTCGAGCTCGCCCGTCGCGTGCTGGAAGCGAAGGCCGAACAGCTCGCGCCGCGCGGTGCGCAGGTGCTCGACGAGCCCGACGTCGTCGAGGTCGCGCAGCTCCCTCGCTCCGGACGCCATGCTAGCCATCCTCCCGCAGGACGAACTTCGTGCGCACCGGGAGCTTGTGGCCGGCCAGGCGCATCGCCTCCCGGGCGAGGGGCTCGGGGACCCCGGCGAGCTCGAACATCACCCGGCCGGGCTTGACCACGGAGACCCAGCCCTCCGGCGAGCCCTTGCCCGAGCCCATGCGGGTCTCGGCGGGCTTCTTCGTGAAGGGCTTGTCGGGATAGACGTTGATCCAGACCTTGCCGCCGCGCTTGATCTTGCGGGTCATCGCGATCCGGGCCGCCTCGATCTGGCGGTTCGAGACCCAGCCCTCCTCCACCGACTTGAGGCCGTACTCGCCGAACTGCACGCGGACCTGCCCGCGCGAGAGCCCGCGGCGGCGGCCACGGTGCTGCTTGCGGAACTTGACGCGCTTGGGAGAGAGCATCAGCGGGTCACCTCGGGGGAGCCACCGCCGCGGCTACCGCGACCACCGGGTCCACCGGGGCCGCGTCCGCCGCCGCCACCGCCGCGGCCGCCCGTGCCGCCACCCAGGCCGCCCTGACCGCCGCGTCCGCCGGGGCCGCCCGGTCCGCCGCCACGCCCTCCCGCGCCGCGGCCACGCCCGCCTCCACCTCGACCGTCCCGGTCGCCCCGGCCACGGCCCCGTCCGTCACGGTCGCCCGCGGGAGGCCCGGGATCGTCCATCGAGGTGAGGTCGGTGCCCGTGTAGCCCGCGGGCATGATCTCACCGCGGTTGATCCAGCACTTCACGCCGATCCGGCCGAAGGTGGTCCGTGCCTCGTAGAAGCCGTAGTCGATGTCGGCTCGCAACGTGTGCAGAGGCACGCGACCGTCGGAGTAGCTCTCGCGACGGGCCATCTCCGCCCCGCCGAGGCGACCTGACACCTGGACCTTCACGCCCTTGGCCCCCGAGCGCATGGCGGAGGTGAGCGCGCGCTTCATCGCTCGCCGGAACGCCACGCGGTTCTGCAGCTGCTCGGCGATGGACTGGGCCACGAGCTTCGCGTCGAGCTCGGGGCGCTTGATCTCGAGGATGTTGACCTTGACCTGCTTGGTGGTGATCCGGTGCAGGTCGCGCCGCAGGGCGTCGACCTCCGACCCGGACTTGCCGATCACGATCCCCGGCCGGGCGGTGTTGATGTTGACCTCGATCTCACCCGCGCTCTTGCGGATCGTGATGTCCGAGAGGCCGGCGTGTGCGAGCTTGCCGACGATGTGGGCGCGCACCCGAACGTCCTCGGCGAGGTAGTCGGAGAACTGGCGCTCGTTGAACCAGTTCGCCTTCCAGTCGTGGATGTAGCCCACGCGGAGCGACTCGGGATGGACTTTCTGACCCATGTGAGCGTCTACTCCTTCGGGGTGAGCAGGATCGTGAGGTGGCTGGTCCGCTTGCGGATCGGCGTCGCGCGACCCATGGCGCGCGGCCGGAAGCGCTTGAGGGTCGGACCCTCGTCGGCGGTGACGGCCGCGATGCGCAGCTCCTCGCCGACGAGCTCGTGGTTGTTCTCCGCGTTGGCCACCGCCGACTCGAGCAGCTTGCTCCAGTCGCGCGCGACCGCCCGCGTGGTCATGGCCAGGATCGCTCGCGCGTCGTCCACCGACTTGCCGCGGATCTGGTCGCACACGAGGCGCGCCTTGCGCGCCGAGGAGCGCACGTACTTGGCGCGCGCGCGGACGAGCGGCGGCGGACCCTCGTGCGCGGCGCCGCGGCGGCGCGCGCCGGGCGCCGGAGCCGCCGGTGGATCCGTGGCTTCGGCGCTGCGGTCGCGGCCCCGAGCGCGGCGCCGGCGCGCGGGCGTGGCCGGCGGATCCTCGGTCTCGGCCTCCGCCTCGGACTTGGACGCCGCCTTCGGCTTCGTCGCGGGCTCCTCGGATGCGGGCGCCGGCGCATCCTCTGCGGCCTGCTCCCGACCCGCGAGCGCCTTGGCCTCCGCCGCATCCGCGGCGGTCTTCTCGGACTCGTGCGCCGCCGCGTCGTCGACGTTCGGATTCCCGTCGCTCATCGGCGCTTTCCGGTCTGAGTATGGCCGCGGTAGAGCCGCGTGGGAGCGAACTCGCCGAGCTTGTGGCCGACCATCGACTCCGAGACGAACACGGGGACGTGCTTACGGCCGTCGTGCACGGCGATCGTGTGCCCGACCATGTCGGGGAAGATCGTCGAGGTTCGCGACCACGTCTTGATCATGCGCTTGGAGTTCGAGGCGTTCATCGCCTCGATGCGCGTCATCAGGCGCTCCTCCACCCACGGGCCCTTCTTGCTCGAGCGGCTCACGGCTTGGCTTACCTCTTCTTCCCGCGACGGCGGCCGCGGACGATGTAGCGGTCGGACGGCTTGCGCTTCTTGCGAGTGCGGTACCCCAGGGTGGGGACTCCCCACGGAGTGACCGGATGTCGGCCCGCGGTGGTCGAGCCCTCGCCCCCGCCGTGCGGGTGGTCGACGGGGTTCATGGCCGTGCCTCGGGTCTGCGGACGAACGCCCAGGTGGCGCTTGCGCCCGGCCTTGCCGATCTTGACGTTCTGGTGATCCGCGTTGCCGATGGTGCCCACGGTCGCGCGGCACTCCGCGCGCACGAGGCGCATCTCTCCCGAGGGCAGGCGGAGCGTGACCATGTCTCCCTCCTTGGCCAGGAGCTGGATCGACGTTCCCGCCGAGCGACCCATCTGCCCGCCCCGCCCCGGGGTGAGCTCGACGTTGTGCACCACGGTGCCAGCCGGCATGTTCGCCAGCGGGAGGCAGTTGCCCACGCGGATGTCGGCGCCCGGTCCCGACTCCACCGTGGCGCCCACCCGGAGCCGCGCCGGCGCGAGGATGTAGCGCTTCTCGCCGTCGGCGTAGTGCAGCAGGGCGATGTACGCCGAGCGGTTGGGGTCGTACTCGACGTGGGCGACTTTGGCCGGGATCCCGTCCTTGCGGCGCTTGAAGTCGATCTTGCGGTACAGGCGCTTGGCCCCCCCGCCACGATGGCGCGAGGTCTTGCGCCCGTGGGCGTTGCGGCCGCCCGACTTCTTGAGCCCCTCGGTGAGGGACTTCTCCGGCTTCGAGCGCGTGATCTCCGCGAAGTCCGGATAGGTGACGAAGCGCCGCCCGGGGCTCGTGGGCTTGGGGTTGCGGATGGGCACGGGCTACTCGAGCCCCTCCAGGCCCTGGAAGATCGGGATGCTCTGGCCCTCGGCGACCTGCACGATGGCCTTCTTCCAGGCCCGCGTGCGCCCCGAGGTGTAGCCGCGGCGCTTGGGCTTGGTCTTGACCGACGCGGTGCGGACCTCGAGCACCCTGACGTCGAAGAGCTCCTCGATCGCCTGGCGGATCTGGGTCTTGTGCGCGCGGTCGTGCACCCGGAAGGTGTAGCGCCCGGCCTCGGCGAGCACGAAGCTCTTCTCGGAGACCACGGGACGGATGATGACCTGGCTCGCGTCCATGGCTAGGCGGCCGCCTCCTCCGAGGAGCCGGTGCCCGCCGCCCGCGCGGTGAGCCTCTCGAGCGCCTGTTCGGAGACCAGAAGGGAGCCCGCGCCGATCACGTCGGCCACGCCCGCCTGGTCGACGGGCAGCACGCCGAGCCGGGCGATGTTGCGAAAGGAGCGGCCCGCGTGGGCCTCCTCCTCGGCGAGGAGCACGAGCGGGCGCCCGGGCTGGCTCCACCCCGAGACCAACTCGGCCGCCTTCTTGGTGGCGGGCGCGTCGAAGCCGCCGAGGTCGAGCACGGCGAGCGAGCCGCGCTCGGCGTGGACGGAGAGGGCGCTGCGCAGCGCGGCTCGCCGCGCCTTCTTGTTCACCTTGCCGACGTAGTGACGGGGCTGGGGGCCGAAGACGGTGCCGCCGCCCGTCCAGATCGGCGAGCGCGACGAGCCCGCTCGGGCGCGGCCGGTCCCCTTCTGGCGCCAGGGCTTGGCGCCGCCACCGCGGACCTGGCCGCGGGTCTTCGTCGCCGCGTTGCCCTGCCGGCGGGCGTTCAGCTCGGCGCGGACGGCCTCGTGCACGAGCGGGCCGTTGAACGGAGCCTCGAAGACCTCGGGCGGAAGATCCGCCGCGGCCTCCGAGCCGGCCCCCAGGCGCGGGGCGCTAGCCATCGGTGCGCACCTCCACCGTGCCGCCCCGGGCGCCGGGTACGGCGCCGCGCAGGAGCAGGAGGTTCTGGTCGGGGATGATCTCCACGACTTCGAGCCCGCGCTGGGTCACGCGCTTGTTGCCCATCTGCCCGGGTCCGCGGATGCCCTTGAAGACGCGCGAGGGAGTCGCCGAGGCGCCGATCGACCCCGGCGCGCGCACGTTGTGCGAGCCGTGCGACGTCGGGCCGCGCTTGAAGTTGTGGCGCTTGATCGTGCCCTGGAAGCCCTTGCCCTTCGAGGTGCCCGACACCTTGACCTTCTGGCCGGGCGCGAACGCCTCGACGGTCACCGTCTCCCCGAGCTGCAGCTCCCCCGCCTCGTCGCGGAACTCGGCGAGGTGGCGCATGGGCGGGGCGTCGGCCTTGCGCAGGTGACCGAGCTCGGCGCGGGTCAGCGTCTTCTCCTTGCACGCGCCGAAGGCGAGCTGCACCGCCTCGTAGCCGTCGCGCTCGTAGGTGCGGATTCCGGTCACGGGGCAGGGGCCGGCCTCGAGGACGGAGACACGCTCGACGCGGCCGTCCTCCAGGAACCGCTGGGTCATGCCGAGCTTCTTGGCGAGTATCGCGGGCATCTGAGGATCAGAGCGCGAGGCGGATCTCGATGTCCACGCCGGCGGGCAGGTGGTCGAGGCGCTGGAGCGAGTCGACCGTCTTCGGCGTGGGCTGGTGGATGTCGATGAGGCGCTTGTGGGTGCGGATCTCGAAGTGCTCCCGCGAGTCCTTGTCCTTGAACGGAGAGCGGATCACGCAGTAGACGTTCTTCTCGGTGGGCAGGGGCACCGGTCCCGAGACGCTCGCGCCGGTGCGCGTCGCGGTCTCGACGATCTCCTTCGCCGCCGACTCGATGGCCGAGGGGTCATAGGCCTTCAGGCGAATGCGGATCTTGTTGTCGGGAAGGGTGGCCACTTTCAGTTCTCTGTCTCTGGTCTTCGTGTCTTGGCGTGGCAGAGGGCGAGTCCCCGGGCTTCGGGGCCCGCCCCCGGTCGTATATCGATCGTCACCTACTCGGGCGGAGACGGAGCCTGGCCCCGCCCACGCGCCTGGCTGCTGCTACTGGATGACCTCCGTCACCACGCCCGAGCCGACCGTGCGGCCGCCCTCGCGGATGGCGAAGCGCAGGCCCTGGTCCATGGCGATGGGCTGGATGAGCTCGATCTCCATCTGGACGTTGTCGCCCGGCATGACCATCTCCGTGCCTTCGGGCAGGCGGGCGACTCCGGTCACGTCGGTGGTGCGGAAGTAGAACTGCGGGCGGTAGCCCGTGAAGAACGGCGTGTGGCGGCCGCCCTCCTCCTTCTTGAGGACGTAGACCTCGGACTTGAACTTGGTGTGCGGGGTGATCGAGCCCGGCTTGCAGAGCACCTGCCCGCGCTGGATGTCCTCGCGCTTGGTGCCGCGCAGCAGGCAGCCGACGTTGTCGCCGGCGCGCCCCTCGTCGAGGATCTTGCGGAACATCTCCACGCCGGTGACCACGGTGCTCGCGGTCTGCGTCTCGATGCCGACGAGCTCGACGGTCTCGCCGGTCTTGATGATGCCCTGCTCGATGCGGCCCGTGGCGACCGTGCCCCGGCCCGTGATCGAGAAGACGTCCTCGACCGGCATCAGGAACGGCTTGTCGAGGTCGCGCTCGGGCTCGGGGATGTAGGAGTCGAGCGCGCCCGCGAGCTCGATGATCTTGCCCTTGTGCTCCTCGTCGCCCTCGAGCGCCTTGAGCGCCGATCCGATCACGAACGGGATGTCGTCGCCGGGGAAGTCGTACTCGGAGAGCAGCTCGCGCACCTCGACCTCGACGAGCTCGAGGAGCTCCTCGTCGTCGACCATGTCGGCCTTGTTCAGGAACACGACGATGTAGGGCACGCCGACCTGGCGGGCGAGCAGGATGTGCTCGCGCGTCTGGGGCATGGGACCGTCGGCCGCCGAGACGACGAGGATCGCTCCGTCCATCTGCGCGGCACCCGTGATCATGTTCTTCACGTAGTCGGCGTGCCCGGGGCAGTCGACGTGCGCGTAGTGACGGTTGTCGGTCTCGTACTCGACGTGCGAGGTGGCGATCGTGATCCCGCGCTCCTTCTCCTCGGGCGCGTTGTCGATCTCCTCGAAGGAGCGCGCCTGCCCACCCGACTTCTCGGCGAGCACCGAGGTGATCGCGGCGGTCAGCGTCGTCTTGCCGTGGTCGATGTGACCGATGGTCCCGACGTTGACGTGCGGCTTGTCGCGCTCGAACTTCTCCTTCGCCACGTGTACTCAGCTCCTTGACACTCGAATTGGGCCCGCCAGGAGGCGAACCTCGGAAATCTAACCCATCTTGGCGCTCCGGGACGGCCGACCGCCCACTCGCGCGCTGCTCGACCCTACGCCGCCGCGGGCGTCCCCGTCCGGCTCTCGACCACCTTCTCGGCGATGTTCGGGGGTACTTCCTCGTAGCCCTCGAACTGCATGGTGTACGTCGCGCGCCCCTGCGTGGTGGAGCGCAGGTCGGTCGCGTAGCCGAACATCTCGGAGAGCGGCACGTGGCCGCTCACGACCTGCGCGTTGCCGCGCGCCTCCATGCCGTGGACGCGGCCCCGGCGACGATTGAGGTCGCCGATGACGTCGCCCATGAACTCCTCGGGGGTCACGACCTCGACCGCGAAGATCGGCTCGAGCAGCACGGGCTTCGCGCGCCGCGCCGCCTCCTTGAGGGCGAGCGAGCCCGCCACCTTGAAGGCGATCTCCGAGGAGTCGGTGTCATGGTACTTCCCGTCGGTGAGCGTCACGCGGACGTCGACCATCGGATACCCGGCCTTGACGCCGTTGACGAGCGCCTCCTCGACGCCCTTCTCCACGGCGGGGATGAACTCGCTGGGAATCGAGCCGCCCCGGATCTTGTTCACGAAGTCGAACCCCTCGCCGGGCGCGGGCTCCATCGTGATGTAGACGACGCCGTACTGACCCGAGCCGCCCGTCTGGCGGATGAACTTGCCCTCCACCTTCTCCGCGGTCCCGCGCACGGTCTCGCGGTAGGAGACCTGGGGGCGCCCCACGTTCGCGTCGACCCTGTACTCGCGCAGCATGCGGTCGACGAGCACCTCGAGGTGCAACTCCCCCATGCCGGAGATCTCCGTCTGTCCGGACTCCTCGTTGGTCTGCACCTGGAAGGTCGGGTCCTCCTCAGCCAGGCGGCCGAGCGCGACCGACATCTTCTCCTGGTCGGCCTTCGTCTTGGGCTCGATCGCGACCTTGATGACCGGCTCGGGGAACACGATGGTCTCCAGGCGGATCGGCGCGTCGGGCGCGGCGAGCGTGTCTCCGGTGACGACCTGCTTGATCCCCACGCCGGCGGCGATGTCGCCCGCCCGGATCTCGGGGACCTCCTCGCGATGATTGGCGTGCATCATGAGGATGCGCCCGATCCGCTCGGTGCGCCCGGTGGTCACGTTGAGCACGCGCGAGCCGGCCTCGAGCTTGCCCGAGTAGACGCGGAAGTAGGTGAGCTTGCCGACGTAGGGATCGGCCATGATCTTGAAGGCGAGCGCCGCGAAGGGCTGCTCGTCGTCGGCGAGGCGCGAGGCGGGCCGGCCCTCCTCCTCGCCGCGGACGGGCTCGACGCCCTGCATGGGGGGCACCTCGAGCGGCGAGGGCAGGAAGTCGAGCACCGCGTCGAGCAGGGCTTGGACGCCCTTGTTCTTGAACGACGAGCCGCACAGGACCGGCGTGAGCTTGATCTCGAGCGTCGCCTTGCGCACGGCCTCCTTGATGCGCGCAGGATCGATCTCCGCGTCCTCGAGGATGAGCTCGATGAGCTCGTCGTCGTAGTGGGAGACCTCCTCGAGCAGATGCTCGCGTGCGGCGGCGGCCTCTTCGGCCATGTCCTCGGGAATCGGCCCGAGCTCGAACTGGGTGCCGAGATCGTCCTGGTAGAGGATCGCGCGGTTGTAGATGAGATCGACGATGCCGCGAAAGTCGCTTTCGGCGCCGATGGGAAGCTGGATCGGGACGGGATGGGCGCCGAGGCGGTCGATCATGGTCTGCACGCCCCGCGTGAAGTCGGCCCCGATGCGGTCCATCTTGTTGATGTAGGCGATGCGCGGGACCTTGTACTTGTCGGCCTGACGCCAGACCGTCTCGGACTGCGGCTCGACGCCGGCCACCGAGTCGAAGAGCGCGATGGCGCCGTCGAGCACGCGGAGGGACCGCTCGACCTCGACGGTGAAGTCCACGTGGCCGGGCGTGTCGATGATGTTGATCCGGTGGCCCTCCCACTCGCACGTGGTGGCGGCCGAGGTGATCGTGATGCCGCGCTCCTGCTCCTGGGCCATCCAGTCCATGACCGCAGCGCCCTCGTGGACCTCCCCCATCTTGTGGGTGCGACCGGTGTAGTAGAGGATCCGCTCGGTCGTCGTCGTCTTGCCGGCGTCGATGTGCGCCATGATCCCGATGTTGCGGGTGTTCTGGAGCGTGAAAGTGCGGGGCATGAGAATGAGGTGCGTGCGGTCGGTGGAAAGCGTCGTCCCGGAGCAGAAAAACGGGCCCAACGGGGCCCGGAGACGACGCAGGAGCAAACCCGGGCTCGCGACTATGTGCGGGGCTTCTCCATGTAGGATCGTCTCCAACCGAACGGACTCGCGATGAGCACGCGACGCCGCCGGGGAAGAGGCCAGGATAGCAGAGGAAATCGGGCTTCCCGGGGCTCTGGCGGCGCTCTTCCGGTCGCGTCGGGCGGTCTCGCGCTCGTGGCCGTCGTCCTGCTGGTGGTGGCGGAGTTCCTTCCCCTCTTGCAGGTGAGGCTGGCTGCGAGCGGCGCGGTCCTGAAGACGATCACCACGGGGACGAACAACAACTACGCACTCCTCCTCGTCGCCGTCGCGGCGGTTCCCTTTGCCCTGAGCGTCCTGCGCGCCCGCAGCCGCGGAGCGCTCATCGCGCTGGCCCTCCTGGGCCTCGTCGCCGCGGCGATCGCCTTCCTCGGCGACCTCCCAGACGCGAACAGCACCGGCGTGTACGGCAAGAACTTCGAGGACGCCGCCGCCTCGGCCAAGGCCGGCTTCTACCTCGAGTCGCTCGGAGCGATCCTCCTCATCCTCGCCGCGGCGCTCGGGCTGCTGCTCTCGGCCCCCTCGCCCAAGCGCCAACAGTCCGCTGCCGCCGAGTCGGGTCAGGCGGAGGGATAGCTCTGCCCACAGCGGTCCGCTGGCGGCGTGCCGCTACCAGCGGTAGTGCGCAAAGGCCTTGTTGGCCTGCGCCATGCGGTAGATGTCGTCCTTGCGCTTGTAGGCACTGCCCTGCTGGTTCTGGGCATCCATGAGCTCGTTGGCCAGACGCTGGGCCATGGTCTTCTCCCTTCGCCCGCGGGCGAAGGTGACGAGCCAGCGCACGGCGAGCGTCCGAGCCCGGGGCGGCGGCACCTCGACGGGGACCTGGTAGGTCGCGCCACCCACGCGGCGCGAGCGGACCTCGAGCACCGGCGTGAGCGCCTTGAGCGACGCCTCGAGTGCCTCGACGGGGTCCTTCCCCGTCCGCTCGCCGATGATGGCCAGCGCGTCGTAGACGATCCGCTCGGCGGTGGACTTCTTGCCGTCCAGCATCACCTTGTTGATGACCTGCTGGACGAGGCGCGAACGGTGGATGGCATCCGGCTCGACCGGACGGATCTGGGCGGCGGCACGGCGCGGCAAGGAGCTACTTGACCTTCACGCCGTACTGGGAGCGCGCCTTCTTGCGGTCGCTCACGCCGGCGGCGTCGAGCGTGCCGCGCACGACCTTGTAGCGGACGCCCGGAAGGTCCTTGACGCGGCCGCCGCGGACGAGCACCACCGAGTGCTCCTGCAGGTTGTGCCCCTCGCCCGGGATGTAGCTCGTGACCTCCATCCCGTTCGTCAGTCGCACGCGGGCGACCTTGCGCAGCGCGGAGTTCGGCTTCTTCGGCGTGGTGGTGTAGACGCGCGTGCAGACACCACGCCGCTGGGGAGCGGCGACCTTGGTCTTGCGGCCCTTGCCCGACTTGAGGCCGGGAGTGGCGAGCTTGCGCTTGGGCACCTTGCGCCCCTTGCGCACGAGCTGGCTGGTGGTCGGCATGAGGCGCGGCATGCTAGCAGCGTCGTACTGCCCCGCCGGTCCGCACGGGGGCTCCACAGCGCCCGCCGCGGCAGAGCGCCTACGCCGCCGCGGGCACCGGCGCAGCGGCGACCCGCACCGGGGCGGGCGTCAGCGCCGCGGCGACGATGACGAGCACGAAGGCGAGCGCCTGAGCGACGAGGGCGAGCGGATGGTCGGGCAGGGGATCGCCGAAGACGATGATCCCGCCGGCGATGCCGGCCACGTTGGCCGCCGCCCCGGTGATCGCGATGACGGGCACCGCCTCGCCGTCCTGCAGGCCGCGCGCGGAGGCGTAGAAGGCGGTGACGGAGGCGATGACGGCGACGAGCAGCCACGGAGAGAGGAGCGCCCCCGCCCCGCCGTTCCCGACCAGCCCGGTCAGCGCCTTGATCGAGATGTCGGAGACACCGAAGAGGATCCCGGCCGCGGCGCCGAGCATGACGCCGTGGTGCTCGCCCGGCGCACCGATCCGGGGACCCATGATGAGGAGCGCCCCGATGAGGACCAGTGCGGCCTCGAAGGAGATCATTCCCGCCGGCGAGAACTGCGAGTGCGCGCCGTGAGCGACCGGCAGCGTCATCCCGAGCAGGGCCAGGCCCACGGCGGTGAGGCCGAGGCCGACCCACTGGCGTCGCCCGACCGAGAAGCCGAAGAGGCGCTCGGCCATGACCGCGAGCAGGACGACGCCTCCGGCGAGGACCGCCTGGACGATCGACATGGGCGCCAGCGCGAGTGCCCCGACGTGGAGGATCCAGGCGCCGACCGCCACGAGCATTCCCAGGGCGAACCACTTCGAGGCGAACAGCGCCCGGCCCGAGCGCAGGGGATGGCGCAGGTCCACGGGCGGGGCGGCGCAGGCGCCGCGGTGCTTGTAGAGAAACCCGAGGTTGGTGACAAAAGCGCAGACGAGCGCGAGCAGGATGCCGGGGTAGAGGCTCATGAGGGTGGACGACCGCGTGACGCAGAGGGGTTGCGGCGCCTCGAGAAGAGTGTTCGGCACCGGGGTGCGACCCCTTGACCCGCTTCCTGCGTTCTAGCAGCGTAACCGGGTCTCTTCGCCGGCGATTCGTATCGAAACGCGCTTGGAACTACCAGGAAACCCCGCATTGCCGGTCCTGCTGATCGACGTGGACGGCGTCATCTCGCTCTTTCCGGTGGACCCGAACACCCGTCCACCCGGGACCTGGGTGATGGTCGACGGCATCGTCCACCTCCTTTCCACCGAGGCCGGCGAACACCTGCGTGACCTCGAGGGCCGCTTCGAGCTCATCTGGTGCACGGGCTGGGAGGAGAAGGTCGACGAGTACCTCCCGCACGCGCTCGGGCTGCCGCGTCGCCTGCCGCACGTGGCCTTCGGCAGCGACCGTCCCGAGGAGGAGGCCCACTGGAAGCTCGGCGGCATCGACCGGCACGTCGGTCCCGGTCGAGCCCTTGCGTGGATCGACGACGCCCACGACGAGGCGTGCGTGCGTTGGGCCGAGCGGCGCGCCGCCCCCACGCTTCTGCTCACCACCGACTCGGCGTCCGGTCTCACGCGGGCCCACGCCGAGCGCCTGGTCGCCTGGGCCGACGCGCTGCCAGGCGCCCAAGCGAGCGCGGGTGCCGCTGGCCCGCGATGAGCGTGCGATCCGAGCCCGGCCGCCGTGGCGCTCGATCGCCGTCAGCTTCGAGCGCGCCGTGCTCCCGGCCGCGGGCCTGGGCGACTTCGCCCTGTCGCTCGGGGTCGTGCCCGCGGCGCCTCGCGCGGCCGAGCCGCGCGACCGCGCGAAGTCAGACGAGCAGGTTGACACGTCGATCGTCCGTCGCCATCCGGTTCACCAGCCCCTCGAGGCGATCCTCGCGGCGCGGCCACGAGCCCATCTCCGCGCCCGCTTGCGCCGGGGGCGGCACCGTCGCCTCGTGGATGGGCGACGAGGCGGCGGCCGGACGCGCCAGCCGCCGCCCAGGCTCAGAGCGTCAGGATCACCCGTCGCCGTTGCCCGACTCGGGCACGTCAAGGTCCGCGAGCTCCTCGGCGAACCCGACGGCCGAGGAGCCGCTGCCGCCCGGGCCGATCCGCTCGAGATCGGAGAGCTCGTCGTCGAGCGAGGGCCCGAACGAGTGCAGCGACTCACCGTCGGTCAGTCCGAGCTCGGCCAGGTCCTCGTCGCCGAGCAGACCCTCCTCCATGCTGCGGGGCAGCGGCTCGGTGGGCTCGATCTCGATCCGCCGGTAGCGCTTGAGCCCGGTGGCGGCCGGGATCAGCTTGCCGATGATCACGTTCTCCTTGAGCCCGTTGAGGCGGTCGATCTTGCCCTCGAGCGCCGCATCGGTGAGGACCTTCGTGGTCTCCTGGAAGGAGGCCGCCGAGAGGAACGAATCCGTGTTCAGCGACGCCTTGGTGATCCCGAGGACGATCTCCTCGGCCTGTGCGCCCTCACCGCCGCCGTCGATGATCGACTGGTTGAGCTTCGCGTAGTCGTAGCGGTCGACGAACTGCCCGGGCAGGAGCTCGGTGTCGCCCTTCTGGTCGACCCGGACCTTCTTGAGCATCTGCCGGACGATGAGCTCGATGTGCTTGTCGTTGATGTCCACGCCCTGGGACTTGTAGACCTTCTGGACCTCGCCGACCATGTAGAGCTCGGTCTCGGTCCGTCCGCGGATGGCGAGCAGCTCGTGGGGATAGAGCGAGCCCTCGTTGAGCTGGCGCCCGGGCTCGACCTTCTCCCCCTCGGCCACGAACAGCCGCGTGCGCCGGGGGAAGGCGTGGCGGTGCTCGTCGCCGCCGTCGTCGGTGATGACCACGGTGAGCGCCTTGTCGGTCTCCTCGATGGAGACCACGCCGCCGACCTCGGCGATCTTCGCGAGGCCCTTCGGCTTTCGCGCCTCGAACAGCTCGACGACACGCGGCAGGCCGTGCGTGATGTCCGCGCCGGCGACGCCGCCGGTGTGGAACGTCCGCATGGTGAGCTGGGTGCCCGGCTCGCCGATCGACTGGGCGGCGATGATCCCCACCGCGTCCCCGATCTGCGCGACCTTGCCGGTGGCCATCGAGCGTCCGTAGCACTTCTGGCACACGCCAGTCTCGGCCTGGCACTTGAGCACGGAGCGCACGGGCACCTTGACCTTCTCGCCCTTGTCGCGCTCGCCCTCGAACGCGGCCGCGATCTCGGCCAGCTCGGCCCGGTCGATCTCCTCGCCCTGCTCGACGAGCGTGCGCCCGCGCTTGGTGGCCAGCTCGCGTGCTGCGAAGCGGCCCACGAGGTTGTCGTTGGGCTCGCCGCCGGCCGCGAAGACGTCGAGCTCCACGAACTCGTCCGAGCCGCAGTCGACCTGACGGATGATCACGTCCTGGGAGACGTCGACCAGGCGCCGGG
>JAABUQ010004312.1_pt1 | contig 24432 bp, 1 predicted proteins | sample 5560001 | NCBI WGS metagenome assembly JAABUQ01 (sample SAMN10711888, study PRJNA513371) | rock metagenome | isolation source: Antarctica rocks | place: Antarctica: Victoria Land, Finger Mt nord | collected 2015-12-18
ACCCTAACCCTAACCCTAACCCTAACCCTAACCCTAACCCTAACCCTAACCCTAACCCTAACCCTAACCCTAACCCTAACCCTAACCCTATTTAATCTTTTATAATAAAACCGGCGTTTATAAAGATTATTTAAGAATATATTATTATTCTAAACGATTTCTAAAAGTTTGAAAACGATAATAAACTTTATAATATTAATACTTAAAACAATTTATATAGAAGATTAAAGCAAGCCGATTATTATTTAATTTAAATAATATAAGCTATTTCAATATATCTTTTATATAAATATATTGATAATTCCGTTTTCCTATATTATTTGCTTTCGATAAAATATTATATAGGATTATTATTTATTTTCAGTTAGAAAATAGATACTCGAAGAATAATATATAATTATTATTCGATAAATATTAGCTTTAATATTTTTTTTAACTTTATTAATCAAACTTATATTAATATTAATAAGACGAATATTTTATTTACTTATAAAACCTATAATAAATAATATAACGTTATATATATTTAAAACTTATAAAGGCTAGAGTTCTAATCGGAAAGAAGGTTTAAAACCAAATATAGAAAATTATATAAAAGATATAAAATAATCTATTTAATATTATTTATAAATAATATAAATAATAGGAATTATATTGAGAATCTAATCGGAATAATATTTAAAAAGTTAACCTAAATCGAATATTAATTATAAACTTTCTATTAAATATTAATTGATTTTGGAATATAAGCTAAATTTATTTTTAGAGTTATCTATTAAGAAAGTATATATAAATAATATTCAGTTCTGTTAATTAAAAGAATAAAGCAAAAATATTTATAGGTTCCTAAGCTTGTTATATAAATAAAATATTATAATATTCTATATTAATTTAATTAGGGTAGAGTATTAGGAATAATTATTTATAAGAATATTATAAATCCTCAATATTAATATTAATAATATAAATATTATATAATTATTATATTGTTAATAATAAAGTCGGTAAGTAGTTATACGACCTCGATCTTTAAAATATAATTTCAAATTATTGAATTATATTTGCAATATATTTAGGAAATAAAGGTTTAAATAGTTTGGATTATTAATAATAAAAATATTAATTTGTTATATAGTTTTGATTATTAAATTATAATCAGGAATAAGAAAGCAATTTTTATAATATATTCCGAAAAATAAAGATTTAAGTAATTTGACTAATATTAATATATTTAATAGGTATTATAAAATATATTAAAGCTAGCTTAACCGGTAATCCCGTTAGTACTCGATATAATTTTAAAAGACTAGCCAATTGCTTATATTTATATATAAAATAAATTAACTTTAAATAAATAAATATAGAATATTTATTATATTTATAATAACGAAAACGAAGCTAGTCTTATTTATATTAAACTATTATATTAAATAGAAATATTTCTTATTAATAAAATAGTTAAAATAATATTTATTAAAAATATTTAATTAACTAGCTAATCCGGCTTTTTCCGGAATTAATAGTTTCGAAAATATTAATTTTATTATTCTTTTTCCCCCGCTTTATAATTCGTTATTCGTATTTATATTAACTAAAGATAGCTCTATTTAAGCGTATATTTAATAAATCTTTATATCGGCGTTAATATTCTATATAATTTATAATATATTAAGAATTTTATAAGAATAAATAGAATTCTAAATTAATAATATTTCAAATTACCGGGTATTTAAAGTTACGAGTTTAAATAAATAATAGACCGAAAATTGATCGTATAGAAATCGAATCCTATATTTATTCGGAATATAACTATTAATTCTTTAATTAATAAAGTTATTTTATATATTTCTCTGTATTATTATTTAATAGAATTAATAAATATAACTCCTATTTTACTCCCAAATCAAGGCGAGTTAACGTTTAAGGATTTAATATAAATATTTAGTAAAATTTATATTATTATTGGACTATTCTATTAATTATAAAGCTAATAAGATTAATAAAGAAGCTTAATATTATCTATAATTAATAATTAAAAAATAAAAATTATAATCTTAAAATAGGTTTTAATTATATTCTAGTCAAACTTTATCAAAGGTATATTATATATTTCTCTATATTATTATTAATTTAAATAACGATACTTAATATTACTCTTATAATACCGAAATCCTTGAATTAGCAAACCCGGTTTTCTAATAATCGAGGTTGCTTAAATTTCAACTATTTCTAATATTTTCCCTAAATACGAAATTATTTTATATCTTAATATATATAAAAGAATATTATATTATTAGTTAAAAGAAGGGATATATTTCTTTTTAATATAAACAAAGTTTATCGAAAAAAATTATATTAATTTCAGAAGGGTATATATTTTATATATTTAAAATATCTAAATAAATAATCGATATATTAACGAGTCTAAAATAGCCTGATCTTATTTTAGAAATAAAGGGTATATAATTATATACGAAGTTTATTTATTATAAAGAACAATAATAATAAAGTTAAAATATTATAAATTTAATATAAAATAATTATATAATTATTAAAGAAACCCTATATTATCTATAAATAACAATATATAATATAACTATTTTGAAGACGTTAGAGATACAGGTAAGTAAAGGAGTTAAGCTTAATAAAATAATAAAAATAGTATAATAAATAGAATAAAGAGTCTGGGTATAAAATAAAATTATATAATAAATAAGCGGGTTATTAGAAAGGTATTTTAGAATTAATTTAAAATAAAATTTAATATAATATTATAAATAACTTCTGCAAAATCAGTATTATTTATATATTAAATATTTAATAGATAAATTAACTTTCTTAGCAAGAGTATTTACGTCTATTTTATAACTCTATTCCAAAAGGCAAGCTATTACCTAATTCCCTTTCTTAATTTGAAACTTAATTCTAAATTAATTCAATTTATATTACTTTTCGAATTATAACTTATATAATATTTTAAATATTTAATTAGCCTAATGTTATTTATAAATAACTTCAATTGCTTATAAGCGCGATATTATATTTAATTTAATATTAATTCTAATTTATATTTCCTTTATTAATTTATAATATCAGGGGAATAGATATCGTAACTTCTATACGGGGATTTGTCTTTATAAACTTAATTATAAAGAAACCAAAAATACTTAGTTCCTATTAATACTATCTTTTTACTTATTTTAATCCTAATTTTCAAATATCTACTCCTACGCCCTTTTCCTAGTTTATATTATTTATTTCGTTACCTATTACTCCTTAATCGTCGGAATCGTTAGAGTTATCAGAATCGTTAAAGTTATTAGAATTATCAGTATTATTAATATTATTAATATTATCGGAATCGCTAAAATTATACCCTGGGATATTTTTACTTAATATAGAATTATTACTAAAACGTATAAAAGCTTCGGATTTAAGACTTTTAGCCCGGCGTTTGGAAGGACTTAAAGGCTCGCCGATATATTTATACTTAATTTAAAAGAATTTATTAATTATAATTATTAAAATATTCTTTTAAGCCGTTTTATCGAATTTAATCGAATCTTTCTTTTATTATTTATCGAAATCTTTGGCTCTTTTCGGAGTATATATTTATATTTATATTTTACTTTGCTAAGCAAAGCTTAATATCCTTTTTTTTAATCCCGCGAAAACCCTAAATAAAACTGTTTTATAATTTGGAATTGCTTTATTAATTTTAGTCGCTAATTCTTTTTTTGGTTACTTTATTATATTTTATATTTTATCTATATTCTTTAAGCGATCTAATTTTATAAAGTTAACGTAATTTATAAATATTAAAGGGAATTAACCTTTAAAAAGTATTATATAAGCAAATAGGATATAAAGAGCCTTTTTGGCTTTAATTATTAATTCCTTTTCTGGTTACTTTACTATATTTTACGTTTTATTTATATTCTTCGGGCGATCTGATTCTATAAGGCCGATATAATTTATAATTATTAAAAAGAATTAACTTTTAAAAAATTATATATAAATAAATAAAATAATAGGATCCGGGTAAAGGATTAATACTTAAAAATATATTTCTTTCGGCTTATTATTATTAAAATTATATTTTAAAGATTGATTAGAATCTATAAAATACTTTGCCTTACCGAGATACTTAAATACCTCGTTTGGACTTATATATAAAATACAATAAAAATAACTAATTATAATATAATATTAACTTTAAAAAAGGCAAATATTATTTACGAATAAAGTAATTAATATAAAATTTATATATATTTTACCGGAGCCTTATTATAAAGTCAATTTAATATTAATTTTAAAGGTTTGGAAATAAATAATATATTATTCTAATAGAAAATAAAGTTATTTTAGACCCAAATTATAATAATAAAAAAGGGCAATAATAAAGAAGCTAATATAAGAGCTATAATAATATAAAATAAAATAAAATAAAGATAAGGTAAAGTAAAGTAAAATAATAATAAGATATAATATTAATACTAATTAAGCTTACCGAAATTTATTTATAAATAAATAAAAAGTTATTTGTAGATAATATAGAAATTAAATATTAATAAATAACTCTTATATTTAGCAAGATAATAATAAAATATTAATATCAATTAATATATTAGGAGTTAATAAAATAAAAGTACTAATTAATATATTAGAGGATAATAAGGAATCTAGTATTATTATATTCTAGCGAGATATATCTTAGAAGCTACGAATATTCAAAGGGTTTTATATTTACTAATTTAATATAATCGGTTTGCTAGTATATATCAAATATCTAATATTATTATTATAAAAGACAAATTAATAATAAAGCTATAAACCTTAAAATATTATATAATTAATAATTTATATTTTATAAATTATATAATATAAAATATTATTACCTTAATTAAAGAATTCCAAGTTATATATAAATAAAAATAAAGGTTCCGTTTTTATTTATTTTTAATTTATATAATTATCTTTTTTAGTTTTAAGAAAAAATATTAAATAATTTTATTTCGTATATAAATAATATTAATAAATCCTTTTAAGCTAAATATATTATATAAAGTATTTATACGGAATTGGAGAAAATATTAAAATTATATTATTTAAATTCTATTTATTTATAAGTTTATTATTATAAAAGTAATATTTAATTAAATACTTAAAAAATATTTTTAAAAAGTTATATTCTATTATATTAATAAATATAATTTATAAATTCGGAAATTATAATAAGATTCGAAGAATTCTATATTATAAAAATATTGATATAAAACTATAAAAGTATTTCTTTATAATATATATAATAATATAAATTAATATTTAATTATTGGAATTCAAATTCTGAATATTAAAACTTATTTAAAATATTTATAAATTATATTTTTTTATTATATTTTATTCAAGGAGGATTAGAAGGACTAAATATTCGATATTTAATAATTATAATAAATTTATAAAGGCGGTTTATAACTAGAAAATAGAAATATTAAATAAATTAGGAAATATAGCTTATTAAGAATAGAAGTAAGGAAAGTTTAACGTTATCTATAAACAATATTTATAGCCTTAATAGTTAATAGTAAAATAAATTATATACTAAGTAAGACTATTGAATAATCAATTATAATTGTATTAATTCTATTTATTTATTTATAATATAATAATAGGGGGTCCTGAACCTTATATATTATCTGAATTATATTTAACCCGAAGGGTTTCGATTAAGCAGTTAATTATAACCGATAATACTTATAATATATAATATATAAATAGTAAAATAATTATCTTTAAGGGCTAGGATAATATCGACTTAGCCCGTTTACCTCTTAATAATATTAGCTATATCGATTAGTATTTAGTCCGCCGTCCGGCGTTTTCGCTTAATTAGGATAATTAATTAGGAACCTTAAATAATTTCTTTAGACTTAGGTATTATAATTAAACCGGTTTTATTAATATAAATATACCCTAATATAAAGGAGAAATCTTATTACCGATATCGCTGCTAGTAAAGGGCAGTAAGAGAGAACTCTTAAGGGAGCTTAAAAGAAGATAAAATATAAAAATAAAAACTAATTATAAATTAATTTATTTAATTTATTATATATAATATAAATAGGAGAATAAAGATTAATTTAGATCCGGATCTAAGGAAGGATCCTTTATATAACGCTAGTAAGCTCGATATTATTTATAAATAATATAAATATATTAATTTTCCTTATCCTCTTTATTAGAAAGGGTAATATATATAGAAGACTTATAAGAGGCTTCGGTATATAATTTATTAAAAAGGATAGGACGCTTAGCGGGTATAAGAGGTATTATGCGAATAAAACGTTTATATTTTAAGGAAGGAGGTATAATATTGTTATTAATAACGTTAATAATAATATTATATTTCCTTTTATAAATAAAAGTAATAGCAAGTTTCTCGGTATATTTAATCTTAATAATCGAGTCCTTCTCTGCCTATTTTACTGCCCTTATTTATTCTTTGTTTATTATATATAATTAGCCCGAAGTTATTTGCAAATAATATTTATACTTATTTATAAAGAAAATATTTTATTTGGCTAGGGTTTTTAAATAATTTTTGTCCTTTAATTGAAGGACTTTATATTTGCTCTCTTAAAAGCTTAAAAATTCTTTTTATTTATATTTTATAAATAATTAATTTTTTATAGTAAAATCTTTTATATTAATTTATTCAAACTTGGATAATCGCTAGCTAAAAGTAATAAAATAGAAATCGATATATTTACGTATAATAAGCTAAGTACGGATTCCTGTATTATTTATATTCTTACTATATTCCTTATAAGTATTAAAGATTTCTATATTAATAATAAGAATATTTTCTTAATTAGCAATAATATTAATTATCTTCTTATACGCCGCCGCTTAAATAATCTAATCGTATATATAGTCGGTAATAATAATATAGAAATAATATGTATAATTTTGGCCTATCCGATTAATTTTATTATTATTTTAGAATATAATATTCGTATTATTAAGTATATTTATAAATATTATATCCGAGTAATCTTATTAAAGATTTAATATAATAGCTAAAATACGTATATTAATAATCAAGATTTAATTATACTTTTCAAAGTTATTAAAATAATTTATAATATTATTTTAATTAATAAGTTTATATTAAGTTTGTATCCCTAGGACTTTAAAATCGATATTCAATAAAATTATTTCCGTTATTTATTATATTAATAGCTAATTAATAAAGACGATCAGTTTATGTTAATAGCAGTTATAAATATTGTATATTAATACCGCAAGAAACTTGAGCTTGATTATTATATATATATTATATTAAACGAACTCCGTTCTCAAATCATAATTAAGAAGGGAGGAAACCGGATATATTAATTTAAAGTAATATAAAATCTTATAATTATTGAATAAGTTATTATAAATTATCTTAATATTAGCTATACCAGCTTTTATTTACTGGAAGAGATTATTTAGCTAAATATTAAATATAATATAATATAAATATCGATAGTTCCGTATATTACGAAGACCTTTTATTGTCTTTTTGTTTACCCTTTTGCTAAGAATAAGAGTAATTATATAATAAATATAAATATAAGTTTTAAACTCTACGGATTTTATTTCTAATTCGATAATTTTCTAAATAGTAAGAAGGATATTTTAGCTGATATAAATAATTTCCTTACGAATATTATATATTTATATAATTATAATTCTTTGTAATTAAAAAACGGCTAGGATTAATAAAATAATCCAGTTAATAATATTAAGGTTAATTTACTCCCCGGCTATTATAAGACTACTTTAAATATAGAAAGAAATAAGATTTAATAACCAGAAATATTGCCGGATATTATTTATAAATATTATTCTTATATTAATTTTCTATTTAATATAATTATAATCCTTAATCGAAAAATTTATATAAGAGTTTTTGTCCTCCCCTTCTTTAGCTATAAGGCTATAATTAGGATTTTATATAAGGTCGAGGAAGCTATAGAAATCCCCGACTTTATTAATTATCGGGGTACCGGAGAAAAGGTTTATATATAACGAGTTAAAAAAAGTAATCGAAATATATATATAAATATAGTTTAATTTTAATTTTTAGGTTTTATTATAAATAACTCGGCCTTAAACCTTAAAATAATATAATCGAATATACTTTATATTTTTTTTATAAATAATATTATTATCTTCCGAATCTTACTTATATCGCGAGCCTTTTATTTTTTTAATTAATTTTCCTTCGGTAAACTAGAAGGAACGGAATAATTAGATAAAATAAAAAAAAATAATAATAACTAAATAAATTTCGGGTTTATCTTTTAGTTTATAAAAGTAACAAAGGAGGTTAAAGATATAAATATTTAGGGTTTTGGATCGGAATTTCAATAATTCGATATTAAAAAAGCCGGTAAAATATTTTATAAGCTTTAAAATATTAAAGCTTTTATAATATTTATTTTTCTATATTTTAATAGCGTTAAAAGGGCCGAGGATCAAAATATTATAATAAATATAAATAAAAATAATAATTACGAGCTTTTTAATTTTAATTATTTTATTTTCTAATAGAATTTTTTCCGGGATATTTTTTTTTTTCCTTTTTTTTTTTTGGTTTTTCTTTTTTTTTTTTTTTTATTTCTTCTTCTTCCTTTATAGTTAGGTTAGGAATATTATTTTTATTAAAAGTACTACCTTCGATAGCCCTAACGTTATTTATAAATAATATTAAGACAAAGTTAAGAATCGAAGTCGGGAAGTCTTTAATAATATAAATATTCAAAATAAAATAGCTAAAGATTCCGATTATTTTATTAAATTTTATATTATTTATAAGTAATTATTTTTTTAAGCCGGAAACCTTTAATAGCCGCCCTTAAGCTAAAAATATTATTTAATATATTTTTAATATTTTATAATTGCTTTTATTTCCTATTAGCGCCTTCCCTTTACCCTTATTCTTAAAAATAATAAGGGAAATAAATAATTAATCAGGATCGAATATTAATATAATATATAATTCGTTATATATTAAAATATCTGTAGAAACTTTATTCAAATTAAATTAGAAGCCCTAAAATTTAAATTAAATAAAAGGGGTTATATTTTTTATATCCCCTAACTCGGCTTTGTTTTAAGCTTTTATTATTATTTAAATTATAAGATCAGTAAATATATTTTCTATTAGTATTATTTACTCGAGTTCCTTAATAATAAGCGTTTAAATATCCTTAATAGATATAATTAATAGTAGATTAGCGTCTAAGGGTAAATATAGAATTTTGATATTCTTTTTAGAGTCCGTAATAAAGGCTTCTTAAACCGGTAGTAATATTTAAGTATATTATCTTTTGCTATTTATAGCGGCAAAGTTTAATCCTCCTATTTTCTAAAGGGCAGTATTAAGGTTACTCTTATATATAATAAAATCGATATTATATTATTTTCGGGTTTTATTAAAAGATAAATAATCTACCTAATTAGCAAACTCTTTATTATTCGTAATAATAAGATATATTCCTGAATCTATTAATTATTAATTAATAATATTTTTTATAAATAACTTCGTTATATTAATAATTATATTTTCTTTTATTAATTTTAATTCTTTATTCGTTAGGAATTCCGGGATAATAGCGGTATTATTCTGCGCTTTATTCGTAATATTATATATTAGCTTAGTACTTATCTTTTTAAATTGATAATATATATTATATACGCGATACTAATCTTCCGGAGAATACCCTTTAACTTTATATATATTTAATACTTCGTCTAAGAAGTAATTAAGGGTACTTATAATAATTCAATATATTATTTAAATTTATAAAATATAACTATAATAATCGTCCTCGAAAAGATACTTCTTCGGGAGGAGAAAAGGCTAATAAAATTAATATAATAATAAGAATTCCTTGTTTATAATAATACTAAATATAGTCTTAATTGCTTATAATAAATCTTTTATTTTATTTAGGATCTAAAATCTTATATTCCTTTTATATAATTAAGGTTAAAGGAAATTTCGATTTATTATTAATATTAATATAAATTTAACTAAAAATATAATAAAAAAGAAATCTAAATACTCGGCAAATTAATTAATATTAAATTCGAAGTTCTAATTAATAACTTTAACTTCGGGGATATTTCTTTATAAAATATCGAACTTATACTTCAATTTTTACGATTCCGTTATTTTTTATTTGATATAGGTTTTGTTTGCAAGGTTAATATCGATAATATCTTTCTTTTCCCCTATTTTAGCAGAGGTTGATAAGTATTGAAATAGTAATAATAAATAAAATAACAAATATTATTTATAATTAAAATAATAAAATAGGGGAAATAGTTTAAATAATAAGAAAGGCTAATATTATTTGCAAATAATAAATAATTAGCGTATTTTCGGAAATCTTTTAATAGAACCTTATTATATAATTAGTTTCGTTAACGTTTCAAAGGTGTTAAAAGGGGGTAGAAATTATTTAAATAAAGATTAATATAATAAAATAGTTAAAGAATAATAAATAAAATATCCGGCAACTAAAAGCGAACAGTACGAAATATAATATTATAAAATAAAAAAAAGATAAAAATAAGAATATAAAGAAATAATATTATATACAAAAACTATATTAATTATATCCGGCCCGGTATTATTCCTTATTAATATTATATAAGTTTATTTATAAATAATATTAGGTATATAGGAACGGATTAGCTTCGAGATATATTAGATTATAAGATATAATAGTAAAATAAACTAAAAAGAAGATATAATAAATTATAAAAGTAGAAATAATAATATAGAATATAATAGTAATAATAGGTTAGATTAATTAACGAGTAATAAAATTATAATAATATTAATTTAAGTTTGAGGTTAAAGGAAATAAGCAAATATATCCTATAAATAAACAAGAACCGATTATAATATAGAATTAATATACTAATACAACTGCAGTAAACTATTAAAAGATATAGAAAATCGAATATTATATTAAGTAAATATAGGAAGGATATATAAGGGATCGAGGCAATTAAATTAAAGGTTTATAAATATTTAGCTACTCTTAAAGATATTAATTTAATAATAATATTAATAAAAAAAGATATAAATAATAAATAGTATTTGCAATTCGGATAAGAAGGATATTTTGCTTTATTATCTAGTTTTTTAAGTTAGCCAATTAGTCTATATTAAGTTATAGCAAAAGATAAAAATTTATTTATAAATAAGTTAGGGATATATTTTGATAAAAATATTAAAGTTGTATTTAATACGGCTCGCGGAGATATTATTTAATAACCGCTTATTATTATCAGAAAGTTATTAAAAATATTATACTATTCGCGCTAAGTAAGCTCTATTTTAGCAATCTTAATATAATAGTTTAATATATTATCTGCAGATAATAAAAAGGCTATTTTAATAATTCTGATATAATAATATAATATATTATTTATAAATAATAAAAGGGCTATTTTAGCAACTTTAATATAATAATATAATATATTATTTGTAAATAATATAAGGGCTATCTAAATAATTTTAATATAATAATATAATATATTATTTATAAATAATAAAGAAGCTATTTTAATAACCTTAATATAATAATATAATATATTATTTATAAATAATATAAGAGCTATTTAAATAACTTTAATATAATAATTTAATATATTATTTATAAATAATATAAGGTAATAACTTTAATCTTTTATATTATTACCGAATAAGGTATTTCTATATAAATTGGATTTCTTGTTTACTTAATTCTTATCTTTTATTATATATAGTATTTTAACTTTGCTAACCGTTTTCCCTTTCCAATTTACGGTTTTATTTTAAAACAAAATCAAATATTTCCTGCTAATAATCCAGGCTTTATTAATATAATTCTTTCTAAGTTACGAGGAATTAATATTAAAAGTTTTATTAAAATTATATTTATTTTTATTATATATATAAAATCAGGCTGCCGGAAGGCCTTCTCTGGTTAAAGAATATTATATATATTATAAAAATTATTAAAAGAGTAATATATTTCCGAGGAGAAATCGATATTATTTTCGAAGCTATAGGTAATATTACAGGTAATATTACCTTCGAAGGGAGGAATAAAATTATAAATAATAGAATCCTCTGAAATAAGGCTACTCGTAGTATTAGCTACTTTAACCTAGATAATCTTAGGCCGGTATAGCCTTTGGGAGTACCGCTTCCTATTTATTAATAAATTCTAATAAAAGTAATTACTTTGGGGGTATAGGAGCTAGCTTAAATATTAAAGGACCTAAAAGTTAAAAATTATTATTAAAGGAGAAAAATACATAAAGGGGAGGAAATAAAAGGGTTAAGCCTAAAGGAAATCGATTTAGATAATATAAGGGGGGGTAATAAAAGGGGTAATAAGGCTAAAATTAACGGAAGTTCAGTAAAATTAGAGTTATTAAAACTTATATTATTATCTAGGTCGAATCCTCCTTTTACTTCGATTTAGGGTAAAGCTACGTCTTTTACGGAAAAGGTTCTGTATTTTAACAAGATTAATAACGGAGCTTATAATAGAGCTTATTAAATTTATAATATATTTGCTAATATTATTCTTATTATCTCTTCTATAATTATAGAAGTAACCTTTTCTGCCAACTTTTCTATTACCTTTTCTCTGGTAATATTTGTAATTTCTTCTATAACTATAGGAGTAACCTTCTCTGCTAATTCTTTTATTATTTTTTTTCCGGTAATATTTATAACCTCTTTTATAATAGTATCGGTTTAATAGGCTATCTCCGAAAGTATAGGAAAGAAATCGGTATTAAGCCGATAAATAAGCTTATATTAAGTAAGATTAATTTAATAATAATATTTACAGAAAGCTTTAATATACCCGAATTATTTAATTATAAAGCGGCCGTAAAGCGCCTCCGCGGTAGAGTTAATATAGCCCGCTTATTAATCAATAATATTTATATAACCCTAGTCTAGCTGCCGGTTGAAATAACTATTTTTAAAGATATATTTTTTTAATATTACGATAATAATATAATAATAGATTATAATAATTAGGCGGTAATTTTGCCCTATAACCGCGGCGGATCGGTCGGCGAATACTTATAATAAATAATTAAATCTCTACAAATTATCCGCGTTTATAATTTAAAGGAAAGCGGAATAATTAAATAAGATAAAGTAAAATTTGGCTAATTATTATATAAATAAACGAATCAGGATTAAATATTATATTAAAACCTAGTTAATAACTTCGGGGAGGTAGCAATAAATAATTTTAGTAATATTATTAAGCCCGTACCCTTTATAATAGGAAGTAACGAAATTAATTAACTCTTATTTAATAAAGATATTGCAATTCCCTCCGAAAACAGTATTAAAAATATATAAATTAAATAATTCCGTACCTTGCGGTAGTTACCTTTTTAAGATATATATTAATAGCAGAAGTAATAGGAGGAACCGGTAATATACTTTTAAATACTTAATAATATATTATTAATTCTAAACCGCTTCTTTGCCTAAGATATTACTTAAGAGTAGACCGGCTATAAAAAACTATTAATATAAGGGGTCCGAACTTAATAGTATATTTATTAGCTAAAATTATTATTTTTCTAATTAATTCTCGGGCGTTATAAAGAAAGATTATTTTATACCTTTTTTTGCCGAATTATTTATCAACTTCCCGAATTCGAATATAAATATTTATATATATTAAGAAATATAATCCCCTTAAAACAGGACAAGTTAAATTAGGAGACCTTAAAGCTTGCGGATTTCCCTTTAAATAAATTAACTAAACCTCCCGAAGGAAAACCGGATATTTTTAAAACTTAATTAATTATAATTATCCCCCTAAATAATATAACCGATATTAATAGAATAATTGTATAATTGCTAGCCGAAAATATAGAAATATAATACTTAAGTAAATAGAATAAGTAAATTATTAAGCAAGATATTCTCCCGGAGCTCGGAAAAGTAATTATAAATATATTTTATTACCTTTAATCTTTTTATTTAAACGGATATTTGAATCGTAATTAGCTAGGTCCCTTTAATAAATACGGCGAAATACGGAGTTATAACGGTAAACCTGTAAAAACCCCCTATAATACCGTCGATATTAAAGATAACGAAGAATATAATAATAACGCTTTTATTAAGCCGTTTATATAATTAGTAATCAAGAAGGGTAATCGCTAGCGCCTTTATACTTTTAATAAGATATTCTTAATAATATTCTAGGTAATCCTGCCTTTTTTAGTCGAGGGTTTTGTTTTATACTTATTTTACGGATATTTATACTGTATAAACCGATTTGTTATTATAAAAATATATTTTAAGCTAATAAAATTATAATAATATTAATATAAAATAGAATAGATTATTATTGCTTAAATAAATCCGGATAACGAAATAGAATAAGCCTTTTTATATCTATTTATATTTTTTTTATATTTTTATTTATAGCTTATTCCGTAAAGGCGTTCCGGCCCGGTTTCTATAATTAATAAATATATTAATTATAATTTAATCAAAGATGTTAATCTTTTAATATAAGAGGGAACCGTATATAATAATAATTAATAAGTCGAATACAAGGCAAACCCGCTTTAACTCTTCTTCGTTATAGCGGGAGAGGTCGACTAAAAGAAGGAAATTATCTATTATAAAGCCTTATAAATAATAAGCAGCTTGGCTATATTCGAGTTGTAAATTGACTTTTAAGGTATATAACCTCGCCGGATCCGGGGTAATTATTATAAACGATATTAATTAAATATTATCTAATTAGCGGCGGATAAAGACCCCAATAGTAATAGCGTAAACGCGTTTCGGGGTCAGAGGGGGTAGGGTAAAGATCCAAAAAATAAATAAAAAAATAATAAAGCCTAAGTTAATATAATAATAGAATTACTTTTTGTTAAATACGGTAATCTATTAATATATAACTTTAGAATCCCAATTTTCCTCTTTAACGTATCTGCGGCGATTAGCGATATAAGATCGATTCCGGCTTTAGCCCGAGGTTAAATAGCTTATAAAGCTATATTATTTTCTATAATAAATATATATTATACCGTAATACCGGAGGATATAAGGGTATTAGCAATATACGTAATTATTATAGAAAATCTGAATATAGGGGATAAAAGGGTCGGTAAGCTTAAAGATATTATCGAGGATTAATTTAAATATATAATTTAAATCGAAATATTGGAATTAAATAATATATTTATTACAGGCGGGTTTTAGGAAATTAAAATAATTCGTATTTAAATAACTTTTTAAATTATAAAATTACAGATATTATATTGAGATTTTATATTAATATTAAATATAAATAAGAATCGAGGGTTGTAAGTAATATATAATTAACTCTATTATAATCGAAGGCGGGGATTAGGAAAAATATAAAGGAAAGAAAAAAGATAGGGAATCGGGGGAAGTAATAATTAAATAGGAAATTAGAAATACGTTATATAATTAAAAGGGGAAAATAATAATACAAAAAATCAATACAAATCGATTCTTATCAGAATATAAATCAATTTTTATTAAAATATAAATAGATTAAAGAGTAATATAAATCAACCTCCGGTTTAAAATAAATTAATTAGGAAATAATATAAATCAACCCCCGGTCTAAAACAAATTAATTAAAGAATAATATAAATCGACCCCCGGTCCAAAGCAAATTAATTAGAGAGTAATATAAATCGACTCCGAATCCAATTTACCCTGAAAGCAATTGGTATCAGAATCGACTCGGAAGACACCAGTTTAGTACAAGAGACCGAAAATTGATCGTATAGAAGTCGAATCTTATACTCGTTCGGAGTATAATTATTAATTCTTCGATTAATAAAGTTATTTTATATATTTTTCTATATTATTATCTGATAGAATTAATAAATATAACTCCTATTTTACTTTTAAATTAAGGCGAATTAACGCTTAAAGATTTAATATAAATACTTAGCAAAATCCGTATTATTATTAAATTATTCCGTTAATTACAGGGCTAATAAGATTAACAAAAAGATTTAATATTATCTATAATTAATAGTTAAAGAACAAAAATTATAATTTTAAAATAAGTTTTAATTATATTCCGATCAAACTTTATTAAAGGCGTATTATATATTTCTCTATATTGCTATTAGTTTAAGCAATAATATTTAATATTACTTTTATAATACCGAAATCCTTGAATTAACAAACTTAATTTTCTAATAATCGAGGTTATTTAAGTTTTAACTATTTCTAATATTTTCCCTGAATATAGAATTATTTTATATTTTAATATATATAAGAGAACGCTATACTACCGGTTAAAAGAAAAAATATATTTCTTCTTAATATAAATAAAGCTTATTAAAAAGAACCGCGTTAATCCTAGAAGGGTATATATTTTATATATTTAAGATATTTAAATAAATAATTAATATATTAATAAGTCTAAGATAACCCGATCTTATTTTAGAAATAAAGGGTATATAATTATATACGAAGTTTACTTATTATAAAGAACGATAATAATAAAGTTAAAATATTATAAATTTAATATAGGATAATTATATAATTATTAAGGAAACTTTATATTATTTATAAATAATAATATATAATATAATTATTTTGAAGATATTAGGAATACAGGTAAATAAAAGAATTAAGCTTAATAAAATAATAAAAACGGTATAATAAATAGAATAAGGAGTTTGAATATAAAATAAAATTATATAATAAATAAATAAGTTATCGGAAAAGTATTTTAAAATCAATTTAAAATAAAGTTTGATATAATATTATAAATAACCTTTATAAAATCGATATTATTTATATATTAAATATTTAATAAATAGATCAATTCTCTTAATAAGAGTATTTATATTTATCTTATAACCCTATTCCGAGAAACAAGTTATTATTTAACTCCCTTTCTTAATTTGAAACTTGGTCCTAAATCAGTTCAATTTATATTATTTTTCGAATTGCAATTTATATAATATCTTAAATACCTAATTAACCTGATATTATTTATAAACAACTTTAATTACTTATAGGTACGATATTATATTTAATTTAATATTAACCTTAATCTATATTCCCTTTATTAGTCTATAATATCGGAGGAATAGATATTATAACTTTTATATAAGGATTTATCTCTGAAAACCTAATTATAAAAAAACCAAAAATACTTAATTCTTATTAATACTATTTTCTTATTCGTTTTGATCCTGATTTTTAAGTATTTATTCTTATATCTTTTTCTTAATTTATATTACCTATTTCGTTACCTATTATTCCCTAATCGTTAGAATTGTTGGAGTTGTTAGAATTATTAAAATCGTCAAAATTATTAATATTATTAATATTATCGGTATTATCGAAATTACCGGAATTATACCCTGGGATATTTTTGCTTAATATAAAATTATTATTAAAATATATAAAAGCTTCGGATTTAAGACTTTTAGCCCGGTATTTAAAAGGACCTAAAAATTCGTTAATATGTTTATATTTAATCTAAAAGGATTTATTAATTATAATTATAATAATATTCTTTTAAGCCGCCTTATCGAGCCTAGCCGAATCTTTTTTCTATTATTTATTAAAGTCTTTAACTCTTTTCGGGATATATGTCTACGTTTATATCTTATTTTATTAAATAAGGTTTAATATCCTCTCTTTTAATCCTGTAAAAACCTTAAATAGAACTATTTTATAATTTAGAATTACTTTATTAGCTTTAGCCGTTAATTCTTTTTCTAATTACTTTGCTATATTTTGTATTTTATTTATATTCTTCGAGCGATTTGATTTTATAAGGCCGATATAATCTATAAATATTAAAGGGAACTAATTTTTAAAAAGCGTTATATAAGCAAATAAAATATAAAGAACTTTTTTAGCTTTAATTGCTAATTCCTTTTCCGGCTATTTTATTATATTTTATATTTTATTTATATTCTTCGGGCAACCTGATTCTATAAGGCCGATATAGTTTATAATTATTAAAAGGAACTAACCTTCAAAAAGTTATATATAAGTAAATAGAATAATAGGATCCGGGTAAAGGATTAATATTTAAAAATATACTTTTTTTGGCTTGCTATTATTAAAATTATATTTTAAAAATCGATTGGAATTTATAAAATACCTTACCTTACCGAGATATTTGAGTACTTTATCTAGACTTGCATATAAAATATAATAAAAGCGGTTAATTATAATATAATATTAATTTTAAGAAAAGCAAATATTATCTGCAAATAAAATAATTAATATAAAATTTATATATATTTTATTAAAGTTTTATTATAAAATCAATTTAATATCGATTCTAGGGGTTTAGAAATAAATAATATATTATTTTAATAAAAAATAATATTATTTTAAACTTAAATTATAATAATAAAAAAGGATAATAATAAAAAAACTAATATAAAAGCTATAATAATATAAAATAAAAGAAAAATAAAAGTAAGGTAAAGCAAAATAAAGCAATAGTAAGATATAATATTAATATTAATTAAGCTTACTAAAATTTGTTTATAAATAAATAAAAAATTATTTATAAATAATATAAAAGTTAAATATTAATAAATAATTCTTATATTCGGTAAAATAATAATAAAATATTAATACTAATTAATATATTAAAGATTAATAAAATAAAAGTATTAATTAATATATTAAGGAATAATAGGGAATCCGGTATTATTATATTTTAATAAAATATATCTTAGAAATTATAAATATTTAAAGAGTTTCGTATTTATTAGTTTAATATAATCGGTTTGCTAATATATATTAAATACTTAATATTATTATTATAAAAGACGGATTAATAATAAAATTATAAACTCTAAAATATTATATAATTAATAATTTATATTTTATAAATTATAAAATATAAAATATTACTACTTTAATTAAAGAATTCTAAGTTATATATAAGTAAAAACGAAGGTTCCGTTTTTATTTATTTTTAATTTATATAATTATTCTTTTTAATTTTAAGAAAAAATATTAAATAATATTAATAAATCCTTCTAAGCTAAATATATTATATAAAATATTTATAAGGAATTAGAGAAAATATTAAAATTATATTATTTAAATTCCGTTTATTTATAAGTTTATTATTATAAAAGTAATATTTAATTAAATATTTAAAAAATATTTTTAAAAAATTATATTTTATTATATTAATAAATATAATTTATAAATTTAAAAATTATAATAAGATTCGAAGAATTTTATATTATAGAAATATTAATATAAAACTACGGAAATATTTCTTTATAATATATATAATAATATAAATTAATATTTAATTATTAGAATTCAAATTCTGAATATTAAAATTTATTTGAAATATTTATAAGTTATATTTTTTTATTAAATTTTATTTAAGAAGGATTAGAAAAATTAAATATTCGATATTTAACAATTATAAGTTTATAAAAGCGGTTTATAACTAGAAAATAGAAATATTAAATAAATTGAGAAATATAGCTTATTAAGAACAGAAGTAGAGAAAGTTTAATATTATTTATAAACAATATTTATAACTTTAATAATTAATAATAGAATAAATTATACGCTAAATAAGATTATTAAATAGTTAATTATAATTATATTAATTTTATTTACTTATTTATAATATAATAATAGGAGTCCCGAACCTTATACGTTATTCGAATTATATTTAACTTAAAAGGTTCCGATTAAACAGTTAATTATAACTAATAATACTTATAATATATAATATATAAATAGTAAAATAATTATCTTTAAAGGCTAAGATAATATTGATCTAATCTGCTTATTTCTTAATAATATTAATTATATTAATTAATATTCGATCCGCCGTCTAGTATTTTTGTTTAATTAAAATAATTAATTAGGAATTCTAAATAATTTCTTCAGACTTAAGAATTATAATTAAATTAATTTTATTAGTATAAATATATCTTAATATAAAGGAGAAACCTTATTATCGATATCGTTATTAATAAAGGGTAATAAAAGAGAACTTTTAAGGAAGCTTAAAAGGAAATAAAATATAAAAATAAAAATTAATTATAAATTAGTTTATTTAATTTATTATATATAATATAAGTAGGAGGATAAAAATTAACTTAGATTTAAATTTAAAGAAGGATCTTTTATATACTAATTATTATAATTTATTATAAAGCTAATAAGCTTGATATTATTTATAAATAATATAAATATATTAACCTTTTTTGTTTTCTTTATTAAAAAGATAATATACGCAGAAGATTTATAAAAGACTTTAATATATAATTTATTAAGAAGGGTAGGACGTTTAATAAATATAAAAGATATTATATAAATAAGGCGTTTATATTTTAAAAAAAGAGGTATAATATCGTTATTAATAACGCTAGTAATAATATTATATTTCCTTTTATAAATAGAGGTAGCAGCGGACTTTTTAATATATTTAATCTTAATAATTGAATCCTTTTCCGCTTATTTTGCTACCTTTAACTATTTTTTATTTATTATATATAATTAGTTCAAAGTTATTTATAGATAATATTTATATTTATTTATAAAAAAAAAAATTCGTTTAATTAAGGTTTTTAAATAACTTTTATTTTTTAATTAAAGGATTTTATACTTACTTTCCTAGAGGCTTAAAAACTCTCTTTATTTATATTTTATAAATAATTAATTTTTTACAATAAGATTTTTTATATTAATTTATTTAAACTTAAATAATTATTAATTAAAAGTAATAATATAAAGATCGATATATTTATATATAATAAGCCGGATATAGATTCTTATATTATTTATATTCTTATTATATTCCTTATAAACATTAGAGATTTCTATATTAATAATAGGAATATTTTCTTAATTAATAATAATATTAACTATCTTTTTATACGTTATTATTTGAATAATCTAATTATATATATAATTAGTAATAATAATATAGAAATAATATATATAATTTTAGCTTATTTAATTGATTCTATTACTACTTTAAAATATAATATTTATATTATTAAATATATTTATAAATATTATATCCGAGTAATTCTGTTAGAGATTTAATATAATAGCTAAAATATATATATTAATAATTAAAATTTAATTATATTTTTCAGAATTATTAAAATAGTTTATAATATTATTTTAATTAATAGGTTTATATTAAATTCGTATCTCTAGAACTTTAAAACCGATATTTAATAAAATTATTTTTATTATTTATTATATTAATAATTAATTAATAAAGATAATTAATTTATATTAATAATAATTATAAATATTATATATTAATATTATAAGAAACTTAAGCTTAATTATTATATATATATTATATTAAACAAACTCCGTTTTCGAATTATAATTAAGAAGAAAGGAAACCGGATATATTAATTTAAAATAATATAAAATTTTATAATTATTAAATAAATTATTATAAATTATTTTAATATTAATTATATTAGCTTCTGCTTACCGGAAGAGATTATTTAGCTAAATATTAAATATAATATAATATAAATATTAATAATTCTATATATTATAGAGACTTTTTATTATTTCTTTATTTATTCCTTTGCTAAAGGTAAAAGTAATTATATAATAAATATAAATATAAATCTTAAGCTTTATAAATTTTATTTCTAATTTAATAATTTTTTAAATAATAAAAGAAATATTTTAGCTAATATAAATAATTTCTTTATAAATATTATATATTTATATAATTATAATTCTTTATAATTAAAACATAGCTAAGATTAATAAGATAATTTAATTAATAATATTAAAGTCAATTTATTCCTTAATTATTATAAAATTATTCTAAATATAAAAAGAAATAAAATTTAATAATTAAAAATATTATTAAATATTATTTATAAATATTATTCCTATATTAATTTCCTATTTAATATAATTATAATCTTTGATTAAAGGATTTATATAAGGGTTTTTGTCCTTTTTTTCTTTGATTATAAGATTATAATTAAAGTTTTATATAAAATTAAAGAAGTTATAAAAATTCCTAATTTTACTAATTATTAAAATTTTAAAAAAAAGGTTTATATATAATAAATTAAAGAAAATAATCGAAATATATATATAAATATAATTTAATTTTGATTTCTAAGCTTTATTATAAATAATTCGGCTTTAAATTCTAAAATAATATAATCGAATATATTTTATATTTTCTTTAATAATTTTTACGAATATATTTTTTTATAAATAATATTATTATCCTCCGAACCTTGTTTATATTATAAGCTTTTTATCTTTTTAATTAATTTTCCCTTAATAAACTAAAGGGAATAGAATAATTAAATAAAAAAAAATAAAAAAAAATAATAATAATTAAATAAGTTTTAAATTTATCTCTTAATTTATAAAAGTAATAAAAGAAATTAAAAATATAAATATTTAAAGTTTTAAATCAGAATTTTAATAACCCGGTATTAAAGGAACTAATAAAATATTTTATTTTCTTTAAAATATTAATATTTATCTTTTTAAATTAATAATATATATTATATATATAATATTAATCTTTTAAGGAATACCTTTCGACTTTATATATATTTAATACTTTATTTAGGAAGTAATTAGAGATACTTATAATAATTCGATATATTATCTAAACTTATAAAGTATAATTATAATAATTGCCCTTAAAAAGGTATTCTCTTAAGAGGAGGAAAGGTTAATAAAACTAATATAATAATAAGAATTCTTCGTTTGTAATAATATTAAATATAATCTTAATTATTTATAATAAATTTTTTGTTTTATTTAAGATTTAAAATCTTATATTCTTTTTATATAATTAAAATTAAAAGAAATTTCGATTTATTATTAATATTAATATAAATTTGGCTAAAGGTATAATAAAAGAAAAACTTAAATATTTAATAAATTAATTAATATTAGATTCGAAGTTTTAATTAATAACTTTGATTCTAGGAATATTTCTTTATAAAATATTAAACTTATATTTTAACTTTTATAATTTTATAATTTTTTATTTAATATAAATCTTATTTACAAGATTAATATTAATAATATTTTTTTTTCCTTTTATCTTAACAGAAATTGATAAATATTAAAATAATAATAATAAATAAAATAATAAATATTATTTGCAGCTAAAATAATAGAATAAGGGAGATAATTTAAATAATAAAAAATATTAATATTATTTATAAATAATAAATAATTAATATATTTTCGAAAATCTTTTAATAAAGCCTTATTATATAATTAATTTCGTTAATATTTCAAAGGCTTCAGAAGAAGATAGAAATTATTTAAATAAAAAATAATATAATAAAATAATTAAAAAATAATAAATAAAATATCTAATAATTAAAAGCGAATAATATAAAATATAATATTATAAAATAAGAAAAAAAGAAAAAAAGAAAAAAATAGAAATAAGAATATAAGGAAATAATATTATATATAAAAATTGTATTAATTATATCCGGCCTAATATTATTCTTTATTAATATTATATAAGTTTATTTGTAAATAATATTAAATATATAAGAATAAATTAGTTTCAAAATATATTAAATTATAAAGGTAAAAATAATAATATAAAATATAATAATAATAATAAATTAAATTAATTAACAAATAATAAAATTATAATAATATTAATTTAAACTCGAAATTAAAGGAAATAAATAAATATATTTTATAAATAAATAAGAATTAATTATAATATAAAATTAATATATTAATATAATTATAATAAATTATTAAAAAATATAAAAGATTAAATATTATATTAAATAAATATAAGAAAAATATATAAAAGATCGAAGTAACTAAATCGAAAGCTTATAAATATTTAACTACTTTTAAAGATATTAACTTAATAATAATATTAATAAAAAGGAATATAAGCGATAAACGGTATTTGCAATTCGGATAAAAAAAATATTTTGCTTTATTATTTAATTTTTTAAATTAATTGATTAATTTATATTAAATTATAATAAAAAATAAAAACTTATTTATAAATAAGTCGAAGATATATTTTAATAAAAATATTAAAATTATATTTAATATAATTTATAGGGATATTATTTAATAACCGTTTATTATTATTAGAAAATTATTGAAAATATTATATTATTTACGCTAAATAAGTTCTATTTTAGCAATTTTAATATAATAATTTAATATATTATTTATAAATAATAAGGGGGCTATTTTAATAATTTTAATATAATAATATAATATATTATTTATAAATAATAAAAGAGCTATTTTAATAATCTTAATATAATAATATAATATATTATTTATAAATAATATAAAGGCTATTTAAA
>JAABUQ010004314.1_pt1 | contig 24423 bp, 22 predicted proteins | sample 5560001 | NCBI WGS metagenome assembly JAABUQ01 (sample SAMN10711888, study PRJNA513371) | rock metagenome | isolation source: Antarctica rocks | place: Antarctica: Victoria Land, Finger Mt nord | collected 2015-12-18
GTCCCTCGAGATCTACAGCCGGCTCGCCCTCGCCGACGCCCAGCAGCACTACAACGAAGCCATCACCCGGTTCCCTGTCTAACCACCGCTACCTTGCGGCCTGGGCCAGGTTCGGGAGAACTGGGCCGTAGACCAGGTAGCGCTGGCCGCCGCCGGGGTCGGACAGCGCCGACTCCATCCACGCCGACGAGCAGGTCATGATCAGCGACAGGACGGTGTCGTCGGCCTGGATCCGCTCCAAGTTCAGCACCGTGATCGGCTGGTCGAAGTCGATCGGGACGCTGGTCTGGCCGTCGAACAACCCGGCCAGGTCGCCCTTGACCAGCCGGCGCAAGGTCAGCGCCAGATCCCGGGTGCCCTCACGCAGCACGCCCGAGTCGATGCCGGCGTCGCGGGCGGCGGCATCGTCGGGGTCGCGCAGCGCGCCCAGCACGTCGTTCAGCGTCGGGTTCGCCAGCCGGGCCGGGTCGGTGCCGTACAGCTGGCCGGTGACGTGGTCCAGCGCCAGCTCCAGGCCGGTGTACTCGATCGGGGTGAGCCGGCGCGCCAGCAGCGTCTCGGGCAGCGCGGCGAGCAGCAGCAGCCGCCGGTTGCGCACTGTGGTGAGCCAGCCGATCTCGGCGGCGCTGCCGACCTCCACGGGGGGCCGGGCCCCGGCGTCCAGCGGGTTGAGCCGTGCGGACAGGCCGCGGCCCAGGGCCACCGGTTCGCAGCCCATCGTGCGGGCCAGCTTGGTGTACTCCCCCTTGGGGTCGCCCGGGACGTAGGAGCGCACCCCGAACGCCGCCGAGCGGAACAGCAGCGTCTTGGCCAGCGAGCTCTTTCCCCGGCCGATGACCCCGGCGAGCAGCACGTTGGGGTTGGTGATGACCCCTAGCTGGTAGAGCTCCCACGGGGAGAACGCGAAGCTGCTGCGGCTGGTGCGGTCCTGGCCGACGTAGACCCCGGACGGGCCCAGCCCGGACTCGGCGATGAACGGGTACAGCCCCTGCAGCCGGGCTGAGGTACCGCGGTGGTGCGGCAGCCAGATGCGGCGCGGCACCCGGCCCGCCTGCGGCCGGCTGGCGCCGGCGCGGGGACGCGACTCGGCCCTGCGCAGCTCGTACTGCGCCCGGGCTGCGGCCCGGTGGTCGGCTTTGGCGGCCTGCTTGACCGGCCGTTCGGCGCGAGCCTGAGCCTTGCTGTGCCGGTCCTTGCCGCCGGCTGCGAGGCCGCTCACCGGTGGCCGCCACCGCGGTGCGACCTGGTCCCGCCCGGGCCCAGGGCCCAGGGGTTGAACCAGACGAGCCGGGGGTTGAACCAGACGAGCCGGGCGTCGTCCAGCCTGAGCGTGCCAACCGGCGCTGGGATGCCGGCCAGGCGCGCAGTCACCGGCCGGGTCAGGCCGGACTTGCCGCGCCCCACCACCACACCCACGAGCGCGCTGGGACCCGCGGGCGGGGCGTCGTTCGTCACGAGGTTCACAGGTCCTCCTGCATCGGAGTGGGGTTAGCGGGTCTGCGGGTTCACTTAAGTCCCCGGCCGAGGGGCAGGGCGGCGATGCCGAAGGCCTCGTCCTGCTCCCCGTACAGCCGGCGGATCTCCAGCAGGCTCTTGGCGGCGGCCTGCTCGACCGAGCCGCAGGCGTCCTCGAGCTCGGCCCGGGTCGGCGCGGAGACAGCGATCATCCCGAGGAAGCGGTAGTCGCCGTGGCCGTTGACCAGCTCCGCCTCGCGGGCGTGGACCTCCTCGTCCTCACGTTCGCTGCGTTGGGTCTTGGTCTGCTTGATCTTCCGACGGGCCTCGTCGTCAGCGACCCGGTTGACCTTGGCCTTACGCACCTCGCGGTGCGCCTTGGACGGCGAGAGCGGCTCGGCGATAACGGTCATGGTGCGGCGCACCCCCGAGCCCAGCAGCAGCGGGGTGAGGAACCCGGCGTGCACGTTCATCCGGGGCCACTCCGCGACCCAGTAGGTCGCGTGCACCGCCGAGTCGGTGCGGTAGTGGTCCCACTCGGCCTTGGCCGCCATCGGTCCCGCCACCGCCGGCTCGACCCCGGCGTCAAGGCCGCCGTGATGGCCGCCGCGGCGGTCGATACCGGCGGCGCCCGCCGGGTCGTACGCGCTGCGCACCACCTGGGCGAGCCGCCGCGGCGGGAGCCAGCCTGCGGTCTCGACCTCGGCCTGGGCCAAGCCGTCCTCGATCGCCCGCAGCTCGCGGAGCAGGACGGTGAACGCACCGGCCTCGCCGCCGCCGGCCTGCTTGATCTGCCGGGCGGCGGCCTTGGCCGACAGCGTCACCGTCAAGTAGGTCTCGTGGACCTGCGCGACCGGGCCGGCCTGGGCCAGCAGCTGCTTGTACGCCTCAGCCGCCGGGGAGCCGTCGTCGACGCCGCGCCCGGCCCACCAGCGTTCCATCGCGTCCCCGGAGTCGGGGATGGCCCGCTCCTGCCACGCCAGCCGCACGATCTTGCCGTTCTCCTGGCACAGCGCGGCCAGCAGCGAGCCCCACGCCCACACCCGGCGGGTCTGTGCCCCGGACTCCAGCAACGCGAAGGACTGTCCGCGGCACGCCAGCACCGCGGTGTAGGTCTTGCGCAGCGGGTCCTTCACCACCGCGATCACCGCGCCGCCCGCCGGCATAGCCAGCAACCGCAGCGGGTGCAGACGGCCCGGCAGGTCCAGCTCGGGAACCTGGCCACGCTCGCCGAGCGCCGCAGGGCCACCGCGGAAAGCGAGCTGCCCGTTGACCCGGCGGAACACGTGCGCCAGCCCGATCGGCACCCACTGGTCGAGCTGGCGCCCGGCGAAGGGCAAGAACGCCACCACCGCCAGCAGCAGCGCCGGCACCAGGCTAACCGCAAACCCGGCGGTGCCGTACTGCAGCCCCACCACCACCGCCAGCAGCCCCACCGCCAGCAAAGCCAGCTGCCCGGCGCGCAAGCCGAGCATCACTCCCGCAGTCTCCCGAGGACCGAAACGGTAGGTCGGAACGTCACTCTCAACGGTCATCAGGACTCCCGGTCAAGCTTCGGATGAGTGGGTGAGGTGACCGCGGGAGGCGCAGGAGGGGCCGGTTGACGCACCGCAGCGGTGGCAGCGGCCCCACTTGCCGGCTCGGACGGTGCTGTTGACGGTTGGACAGCTGGCGCCGCTGGCGTCGCTGGCGCCGCAGAGGTCCCCTCCGTGACCGGACCGGATGCGCCGCTTCCGACCGCCGGTGCCGGCGCCAGCGAAGCGGGCGACGACGGCGATCCAGGCGGCTGCTTCCCGGACGTGGCTCCGTGCCCCGGAGCCTCAACAGCTACTGACCCTGGCGAGGGAGCCCCAGTCCCGCCCGCCGCTGGTGGGATCGAGCCAGACCCTGCTGACGACTCTGGCTCAGCGCTTGACGCGGCTGACTCCACCGCGCCGGTCGCTTGGGCAGATGCAGCACTGCTGAGCTTGGCAGCGGCAGAACCGACACCCGCGGCGCCTCCGGTCGCCGTACCACCCGATGTGGCCGCCCCTGTTCCAGTAGGTGTGCCCTTTTCCGCGCCTACGGTTGCTGAGCCGCTTAAGCCAGATGGCCGGGAGCGACCGGACGCCCCGGTCGCTTGCTCGTCAGCAGACTTCGGGTCTCTCGGCGTAGCGGCGCCGCTGCCCGAGCTTTGCGATTCCCCGTCTGGGCCCGGTGTCGCGACCATGGGCGACGTGGTCGGGCTGTAGTTGGTCCGTCTGGCTGGTGAGCCACCGAGCAGGGACTGGGCCTGTTGGGCTCGGGTCATGCCCGCAGCCGCGGCGTTGGCGGGGGCCATCGCCCCGCTTTTCATGCTGGCGAGCATTTCGCCGGCGACGTGGACCTCGACGAAGTGGACGAGCTTGAGGCACAGCCAAGGTGAGAACAACGCCATGATCAGCATGACGAGGCCGCCGATGACCGTGGCGACGCTCTTGCTGGTGCCGATCGCGGAGACCGCTACGGCGAACAGGACGCTGATGGCGAACTTGGACAGGATCAGCGCGATGAGCGCTTCGGCCCACCTCTTGGCCATGCGCGTGGTCCCGGCCCACGCCTGTCCGGCGAAGGCGATGGGAGCGAAGACGGCGACGGAGTAGATCGCGAACTTGCGCAGTACGAGGATCAGCCACACGAACAACGCTGCGATCATCGTGAAGAAGGACAGGACCAGCAGCAGCCCGGAGCTGCTGCCGGTGAGCAGCCCGGCGACGATGACGTCGGAGAGCTGGTGGGCGGAGCCGCCCATCCCCTGGTGCAGCACGTAGGAGCTGAGCGCGTCGGTGGCGCCCAGCGCGAGTTCGGCGAAGGAGACAGCCAACGCCGCGCCGAAGACGGCCTGGAAGACCCCGACGAGTGAGCGCAGCGGGTTGCGGCGGCGAAGTGCCGCGCCGGCGAGGTCGACCAGGAACAGCAGCAGCACGATCGGCGCGGACACCGCGAGCATGACCGCGTAGTTCTGGGTGAAGAACGCCTCACCGAGGTCGACCTGGGTTGCGGTGTCGATGGCACCGGCCAGGTCGTTGAGCATTTCCTTGGCGCCGTCGGTAAACTTCTGCGCGACGGTGTCCAGGACCGACTGCGACGCTGTGCAGACGGGGTTGAGCCAGCAGGGCAGCGCCACCACCCGCACCTGGGCCGGCGCTGCCGGCCGGGTCAGCGGCGCCGCCGACGCCGGGACCGCGCCCAGGCTCAGCCCGGCGAGGACTGTGAGCAGCAGCACGGCCGCCGCCCGGCGCAGGCGGTGAGTCATCTGTGGTTTCTCCCGGGGGGTGTTTGTCCCGCCGCGGGACGGCCCATCTGCCGTGGGTGGATGCGGCGCGGGCGCCCTGGTGGCGGGGTGGCTAGTGAACGGACTGGCCGATGTGGAAGAAGAAGTTGATGATCGCGGCGGCGGCGCCGACCAGGAACGCGACCCCGACCGTTGTGATCACTCCGGTCTTGCCGCCTTGGGCGGCGCCGTAGTTGCCGGTCCGCGAACCGAGTGCCCAGACGATGGAGGAGGCCAGGAACCCTGCCGCGCAGGCGAGCAGGGCGTAGAACGCGATGTAGTTGATGATCTGCCCGAGCTGCTGGCCGCCGGGGGCGCCGCCGCCGTTGGGGTTGATGGTGACGTCGGCCAGCACGACGCCGCCGCGGTGCGCGGCGGCCAGCAGCGAAGTGGTCACGTGGTGCCTCCCAGGCGGTTGTGGGTGCGGGGCCCGGCCGCGGCGACCGGACGGGTGTCGGGAAGGTGGGGGGCGCCCAGGTCGGCGCCTGGCCGGCCGCCGTCGTCGGCCACGGCGTCCGCGGGGCGGCGTTGGCGCCCCGGGGGCCGGTAGCGGCCGAAGACGCAGGCCCGGCGGGCCGCGGCCCAGCGGACGCCGACGCCTAGCAGGGCGGCCGGGGCGGCGACGCTGGCGGCGTAGGACCCGGCGACCAGCAGCGGGCTCATCGGCCGCACTGGGCGGTGAAGCCGTCGGCGACGGCGGCGGTCAACTCGAGGTAGGCCTGGCGGGTGGCGGGCCGCAGCGCGTCGAGGTCGAACTCGGCGCCGGTGGCCAGGTGCGGGTCGAACGGGACCTGCAGCACGGTGCGGCAACGGCCGGCGAAGCGCTCGAGGACGCGGTCGACGTCGACGTCGCCGCCGCGGCGGACGGTGGACACCACGACAACGGCGGCACGTACCAGGTCCGAGCGGCCGTGCGCGTCGAGCCAGTCAAGGGTCGCGGCGGCGGAGCGGGCGCCGTCGACGGCGGGGGCGGCTACGAGCACGACCTGGTCGACGACGCCGAGCACCCCGGCCATCGCCGAGTGCAGCAGCCCGGTTCCGCAGTCGGTGACGATGAGGTTGTAGAAGCGTCCCAGAAGGTCCACGACCTGGCGGTAGTCAGCCTCGCCGAACGCCTCGGACAGGGCGGGGTCGCGGTCGGCGGCCAGCACCTCCAGGCGTGAGCCGGCCTGGCTGGTGTAGCCGCGGACGTCGGGGTAGCGCTCGATGCGGGCTGCGTCGCGCAGCAGGTCGCGCACCGTCGCGGTGCTCTGGCGGCGCACCCGCTCCCCCAGGGTGCCCAGGTCGGGGTTGGCGTCGACGGCGATGACGCGGTCCCCCCGGACACTGGCCGCTGTCGCGCCCAGCCCGATAGCGGTCGAGGTCTTGCCGACCCCGCCCTTGGCGGACAGCACGGCGACGCGGCGGCAGCCCGCAATGGGTGCCTGCGCCCGGGCCAGCAGCTCGCGGCGGCGCAGCTCGGCGGGGCTTTCGCCCAGGTTGACCCACCCGAAGCTGGCGTAGAACACCGTGCGGCGCCAGCCCGTCGCCGGCGCCGGACGCCGGCTGCGGAGCAGCCGCTCGGCGCTCAGGTCGTCCACCGACAGCCGTCCAGCCGGTGGGGCCTGCTCGGGTGCGGCGGGTGGCGAAGTCTGCCGGTCGGGTGGGAGCGCCGGGGGGCGAGGGACGGGGGCGGATGCGCTCCCCTGGGCCGGCGCGGACCCGGCCGGTTCGGCTCGGCGTCCACGGCGTGGGGCCGGGGCGGGCGGAGCCGGTGACCGGATGGCCGCCGGGCCGGGGGCGGTGAGTACCGAGGAGCCGTCGCCGTCCGGTTCACCGGCCTGCGGGTCTGTCAGGAGCGAAACGGGCTGCAGTTCGTCGTGCACGGCTACCTCCAGCTGGCGGGAGAGGGACTCGACCTGGACGAGAGCGTAGCAATACGCTAGACAGAACTGCAAGCATTATCTGCTGCGAACTGTAGAACCGGGGCGGCTGGCCGCAGCCGGAGCGGCACGCACCTCCAGCCCAAGCCCCGGGAGGGACGCCCATGAACCGGCCGCACGCCAGTCCCGCCACGGCTGGGCTGACCGCGCTGTTGTGCGCCGCGCTGACCACCAGCTGTGGACACAGCCGCCTCACCGCAGCGCCCGAGCCGGCCACCTCCCCGCCGGCGCCCCCGCCACCGACCGGCTCGCCCGGCGCCGGGTCGAACCCAGCATCGGCGCCCCCGCCCGCGCCCCCGGTGCCGGCCGCCCCGGCCCGGACCGCCGCCGGCTACGTCACCGCGCTCAACACCCACGACGCCCGGCCCGGACACGACCAGGGGCTGCACGACGCGAACACCCGGACCCGCCGCTACGTCACCGACGGGGTCTACGCCCAGATCGAAAACCCGCAGACCCGCACCAGTACCGCGCTCTGGCAGCAGCTGGTAGCCGCCGGCGCGGTGACCAGCGTCCACGTCGACAAAATCGCGCTGCCCGAAGGAGCGCCGGCGCCCACAACGCAGCACGTCGAGGTCCGCATCACCTACACCGTCACCACCACCGGGGCCAGGCTGCACCACGCGCAGACCCTCGCCCAGGCGATGCAGGTCAGCGCGACCCCAGCCGGCTGGCGCATCGACCAGCTGCTGCCCTTCTAAGGGCGAGGACCATGGCCAAGCTCGTCACCGGCGTGTCCGCGCTCGTCGTCGCTTCGCTGCTCGCGCTGGTCGTGCTGCTGTCAGCCGCCGGGACCAACCCCGCTGCCGCTGCTGGCGGCGTCGGCGGCGCACTGGCGCCCGGCGCGGTCCCCGCGGCCTACGCCCCCTGGGTCGCCAAAGCCGCCGGCAGCTGCCCGGTCCTGACCCCGTCGCTGGTCGCCGCCCAGCTGCAGGTCGAGTCCGGCTGGGACCCCGCCGCCGTCTCCCCGGCAGGCGCGCAAGGCCTCGCGCAGTTCATGCCCGGCACCTGGCCCGGCTACGGACGCGACGAGAACGGCGACGGCACCGCCGACCCCCGCGACCCGCCGGATGCCATCATGGCGCTGGCGCGCTACGACTGCGCCCTGTCCGGCCAGGTCGCCTCCGTGCCGGCCGGGGACAAGGTCGGCCTGATGCTCGCGGCCTACAACGCCGGACCCGGAGCCGTGCTCACCGCCGGCGGCATCCCGCCCTACCCCGAGACCCAGGCCTACGTCCAGGCCATCGAAGCGCTGGCCAACAAACTCGCCGGACCACCGCCGGCCGCCGCCGGCGGTCCGGCTCCCGCCGCCCTGGTCGCCGCCAACGACCCGGTCGCCGCCAAGGCCATCGATTTCGCCCAGACCAAGCTCGGCCTGCCCTACGAGTGGGGCAGCGCCGGTCCGCTGTACGACTGCTCCGGGCTCACCCAAGCCGCCTACGCCGCGGCCGGCGTGTCCCTGCCCCGCAGCTCGCAGCAGCAGTTCGCCTACGGCCCGCAGATACCGGTCAGCTCGATCCAGCCCGGTGACCTGATCTACTTCCCCAGCGACGGCACCGCAGCCGCCCCCGGCCACGTCGCGATCTACCTCGGCGGCGGGCAGATGCTCGACGCCCCCCACACCGGGGCCGTCATCCACATCGGACCGTTGTGGGGCACCCCGTCCGGCGCGACCCGGCCGGCGGCGCTGGCAGGACGTTGATACACCCCGGCACGCCACACCCGGGGCGGCTGCTGCTGCACCCCACCGCCATGCGGCAGGCTGTCGTCACGGTTCACCCGTTTGGAGTAATCCCCGCACCGTCTGGCGATCGGCAGGGCATGGCACGCGGCTACACCATCGACCCGATCAGGCTGCGCCTGACCCGGGTCCGCGCCGACCTCACCCAGACCGAGCTCGCCGAGCTGATCGGCGCCACCGGCCCCCAGCTGTCCACCTACGAGCGCGGCCACGCCCAACCCTCGGTCAAGACCATCCAGCGCCTGGCCGCCGCTCTCGACGTCGACCCGGCCGACCTGCTCACCCCCGTCGACCCGGCGCAGCTCACCCTCGCCGACCTGCGCGTGCGCGCCAGCCTCAACCAGGCCGACATCGCCGGCAGCGTCGCGATCAACGACCGCAACTACAGCGCCATCGAACGCGGCGAGCTCGGGCTCACCCCCGCCATGGCCGACCAACTCGCCGCCGCGTTGCACGTCAAGCCCGCACACGTCATCACCGCCTACCTCAACGCCCGCCGGCAACGCCAGCAACGCGGCGCACCCGTCGCGCCCCTGCGCGAGAACCACGTCCGCTCCCCCGACGAACCACCCGTCCCGTACCGCAACCGCGGACCACGGCCCTTCACCCCACCGCCGGGCTACGAGTAGCCCCCGTCAGGAGTACCCCATGCCCGCCGCCGTCGGCGTCCTGTTCACCCTGCTCGCGTTCCTCGCCATGCTCGCCTTCTGCTGGCGCCAGCTACGCATCGGCGGCCGATGGGGCCGACGCCCGGCCGCCCAACGGGCCGTCCCCCTCGGTGGAGTGCTGTTCATTGGCGGCCTGCTGATCGGCGTCGCCTCCCTACGCCTACACAACTCGGCCCTGGCCGGCCTCGCACTGCTCGCCGTCGCAACCGGCGAGTTCGTAATCCTGCTCGGTCCACGACTGTTCCGTCGCCTCGACGAACGCCGATCGGCACGCATCCGGCGCGGCCTCGGCCTCAGCTAGCCCCCCGCGACACGCCGAAGATGGCGAGATCCCTGAGTGCATTCACCAACCGAGTCAGGATGCTGCACATGCCAGCAGGAGGACCTGGACGCGCACGACGGCTATCCGCGGCGGGCCCAATGGTGCCCCTTCAGGGGAGAGTTCCGGAGGCGACCCGGCGGCGCGCTAACACGGCTGCGGATGCCCTGGGCGTCTCGCTCGGCCGCTATCTCGAGTATCTCGTCGAGCGGGACCCGCTCAACGACGAAGGGCGGCCCATCTGGGCCGCCGAAGCCGGACTGACCCCTGACCCCACCGAGACGCTGCCTGGACTGGAAGGGGCCAGCGCCGCCTAGATCGCACTGCCGGGCCGGCGCCGCCGGACCCCGGACACAACGAAGCCCCACACCCCAAAAGTCGTTTGGCCGCGCTTATGGGTGCAGGGCTTCGTCGATCCCTCTGGAGGGGACATTACCCCGCCCCGACCGGGCGGTCACGCAGGACAAGCTTGCGCCGCGAGTTTGGCGTGTCCTGGTGACCCCGCCCCACTGATCGCGCATGGCCGGCGCCGCCTGCGGCGGTGACCGGCCCGGCGGCCGATTCCGGCCGCCCGCTGTCCCGCTCTGAGGCGTGGGCGCTGACCCGTGCGGTGAGCCCGCGGCCGCTGGTGCGGGTGGCCGACGTCGACGCCTACGGCAAGGCAGTGAACACCTACACCCGCCGGGCCCGGACCGCCGGCGCCAGGCCGGACGCGCCGTGGGCGGTGTACCTGACCGACCAGACCGGCGCGTTCCGGCTGCTGGCGTTCGACTTCGACGCCGCCAAAGGCGACCCCGCCGCCGACGCCGCCGTGCTGTGCGGCTGGCTCGAGCACGCCGGGCTCCCCCACCTGCTCACCCGCTCCGGGCCGTCCGGCGGCCGGCACGTCTGGCTCGCCCTCGCCGAAGCCGTCGACGCCGCCGTAGTGGACACCCTGGCCCGCCTCGTCCGGGCCCGGCTGCCCAGCCTGGACATCGCCCCGCTTGCCAACCCGGTCACCGGCTGCATGCGCCCCCCGGGCTCCCCGCACCGGGCCGGCGGCAGCTCCACCGTCCTGACCGGGGACCTGAGCGCACTAACTGCCCCGACGGTGACCGCCGCCGACGTGGCCCGCCTGGTGGAGGCCCTGGCCGCCGGCCACCGGCCCGAACCGCTCGCCCCGCTCGCCGACCCGGCCGAGCCGCTGCCGACCGACCGTGCGGGTCGGATCTACCTGCCGGGGGTCCGCCGGCAGCTGCCCGCCGGCAGCGTCCAGGCCTTGGAGGTGGACGCCGCCGCGGTGGACGCCAACACGGTGCTGTGCCGGGTGCTCAACGGCGCCGCGGCTGCCCGGTGGCGCTGCGCCGACATCGCCGGTCTGGTGGCCCACTCCCCCGGGCTGGAGCACGTCCGCTCCCAGGGCCAGGGACCTGGTGTGCCGCGCCGAGTCCGCAGCCCGGGCGAGTCCCGGGCGGTGCTGGCCCGCCAGTGGGACCGGGCGGTGCGCTGGGTCGCCACCCACCCCCGCGCCAGCAACCTCGAGGACCCGACGTTCGAGCCCCGCGCCGCCGCCCTCGCCGACCTGGTCGAGCAGGTCCAGACCCGAGCGGATGCGGCGCCGGGCCGGTGGGCCGGCCCGGGTGGGCCGGCGGACCGCCGGGTGCTGGACGCGCTGTGCGTCCTTTCCCTGCACGCGATGAGCCCGGTGGTGGAGGCCGACATCCGCCGGCTGGGGCTGGTCTGCGGGATCGGCCGGGAGACGGCCCGCACCGCCCTGCTGCGCCTGGCGAGGGACGGCTGGGTCACCCGGCATGCTCCGGCTGACGGTCCCCGCGCCGCGTCGTGGATCTTGAATGAGGCGTTGTCCACAGTCGCAGACGTACCAGGCCGGTCACAAGCGGCCCCGCGCCCCCTTGGCGCTGGTAGCGCCGAACGAGACCGGTGGCTCAACTTGCTGCGTACCAAACTCGTAGCCGCAGCCCACGACGTGTTCACCCCGGCCGGTGGTCTGGGTCATGCCACTGGCCAGCTCTACGCCACCCTCACCACACAACCTGCGTCTACCAGCCAGCTCGCCCACCAACTGGGGACTTCCCCCGAGGACGCTGGCATTCGACTCGGAGCACTGCGAGCCGCACGCCTGGCACGACGCACGTCGAAAGGGTGGTCTGTGGTTCGAGCCGACCGGCGCAACGCGGCCGCCCTCCGGCTCGGGGTCGCCGGACGGCTTGCTGACCGGGCCCGGCGCTACGCCCTGGAGCGTGAGGCGTTCGCCTGGTGGACCGACGAGCTCACCTGGATGCACGCCCCCCGCCGCACCGCTGCCAGCCGCCGTCCCGGCCTGGGCCAGCTGGTCGCGCTCGACCCCGCCGACACGCCCCCGGCGTGGCCGGCGCACCCCCGCCGCGGTGACGGCCGCGCCGACTACGCCGCCGCCCGCCGGGTGCTAGTTGCGGGGACGGTCAAACATGCGACAGGGCCTCCTACTCGATTCTCACAGCCGAGAGTGCAGCGCAGGCGGCAAGCAGCGTGAGGCTGCTATGTGCTCTCTATGGCAAGTGGGGCTAGGTCAAGTATGGGACAAGAAACTTGGCACATCGCTGTCCGAGCCTCGGCCGAGTGCGACGAAACGTGTCGGCGTGGCCGGTGGCGGGCAGGCTGCCGCTCAGGTTACTGAGGCGATGTCAGCAAGGACCGGCCGCTAGCGTCGCTTTCGCCCGGTTCGGGCTCTATCTCCGGGTTCGGCTGACAGTAGGTCGACGACGCCGTCTGCATGAAGTTCATCGACCAATCGTTGGACGGCGAGGCGAACGACGGCGCTGTTGGTGACGTCGACTCTTCTCACGATGCCTGCTGCTCTGCATGCCCGCAGCGCTTGATCCGTCTCGTCGTCGATGTAGTGCTGGGCCGCCCGTAAAGGTGACAGGGCTGCTGGTTGCCGTATGGGGGGTTCGGGATGAGGTGGTGCGGAAGCCTGCTGGCTCAGGGGTTCCGCTCGAAGTTCCTGAACAGTCGGCCGCCCAGTGGTGGGGGTCTCTGAATGGGGCTGAGGAACAGGTTCTTGCTTGCCATCTCGTTGTTCAGGCTCAGATTTTGGAAAGCGGGGTGGCAGCGGCTGACGACGACGGCGTTCCTGTCGTGCCGATAGTTGGCTGAGCCCGTTCTCAACGGCCATAGGTCCTCACCGCCTCGGCAAGGGCTCGCAGTTCAGTGGTGAGCGGCTGGATGCGAGCAGGCTCGGGATCGTAAGAGGTGACAGCCACACGAGCCTGTCGCCGGGGCAGCCAGGTGTAGTTGCTAATGACAGGCGCCACCGTGACTCCGGCGTGTTGGACGAGTCGACGAAGCTTCGATACATGTGCAGCAGGCGGGGAGGCTGGCACCTTATTAGGGGCTACTAGAAGCGGATAGTCGGGCAGCTCGTCAAGCATGCCCTCTAGTGCTTCCAGTTCCTTAGTTGCGAGGATGGTCGGAACGACAACGACACCTGCCACGGCCATCGCGGCAAAGGTCGATGGCACGCCGCCAGGGTGCGTATCAACGACCACATAGTCGGTCCCCCACTCCCCCGCCCACTTAGTGAGCGCGTCGGCCATGTCTTCGGCCGCGGGCTGGTTGTCAGCGAAGTCTGGGTGGGATGGAACCAGGTCGGGTTTGCGAATGCCTCTGACAGGCCTGGGGACTCCCCCACGCTCAAGAGCATCGAGCAGCGGGGCACGCAAGCGTCCCTCGTGCCGGTAGCCCCACTGTCGGGTAGCTCCTCCACGGTCCCAATCGAGATCGACTAGGGGCGCTTGGAGCAGGTAGGCCAACTCGTAAGCGAGGGTTGTCTTTCCGACCCCCCCTTTTGCGGCCGCAACGGTCACGATCTGACTCACCGCCGGAGTGTGTCCTATCAAGCACCCCATGCGGTGCACCTGGCGATCCCAGGCGTGTCGCGCCCTCGGTGCCAGCAAGCGGCGCAGAGCCAGCACAGCTGGCGGCCACCGCGACCCGGCCTTGCAGGCTACCGCAGACAACGCCGACATTAGCAGTTAGGCATTGCAGGCCCGTTGTAATGGTGTAACGCGGTTGCGGCTGGAGGGAGTCTGATGCTGACGTCGTAGCGGGAGCCGCGCTGGTGGCGCGAAGGAAGACATAGCGCGGTCGCTCCAGCAGCTGGCTGGTCGTTGAGGGTCTTCTCGGCAGGCTTTGGTCACATTGCCAGCTACGCAGCGCAGCCACGCGCGACCAGCGCCGTTAGAAAGCTTAGCAACCAGAGCATCGCATGGTTGTTTAGCTCGCTATGCCGACTCGACTCGGTATCTAGGCATAGCCATCCCTCTGTAATGGCATAATGGGGTGCGCGCCTGGTGGGCGCCTGTCAGCGGCCGAGAAGTGTCAGGCTGGACCCTGAGACCTTCGGGCTAAGTGTCCATCAAACAGCTCCTTGGCCCTAACCTGACGCTCTGGGGGTCAATCCCCCTGACGTCAGGCTGGGGTACACCTCGGTTCGCCAGGAAAGGCGTCGCAACCTCCGGGGCAGGTCAGTGCCTACGGCGTGTCATCGGTGTGAGGGCTGCTTGCTGGCCCGCCCGGCGGGTGCGTGCCGGTGAAGGCTTCGTCGCCGGTGTCGAGATCACGGCGGGGGAACACGAGCTCGCGCCGGCTGGCGAGGGTCAGGGTGGTGAGCCAGCTCAGGAGGGCCCCGGCGCGGTTGCGGTAGCCGGTGAGGAACCCAATGTGGATCAGCCCCCAGACCAGCCAGGCGGGTGTCCCGGACATGCGTAGCGGACCTGCTTGGACTACTGCTTGGCCGCGGCTGATGTAGGCGGCGCTGCCCAGGTTGCGGTAGCGGAAGCGGGTGCCGGTGGTGCGGCCGTGCTGGATCTGGCCGAGGATCTGCCCGGCGGCGTGCAGTCCTGACTGCATGGCGACTTCGGCGACGCCGGGCAGCTTGTCCAGGCTCATCACGTCGCCGGCGACGTAGATGGTGGGGTGGCCGGCCAGGCTCAGGTCGGGTTGGACGGTGAGCCGGCCGGTGCGGTCCTGCCCGGTGCCGGTGGCCCGGGCGATGGCGCTGGCGAGCGGGGGAGCGGCGACCCCGGCGGTCCACAGCACGGTGCGGGCATCGATTCGCTGGGAGCTGCCGCCTGCGGTGCTGACCTGCAGTCCGGCTGCGTCGACGTGGGTGACGGTGGTGTGCAGGTGCAGTTCGACACCGAGGCGTTGCAGAGTGTGGGTGGCCCCGTCGGAGAGCTTGGTGCCGAACGAGGCCAGGGGCGCTGCGCCGCCGTCGAAGAGCAGGACCCGGGCTTCGGCGGGGTCGATGGTGCGGAACTCGCGACGCAGGGTGTGGGTGGCGAGCTCGTGGATCTGCCCGGCGAGCTCGACGCCGGTCGGGCCGGCGCCGACCAGGGCGAAGGTGAGCCAGGGCCGGCGCTGCTCGGTGGTGGGCAGCGTCTCGGCCATTTCGAACGCGCCAAGGACCCGCCGGCGGATGCTCAGGGCGTCGTCGATGCTTTTCATCCCGGGGGCGTGGGGGGCGAACTCGTCGTGTCCGAAGTAGGACTGCTCGACCCCGGCGGCGACGAGCAGGTAGTCGTAGTCGATGTGCAGTTCGGTGCCGTCGGGCCGCACAGCTGTGACTGTTCGCAGGGCGGGGTCGATGCCGGTGGCTTTGGCGAGCAGGGTGGTGACGTTGGCGTGCCGCCGGAACAGCCGGCGCAGCGGGGCGGTGATCTGCCCTTCTGAGAGCAGCCCGGTTGCGCACTGGTAGAGCAGTGGCTGGAACAGGTGCACGCCGGTGTCGTCGACGACGCTGACCTCGACCGGGCCGTGGGCCAGGCGCCGGGCGGCGAACAGGCCGGCAAACCCGCCGCCAATCACCACGACCCGGGGCCGCGTGGCCGGCTCAGGCATGACTGCTGCTGGATGGCTGACTGGGGTGGGGAGTGTTGCTGCGGTGCGATGCGCCGGCGTGCAGCTGCAGGGCGCTGATGACCAGCGGGAAGTGGCTGAAGGCCTGGGGGGTGTTGCCCAGCTGGCGCTTGGCAACGGGGTCCCACTCCTCTGAGAGCAGCCCGACGTCGTTGCGCAGCGCCAGGAGTCGCTCGAACAGCTCGATCGCCGGCGCGGTGCGGCCGGCGGCGAACAGGGCGTCGACGAGCCAGAACGAGCAGGCGAGGAACACGCCTTCGCCGGCGGGCAGGCCGTCGTCTCCGGTGGTGGTGTGGTAGCGCAGCACCAGCCCGTCCTGGGTGAGGCGCTGGCTGATGGCCTGGACAGTCCCGACCACGCGGGGGTCGGTGGGGGGCAGGAACCCGACCCGGCCGATCAGCAGCAGGCTCGCGTCGAGGTCGGTGGTGCCGTAGGCCTGCACGAAGGTGTTGTGCTCGGCGTCGAAGCCGTGGGTGAGCACCTCGGCGTGGATGGTGTCGCGCAGCGCGGCCCACCGGTCGGCCGGCCCCGGCAGCCCGCTGGTATGTACCGCGTCGACCATCCGGTCGGCCGCGACCCACGCCATCACCTTGGAGTGGACGAAGTGCCGCTGCGGTCCGCGCATCTCCCACAGCCCGTTGTCCGGCTGGTCCCAGGCGCCCTCCAGGTGCTCCATGAGCGCGACTTGGATGTCCCAGCTGTCGTCGGGGGCGTGCAGCAGCGCGTTGCGGGTGAGCGAGAGCCCGTCGAGCACCTCGCCCCACACGTCGAGCTGCAGCTGGTCGGCGGCGGCGTTGCCGACCCGGACCGGCGCGGAGTGCTCGTAGCCGGCCAGCCACGGCAGCTCGTACTCGGGCAGCCGGCGGGTGCCGTCGATGCTGTACATGATCTGCAGCTCGGCGGGGTCGCCGGCGACGGCGCGCAGCAGCCACTGCCGCCACGCCGATGCCTCGGTGGTGTAGCCGGCGGCGAGCAGCGACTGCAGCGTCAGGGTCGCGTCCCGCAGCCAGCAGTAGCGGTAGTCCCAGTTGCGCGGGCCGCCGATCTGCTCCGGCAGCGAGGTCGTGGCCGCCGCGACGATGCCGCCGGTCGGGGCGAAGGTCAGCGCCTTGAGGGTGATCAGGCTGCGCTGCACCGCATCGCGGTAGGAGCCGCGGACCCGGCTGCGGCCCGACCACTGCTGCCAGAAGGCGAGCGTGTCGCCCAGCGCCGCCTCGGCGTCGACCGCTGCGGGACGAGGATGCGAGCTCGGCGCCCAGGTGAGCACGAAAGCCACCCGCTGCCCGGCCCGGACGGTGAACTCGCTGACGGTGGCGAAGTTCCGGCCGACGACCGGCGCGGAGGTCGACAGGTAGGCGGCGTCGGGCCCGGCGACGGCGACCATGCCGTGTGCGTCGTGCCGCACCCAGGGCACGATGTGCCCGTAGTCGAAGCGCAGCCGCAGCTCGCCGAGCATGGCCACCGCGCCGCTGACGCCCTCGACGATGCGGATGACGTCGGCGGCCTGGCCCCGGGGCGGCATGAAGTCGAGCACCCGCACGTGGCCGCCGGGGGTGACCCAGTCGCTTTCCAGCACCAGGGTGTCACCCCGGTAGCGGCGGCTCGTGCACGTCCCGCCCGACGTGGGTGCCAGCCGCCACCGGCCGGCATCGGGGGTGTCGAGCAAGGCGGCGAAGCACGCGGGGGAGTCGAAGTGTGGCAGGCACAGCCAGTCGAGCGACCCGTCGCGGCCGACCAGCGCAGCGGTGTGCAGGTCGCCGATGACGGCGTAGTCCTCGATGCGCGACACGCTCAGCGGCCCGCGAGGTCAAGGACGACCTTCACGTCACCGGCCTGGCGGGCGAACCCCTGCGCGAAGTCCTCGAGCGGGACCCGGCGGGTGATCAGCCGCTCCAGCCAGCTCTGGTCGGCCTCCTTGAGTGCGGCGGCGGCTGCCTCGTAGTGACGGCGGTTGGCGTTGACGCTGCCGAACACGACGTTGTTGCCCAGCACCTCCCTGCGGTTCACGCTGCCGATGTCCACTGGCACCGTCCTGCCGGGGGTGGAGACGCCGGTCAGGCAGGTGATGGCGTCGAGCGCCCCGCAGGTGATGGTGTCGAGCACCAGCGAGGTGACACCGGTGCACTCGACCAGGACGTCGGCCTTGATCCCCGAGTCGGGCAGGGAGTCGGTGTGGTAGCAAGCGCCGAGGTCGGCGACCAGGCCCGGCTTCGGCCCGCCGGTGACCTGGTCGAACGCGTGGACCTCCAGGCCGCGCTGCACGCCGAGCAACGCCGCGAGCAGCCCCACCGGCCCGGCTCCGGTGACCACCGCGACGTGGGGGTCGTAGAACGCCCGCGCACCGATGCGGTCGATCTGCTCCCATGCCTTTGCGACGATGGTGGTCGGCTCGAGCAGGACCCCGACCTGCGCCAGGGACGCATCGAGGGTGACCATTGCATCGGGCTCGGCGCGCCACAGCTCGCGGGCGAAGCCGTCCAGCCCCATGATCCCGTGCTCGGTGTACCGGCCGTTGCGGCACATGTCCCACTCGCCGGCGGCGCACGCCGGGCACGGCACCGGGTCGGGACGGCGCACGATGCCCACCACCAGGTCGCCGGCCTGCAGCCCGCTGCCGGCGGGGGCCTCGCGGACCCGCCCGAGGCTCTCGTGGCCGAGCACCAGCAGCCTGTGGCCGGGCGGAGCCTGCCCATAGGCACCCGAGACGATCTCGACATCGGTCCCGCACAGCCCCACCGACAGTGCCTCGACGAGCACCGGCCCCTGCACCAGCGCCGGCTCGGGCAGGTCGACCAGCGCCAACGAGTCCTTCACCCCAGGTGTGACGGTCAGAGCACGCACGACAACCCCCCCACCCGGCCCGCTCGCCCGAGTGGCCGGCCCGCAAACGGTATGACCGGATCGGCTGGCTGCAACCCACCCGTCGAGTGACTGCGCCACGCCGCAAGCCAGCACAATGGCGGGCATGGCGACCGCCGCCCGCGCGCCGGTACCCGGCGCGGCGCCCACCCCGGCGCCGGGGCCGGCCGAGCAGGCAGCCCGCGGCGGTTTGCACCCTGTTGAGTGGGCCTGCGAGGCGCTGGGCACGGCGCTGCTGCTGCTCGCCGGACTGTCGGCGGTGTGCCTGGACTTCGGTCCTCACTCCCCGCTGCGTGCCTGGGGCACCTCACCGCGGCTGCTGGTGACCGGGTTGCTGTTCGCCGGTGCCGGCAGCGCGCTCGCCATCAGCCCGCTCGGGCGACGCAGCGGTGCGCACCTCAACCCTGTGGTCACCCTCGCGTTCTGGACCCAGCACAAGGTGCACCCCCACGACGTCGCCGGCTACCTCGCCGGGCAGCTGCTCGGCGCGATCGCCGGCACCGCCGTGCTCGGGGCGTTGTGGGGTGCGCAGGCCCAAGCCGTGCACCTGGGTGCCACCGCGCCGGGCTCAGGTGTCAGCGACGGTCGGGCTGTGCTGATCGAGGCAGCCATGACCGCGGTCCTCGTCCTGGTCATCCTGCTGATGACCAGCAGTGCGGCGACCGCCCGCTGGACACCGCTGGTGCTCTGGCCGCTGATCGCCACACTCGTCTGGCAGGGCGCCCCCTACACCGGCACGAGCCTGAACCCCGCCCGAAGCCTCGGACCGGCGCTGCTGGCGCCGCTACTCGGCCCCTACTGGGTCTACGTCGCCGGCCCGCTGCTCGGCGGCGCCCTCGCCGTCGCCGTGTTCGCGCTGGCCCGCCAGCGGCACGTGCTGACCGCCAAGCTCTTCCACGACCCCCGCTACACCAGCACCCTCGCCAGCTCACTACCCGTCGCACCACCCAGCACCAGCGCCGGGCGAGTACTTCACCGCTGAGCGCTCCCGTACGCCTCGTTCAAAGACTGCGGTGCGCAGCCCACCTTGGGGCTCAGCTGCTGTCCGGGTCGGGGTCGGTGAACAGTTCAAGCTGGTGGCGCCAAGGTTCCCCGGCGATCATGGCGGCTGTGAGCCGGTCGGGGTGGTAGCCGCCGGCCAGGGCGGCGCGGATGGCCCGGGCCCGCCCAGCCGCCCCTCGGATGTCAGCCCGGCCGTGGTGATGCGGGCCGCCGGCGCGGCCGCGGCGGGTCATGTCGCCCATGTTGAGCCGGTGGCTGCCGGGCAGCAGGTGCGCCAGGCGCACGCAGCTGGTCTCATCGCAGCTGTGCCGTAGCCGCACCCCGGCCGGTAGCGGCCCGACGTCTTGTTCCCACACCCAGCGGTGGGCGCTGCTCACCCGCCCGGTGCCGGCGGCGAACCGGCCGTAGCCGTCGTCGCCGATCGCCCCGACCCACCACAGGCAGGTTGGGGACCACACCACCTTGCGGTCGAACCGCCACCGGTCCACCACCGCCGCCCGCATGCGCCCGTCCTACCATCCCGCACCGACAGAAACCGCCGTCATCCCGGCGGCATGCTCGAACTCGCGACTGAGCCTCCCACCGGATACGGCCTCGAGGACGAGACGCCGGCGAAGGCCACAATCCTGCTCGGACCGCCGACCTGCGACCGAGTGCATAGCCGACCGTCGAGCACATCTGGGCACGGGTCTGCTGCTTGACCGTGGAGGGGGAGGGCAGGGCTCGGCGCTCGGCGTCACTTCCTGCAGCCGATGTCTGCTCAGACGTCGACGCCGTAGTCCAGGGCGATGCCGCGCAGCCCGGAGGCGTAGCCCTGCCCGACAGCCCGAAACTTCCAGTCCGGGCCGTTGCGGTAGAGCTCGCCGAACACCATCGCGGTCTCGCTGCCGGCGTCCTCGCTGAGGTCATAGCGGGCGATCTCGGCGCCGCCGGCCTGGTTGACGATGCGGATGAACGCGTTACGGACCTGGCCGAAGTTCTGCCCCCGGGTCTCGGCCTCGTAGATGCTGACCGGAAACACGATCCGCACCACCTCGCCGGGCACCCCGGCGAGATCGACCTTGATCACCTCGTCGTCGCCTTCGCCGCCGCCGGTGAGGTTGTCGCCGGTGTGCTCAACCGAGCCCTCCGGGCTTCGCAGGTTGTTGAAGAACACGAAGTGGGCGTCGCTGGCCACCTTGCCGGTACCGGCCAGCATGATCGCGGACGCGTCGAGGTCGAAGTCGGCGCCGGTCGAGGTGCGCACGTCCCAGCCCAGACCGACGGTGACCGCGCTCAGGCCCGGGGCCTCCTTGGTCAGCGAGACGTTGCCACCCTTGCTCAGCGAAACACCCACAAGATTGCCCCTTCTCCAGGATGCACCAGGTTCAATGCTGCCACCGCCGGCGGGCGTAGCGTCGTGCCCCTGTCAAGGGGGGGACCATGCTGAAGAAGATCGCCGAGTTCCTGACGCTGCGCTGGCTCTGGGACCGCCGCTAGCAGCCCCATGGCCCGTGGGCGTGCTCGCCGGCGCAGCTGCTGCTACCCCAGCGGCCGATCCGCTGGTGGCCGCCCGGATGCGAGTGGTGCCGACAGGTCCCTTTGACAGTCCCTGACTTGGCTAGGTCAGGTCGACGGGTCGTCCAGCGGCGATGTCCGAGGCGATCTGGTGCAGGGTAGCGGCCGGTAGCCGCACCCCCAGCGGGGTGAGCGTGTCGCGAAGGAGGCGTTGAGTCTGCGTGGCGGGCCGGTGCTGTTGGGTGTGGGCCAAGGTCCGCAGCACGGCGCGGGCGTAGCCGCGGCGCTGGGCTTTGATCTGCCGGGCTACGTTGCCGCGGGCTGTGGTGGTCTGCCAGCCGGCGGCGCTTGCTGTGCTCATCGCAGTCCCGTGCATAGAACTAGTGTTCGAGTAACTGTAGAACGCGCGGGCTGTCCCGCCAGTCCGCGCCGCGCCGGCTGCGGGCGTGGCGGGTGTGATGCGCCAAGACCGCGAGAAGCCCCCGGCGTGCACGTTGAGCCGCGGGGCCGGAACCGGGCAGTGACAGCCCTGTGCTGACGAGTCGTGCTGTGGATCGAGCCGGACGGCGGCGCGCCTCAGTAGCGGGAGCTCACCGGCGTCCGGGGGCGGACTATCTGAGCCGGGCCGAGCCACTGCCTTGGCGTGTGGTGGTGCCGGCGACCAATGGCGGTGCGGACGGTGAACCCCGCTGAAGGCGGCGATTCAGTAGCCGGCCGGCGCAGCGACCCCCCGACTGCCCGCGCACCAGTGAGACGACGTACGCGGCTGGCAGGCCCAGGGCGAGCACGAGCGGGCCTGGCTGACCCTCAAGACCGGCTGCCCGGCGGTCGATACCTGCGCTTCAGGTCAGTAGCCGATTTCCCGGGAAGTGGTGGCGACGATGAATCGTGCGGTTGCCCGGCCGGCTCGCCCGTGGGTGTCACTGCTGCTGACCGCGGCCAGCGCCGTGGGGTTGCTGGCCGTGTTGTCAGTGCCAGCCGTGGCGGCAACTCCGACGATGCCGGTCGCTGGGCGTCCGTCGGCCAGTTGTGTCATCCACCGCGGGGTTGTGTCTGGTGGTCCTGCCAGGCAGGGCAGCTGGTTGATGTCGTCGTGCGGGGTAGCGAGCTTCACCCGACGCTCAGCCGTTGGCGTCAGCTGGTTCTACACCTCACCTGGCCTGACGCACCTGCGGCTGTATAGCGTCGTCAGCCTGCTGGCGGTCGACCGGAACGGGAACCTGGCCGGGTTCAGCCAACCGTTGGAGCTGAACGCCTCCCAGGCGTGGACCGCTCCGCTGCGGGGGGCCGCACGACCAGCAGCGGGATTGCGCACGGTCATGCTGCAAGCGCAGGGGGTGCTGTTCCCGGGGGCGATGCCGACCCGGCTGCTGGCTGACCCCAGCCTGGCCAGCCAGATCCTGGACCAGGCGCTGGCAGCCCACTTACCACTGGCCCGGGTCCTTGCCGAGTTCGGCCCGGCGGCGCAACCACCTGCCGGTCGCTGCTGCCCTGCCCGGCGCCGCGACCCGTTCAGTGAGCTTGAAGGTCAGCTTCGGCAGTCGCCAGGCCCCCACCCGAGCGTCAGCCGGATGGGTCGAGCCGATCGGGGGACGGGTGACGAGCTGGCCCGGTATTCCTCAGCGGCGTCGGGCCAGGACCTGCAGGTGGACCAGGTACCGGCCGGTGGCGTCGGTGCAGCGCAGTGCCTCCCCGCAGGACGTGCGCAGCCCGACGACGTCGGAGGTCCCCACAGTTCGGGTGAGCAACGTCAGCTGGGTTGATCCGCAGCCGGCGCCTGGCCGGCAGGCCCCGCGGCGGTACCGGGTCGCGCCTACCGCTTGCAGCACTGCCGGTGAGCTGCTCGACAGCGACCAGTAGGTGCTTGCCAGGGTGACGCCCAGCCGGGTGCCGACCGGCACGGTCACGGTCGTGTGGTTGTCCCGCTCGGTGAGTAGCACAACGCCAGGTGGTGGGGCCGGTGTCAGCGATGGCGATGCCGCCGCCGATGGTGATACCGGTGCCGGTGCTGTTCTACCGGGGGCCGGGGGTGGCGTTGCTGGTTGGCCGCACCCGAGCAGACCCACCGCCAGACCAAGGCCGGCGCAGCCGGCGGCCGTGCGGCGGCGGCCGCACTCGGGACGGGTGTGTGGGTGTTGTTGCCGCATGGTTGCCTCCGGTGCCACGGGTCCGGGATGGTCGCGCCGGGCGGCCGTGTCTGTTGAGCTGTGCTGTCATGGCCTGGTTGTGTCGGTATGGCTTGGCTAGTGGTAGGTCGTGGTGGTGGCGCCGGTGGCTGCGGTCCAGGTGATCGTGCCGTGCTGGAAGTCGTTGCGACGGCCGCCGGTGATGCTGTACTCGTCGGTGGTGGGGTAGCCCAGCGGGCTGCGTTCGGAGCCGAGCTGGGTCCAGCGCACCCGGATGGCGCCGAGCACGGCGTGGGCGGAGGTGGCCGGTGTCCAGTAGATGGCGGCTGCGGTTGAGAACTGGTTGTAGCGCCCGATCCGGTCGGGGGTGCCGGTCTCGTCGGTGCTGGGCAGCCGAAGCAGGCCGGCTGGGCCACCGAGGGTGAGGTAGCGGGTGAGGATCGCGCCGTGCACGACGTGGGCGCCGGTCGCCGGCGAGTAGTACATCCGGCCTTGGGTGTAGTTCTGGGCGGTGCCGCCGGTGACGGCGTACTCACCGCCGACGGGGGTGCCCAGCACCGACGCGGCGCCGCCGATGGCGGCGTAGCGGACTGCGATCGCAGTGGCTGGTGCTGGTGCACGGATGACGGGGTGGGAGATCTGGCAGGCGTTGGCGTCGTTGGACCAGCTCGCCTGCATCGGGAACGTCCCGGTCGACAGGGCAACGTTCTGCGCGCCGCCGGTGCCGCCGACCCCGACCCAGGCGCACTTGTCGCCGTTTTCGTAGCCGGCCGAGTCGGTCCAGCCACCGAGCGGGTTCTGGTCGGTGATGGTCTCGGCGTACTCGTGGCCTTCGACGATGCTCACCCCGTCCAGGGCGCCGCTGCTGGCGGTGTTGACATAGTTGGCGCCGCAGGTTGATCCCAGGTCGGGCAGGTAGGGCAGGTTGGTGAAGGCGACGTCGCCGTAGGGGGAGTAGGCGGCTCCGCCGCTCATTGCGGTGTCGCCGTTCCAGTCGTGCCAGGCGCAGAAGTTCCCTGACGCGGTGTTGGTGGCAAACCCGTCCGGGTGGGTGCCGGCCGGTGAGACGATCACGTACTGGTTGTTGCGGTTCGCCGCCGGGCTGGTCTGCCCGAAGTGTCCAGCGGCGGTAACAGCCTCGGCGGCGAGCTGCGCCCCGGTGGCCTGAGTCGGTGCGGTGCGCGACCGATCGGCCCAGACCCCGGCGAGCGCGCCACCTTGGGGGTAGCCGACGTGCGGCGAGCTGGTCGGGCAGGACGCCGATCCTGTTGCCACGCCTTGGCAGTACTGGGTCATCACTCCCGACCAGGTCTCATTGTTGGTACCCAGTCCCTTGAGCACCCCCTGGATGCGGGGCGCGACCCCGCGGGGATCGCCGCTGAGCGCCACCGCACCGGTGCTGGTGGTTGACGGGGTGCCCCACTGGGCGCCCCAGAACACGACATACACCTTCGGTGGCCCGGTGGTCACACCGATGCCGTCGACCGCACCGTCGTAGGTCAGCGGACCGGAACCGGCGGCTGCCTGCGCCGTTGCGGCAGCGCGGGCCCGGGCCTGCTGCCCGGCCCGGGTGGGGAAGATGACCGCGTGTCCGTGGCCGCCGTGGTGCGCCTTGTCCGGGCCGTTGAGGTCGCCGGCCGACGC
>JAABUQ010004315.1_pt1 | contig 24418 bp, 28 predicted proteins | sample 5560001 | NCBI WGS metagenome assembly JAABUQ01 (sample SAMN10711888, study PRJNA513371) | rock metagenome | isolation source: Antarctica rocks | place: Antarctica: Victoria Land, Finger Mt nord | collected 2015-12-18
GGCATTCCGCAGGCATTCGAGCTTCTCGAACGCCCCACGGCCCCGCTTCACGGCCGTCCGGCAGCGGCCCTCAACCGGCCAGGATAGTTGTCGTCGACCGGCCAGGGTAGTTGTCGTCAGCTACCGCCGTTACGGCCGCATGCAATTCCAACGCGCGTACGGACAAATTCCTATGTGGGTACGCTGCCGAGAAGTGCCGAGCATGGCGGAGGTTGGAAGTCTCACAACCGCCCCCTTTCCGGAATTGGTATTACCGGCTCAACACTTTTGCAATACGGAAATTGCAGACGCGCAGGCCGCACCGCTTTCCCGCATCAAGTGCGAGAGCATTGCAGGCAGGCGTTTCACGCGACGACGCGCCCTTCGTTCAACAGTGATACGCCACGCGCAGTGGCTTCGAGGTACACGTACCGCGTGTCGTCCAGATTAGTGATGCGTTTGACGTAGCTTGCTTTGGCGAGCGCCGCGGCAATGCGCGTCATCGTCGGAGGCGAGACCTGCTCGACGCGCGCCAACTCGCCAAGCTTCATCCGTCCGCAAAAAACCAAAACCGAGAGTGCGGCAAGGCGAGCCGACGTTAGCCAGAGGCGCCGTCTTCTTGGCGAACCTTTCGAAGAAGCCGTATAGCGACGTTATGTAGATCGGCGGCAACCGCGCCGAGATCCCGACTTGACGCTTTCAACGAATAAACGATTCTGTTAGCAACCGAACGTGCCGGCGTCCGCACATCTTCACGATTCATGCGAATGACAAATGAGATGAGCGCGTGGGTGCGGGGAAACGCTGCCAGAATAATTTCACGCTGGTCGTCGATTGCGGGATTCGCAAGATCGACAAAGCCAACGTCGTGCGCCCCGGGAGCAAGGCACCGTCTCGGAGATGCTGACGTCGAACTCGATGTGCGACCACGGTGGGATTGCTATCGGTAACGTAAACGCCCCCGGCTTCCGGTAAGGAAAGCGCCCCCACCCATACTGCACGAAGTTAGGCTCCCCAAGCCGCCGATTTGGCCCGACGGCTTGAGGAGTATGGGTGATTTCCATGGCACTTTTCCAGACCATCCAGGAATGGCGGAGTCAAGGCGTCGAGAAGCGTGAAATCGCGCGACGTTTGCAACTCGATATCAAGACCGTGCGGCGCCATATCCGCAAGATCGAAGCCGGCGCCGTCGCGCCAGCTCGTACGTCTCCCGGCTCGAAGCTCGATGCGTATGCGGAGCGCATCGTCGAACTGGCCGCGACCGGTCGTACCGCGTGGAACGTATACTTGGCTTTGCGCGAAGATGCAGCGTTTACGGCGTCGTACGAGCTGATCAAGAAACGCGTCGCGCAATTGCGGCATCGAGATCCACGCGTGTACGAGCGCTTGGAGCATCAGCCTGGCGCCGAAATGCAAGCGGATTTCGGCGAACTCGCGCGCATCCATCACCAAGGGCAACTCGTTCGGGTGTGGGCGTATGTCGCCGTCTGGCCGCATTCGCGTTATCGGTACGCGGAGGTCGTGCTCGATCAAAGCGTGCCGACGTTCCTGTCGGCGATGCAGAACGGACTATTCGCTTCACAAGCCGTCCCCGAACGCATCAGCGTTGACAATGTTGCTGCTGCGGTTCTACGCGAGCATTTCCACGAGCGTGGCTACCAACGTGAATTTGCCGCGTTTTGCAAGCACTTCGGTACGTTGCCGAACGCGGTACGACCGCGCACGCCGACCGATAAGGGCGCTGTCGAAAACGGTGTCGGCGTTCTCAAGCGAGCGCTTCGCGGGCGAACGTTCGTAACGCTGGACGAGCTGCGCGCCGCGGTAACGAACGTCATCGATGCGCTCAACGCACGAGCAAGTGCGCTCGATCATCGTCGCCCAAACGATCTGATTGCTATCGAACGCTGCAAGGAGCTTCCAGAGCGGTTTCCAATCGCTGCTTGGAGCGAACATCGCGTTCGCACCGATTGCCATGTGCAAGTGCGGGCGAACTTCTACTCGGTACCGCATCGGCTCGTCGGGAAACACGTCGTCGTTCGAGTCGATGCCGCATCGGTCACGATCTACGACGACTTTGCGGTTGTCGCGCGGCATGAGCGCAATGTGCACCGCGGTCGCACGGTCACCGATCGCATGCATTATCCCGAACATAAGCGCAAAGCGTCGCAAAGAACTTCATCGCGAGCGTATCGATCGGATTCGTTCTGTTGGTAGCGGCGCCGCGGCCTTCTACGCCGGACTGTTGGCCTCACGCGATTGCGTCCATAGCGACAGTTATCGCGCGCTGCTGAGACTCATCGAGCGTACGCCAGCTAGCGATCTCGATCGCGCCTGTGCACGCGCCGCGCACTTCGGCAACTTTCCCTCGATGCGTTACGACGCATCATCGAACAACGACTCTTCGAACGACCGTTAGAAGATCTGTCGATCGCGTCCGTCCCGCCGGTAAGCCGCCTCGTCGGCGTTCGCAGTCTCGAGGCGTACGCCGCTCTTTTAGGCGGCTGGCCATGTTAGACCACAAGCTACGCAAGCTCCGGCTCGGACACGCGGCTTCCGTGCTCGAGGCGCACCATCAAGCCGCCATTAACGCGAAGTTGGGCTATCTCGAGTTCCTCGAAGCACTTATTGACGATGAAATCGGTACGCGCGAACATAAAGGGCTTGATAAACGTCTGCGTGCCGCTCGATTCCCGGTCACCAAGACGCTCGAAGAATTCGACTTCGCGTTTCAACCGTCAATTGACGCCATGATGATCAAGGCCCTGGCGAACTGCGACTTCATCGGCAAGCACGAAACGGCACTCTTCATCGGTCCACCCGGCGTCGGAAAGAGCCACCTGGCAACCGCGATCGGCGTGAAGGCGTGCTTGCGAGGATACGACGTGCTCTTCGCAACGATCCAGCATCTCGCGTCGCAACTCAACGCGGCGTTAGCCGATCTCTCCGTCGAACGGCTCATCGAGCAATACGTGCGCGCGGATCTCATCATTCTTGACGAGCTGGGCTTCACGCCGCTGAACAAAATCGTCGCCGACCATATCTTTCGCATCGTTTCGGAACGTTACGAACGCGGATCGATCATTGTCACTTCGAACAAACCATTCGAGCTTTGGGGCGATATGTTCGCGGACCCGATACTCGCGACCGCGGTCCTGGACCGGCTCGTCCATCACGCCCACATCGTGCCCATCACCGGCGAGAGCTACCGCACGAAAGATCGGCGACCGCCGCAGCAAACAGCGCCGGGAAAAGCCGTCCGTGCCGGCAAAAAGCCGACCTGAGGTGGGGGCACTTCGGTTACCGCAGATGGTCCCTTTTCGATTACCGCTCGCACATGGCCGCTCATCGTGGCCGCCGCACCAGCCGGAGCGCCGGGCGGAAAACCGTACGCCGGATCTGGGTGGAAGACGCCGGCCAAAATCAACCCAAAGCCGTACGTCGCAATGAGCAGCGGCCCCTACGTTCGGCCTTCGCCGCCAGCAAACGCTCTTCTGATGCCGGCGGCGCACGCGAGCGCAAGCAGCCCTGTGACGACGAAGTTCGCACTCTGAATCCACCCACTTTCGCCGAGGTCCAGAAGGCTGATGGGAACTCGCCGAACATCGAATCCGGCGCGAGTGAAGAATTGAAAAAGCAGCACAGCGACGAATAGAGGGGCTTGAATAATGCCGCAGAGCAGCAATCCCTTTGCCGACTCGCGGGAGTCTGTCGTCGCCGCGTATGAACTCATGGCTTACGTACTCCTATCTTCTTTCCGGCTACTTCGCAGTACCGGCGCGAACGCGTAGCACAATTTCGTAAATCTAAAAGAATTATCAAACCGACGACCGTCCGATGTCGGCGACCGCGCATTTCCGAAGACCGAAACGTCACGGCCGCGTCGAGCCGACTAGCCGGGCGGGGCGCCGAAACCTTAGAGTCGTTGGAGTCTGCTTAATTCGGCGTTCGGCCGCTCTTCCGGCGGCTTCATCGCCTCGATCTTCGGCACTCGAGAAGACGGGGTTGCTCGAGGTGCAGCGGCCACCATCACGTCTACAAGCGAGCGACACTCGTTTATGCCGGGCGCCAGCAATTCGCGGAAAGATTTGATGCGCGACATAAGCCAAAGCATGGCCGCCACCACCCAGTCAGGGCTGCCGTTGATTCGCGCCTTGCTCTGCGGGTAGACCTGATAGCCCAGCCGCCGAATCAACGCGAAGCATTCATGCATTCCGCGCGCGAGAACCATGGACTCGCCCCACGATGCGCCTCCCCGCAGCCGACACGGCTTCGAACATCACGCACAGCGGAACGTGGCACCGCAGCCAGAGAAGCATCTCGGATTCGAAGGCCGCCGGCAACCCGGCAGCGTTGAATAGGTCCACCCAACGTTGTTGGCTCATCATGCTCTTTTGGCCCATAGAACCAATCGTGGCTTTGAGCTTGCCGTCGCTGCCGATCGTGGCCTGTACGCCCGGCATGCCGAACGCGGAGCGCTCGACGCCGACGGCGTCTCCCAATTGTTCCGGTTCGAAGTTGTTGAACATGAACAAGATGCACTTGCCGCTGCAGCGCAGCAACGTCGGGAGCACGGCGTCGACTTGGTAGGCGTGCATCGTCACGATGACGACGTGGTAGGGCGTCTGCTCGTCCAGCGCGTCGGCTATCCGTACATCGGCGCGCTCTCCCTTGACGTTGACGATCCCGTTGTCGCGTTGTAGTTGTCGAAGCCGATTCGAGTTTGAGCGCACGACGACGGTGACGTCGTGTCCGCCGACCCGAGCGAGCTGGAAGGCGAACGCGCTACCGATGCTGCCGCCGCCGACGATAGCGATACGCAGAGTTAAGGATGAGGAAATGTCAGATCCGTTGCCCCGAGAAACTTCCGGTGATCCGATTTCGAGGACGTTCTTTCATAATTGATTGATCATGCGGAAGGGCTGTGAAAGTAGTGAGCGGCGGCTGTGAGCTCAGGAACGACGGCAGAGCCGATCCAACCCGAGGCACCGGTGACGAAAAGGCGCATGAATGGATTCCCCAATGATGTCAGCAACCGACATCACTATAACATGTATGTCGGCGGCTGTCATCACGTATAATCGATCTCATGAGTCGATGGGAACCGGAGGCGCGCGCTCGCCTGGAGCAGGCGGCGATGGAGCTCTACGGCGAGCGCGGATTCGAGCAGACCACCGTGGCGGAGATCGCGCGACGAGCGGGGCTAACGGAGCGGACGTTCTTTCGGCACTTTGCCGACAAGCGCGAGGTCCTATTCGGCGGCGCGGGCATGCTGAACGAGTTTCTCGTGAGCAGCGTCGCCGGTGCGCCGCATTCCCTAGCGCCGATCGACGCGATCGGTATGGCGCTGGAGTCCGCCGGTGCTCTCCTCCAGCAGCGTCGCGACACCGCCCGGCAGCGCCAAGCCATCATCGACGCAAATGTAGACCTCCAAGAACGTGAGCTGATCAAGCTTGCGTTACTCGCCTCGGCACTCGCCGTCGCGCTGCGTCGGCGCGGCGTCGGCGAGCCAGTCGCGAGCCTGGCCGCCGAGGCCGGGATCGCTGTTTTCAAGATCGCATTCAACCTATGGATCAGCGAAAGCAATCAAGCAAATTTGCCGCAAATTATCCGACAGTCATTTGTAGATCTGAAGACGGTAACAGCGGGCAAATGATGATCACGCGCCGTAAACCGCGAAAAAATCGCTACGCTGGTGGTTATGTCCCGAAAACGACTCTTTCCGGGACTACGCGCTGAAGACGTTTAAAGCGTTTAAGTCGCTAGGGCGACTCGGCTTTCCACGCTGCAAGGATCTCCCGCTCGCGTTCACGCGAGATTCCCGCCTGGGCACGGAGGTCGTAGAATTGGCAGCGGTAGCAGACCACGTACGCGTATCGCGAATCGTTTCGGCAAGCGGCCGAAACGTGAGTCCGGCCGTGCAAGCACGGTCGACGTCGACGTCCATGAAGCCCGGCATCCCAAGCGACGGACCCAGCCATAACGGGAAATCCATCCAACCCGTCATCCCGTTCGCTTCGAGAAAACGTCCGTCGATCCAAACGACGTCCGCGTCGGTTGCGAGTGTGGTTGTCGCGGTCGTCGCTAACAACTCCATCGACGTCGTGCTCGGAAGCCCCGTGACGTCATAGATGCCGCTGCGCCCGTCTTCGATGAGACGGATCATGAACAATGCGAGATCACGTGCATCGATGAACTGCACGAAGCGTTGTGCCGGTCCGGGAACCGCGACCGTTCCGCCCGCAGCGAAGCGGTCGACCCAATAGGTGAAGCGATTCGTTGGATCGTACGGGCCCACAATCAGTCCGGGGCGCACGACGATCGCGCGTTCATCGAATACCGCGCGCACGAAATCTTCGGCGCGATGTTTCGACGAGCCGTAATTCTGCGGGGCATCGTCGGCAAGCATCGCATCGCGCGCGACGTACGGCGCACGGTCCGCACCGATGATCGGCGCGGTCGCTTCGTACACGGAGATCGACGACGTGAACAGATAGCGTCCCGCCGTCATCAGATGCGCGCATGAAGCGGCCACGACCGCGGGAATATACCCGCTGGTATCGATTACGGCATCCCATCCGTTGCGCGGAATTGTGTCGAGCCCGCCGTCGCGGTCGCCAACGTAGCGCGTGAGTGTGAGCGTCTCGTCGCCATGCGTTCTCCCGCGAGTGAAGATCGCCGGCTCGTGTCCACGCTCGGTAAGAGCGCCCACGAGGTGTCGTCCCAGAAAGGTCGTTCCGCCAAGGACGAGCGTCTTCACGCGGATGCACGCTTGCCGGATAAGGAGCGCCTCGGATCCGAAGGTCTGCCCCGTGCCGGACCGAGACGCAGGTGCGACGACGGTGTCGATCGTTCAGCTTCCGCACGGCGCCTGATCGGCGCCAATAATCCGGCCTCGCGACCGTAGCGGCTTATGGTCTCACGCCGATGACCGGTCTCCGCCTCGATCGCTCGAAGCGACCGTCCTTGGCGCAAGCGCTCGAGAATGCGCTCGCGTTGCGTCGGCGACAACTCGTTCAGGCCGAACAACTCGTTCATGGCCAACACTTCGGACGGCCGCGTCGTATCGCCCTAGCGCCTGTGGCCGCTTTTGCCGCGCTTTGGCAGCGCACGGCACTCGTGGCGAGCGCGTCTCTAAACCAACCCCTGATATGTTCTTAGCGGGACGTGTCGAAAGAGGCGTCCCAACGGGTCGGACACATCCGATGACCCCATGGGCGTCAAGCTCGACCATAAGATCGATGACCGACCCCTTCTTTGCTATCCCACGAGACCGGACCGTATCTTAGGCCCCTTCCGCGGTGAGCCTGTATTCATCAGGGTGGTCGAATCGGGGTAGCTCGTCAGTGGAGAATCATCGTGGACGTGCTTGGGATCGACGTGGGAAAACGCGATTTGCACGCGACGTTGTTGCAAGAAGGCCGAGCCGCTTCAAAGAGCGTCGCAAATTCAGAAACCGGAATCGCACAGCTTCAAACGAGGCTGAAGAACCGAAATGCGGATCGTGTGCATGCGTGCTTGGAAGCGACCGGCGGCCTCCATGATCAACGCGAAGTGAATGAAGCCGACGAACATGACATCGAGCTTCTCAAACCGAGAAAGGATGCGCCGGAAGCCCTTTAAACGAAAGAGTCGTTCGATTTCATTGCGACGCCTGTAGAGCGCAATCGTATTCCCATGGGTCGAGCCGGTTTTCTTTCGGAGGGACAATGGGTGTGTAGCCGAGATCGATCGCGAGTTGTCGCGTCTCGTTGCCCTCATAAGCTCGATCCATGAGCAGCGCTGTCGGTTCGAGCGGCAGGACCATCTGGAACAAGAGTTCGCGACCTGCCGGAGCGTCGTGCGCTTGCCCGGGTGAGAGTGAGAACGTTATCGCAGTTCGAGCATTCGCGGCGATCATATGAATTTTAGTTGTCCATCCGCCTCGGGATTTGCCAATCGCCTGTGGTCCTTTTTTTTAGTGCTCCTGTCCCGTCAGGATGTACGTTGATGATCGTGCTATCCAAAGAAATTGCCTCGATTTTGATGTGAACCATCTGAGCAATTTGCAACTGCTCGAAACGTGCTGTAGAACGCCTTTCTTCGACCAACGGCTCAGCCGCGTATGCACCGTATGCCAATTTCCAAAGCGCTTCGGCAAGCCACGCCACTTGCAACCGTTCTCCGCGACGTAAAGAACGGCGTTAAGCACTTGCAGATTTGAGAGACGAACATTTCCACGCTGCGTGGAAGAAATGCTCGATCTGCGCAAATTGAGACGCGGTAATTTCCACGACTCAATTATACATCGGATACGACGATGTGTGAACACGCCCTAGCCCGATCGGCTCGCGCGGTCGTGCGGGTGAACTCGCACGGGATCGGCGAAGTGGAGTCTATGAGCCACGCACAGTACGTTTTGACTCCTTGGTCAGCGCAGGGGAATCTTGCGATGCCCGCGATCGATCGCGCCGCTGGGGTGTATCTCTACGATGATACTGGTAAGCGCTATCTCGATCTGGCATCCGGACTCGTCGCCGTTAATTTGGGTCACGGCCATCCGCGCGTCGTAGCCGCGATCGCGGAGCAGGCCGCAAAGCTCTGTTATTCGCCGCCCGCACTATTTAATACGACTCGGGCGCGTTTGGCCGAAGACCTCTCGCGTATCTCACCCTGGCTTGAGGGTTGCCGCACGTTCTTCACGACAAACGGCGCACAAGCCAACGAAGATGCGATGAAGATCGCGCGTGAAGTGACCGGCCGCCATAAGGTGCTTGCCGCGTATCGCTCCTTTCACGGCTCGACGCCCGGCGCGGGTGCGCTTTCGGGTGAGAGCCGGCGCTGGCCGAATGAACCCTCCACGATGCCGAACGTCGTGCATTTTTTCACGCCGTATCCGTACCGCAGTCCCTTCAATACAAGCGATCCCGCAATGGAATGCGAACGGGCGTTGGCGCATCTCGAACTCGTGCTGATGTATGAAGATCCCGAGCGCGTCGCGGCGATCTTCATCGAGCCGGTCGTCGGCAGTAACGGCGTCATCGTGTACCCGCCCGGCTATCTTGCCGGATTGCGTGCGATCAGCGACCGGCATGGCATCATGCTCGTCTTCGACGAAGTCATGACCGGCTTCGGACGGACGGGCGATACGTTTGCGAGCGCGCGCTACGATGTCGTGCCGGATATGATGACGATCGCTAAAGGCGTCACCTCAGCATACGTGCCGCTCGGCGGTGTGATGGTGCGTGAGAGCATCGCACGGTATTTCGATGACCGCGTGCTCGGCGCGGGCCACACCTACTCCGGCCATCCGCTAGCGACGGCCGCCGGGATTGCGGCGCTTGCCGCGTACCGCGAGGAGCATCTCTACACGCGTGCGCGCGAGATCGAGACCTGGCTGCGTGAAGGTCTTGAAGCCCTGCGCGCGCGGCTGCCGCTGATCGGCGATGTGCGCGGCATCGGCGCCTTTTTCGCAATCGAACTCGTCCGCGATGCGGCAACCCGCGAGCCGCTCGTCGCGTGGCAAGGGAAGAGCGGCGGCGCGTTGCCCGCTATTCTTCGGCGGCTCCGCGAGCTCGGCGTGTACACCTTCGGTCGTTACAATTGCCTGATGATCACGCCGCCGCTCGTGATCGAGCGTGCCGAGCTCGATGAAGGCCTCGCCTCGCTTGGGACGGCGCTGGAAGAGTCACTCGTTCACTAAGGTATCCGTTGCCGCTGCTCGAGGGTCACATCGAATATGAGCCAGGAACAGAAAACCAACGCCGATTGGCGGCGCGAATTAGATACCGACCGTTACGCGGTTTTACGGGAAGCCGCGACCGAACCGCCCTTTAGCGGGGCGCTCGATCGAAATCACGCGGACGGCACCTATCGGTGTGGCGCGTGCGGCGTCAAACTTTTCGGGTCGGAGACGAAATTTGATAGCGGCAGCGGCTGGCCGAGTTTCTTTGCGCCCAATGCCGATCGTGTTTCGCTGCGGGACGATCGTTCGCACGGGATGGTGCGGACGGAAGCGGTTTGTGCGCGGTGTGAGTCGCATCTCGGCCACGTCTTCGATGACGGCCCAGACCCGACGGGACAGCGTTACTGCATCAATTCACTCGCGCTGCGCTTCGAGCCGAGCACAAAACCGTAGACAAGAAAGGGCCCGGTCTCCGAAAGGAGGCCGGGCTCTTCGCCGATGGAGCTTCCGTTGAAGCCTTAGCGGTACGACTGACGCGGCGTGAAACAGTCGCGGCAGTAAACCGGTTTGTCACCGCGTGGTTGAAACGGCACTTGGGCCGTTTTCCCGCACGTGCTGCAGATCGCGTCGAACATCTCGCGCTGACCGCCGCCGCCGCCGCCGCCGCGGCTGTAGTTACCGCCGCCGCCTTCGCCGCGTTGCGCCTTACGGGCAGCGCGACAATCGGGACAACGGCTGGGCTTATTGGTAAAGCCCTTCGACGCGAAGAATTCCTGTTCGCTCGCGGTAAAGGAGAAGGGCGCGCTGCAATCTACGCAGCTTAGTTTTTCGTCTCGGTACATCAAGTACTCCGTGCGTCGTGTTAGTGAATCGTGCGATGTACCTGAATCCGAAAAGCGCCTGGGCGCCGAGACCGCGGGACATGACTCGTTCGACGACCTTGGTGGATGCGACGCGGCATTCACGATCGTCAAGCGCCATAAGCCCGGCCAAGGCCGAAAAGTTGCAGCGCTCGCCAACCGCATTTCCCAGGCTCGTCCATTGTCCTTTCCCGAGGTGGGCGTTCAGGCCGCCTGCCAGCACCGTCGCGCGAAGTCCGCGATCGTCCGATGCGCAGCGCGAGCCTCGGGCAAGAAGGGGTAGATCGGCCAGGCGTGCGGGAGGGCCGGCTCTTGGACGAGAGTCGCGATCCCGCCTTGGGCGCGGACGCGCGCCACGAGCGCGCGACTGTCGTCGACCAGCATTTCGGTCGTGCTCGCGAAGATCAGTAGCGGCGGAGCACCGGCATACTCGCCGTAGAGCGGCGAGACGAGCGGATCGAACCAGCGCGACGGCGGGGCGTAGGCGTGCGCGATTGCGGTCTCATCGCGAACGAGGGCGAGGGTCTCGTCGCGGTGTTGATTGGCCACGATCGAGGCGCCGCTCGAAGCGAGATCGGTCCAAGGCGAAAGCGCGACGAGTCCGGCCAACGGCCGTGGGATCCCCAGTCGCTCGCGTAGCGCAAGCAGCGTCGCCAGCGCCAGATTACCGCCTGCCGAATCCCCCGCGAACAGCAGACCCTCGGCCGGCACGCGGGAGTGAATCTCATGGTATGCCGCGATGGTATCTTCGAGTGCCGCGGGGTATGGATGTTCGGGCGCGTGGCGATAGTCGACCGCAAAGATCGGTACGCCCAGGCGCCGTGCGAGCGGAATCGTGATCGAGCGATAGCCCAGAGGCCGGGACGCGACCATACCGCCGCCGTGCACGTACAGGACGGCGCGATCGCCGTACCCGACGTCGTCGCGCATCACCCATTCGCCGCGCACGCCGTCCTGATCGATCGCGATGACGCGAATGCCCGGCGGGATCGCGCGATGGCGCTGCTCACCCCGCTCGAACACCGCACGCATGCTCGCGACGTGCGCTTCCAGCGTATCGCGGTGCAGCTCGAGCCGTCGCTTGACGAGTAGGCGTAAGGCTACGCGCCAAAGACGCGTTTGCCAACTCATTGGTCCGCGCTCTTGCGCTCGGCGAAACGCTTGCGCGGATCGAAGACCGGTTGGAGAACTTTGAAGTAGTGCGCCGGAAAGGCGCGCACGATCGCATCGATCATGCGCGCGTCGTTGCCGATCACGACGCGCGACCGGTCCCGCAGGACGGCGTCCGCGATCTGCTGCGCGGCTTTCGCCGGCGGCATCCTGAGTGCGGCGTCGAATTTCGTGGTGTCGTGTTCGAAGCGCCGTTCGTCGGCGTGTTCGCGCCGGCGCGTGTTCTTTGCGATATTGGTGCGTATACCGCCGGGATGCACCACCGTCACGCGGACGTTCGTGGGACCAAGTTCATGCCGCAGCGCTTCCGAGAATCCCGCACGGCAAACTTACTTGCGCTATAGCCGGTCTGCATCGGCGGCGCGACGATGCCGAAAAGGCTCGAAATCGTGACGATGTTCGCGGCGGGTTCGCGCGCGAGCAAGGGCAAAAACATGTGCGATCCGTAGACGGCGCCCCAAAAATTGATGCCCATGATCCACTGCAGGTCGGCAACCGAGAGATCTTCGAATTTGCCGTAAAGCGCGACTCCGGCATTATTGACCAAAACGGAGACGCGCCCGAAATCACGCACCACCTCGTCGCGCAAACGGGTTATATCGTCGAGCTGCGCGACGTCGACGCGACTGGTCGTGACGCGCCGGTTCGCCGGTAACGCGGCGCGGGTCCCCTCGAGCGCAGTCTGGTCGATATCGGCGAGGGCGAGATCGCAACCACGGCGTGCGAACTCGCAGGCAACGGCGCGACCGATACCCGACCCGGCGCCGGTAACGACTGCGACGGCATTGGCAAACGTCTTCATATTCCGCCGTTTGCGCCCGTTGCGCTGCGTTTACCGCTTTCCCAGACGCGCTCGAAGATCACGCGGCCCCGCGGGAGCGGCAGTCATGCGGCCGAAGCTGATACCAATGAACCTTGAATCGCGTAAACGATCGGCGCCGCGCCGCGTGACGCGCTATCCGATCGACGGCATGGCAGGGGTCAAACGCTGAGAAACTTTGTCATTCTCGTCGCCGTAGCGATGCTTGGTCTCGCGCCGTTGCCGCCCGATATCATCGTCTCGCTTACCGCGCGTTCGCTCATGCTCGTTAGCGATGGCGATGTCATCTCGACGGCGCTCGTTTGCCCGGATTATCGGTTCGCGGCCTTTGGCAGCGGCGGGCCGCATCTATCGCCGGATCAGCATTGGGTGCTCGTGGATATCCGCGGACCCTTCACGCCGGGGAACGTCCCGCGCAATCACGCGCTGGTCAACGTGCGAACCGGCGCCGTGATCGCAGCGCCCGACTTTCCGAGCGTACTCGGCATTCCGGCCGCTCCGGACGCTCTCGCGTGGGTCAGCGGGGAACGTTCGACGTTACGCTATGCGAACGGGAAGACGATCGCGTTACACGACCCGCTCAAACGGCCGGTGCCCCGGCTGCGCTGTTTGCCGCAAACCCAATAACCGAACCGGTTAGCTCCGGCAGCAGGCGCACACGGGGCGCCTGCAAAGACGCGTCGCCACGAGCCGAAAACGCCGCGCGAGGCGAGCGCCGCGACATCGGCCGGTCGCCCATAGGCGGGCGTGACGGCGACGCGAACGTGGCCCGAGGGCTGGTTCGAACGTGAGCATCTGGGATACCTCTCTTGCGATGCATCGGCCGTGCGACGAGGTGATGTGAGAGGAAGTGCGTTGCGCTTTGGGGTCGATCTTGGTGGGACGAAGACGGAGCTCGTCGTGCTCGGGCCGGACGAAAGCGAAGTGCTGCGCCGCCGCGTGCCGACGCCGGCGCGCGATTACGCGGCCGTCGTTGCGACGATCGTGACGCTCGTCGATGATGCGGAGCGCGAGCTCGGCGTGCGCGGCAGCGTCGGGATCGGCACGCCGGGTGCGCGCTCGCGCGCCACGGGTCGCATGAAAAACGCAAATAGTACGGTCCTTATCGATCGTCCCTTCGCAGACGACGTCGCCCGAGCGCTCGGGCGTCCCATCCGCATCGCAAATGACGCGAATTGTTTCGCACTCTCCGAGGCGACGGACGGTGCGGCAAGCGACGTGCGCGTCGCCTTCGGTGTCATCTTGGGGACGGGCGTCGGCGGCGGTCTCGTGGTAGACGGTCGCATCGTTGTCGGACGTAATGATATCGCGGGGGAATGGGGCCATAATCCCTTACCGTGGCCGCGCGACGACGAACGGCCAGGACCGCCATGCTATTGCGGAAAGTCCGGTTGTATCGAAACGTTCGTATCGGGCACGGGTCTCCAAGCCGACTATCGCCGTCACGGCGGCGCGGCGCTCGATGGCGCGGCGATTGCACGCGCGGCGGCCGCGGGAGCTGCGGACGCCCGCGCAACGCTCGAACGGTATATGGATCGTTTGGCGCGGGCGCTGGCAACGGTGGTCAACGTCCTCGATCCCGATGCGATTGTGCTCGGCGGCGGCGTTTCCAATGTTGCGGACGTGTACGCAGCGTTACCCGAACAGATGCGCGCGTATGTTTTTTCCGATACCTTCGAAACGCCGATCGTGCCGCCGCGGCACGGTGATTCCAGCGGCGTTCGCGGCGCGGCGCGACTCTGGGACGACGCTTCGGAGTGGTAGTCGCCGACGGGATGCAAAAGGCGTCGTCACCTGTGCTTCGAAGCCGCTTGCGTATGGATAACGTCGACGAAGTTCTGCGCCTGCCGTCACCCGCTCCCAAGCCACAGTCGCTCGCGTACGACGGGACGACGCTCTGGATGGGTTCGCGAGAAACGCGCCGCGTGTACGCACTCGATGCGAAGACGTGGACCGTGCGCGAAGAAACAACGGCGCCGGGCACGCCGTGGGGCATGACGGTCGTCGGCGACGAGCTGCGCGTCCTTTGCGGCGAGACGCCCGACGACACGCGAATCATCCGGCGCTTCGTTCCGGGTCACGGCTTCAAAACCAGCGACGCACTGGCATGTCCGGACGATACCGGGTCGCACTTGTCCTACGACGGTGAGCGGCTTTACGTCAGTCAGTGGTACCGGAAGAAACTGATTTCGCTCGACGAGCACGGCGGCGTCGGCACGACGATCGATGTGCCGCACGGGATATGCGGCCAAGTGATCGTCGGGGGTTCGTTCTATCTGGCGACGACTGACGATGAAGAGAGCGACGAGTATTTCCTGACGCGCGTCGACGCACGCGGCGCGAACGTTACCGTCGCCGATCTGGCGCGGATCGGTTTTCCTGCGCGGGCGCTTGCGTACGATGGCGAGCGTTTTTGGACCAACCATCGCGAAGCAAACGAAATCGTCGCCTTCCGCACGGCACTTTAGCCGGCGCCGGTTGCCGTTCGATAAAGATAGACGGCTGCTGCGAGCGCGACGACGGCCGTTACGCTCCAGCCCGCAATGGTGAGCGTCGTCTCGAGTTTATATTCGTTCATGATCGCGCCGTTGCGTGCGATGAGCATCATCAGTCCGAGCGTGAACGGCGTCGCGATCCCGCCGAATATGCCGCTGTAATAGAGTAAGGTGATCGGCGCGATTCCGACGAGCGCGACGGCGGCGCCGATGGCCAGCGACGCGAGCAGCGCGACGTAGAAGCTGCGCGCGTGACTGAAGCGCGCGTCGAGACTGCGGCGCCAGCCGAAAGCTTCGGCCATGACATACGCACTTGTTCCGGCCAAGACGGGGATCGCGATGAGCGCCGAGCCGAGCAGCCCGGCGCCGAAGACGATCCCGGCATAGCGTCCCGCGATCGGGACGAGAGCGTTTGCCGCATCTTGCGCGGTCTCGATGCGCGCATGATGGATGCCGAGCGTCGCCCCGGTCGCCACGACGATGAACCAAAAGGTCGCTCCCGCGAGCGCGATACCGACGGCGGCCTCCACTTGGACCAGGCCCAAACGGCGCAGCGGCGGCCGTTCGACGCTTGTTTCGACCGTCTCCCAAACGTAGGCATAACTCGTCAAGGTCGTACCGAGTAAAGCGATCGCGCCGGAAACGTACGCGGACGTGTATTCGAGATGCGGTACGAGCGAGCCGCGCGCGACGGCGCTCCAATTCGGATGCGAGACGAACGCCGTCACGACGTAGGCGAGGAAGACCAGCGTGATATATTTGAGGATACGCGCGATCGCATTGTACGTTGCGAAGACCAACGTCGCCCCCGTCAGCGCGGCGATCGGAACGATGAACCAGCGGTAATCCACACCGGTCAAGAGTTGCAGCGCGGCACTCCCGCCTTCGAGGTCGGCCGCAAGGGTGACGATGTTGACCAGCAGCACCGCGGCGAGAGCGGCAAGTGCGAGCGGGCGTCCGTAGGTTACGGCGATGCAATCTTCGAGGCCGCGGCGGCTTACCACGCCGATCCGGGCGGCGATCGTTTGGACGACGGCGAGCATCGGAATGACGAGCAAGACCAGCCACGCCAGCCCATACACGGTCGTCGCCCCGATGACCGCGAGCGTCGCGACCGTGGTCGGATCGTTATCTGAGGCGCCGGAGATGAGTCCCGAACCCAGTGACGATATGCGAAGGCGCGCGTGACGCACCAGGTGGCTGAGGCGCATGCGCCGCGAGGTTTAGCCGGGTGGCCGCATTGCCCTTGTCCTCTGGTGAACCGATCCTGCGCTTGGTATCTCGGTTTTGAAGACCCGAAACAGCAGCACCAAAGACGGGAGAAGGATCACCGCACCGGCGGCCGTGAGCCAAAGAAAGGCACGTAAGACACTCGCCGGTGCAGCCGCCCCGGCGATGGTCAACTCGCCCGGTACCATGTAGGGCGCTTGGGCCGCATACCAACCGACGAGGACGGCCACGGTCTCGCAGGCGACGGCGAAGCGCGCGACGGCGAAGCGGTGCGTGTAGAGCGCGCCGAGCACGGCAAATCCCAGCGCCATCGCGATCGCGATGCCCGGTAACGAACGCGTGTTGACAAGCGCGGCGAACGTGTGCGGTTCGGTTAGGCGCGCGATCGCAAGCGCAACGGCCCCCGTGGCGGCGAGCACGAATGTCGCGGCGATCGCACGCGCGCGGAAATCGCTCTGTAAGGCACCATCGTTCTCGAGCGTGAGAAAGATGCCGGCGATCTGCGCGCAGAGTGCGACCGCGAGCACGCCGACGGCGAGAGAAAACGGCGCGCTCCAGCGGTATCCGCCGATCGTCAAACCGCCGACGGCAGTCCCGAAGAAGAAGGGCGCAATGGTGCTTGCGATGCCGAAAACGTGGCCCCAGAACGGCGACGTCGCACCGTTTTCTCCGCTGCCGTGCGCGCGATACGCATAGGCGGCACCGCGCAAGATGATGCCGACCAGAGCGAAGCTGAGCGGTACGAAAAGTCCGACCGAGATCGAAGCGAACGCAGCCGGAAAACACGTGAACAGGACGACGATCGTGAAGATCAGCCAAACGTGATTGGTCTCCCATACGGGACCGATGGCGTGACCGATCGAGCTGCGCTGCGCATCGCGTCGCGGTCCGCTGGCAAGCACGTCCCACACGCCGCCCCCGAAATCGGCACCGCCGAAAAGCGCGTAAAGCGAGGTTGCGACCAAGGCGACGAGGGCAGCGAGGACGATGAGCAGATTGGGCGTCATGACGCCGGACGCATCCGCACGGTCGCAAGCGGCGGTGGCTCGATCGTTTCATCGGTATGTAGGCGCCGCAACACGATGACGAGCGTCACCGCGAGAAACAGATAAAGCACGGTAAAGCCATAGAACGCGATGTCGAGCCCGGGGGCCGTCGTGACGGCGTCCCGGGTCCGCAAGAAACCGCGCGCGATCCACGGTTGGCGGCCTTCTTCCGTGACCATCCAGCCCGCTTCCATCGCGATGAAGGCAAGCGGACCGCCGAAGGTGAGCGCGCGAGCGAGCCGGCGTGAAGGGTGCCGCTTTCCGAAGCGCGTGCTCAGCGTCCACCAGGCGGCGAGGGCAAGGAGCGTTGAGCCGCTGCCGACCATGACGTCGAAGCACAGATGAACCGGCGTGACGGGCGGTTCGTCCGTGCGCGGGAACGCGTCGAGACCGCGCACTTCGGCCGTCGGATTTTCAAACGCGAGAATGCTCAACACATAGGGGAGGCGGATTGCGAAACGGGTGGTGCGTGCAGTCGTATCGGGCAGACCGCCGATCTGCAGTGCGGCGCCACGTTCGGTTTGAAACTGACCTTCCATCGCAGCGAGCTTGACCGGTTCTTCATGCGCGTCGAAGCGGGCCGAAAGATCGCCCGTCACCAGCTGTAATGGAATTGCTACGACCGCAACGAACATCGCCGCGCGTAGCGCCGCCCTCGCGTAACGATTCGCCGGTTCGCGCAGGAGCGTCACGGCATATACCGTCGCAATCGCAAAACTCGTGAACACGTAGGCGGAGAGTGTCGTGTGAACGACTTCGGTCGGCATCGCTTTGCTCAACATGGCGGCGAGCGGATCGATGTCGACGGCTTTGCCGCCCACCACGCGGAAACCAGCGGGCGTATTCATCCAAGCGTTGACCGACGTCACGAACACGGCCGAAAGCGCGCCTGAGATCGCGATCGGAAACGAACAGAGCCAGTGCATCCGCGGCGAAAGACGATCCCAGCCGTAGAGGTAGATCCCGACGAAAATCGCCTCGATGAAAAACGCAAAGCCCTCCTCGGAAAACGGGACGCCGATGATCGCGCCCGCGTGCCGCATGAATTCGGGCCAGAGCAACCCGAGTTCGAACGACAGTGTGGTCCCCGAGACCGCGCCGATCGCAAAGAGCACCAACATCGCGCGCGACCACGTGCGCGCCAAACGGTAATAGGTTGCGTCTCGCGTACGCAGCCAGATACCTTCGACGATGACGAGCATGAGGGGCAACCCGACGCCGAGGGCCGAAAAAATATAGTGAAATGCGAGGGAAGTGCCCATTTGGGCACGCGCCGCGGAAAGGTGATCCACGGCCTTATTTTAGCGCAGGTTTTGTTCCCCGCGTTACTCCTTATACGTCGGGTCCGTGCGCTCGAGCATGCGGATCAGCGGCGCCCAGGCCAACCTTTCGACCGTACCGCGCCCGAATGTCACCTGCCGTCCGACGAGTGCCTTCACGGGCTCAGCGGGATCGTGAAGTTCCACACCGCCCGCCAGCGTGGCAATCTGGGTGGCACACGCACGTTCCAGAAAGTACATCGTCAGAAAGGCGGCGGGTATCGATGTGCCGACGGCGAGGGTGCCGTGGTTGCGCAGCAGCATCGCGTCTTTGGTTCCGAGGTCGGCAACTAAGCGCGGGCGCTCGGCGACGTCGAGCGCGAGGCCCTCGTAGTCGTGGTAGGCCAGTCGCTCGCGCAAGAACAGTGCGGTTTGATTGAGCGGCATCAAACCGGCCCTTTGCGTCGAGACCGCGACGCCGGCGACGGTATGCAGATGCAGCACGCACAGCGCATCTTCGCGCGCGGCATGTATGGCGCTATGGATCGTGAAACCGGCCGGATTGACGATAACCGCGACGGGGTCGACGACGTTTCCGTCGAGGTCGATTTTTACCAGACTCGAGGCCGTTATCTCGCTGAACAGCCACCCATACGGATTGATCAGGAAGTGGTGTTCGGGGCCCGCGATACGCGCCGAGATGTGCGTGAAGATGAGGTCGTCCCAGCCGAAATGGGCGACGAGGCGGTAGCAGGCCGCGAGTTCGACGCGCGTTTGCCACTCCTGGGGCGAGCAGCGCTCGCGGACGGCATACGGCGCTGCTTCGGCGTGATGCTCGGTCATAAGGCTCATGTGAGATCTCCCCTTCAGTACCAACCGGCGGTTCGACGGCAGGAACAGGATGCTCCTCGGTTGACAGACGTTGCGCTCAGCCGTCGTAGCCGTTGGCGCGCGCGTGCGCGACCATTTCACGCATGCGCGGATGGTCGCCCGGGATCGTGCGCTCCCACGTCTCGAACGGCGGCACGCGTTCGCCGACGCGGAACAGCACGTAGTAGACCGAAAGATCGCCGAGAAATTTAAAACGCGTCCGCATGTCGTGCGCCAGGTCCTCGTAGGACGCGAAGGAGCGCAGATATGCGCGCATGCCGTGCGCGCGATCGATGGCGAGCAGCGCGCGCGCGTTTTCGATCGTTGCGACGATTTTCTTACGCGTGCGCACCACGCCGCCGTCCTGCATGATCCGGTCGACGTCGGCTTCGCCGAACGCGGCAACGCGGACGGGATCGAAGCCGTCGAAAAGCCGCAGGTACGCATCCCATTTGCTCTCGATCAATTTCCACGAGAGACCGGCTTGAAAGATTGCGCGTGACATGACGGCGAGATAGCCCGCGAGATCGCTCGGTTCGGCACGCTCGGGAATCGCCATCAGCGCGAGAGTTCGCGCACGTGTCGCTCGAGCTCCGCCAAAAAGGCGGCTCGATTGCCGCCGCGTGGGAAAAAGAGCGGCGCTCCCAAGCGCAACGTCACGTTGATGCGAGCGCCGGCGCGCGCATAGGCGAGACCGGCCGGGAAAATGGGGACCGGTCGTGCGCCGGCGCGCTCCGCCTGCGCGACGATGGCGATCAAGCCCGCGCGAAAGGGCAGATACTCGTCGTCGCGTTTCTTATGCGAGCCCGCGGGATCGATCGTCGGATAGCCTTCGGGAAAGACGACGAGCCACTTACCGCGGACGAGAAGTCGGGCTCCGTCGGATATCGCACGGCGCACGTAACGTAATGCTTCGCGGCGCTCGAATGCCGCCGGCGCGACATGCGGGCCGAAACGCTCGCTGCGGATGGCGACGGGCCACTCCGCGAGGCGGCAGGCTGTTTCCATAACCTGGCGGGTCCAAGCGGAACGCGCCCAGTCGAGAGCGACGAAAAGATGCGGCTGCCGCGGCAAGCCGTGCACGAGCGCCGAGCCGTCGAAGGCGTGATGATAATGCCGGGCCGCAATGAGCGCTGCACCACCGCGCGGCAGTCGCGCCGCACCCTCGACGCGCAGATTCATATACCGCACGACGTTGTAGACGGCGATCGCGCGCGGTCCGAGCGCGAAGGGATTCACGCCGCGAGTTGTGCACCTCGGAGTTCGGGCGCACGGCGCAGTGCGAGCGCCGCCGGGACGAGGCTCAGCGCAATCGCGGCAAGCGCCGTCGGCCAAAGCCCGACCGAGAGACTGAGCGCCATCGCCCAGAGCACGTTGGCGGCGTATACCCCGAAGGGCAGCCAGGCCGCCATCGTGCGCGCGTCGTACGCGCGGGTCCAAACGAAGCGGCCGACGGCGATGAAGGCAAGCCCGGTGCCGAGCCAGCCCGCGAGGTTGCGCAGCGGCATGCCGAAATACGCGCCGTGTTCTTTCCAAATCCAAAAGTGCATGACCGACATCTTGTCGCTTGCCATGGCGGGATCGAGCACCAAATCCCAGGCCATCAGGAGCCACGCGCCGAGCGCGATCGACCACAGCGTCGTGTTCCGTAAGCGCGTTTGCTGGATGATCTTGCTCGCCAGCAAAAACGAGGCGAAGCCCATGTAAAACCACGAAAGCGGGACCGTATACGGCACGCGGTCCGCGAGCCGCCAGCCCAAGAAGCCCGTGTATTCGTAGCCGCCGAAAGGCCAGCCGGTTTTCGTGCCGGTCAATTCCGCCGTTGCTGAAATCGTCACAGCGGCAAGGAAGAAGAAGAGGGTGCGCCGCACGCCGACGCTGGCCACGCCGAAGGCGAGCATTGCAAGTGCTCCCGTCCAAATGTCGACGGTCCCGGTATTTTGAATCGCCCACGTATAGAAGGCGAGCGCGTACGGATTGTTCGCGAATTGTGCGACGTTCGGCACCGCGGAGAGCAATCCGAAAAGCCCGAGCCCAAGTGCGCAGACGTGCAGGGCTAGAAAGACGGAGGCGGTTCTCATCGGGCAAATCCTTCCGCGACGAGCGTACGGCCGCGCCACGTCTGACGCCGCGCGAACGCGGACTGAACCAGCCGCAGGGCACAGGGCAGATCCGTGAAGGCAGCGAGCCAATACGTCGGCGCGACGCGCCCGTAAGCACGTCGCGTTCCGGCGAGTACGCCGAGCCGCGCGAAAGCAAGTGCGAGGTTGATACGAAAGAAGAGCGTCGTCGTCGGAACCCGCGCGAATAGGCTCGCGAGCACCGCCGCGAGCGGCACCGCTTGCACCGCGACGACGGTCGCAAGGTCGACTGCGATTGCAAGCGCCTTCGTCGATTCATCGCGTAGCACCAGGGAGCGCGGCCAGTTCGTCCAGCAATCGCGCGCGCTCTCGTACATGCGAACCGTCGCAAGATCGGAAGCTTCGTAGAAACCAAGCCGCGCACCGGCACGGACGAGATGGCGCGCGACGGTCACGTCGTCGCAGCGCGACGTCCGTGCGGAGGTGAAGGCATCCGTGGCGATTGCAAGCGTGCGCCGGACGAGAAAACATTGACCGTTCGCCTGAACGTCGCGGGCGCGAGTCGCCACGTTGCCGGGCAGCCCGTAGCGGTAGACGATGCTCGCCAAAAAGGCGGGATGCACGGTGCTTTCTAATGCGCCGGAGAGCGCGAAGCGTGGCGCTGCGCTGAAGGCATCGAGCCGCTGTGCGAGGGCGTGTGCGAGCAGCGACGGCACGAGTTGTGGAGTTGGGCGAACGTCGGCGTCCATCGTCAGGATCCACGTCGTCGCCGGATCGGTCGCGGCGAGCCCGCACGCGAGATTCCACGCCTTGCCGTTCCAGTCACTTGGAACGGGCGAAGCGTCGACGAGGCGAATGCGCGCGTCGCGTGCCGCGTATCCGCGCACCAGTGCCTGCGTACCGTCGCTCGATCCGCCGTCCACGACGACGATTGTCACAAGCGCGTCAGGCGCGGCAATTAGCCCTTCGAGACATGGACCCAAACGTTCGCATTCATCGAGCACCGGCACGATTGCGGCTACGGTTCCCGCCGTCGGCGTCGCGACACGCGTCTCTCCGATGGAAATACCGCGACACGTCGCAACCATTCGCGCGAAGGTCCGGGCGCCAAGCAATCCTTGTGCGACGGCGAACGCGTCAGAAGTGGATATCACGGACAGCCGGGATTTCGTTTCGCACGATTCGATCCTCTTGACGCATCGGGCACGCACGCCGCGCGTGTTCTTGCTCCTGCATGGGCTGACGGCGAGTCCGCAGCAATTCGAGAGCTTTGGACGCCTGCTCTTCGAGCGCGGCGCAAACGTGTTGATCCCCCGTCTTCCGCGGCATGGCTTGGCAAATCGTTTGACGACCGAACTCGAGGGACTGACCGCAGACGAGCTGCAAACGTTCGCCCAAACCAGCGCCGTCGAGGCCGCGACGCTGGGCGAACGTGTGACCGTCGTCGGGTTTTCCGTCGGTGGACTGCTCGCTGCCTGGATCGGTCAGCATGAAGCGATCGAACGAGCGACATGCATCGCACCGTTTCTCGGCGTGGCATGGATCCCGCAGGCCTTGATGGCACGTGCGGCACGGCTGACGCTTGCGATGCCCAATCAGTTTTGGTGGTGGAATCCGATGCAGCGCGAACGGCTCATGCCCGCGCACGGCTATCCACGTTTCGCAACCCACGCCGTGGCGCAAGCCGCGCGACTTGCTGAAGGTTTGATCGAGTGTGCCGAGTCGCAGGCGCCGAGCGCGGGCACGGTGCAGATCGTGCTCAATGCGAGCGAGTCGACCGTGAGCAACCCGGCCGCGCGACGCCTCGCGCGGGCCTGGGCGCTGCATCGCCCCAATCGGATCGTTCTGTATCGCTTGCGCGGATTGCCGCTCTCGCACGATATCATCGAGCCCATGGGCTCATCGATCGCGCACGACCTTTACCCGAAGTTGGTCGACCTTGTCGATCGGTAACGCTATCGTGCCTGCGCCGACGCGAGATTTCGACGCCGCGATGCAACGCTTCACCGTACTTGCCGCGCGGGACGACGCGTCGATCTCCGACGCCGGCCGCTCGCGTTTGCTCGAGCACGGTCGCGCCACGCCGCTCGCCGTCGTTTTGATTCATGGCTTAACGAATGCGCCGCAGCAATGGGTTCCCTTCGCGACGGAGCTGCACGGACGCGGGCATACTGTCGTTATCCCGCGGCTGCCCGGTCACGGAAAGTTGGACCGCGGCACGACCGCACTCGCGCGCGTCAAAGCGAACGCGTATCTCGAAACGACGAGCGACGCGATCGATATCGCGCGCGGTCTCGGAGCGCGCCTGATCGTTTGCGGGCTTTCGATCGGCGGCGCGTTCGCGGCTTGGCATGCGCTCCAGCGCCGCGATATCGATCGCGCGCTCGCGCTCGTGCCGCTTTTTGGCATTCGCCGCTGGCCGCTGCTTGCCGATCATCTCCTCGCGGCGCTGCTGGGCGGCCTGCCCAACGCCTTTCTGCCCTGGGATCCGCGCGGGGACGGATCCCAGATTCCGGCCTACGGGTATCCGCGCTTCGCGACGCGCGCGCTCGCAGCGACGTTACGCATCGGTCTCGAGGTCGAACGGGCGTCGCATCGGCTGGCCGCCGGGGGCGAGGTCGTCATGGCACTCAATGGGCACGAACCCGCCTGCGAAAACACGATCGCGTGCAGGATCGCGGAGCGATTGAGTGCCTCGCGATATGGGGCTGCGCGAACGGTCGTCTGGTCCGATCTGCCTGCGATTCACGACATCGTCGACCCAACCAATCCACATGGCCGGACCGACCTCGTTTATCCGCGGCTACGCGGCGAGATCGAAGGAGGTCGTTTCAATTTGCGGGGAAATGACGACGATGCAACTTGTATGTAACCTTAGTATCTCACGCTGCTCGCTTGAGCGCAAGAGGTTTGTCGAGATCGAGAAGATCACGGTAGCCGCGTAGAC
>JAABUQ010004317.1_pt1 | contig 24416 bp, 18 predicted proteins | sample 5560001 | NCBI WGS metagenome assembly JAABUQ01 (sample SAMN10711888, study PRJNA513371) | rock metagenome | isolation source: Antarctica rocks | place: Antarctica: Victoria Land, Finger Mt nord | collected 2015-12-18
ATTTGACAATCTCTTCTACTTCGATAAAACGAATTTATGAAAAGCGCATGCGCTTAAAGAAAGAAATGCGCGAGGCGCGTGCTAAGCTAAGTTGACTAAAAAAATAGCCTAACTTTCTAGAGAATAAGAAGAAGAAAATGATCGTAACGAAGTGAAAGAACATTAATGATCTAGAAATGAACGAAGCACACTTCATTAAATTTGTTGCGAAGACTTTTGAATTGTTGTTCGATATGTCGTTCGAATAGTTTCAACTTTCAATTGATTAAGATTGAGCTACTACTTTTTTGCCTATTTTTGATAAAACTTTCTTAAAAGATTTTGGCAACGATTAAGATTCTTTTTTGGCTCTTATGTGTTCTTCGAGGTAGAGTATTTCTTTCACTTGATCAAATACTCTTGATTTTCCTAGCGTAAAATTTTCTTAACCTTATATTGTTTCTCTTCTTGCGAATGAAAATAAAATGTGTCTTGTAAAGACGTAATTGAATTTGCTAATTCCAATAATAAGATATAAAATACTAGAAATACTTTGGCGCTCTTAGGTAAGTCGAGTTCGTAATTAATTGATTTCTTAGTTTTTTTAACGAGAAACGATTCAACTTTAACATAATTCAATTTCTTGCTTAATTTCCTTATCTTAAGATTTTTTGTAAAAAGATACATTCTATTTCTCTCTTTTAGCTAAGATATTGTTTTTCGTTTTTTATTTTAGTACTTGATCGATCTTTCTTGCATTTTTGAGATGTTGTCGTATATCTTTTTCAATGTTACTATTCTCTTGATGACTAATTGTGCTAATAGATGCTTTCGTTCTTTCTTAAAGACGTTGAACTTCTTGTTATAGTTGACGAAGAATAAAGTAATCTTAGTAATATTTAAGATCTTTGCATTTAATGCAAGTTGTGTTATAGATAAAAGTGATACTTAATTGTTATAAGTATTGTTGACATAATGTCTTAGATATTGCTTTAAACTCTAGTTTGTTCGTTCTATTTGTTTATTTATAATTAAATAATAGATAGTCGATATTTAAAGTTTTGTTCCTAACATTAATATCAATATCTTTCAATAGTTAGACGTAAAGAGCTTGTCTCTATTACTAATTAATTCTTTAAATATATTATGATATCGTATAAGTTGATCTAGTACAATGTATTTTAATTGTTCTACTATGAACTTCTTCTTATATGCGATAATATGTAAGTATTTGATAAGTTTGTCAATTATTATTAGTATTAAGTCATATTTATCTCTAGTTGCTAGATTCGTTAACTTGAGCAACTTAATAATAAAGTTTATCGTGACTTCATTTCATAACGATTTAGATAATTTCTAATATTGGATTTCGCCATAGCTCGCATGTGTATTATGTTTGTTCTACTAACAACTAAGATATCGTTTAATATATGTTTTGACAACTTGTCTCATATTAAGAAACTAGCAATGCTAGCGCAAAAGCTAAAGTGTTTTGATCATTTCTAGATGTTCTTGCAATAATTCGTCATAATGCTCTTTTATACATTCGTCGATTTTGTTAATAAATATCTAAAGTTTTTCTTTCTTAATAGAAAACTCTTCTAACTCGTCTCGAAGAATTCGTAAGATTGCGTTTAGCTCATATTTATTAATCGATAATGATTTATCTTGATTAATTTTAAGTATATTGTAATTAAACAACTTCTTTGTTTTTATATAATTACTTCGTCTATTAAGCGCATCTACTTTGTCATTTTCTTTTTCTAGAATATACAATATTTTGAACTTGTATTGTTCTAGTTTCTCGAATTATTACATTTGTCTTTTGTTAAGTTCTTTTGTCGTAATAAAGTGCAATAAGTTTTTATAATTTATTAGAATAGTAAGCTCTAATGCTTCTTCTATGTATACTTTTTATGCTTTAAGAATTGCTACTATCGCAAGTAGTTTCTTGTCATATATATCGTAGTTCTATTTTGCTAACAAAAGTTTTCTTAAGTAGTATGTCATTAAATGTTATATGTCTTTATATAATTAATTAAAGCATGTATCGATAACTAAATCCAATGCGTCTATTTTTATTCGTTCTAGTTTTTTGAAATTAAACATCTTAAGTACTAGTTCTTTTAAGCACTCTTTTTTTAATTCTTGAAATGTTGCTTCTTCGCTTAATTCTTATTTCCAAGACATGTCTTTCTTTGTTAGATTTGTTAGTAATATTAATCTCTTTAAGAAATTCTTAATAAACTTTCTATTATATTGAACAAATTCTATAAAGATCTAGATGTTCTTGACATCGATTAATGTTAATTATTTTTTAACTATCTTGATTTTTTCTAAGTTTATTCGAATTTTATGTCGTTCTACAATGAATTCTAGAAAGTCGACTTCTTCTTGATGAAATTCGCATTTCTTTAATTTGAGACGTAAGTCTCTTTTGTTTAAACATTCCAATATCTAGGAAACATATTGCACATGTTTTTCTAACGTAATTAAGTATATTATAATGTCGTTCAAGTATGCTATGACAAATATATTTAAATATTGTCGTAGCACATCGTTAATTATTTCTTGACATATTGTCAAGACGTTCGTGAGTTCGAACGATATTATTGTGTATTCGTAAAGTTTATATCATGTACAAAAAACTATCTTTTATTCTTCTTTTGTCTTTATTCTAATCTAGTTATACGCTTTTCGTAGATCTAGTTTAATGAAGTACTTAACTTCGAATAATCGATTTTAAAGCTCACTAATATTTAGTAGTAAATATCGATTTTTAATCGTTATGTCGTTTAGCTTTCGATAATTGACACATAAGCGAAGTTCTTCGTTCTTCTTAAATGTAAAGAGAATCGAATATCTTGCTCGTAATTAGAATTTTTTAATAAATTCTTTATTTTTATTTTTTGCCAAGTATTTGCGAAGTATTGACAATTCTTTCTTTAATAGAGCGTAAATAGATTCAAACGTAAGTTTCTTGCCTAATTTAAGTCTAATCTCGTAATTCTACGATTGATGTTTAGATAAAGCTAATGTTGTTTTCTTCTTTTAGAATAGATGCTCCCAATTATTATATATTTGTGATATGTGTTTTAGCGATTTCCTCGTTCTATTAAATATTCTAAGGCTCTCAAAAGATTCGTAATTTTCTTCACTTACTTTATCTTTTTGACTCAATTAATTTTTGTTAATGTTTAACGAATCAAACTATTTTTGATCGTTTTTGTACAAGATGACAAGTTCGCTTCTTGCGATCAAGTTTCGACTTAATCTTTTATTTATTATCGAACGCTATCGATGCGTAGATTAAATATGAATTGCGTGATCACATCGTTCAAATCTAAGTACTTGTGTATTTTAATTAACTTCTAGATTGTGCTTCTTTAATTAAGGCATTCCTAAAACAATATTATAAGTAATTATTTCCACTATATTAAAGATTAGTTTCTCGTGATGTTGTTAAATAGCTATCAATAGTGATTTCGTTTCTTTGTTCACTCTTTCATTCTCGTTAGATAATGGATTTTCATCTACAATTATTAGATTGTATGCGTTAGACTTCTTTTAAGTAAAATATTCTTTCTTCTTAACAAGAGCTTTAATTATAAAATTATTTATTGTATCAAAATCGATTATTGCAATAAGTCGACAATCATTGATCTTAATTAATGTGATAAAACATCGTGCGTATGTTGTTAAGTTTAATTGCTACTATTGGGCTAATATATTGCATTTCTCTAGTATGCTCTTTATTAAAGAATTTGAACTTTTTCTTGCTTCTATGTTGCGACTTCTACTTCAAACGCCTTCTCGCGCTAAGCTCTCTTCTATTGCTAGATTGCTAACTTTGGCTTTCTAAAAAATTAGTTAATTTCTTTCTTTTCTTCTAGATAAGTCTAGCATAAGTCGTCGTAGCAAACGATTCAACTAAGTGTCTTATGTTTCTTTGCTTCCTTTATCTTTTGTTTGAATAAATTAACATTGTTTAGTTGTCGTTCGATTTTATTAAGAATGTCTTTTTCTTTAGTGGCGTCGCTTCCTAGCGCTTCCTCGCATTTGTTTACGATCTAATTGATTTATCTTTCCTTTAATAAGCTAGTTAAAGCGTTAAGATGTTTCGTAATGTTGCCTAAGCATTCGTGAAAGTTCTTTTAGTCATACTCTTCGTCGAAGTCGATAGCTAGACTATAAGGTTTAATAGTCTTCTAAAGTGCTTAATTAACTTTTTGCGTAGATGCAAATGCCTTGTCTAATGATGTTTTATCTAGAACTTTCTATAACTAATCTAGGTTCTCTATTAAATAATAGTCGTCGTTTAATCTAGTATTGAGGATGTTCGCTTCTATGTCGATTTGCTTCTTAATGTCGTTCTAGCTATCGAATATCTCTCTCAACATAGCATTGATTTGTCGACGATTTATTAAGTTTCGCGATCGACAATCTCTTGCGAAGTGACTCGATTTGCCACATGAATAGCACGTTTTTTAGAATTTATTATTTTGCTTTTCTCTAGAGTTCTTCTCTTTACGTCGCTAAATAGAGTTTAATTCCATAGATGTAGGCTCGCGATAATCTAAGTTGTTATACTTCTTGGAATGATCTCTCTTCGCGTGATATTCGATCGTCGATTCAAAAAAGATTTTCGCTCTCTTTTGAGATTAATCGTATCGTTTTTTCATAGCTCTCTTATATAGCTTGTCGTCTACGTCGATTGCTATCTTTACTAAAGTTTGAATGATGTCGAATCTTGCGTCGCTACGCATGAGTTCGTTTTTAACATTTTCCTTTAAGTCTCGCTTGAACATTGTCATTAATGATGCATTGTCTCAATCGATTAAGTTTGCGTATTTTTGGAATTTGACGACGTAATCTATTGCTAATGTTTTTTGTTGCAAATGCTAAATAACTCGTTTCGTTATTTGTTTTTCGTTAGATATTTCGAATACTTGTCGTAGTTCTTTTTTAAAGACATCGAAGTTAATGAAGATCTCTTCTAGATCTTTTTTATTCTTAAGATGCTTTCGAAGATTTAACTTTAACTAATGCTAAGCTCGTTCTTAAAGAAAGATAGAAACTAATAAGGTCTTCTTATTTCCTAGAACGAGATAGAACGTAAAGTAGATTTTAATTTGCGTAATTTAATTTTTCAATCTAGTTTTATCTTCATAATATTTGTCTAGAGCATTGACCTTAATCTTTGATAAAATTTCTTCTTTATTGTTGATACTATTGTCGTCATTATCGATCTTTATAAGATTTAACACAAGTTGTTTTTCTTTTGTTGTAGAGCTAATGCTTGGGATAGAGACGCGTTGACCTAATATAGACATTCTTAAAATGTTCAAAGTATTACGCTAGTACTTTCTTCGAAAATATTAGAAAAAGTTATGCTTTGAAAAGATTTGTAGACGTCTTTAGATAATGCAAGCAATTACTTAATAACAAAAGATTTGCAACTTAAGTCAATCGTAACAATAAATCAAGACTTAAGATAAATTGAACACGATTTATAAGAAAATCGTGTTCTAGTTTCTATATACAAAGGAAATACTAGTTGCTCGCCTTGTTTGTTCGTTGAACATAGCGAGCATAATTTGTTCGCAATGTTCGCTCATCGAATATGTTAAACATCATGCTCAAGATGCTCGTTCGTCGAGCATGTCGAACATGATAGTAGATTCGCCCTTAGAGCGTAGAACCTAAATCACTAGTACAACTTTAATAAGCTCGTAATAAACAATAACAAAATTTAGAGCAACAAATATTAAAAATTAGTATTAGAAAACTTTATTAAAGCTAAATATATATATAAATATAAGAGAGAAAATCTAGTACTCTTATAATGTAGAGTTTTTAAAATTGCTAGAAATTTTATTGACTTACAAATATTTTGAAAGACTAGAAAATTATATTGTAAAGCATAATTCTATTTAATTGTCTTATAAATATATATAGCAATTAATTAGAAAAATTATTGCTAAATAAAGATTTTTAATTAATTATAATTTAATTTTTATTTGCGTCTTAAATATATTAAATATTTATAAAATTTAAGTAAATAAAGAAGTTTTTGACAATAATGCGAGTCTTAAATATTTATTTGTTAAAAAAGATCTATTTTTTGTTTATATAATCTAAATAGAAAAATATAATATATAATTAATAAATATAAACTTTATTATTATATAATTAAAGTTTTCTTTAATCTTTAAGAAGAATTTTTAATCAATTTTGCAATTCGAACTTTTGTAATATTGTAATGTTGTTTATTTTTAGATTAATCGCGTCGATTTAAATTATTAAGTTCGAATTAAGATTTTAATTCGTCAAGACTTGATTTAGATTAGAAAGTTTAACTTAAGTATTCGAGTTAAGTTAGAAGATTAATATCGAGTATTCGAGTCGAATCACAATGTTAATATCGAGTATTTAAGTCGAAATATTAACTTGACTTGTTAAGACAAAGAATTATTTAGTAATAGATTTTGTAGACATAAAATGTGTATTGAATCTTATAATTTTTTACTCGAAACATTCTATAGTAATGCAATCAAGTAATGCATTTGAATTCTTTGATACACATATAACGATTATCTTGAAAACAAAAATGCGCTTATTTAAACAACATTTTAATGAACACATTTGCTTGAAAAAGTGCATGTTCACATAACATTTTAGTAAACATATTTACTTGGAAAAGTGCATAATAATGCATTCAAATAATGCAAATAACAAGAACATAATAAATATAAACATTATTTGATTCGTTGCGTATAAGTCTTAAGAAACTTATGACGTAATAGATTCAAAAATAGAAATTCTTGACATTATGACAACATTTTCGATTGCTTAACAATTCGAATCGATGTATCGAATCGAATTTTGACTCGAACTTAATATCAAGTCGAATCAAAAAATTGATATTAAGTATTCGAGTTAAATTAAGAGATTAATATCGAGTATTCAAGTCGAATTAAAAGATTAATATCGAATTTCGACTTAACGATCAATCTATTTATTTTATCTTTACAAAAATTATAAATAGATTTTATTAAATTATTCGAATAAATATTAATTAGTTAAATTATTTCGTATAATTTTTTATAGTTAAAGTAATAGAATTTTTGTTTTATATTTGATTTGCAAAACTTCTAGAAAGTTTTATTAATAAATCTTTATATAATATTCTTGTCTCTAATCTTTTTTACTTTTTTTATTGCTTTAATATATTTTTTAATGTATATATAAATAAGTATTAAATGTTATCGAAGCATATTGTTGTATTAAATTTCGAAATATTTAAGAAGATTGTTAAGAATGTAAGAGAAATAAAAGAAGAAACAATTAAATTGTTTTGTCAATTTAAATAATTAACAAAAATAAAATAATTTGTATAGAAGATAATAAAGAGCAAGTTCGAAAAATAATTTAGTACAATTGCTTTACTTAATAATATTAATAACAAAGTAATTAACAAACAATCGAATTTTCTTATTAAATTGTATTATGCAACAAAGATATTTAGAAAAAATTCGATTTAAATCGAATTTAGATCTTTTATACTTTATTAATTTAATATATAAATATCAAGAATTGTTAACAAGATATTAACTCAAAATAACGACAATAACAAGAGCAAGAACGATAGTTATACGTATATTCTAGTTGTTGTCGATCAATTAAGTCAATTAAGTTAATTAAGATATGCTAAATAGGATAAAAGAGATTAAGAATGTATATTATTGATAGAAGAGAACAAAAATTGATTAAATACAATAATTATTAGGTTGCGATCCATATTACTCAATCTAGTATAGCGCGGGCGAGCTAGCGATCCTAGACCCTACTAGCCCCCGCAAACCAATTGAATAATCGTATTGAATAAAGCTGCGCAACCTGTCTATTCTAGATCTATGGAGTGATTAGTGTTGTGTTAAGCGACCACCATTAGACAAGGATGGCGACTTACTCGTTTGGTTAGGGTGCTCATATAGCCAGCGATGTGCTAGATTGGCTGTTCACGAATGGGGTAGTCAGCAGTGTGGCTACCGGAGGAGAAATGAGTACTGCATATCCGATAACTTCCTTTCTGCAAGAGGAAAGTATCAGATGATAAGGCAATGAAGTGCTTTTTGTTGGCTAGCGCATATGTCTGCTTATAGCGAGCAATCAGGCTTTGCAGTGCCCTGAGGTCGTCAGGTAACGTGCTATGGGAGGGAGAAAGCAAAGGGGAGAAGAAGTAGGAGAACAACTTGAGGTTTGCTTCCGATTTGATGACTACGTGAATTGTCCATAATCTTGGGAGAAAAGGGTAGAGCGCAATCCCATGGGCAGAGGAGGGATGGTAGGGAGGGTTTGTAGGAGGATGGAATTGGTGGGAGGAGTGGAGGTGTGCTGGGGTTGCCTTCTGTAAATATATGGAAAAAACGACCCACGCGCGATTAATCCTTCCGTTGCTGCGTACCAGGCGTTGAGAAGGTCTGGGACTTGGGGTTGGGCGTCGCTGTGTTCTTGTGTGGTTGAGGGGAGGGGGCAACAGAATTGTTACAAGGGGACTGATAACTGAATTGAGATTGAAGGCCATGGACATTAAGATTGGGTTCGGCGATTGGGGTTGTTGAAGAGGGGAGGTCTTGCTATATCTATCCCACGCGGTGGCAAGCTATAGTGCACACCTCGCAAATAGACGTCTTGACGCAGCGACGATGGACTGACCGACCAAGTACGACCTATGGCAAAAGAGGCAAAACGTTATTCGATTGAGGTGTCGAGCACAAACGAGTCCGAGAAGCCTGTGCTGTATGAGCGAGGGTTTGGCCATCTTCATTAGGTCATCGGATCTACACTGTGCCATCACATGGAGTTAGCAAATATAAGCCTGCAGGCCCTTGATGAACACTTCGATGTGCAGCGAAGAAGGTGGGTATGTCAGGAATCGTGTCAGATGTATTCAGAACCACAAAGAAGGAACTCCATTCTAACAAAGGCTATATACATGCAAAAAGCGTCGGCTAATCTAGGACCCGCCTTAGGTAGTTGCTGCTAGAACCTCATCCAGTACCCCGTCATCGATCGCTGATTCAAGTTTGTGGTCGTCCATGAGGAAGGTATTGACCGGCCCGCGTCTAGCAGACTTGTCATTGACATCTTGCTCCGATATCATCCCAGATACGTTAAGAAAGGCTTGTATGGTGTGTGAGTTCATGCAGCCGGCGATCGCTAGATTGACAACCTCTGTGCCCAGCGTCAGAAACGGTCTCTCGGGTAAGCTGCCACGTCGATGGTGTTGCTCATGTAGCGGGATACCGAGCAAGATGGCCCAGGCCGTCAGAATGGTGTGCAGCCCGCACGCGTGTTCCAGTGTGCCTTGTATTGGTACGGTGACTGACTTTATTGTAATATCAAAACGGGCGGTTTTTAAGCTCTTCCGAATCGTCGCGTCTTGCCAGCCAGTTCGATGCATGGAGAATGGCCTGGGCCTCTTCCTCAATCTCCTCGTCTGCATTCTTCCCTGTACCTTGGAACCAAGCCGGGAGGCTGTTGCAAACGTGAATCACAACATCATCGTAGTTGTCGAGGGTCTTTTCAGCTAGTGTAAAGATTAAATGACCGGCAACGTTTGCTGCTTGGTCCCCATGGTTTTCCTGTGCATGGCTCGGGAAAAACATAGGCATGAGGAATTGCTCACAACGCTGCCCGCACGCCTGGACAGGGTCTAAGACCCCCTTGCTAATTAGCTCTCGAACGTTCCTTTCGAAGAGACCGCTTTCTCCAAAGCCAAACTTTCTTGTCGGTCGCAGCGGAGCCCAAAGGCTACCAATTGCCCAAGGGACCACGCTGCTCATGTAAGGTAGATCGAATTCTTTTCGTTCGGATTTTGGCTTGGCATTGTAGGCTTTCCTGTGGGCTTCCAATCTCTGGTCCAATTCTTTAGTCCATGTTAGAGCGGGCTCCGAGTTTCTGTAGCTTTCGAGCCATTGGCGGACACGGTCCCAGGTCACTAATTACGATTAGCTATAGGTAAATAGGCATCCCCGACTATCCCATGCGCTGGTACGGTGCATTGTTTGAAAGGCTGAAAAAGATGCCCGACTCCTCGTTGGTCACTCGTTCCATGGTCGATCTCCAGAGCGTTTCTGAACCCGGGTAGTGCACTTGGTCCTTGACATCTTTGAAAGAACGCAAAGACGCAGAATTGATGGACTAAATCACCAACGAGGACCCATAGCGAAAGAGGCAAACCGTTGAAGTATTCCACTCGGAGCGAGGCTCGGAGAAGGTCCTGAACCCATATGTGATACGAGGAACCCCTCAAAAGTGCATCGTGCCGGCGCATGGGATACAGGATACTAAAAGAAATGGCTTACCTGGCTCGGTCTTCTGCCTTTTACTTGGCGGCTCGTTGTCATTACCCTCTTTTTCATTCCTACTGCGCTTCCGGCCTGCAAATTTCTTGGTGCCTTCCTTGATAAGACGCTCTAGTAGCTTTTGCTGCTCGGATGACAGTGGTTCGCCTGGTGCATTGTCGTCGCTTTCGTCGAAGAGGGAGTTGAGATCACTGCTTTCCGTTGAATCGCTATTCTCCTTCTCCGATAAATTTTCCGCCAGGTACTCGGGGATATCCTGGTCCAATGCTGCCTTCCATTGCGATTGACTATTGGCGCAAACTTTTGACGTGATGCGCTCAGAGGTCAGTGCCGTGAAAAATGCTTTAGCTACATCTCCGAGGTCGAAGATCCTCAGTACTAAGATTATACGGCGAATGCGGCTATGCTCCGGATGTTCGTGGCTGAGCCAGGTTTGTGCGTCCCAATTGACAGTCTTCGAGTTTTTTGGCCTCAGACAGATACGTGCCTAGGTAATTTTCGGAGTCAGCATTCCTCCTTTCCGTCAAAGTAATGAGCAGAGGTGGATGCTTGGGGAGCGGATACTGCGGAGACATATTACAAGCATCTCAAAACGCTCAGAAAGGACCAAGAGATGCTCGGAAATTTACTTACCGATGGAATGACCTGAGGTCGGTAAAAGCCATAGCCTTTCATTAAGCGCAGGAAAACCGTTTTAATGCGATCCTTCAGCTTGTTTGAGAGTCGCAACTCGTCTGCGATGGCTTGAGTAATACGAGGGGCTTCTGAATTGTCAATTGGGAATAGGAATTCAGCCAGGGAATAGTCATTGCAGTGGTTCATCTTCTGAGAGAAGAGTCGCGCGCGATCCGATTCCTGATGGCCAGCCATCTTGAAAAGATCAATTGAACCTTGGCAAGCTGAATACGCGTGGAGGAAAAGATGTAAACTTCCAGTAGACAGAAATGAGAAAGTAGTTGCTCGAGATTGCCTTGTAGAATGATGATGGGCGAAGAGGAAAACTGAATACGTCCTGCAGAGAGCAATGAGAAGAGTACCTACCTGTCTAGCACTACGCTGTCGTCCCATCCCTATTGTCCATCTCTTTATTGTTGTCCTAGGGGGCGGCGCCAGCGGCATCGTGGGCCTGAACAACAATAAGAAACTTAGCTTGCACGTTTCTAGCGCCGAAACGTGGTGAATTCGTCGCATGGAAACGGAGAGCAATCTAGCATAACAAAGAAAGACGTATGCCGCAGACCTTTGTTGTGCTGATTAGCGCAATCCTTAGCGCAGATATCAGTCTCCACCGAGATTTATTCTTGGATTTCGAGCTATATAGTAGATACGGAGCTACTCGATTCACTGGAGGTTCGGTGATGAAGTAACGTGGAATCAGTTACACTGTCAAGGACTTTGCTCCATACAGGCATTGACCGGAATGACATATACCTGACGAAATTATGAGCTGCCGAGATAGCACCCAGCCAATATAAACAGAGCGCGCTTGCGCTTGCGAATCAGCTTATGTAGTATCCCATACGAGGCAGGGTGCACTTTGAACGGCGCCACTCAGTCCGCGGCACTCTCAAAAAACATGTTGACGGTATGACGATGGAGAGATCAACCAGTGACCATCCATTGCAGAAGAGGCAAACAGTCAAAGTGTATCGCGCCCTTGAGGATAACAACCATTGAGCGACTTTGGAAACTGAACAGAACCAAGACGGAAAGTCGTCAGGCTCTTGCCAAGACAGAATGCACCCATTGCTGCTGGCGCATGAGATACCGGACTGCAGCCGAATCTGAGGTATTTGTGACTCCGAGAGGTTGTGAACTTCTTTGTCTCCCCTTTCGCAGCGGCCGTGGCCTGAAAGCGTTGTGATAAGTATAGCTGAGAGACGGTGAGCTTTGAAGCTGCGGCGATGCGGCTGGCCCTTCGCAAGGTCGCTGTGAGTACGCTCGCGTTAACTAATCTGCGTGGAGGCGCTTGCATGGAGTCTTCTCAGGGTTCTCAAGCTAATTCAGATGTCTGATCTGTCTCTTTCTCCCTCATCTTTGCTCTAACCATCGGGTGGGTGAAACGCTGGAACGCTTCGCCTCTTTAGCTATGGGTATATACTGGTCGCTTCTCAAGGGTTCCCAAGCCAACTCAGATGTCTGACTTGTCTCTTTCTCCCTCATCATTGCTCTAATCATCGGTTAAGCGAGACGCTGAAACGCTTTGCCTCTTTAGCTGTGGGTGTATACTGGTCGAACAGCCCATCGTCGTCTCGTCAAGATGTTTCCGTACGAAAGTATCAAGGACTGGTGCACCACTTCTTGCCCGCAACTGGCACAATCAGAGCTGTACTTAGTGGTAGATATACCTGAAGGATTGAAGCAGTATATAGCCAATGTGTTGCCCTCGTTCACCCCGTATAACGATCCACAGCGGTAAAGAGCCTCTTGTTATCAACCTTGCACTTGGAGGGATCAGTCGCACAACCCAACTCCGCCTGAACCTCTTCAGCACTGACATCAGACCGCATACTTGTCAATACGGCGACAGCGAACGCGCACGAAGTCGTGTCGTCTGATGTGTTGAGCTCTGATCCCAGTGCTGAAGTGACAGCTTCAGGCTCCTTTGGTGGACTCAAAGGGTGCTTCAGCTTCTCTGATGGATAGTCAGGGTGATAATGCTGATTGAAGGTAGGGGAGCCCAGATGTGTATGCTGAGGTATACTCCAAGGACTATCTGATTCGTTGCCGGTGTTTGCTCCTGCAGGCGATAGTGATGGTGTCTCAGAGCTGCCAGTGGCTGACATCGGTCCTGGATGGACGGCATGAATATTCGCAAACGCAACGTTTGATTTGCGCGTCTTCAGTTCTCTTTCTAGGCCACTGCTAGTGCCAGTATCATACCACGTGCCAGCTTTTCTCAGACTTCTCTCCAGCTCGTCAGCTTTCGAGCTGCCTCGCCCGACAATTGGGGTTTGAGTGATGCCGCCGCTGTGACGCTTCAGGTCATCAAGCAGTTTGCGCAGCTGCCTGTTCTCTTCAATGACCGCTTTGGCTGCATCCTGGATCTCTTGCGCGACCTTTACGCCCTTGAGCTCGTACTCTCTTAGCCTGCCTTCCAGCTCTTGCGCGTATTCTTTGCGGCGGGCTCGGGAACGGCGCTGGTTGTTGCGGATGCGAATAGCATTGGCATCTTGAGGCTTCTAGAGGATAGACAATACCTGGTGTTAGTTTCAAAGGTTTCAGACATCAGGCAGACGATGTTGAGGCTCACAGCTTCAGCCATTAAGGATTCTAAGCGATCTTTGGGTGCTGCTCGCTACTATAACCTCGTGATGAATGGTCCGCTCTCACATGGGCAGTCTGCGGTGATCTGAGAGGACTGGCAAGCTGGCAAGCAGCAGCATACTGAGAACGGCTATAGCGCCACTCATTCGATGATTGGTATATCATCGGTAGGAGCAATACCGATGGTTACTTTAAGTATTAGTCATGGTCATGTTGAGAGCTCGGCTAGAGAGGCGAAGCGCGGTGGGCCAATCAAGCTGCACGTGAAAGGCGACCTCACTCTCCCTCACCTTTCACTCCCACCAATTACGAGATCATCCAGGAACATTCTCACCGTCTTCTCAGCCTCTAACCGACCTCTTGCATGCGTTTGGATCTCCGTCCTGTCCTCTCACTCCTCCACGCCCCCACCATGTCCCGCCCCGCCAGCACCACCCCCAAAGATCCCGCATCAAAACTAATCTGTAAGACACCCCTCTCTCACCAACCCCTCCCCCACCAAAAACCTCAACTAACCACCCCAGTCGCCCCCCCCGACCCCCAATACCACCTCTCCACCCTCTCCCTCCCCTCCCTTTCCCCCTCCCCCCTCACTCAATTCCACACCTGGTATCAATCCGCCCTCTCCCACCCCGTCCACCAACCCGAAACCGTCTGCCTCTCGACCGCCCACCTCCCCTCCGGCTCCGTCTCCTCCCGCTACGTCTACCTCAAAGAGCTCGACGCCCGGGGCTTCGTCATCTACAGCAACTGGGGCACCAGCCGAAAAGCTTACGATATCGCGAGTAACGTGCAAGCGAGCTTGGCGTTTTGGTGGCGGGAGGTGGAGAGGCAGGTTCGGGTTGAGGGGCGGTGCGAGCGGTTGGGGAGGGAGGAGAGCGAGGTTTACTTTTTGACGAGGCAGAGGGGGAGTCAGGTTGGGGCGTGGGCTAGTCGGCAGAGTGTGGTGCTTAGGGAGGAGGAGGGGGGGAGGGGAGTGTTGGAGGGGTGGGTGAGGGAGGTGGAGGAGAGGTTTGGGGGGGGAGGGGAGGCGGAGGCGGAGGCGGAGGCGGAGGGGAAAAGAGAGGGGAAAGAGGAGGGCAAAGGAGAGGGGAAGGGGACGGAGAAGGAGATCCCCTGTCCCGAATTCTGGGGCGGGTTGAGGATTGTGCCATCCATGGTGGAGTTCTGGCAGGGGAGGGACAGTAGGCTGCATGATCGGTTTCGGTATACGAGGGTTGATGGAGAGGAGGGCGTGGAAGGTGGAGAGGGGAAGTGGAAGATTGAGCGTTTGAGTCCGTAGTGTGGATGTAGAGCAAATTACTGATATACCAAGCAAAGAGAGGCAGCGGTCAATCAGCGCACAAGTGAGAACCAAGCGTATCCGTGCCTTGAATCTTCTTTAATTGTTTGCTACAGCTAGCTGCTGGATGTAGCGTTGATGGAGTTGAGACGGTCTATGATATCTTACAAGATTCCTCCTATGTTTTCATCCACATCGACCTCATACTATCCTCAAATCTCCCTTTCCCAAACGCCCGCTTGCTCAACTGTAGTGTTACAGGAGTCCTGTGCCTAAACGCCACGCGCCCCCAAAAATGCAAGTCACCCCGTAGGTATGTATCAGCTCCTTCGCAAACGCCTGGGTATTGCGAACGCCGAGTATTAACAGAATCGGAAAAAGAAAAAAGAAATCGTATCGTTGCAGCAGCGCTTCCAGCATCGATGGTTCAGTAGTAGGTTGTTGATCAAGCGTACTGAGCATCCAAGATTTCGGCATGAGTGCTCTGATGAGAAGCAGCCTGACTTGGATCCGGCCCAAGTAAGTCAAGAACCTTGTTCTCGACAGCGCTTGGGTATCGCCTCGACTTCATCTCGTTCACTACCTCGATAGCGCCAGCGCGGTTACCGGTAGTCAAGTACGCTCGTGTCATCGCCTCATATGTGCTAGGCTCGCGCTTTGCCATACCGATGCTATCATAGATATCCTTCGCCCCGTCGATGTTGTTCGCATTGGCCCAGCCATGTATGAGAGAATTCGCGATATAGGGCGTCATCGAAACTCCACGGGCGGCCATGTCTTCAAGCATGGGTTCAGCAAGCGCCATGTTGTGGTCCGCCACCATGGACTCGAAGAGTGCCTGATAGAGACATGCTTGTGGAGCGACTTCGCCCTTGTTGATGACTTCATCAAACAATTGTTTAGCGCCGTCCATATCTTTAAGGTTGCAGCCTTTCGCGTGGATCAAAGAAGCGTAATGAACTGCCTCGGGCTTCTGGCCCGAAGCACGGATAGTCTTGAGCACTCCTTCTGCCGCAGCAAAGTCGATAGGCTCAAGGGTGGCATAGGTATCGATGAGAAGCTTGTAGGTGTGCATCGTGGGCTGGATGTTGGAGGACTTCATGCGCTCGTAGTACGCGAGTACCTTGGCGCTGTCACACTTCGCGGTTAGGAAGAATTGCATAAGGCTGTTGTATGGAGCAGGTCGGGGTTTGTAGTTTGATTGCCCTTCCATCTCCTCGAAGAGATCTTCTGCCTGACGCTCCTCGCTAACACGGCAGAGAGCGTTAACGATCGTGCCATAGGTGACGCTGGTTGGACGGATCCCCAGCTTGCGCATCTCAGTGAAATGACCGAGGCAGTCATTGATACGACGTGCTTTGCCCAATTTTCCGATCAAAGCATTATAGAGAAAGGAAGACGGCTCGACACCTTGGGACTGCGCTTGGTGGAAGATCCGGACCGCCTCGCTTGCTTCATCAGAGGTTTTGGCAGACTCCTTGAGTGTGGTAATGTAAAGACCGAAGGTGTTCGCGGAGGGTGCGGAGCCAATTTTTAGTAGTTCCTGATGGAAGTCTCCAGCTAACGCTCTCTTGCCCACGGTGAGCCAAGCAGCGACCATGGCGTCCAAGATTAAGGTCCAGCCGTGACGGACGGTAGGATAGTGAGCAACGAGCGGTATATCCTGTTCAGCTAAAGCATGCATATCACGGATTATGTCGGTTCGCCTCTCCTTAGCTGCGGCAGTGATCAACTTGGAGTAGACAATGTAGCGGGGATGACGACCGATGCGACGCATGTCTCTAAGTCGCGAAAGAGCCTCATTGAGCGCGGCTAGAGTACCAGCCCTATGGTTGTCAAGCACATCCGCCATGATGTTTGATCCCCGGATGTCTGTAGTAGCCGCATAAGGATCGTACGAATTGGCAATACTAGTATTCGTCACAACGGGAGTCATCGGCTGTGGCGTGTAAGGGACCGGCGTATACGGTGGGGTGATGAATGATTGTTGGTAATTCTGCCATTGAGTCAGAAGCTCCGGTCGCTGCGATGAGAGCTGTTGTGCTGCACGTTCCACAAGCTTGAACGTAGACCGGTCTGGAGCGATCCGACTGGCTCTCACAAGTCCGATAAGATGTGCGAATCTGTCTGCGTGGCCAACGTCGAGCTGAGGGACGCGATGGGCAATCATATCTGCTTGAGCTTGTAGTACTAGGGTAAGGTCCTGCACGCTAAGGTCAAGAATCTCCTCGTAGCCTAGGCCTGCCATCATTTCTTCAGCGATAGGTGTCACCAGACCACGATTCTCCACCATTGCTCGAAAGAAATCCACGACTGCCGGGCCAGATGGCCGAATACCTGCTTTAGCGACAGTGGCACCAATCACCTCAATGGCCTCATCAATTTCTTCCACGATATCGGTCCGAGCGCTGGCTGACTCACGGATGCGAGCAAAGGCCTCTCGGGATTGTGTCAGAGCCTCATCAACAAGGCCGTTCTGTACCAAAGCTGTCACGTACATGGCAGCCGGTTCGACGAAGGAGGCGCCAATTTGAGGTGCTGCGAGTATGGAAGACCAGTAGCCACGCGCAAGTTCAATCTCACCCTGCCGGATGTGTAGAGCGAGCATTGCGATAGCTGCTTCAGTGTTTCTCTTGCTGGATTCATGGATGTTGCCATATGCGTTGGTGGCAAGGTCAATCATGTTACTGTCCGCCGCTGCAACGCTGATATTGGCAAAAGCTTCGTCACGAGCTTTGTCGGTTAGGGGGCTCGCTTCTACAACCTTGAAAGCATCACTGAAGCTGGCGGAGTCAAGATGCTGTTGGATAAATGCATTGACAAATACTGCGTCTTGCGTTGCTTCAATCTTTCCTTGTCGATCCTCTGTACCGGGTTCGTAAGAGTCCAGTATCTTTGTCAAGAATCTCTCACCACCTGGAAATCTGTCCCATCGAGCGTATGCTTTGATCACAGCAGCGTAGACCTGGTTATCTTCACGGCCGTCCATAGCACGAACACCCTTGTCGTTAGAAATGGCCAGATCTCTATATCCATCGTACAGCTTGACCAGAGTCGCAAGGTCACCACAATTTCCTAACGCCTCAATCATTGGTGGGAATATTGTAGCTGTGGGCATAATCTTGTAAGTTTCCATGCGATTATAGATACGAAGCATCTCATCTGTTTTCCCGTTCGCAGCGCAGGCGGTGATGAGTAATCGGTACATCTCGGAGGAGAATTGTTGGTCTTGGCTTGACTGAACCGACAGATTGAAAATCCGAATGGCGGTTGCAAGTGCACCGTCCTCAGCCAGGATTTCGTACTCGGCGTCCTTTGATTTGAATAACGAAGGATTACTCTCCGTGGAACCACCGTAGCGCATGCGCTGCTGATTCATCGACTTCATGGCCGTCAATACATACAGAGCACGGCTCGCAAGGAGTTGAATCAAAGCATTGTGAAAGTCCGCATCTGGAGAGACGTTGTGCTCCAGCATATTAGTGTAAATACCAAGTGCCTTGCGGACCCTCTGATGCTTCTCCATGGGCATGTTGATGGCTGCGGCCAGTAATCCATTGTATGCTTCCGAAGTGGGAGGCACTCCTTCAGCTAGCATCAACTCGAAGACTGGAGGAATTTCGGCATAATGCTTAGTGTCTTTGAGCGTGACAATGTGCTTGCTGAAAGCGGCACTGTCTGCACCTAACTCTCCTGAAACCTGGATGCTGTTTGCCAGTGTTCTTTGCGAAGAGGAAATTGATTCGTTGCTTGCAACATCCGATGAAAGAACTGGGGGTTTTGTGGAAGCAACCGAATCCGTGCTTGTAATGAGCAGACCATGTTCACCGGCAAGCGACAGTAAGAGCTCTCGGCTGTTTTTGTTCGTGGCGTTTACCGACCCATTGGTATCTGTGATCTCCTTCGCAATGGCTTCATCAACTCTGACCAGAGCTCCGGCGTCCGCCCTATCGCTGCTGGATTCCTTGATGTCATCAACAGCGCTGGTGCTGTAGGCTCTCACCAAACCCCCATGCTCGAGCCGGGCATCTGCTTTTAGGCCCCGCTCTTCTCTCTCTCTGGCTCGGCCTGCGAGAACAGCAGCGGTAGGTGCTTTCCATCCTATCCGCTTTGTAAACTGGAATTGCTTCCACTCCTTCTCCTCCACACCCGGTTGATGCTGCTTCTGCCACGCATCATAGTACGCGGCTAAGCCGCTATCATTCTTACTTCCATCTTTGCTAGCTGCTTGTCCTGACTTACCCTGGGCAGCAGCCGGACTTGATGGCCCCTGGAAGGAAGTATGAAGATGTGCGTTACCGGCTTTTCCAAACTTGCCCGAGGCGTGACTACCAAAGGGCGTAAATGGACTAGTCGAGGAGGAGTACGAAGACTGAGTACCAGCGACGAAGGTTTGAGGAACGTGTGTAAGTGTCTTTCCAAGACTTTGACGCGTGAGAAGGGCGAACTTGTTGAAGACCATTTAATGGTTGGGTAAGCTCTTCAAGTCGGAGCTTCGGGTCTGAAGGTACATCAGCCACTGTGGTCCGAATGGCATACACGGCAGCTTGAAGAACTCACGGGGAAAAAGGATGAGAGAATGATTGCAGGTTCATTTGACGACTCAGGCCGTCAAAGAACGCGCTGTTCCACAAGATTACAGAATCAAGGGCAAGGGCCAATGCTTGCACCTTGACGATGCAGGCGCGCAATACAGATAACTGAACAAACTCAACGAACACAGTCGACGTTGTTCAAGCGTTCTATCGGTTGTTTCGGTCTTGATATGGGGCTTGAGGTGGGTGAGGTGGAAAGGTGTGGCCTGGGGTTTTAACCGAGAGGCACACGATCGAGTGCTTAGCCGTGACCCAAAAAATGCCTCAAGCGCGGCAGGGTAGAGGATGAACGAGGGACTGGAGGATGTCAATTGGCCGACCCAGGTGCAGATGGCCTGACAGGGTAAGTAATGATGGTGCTGGAAGGGCAGTAGGATGTTCACCTTCCGACATATTTCTTCAACGTCGTCGAGTCATTTTTGCCTCCCCGGTCTCTGCCGTTCAGCTAGCTTTGTCGGGGCAAGCTTCGGGCTCGGGGAGGAACATCCCGGTGCGGTTCAACATGCCCCACACATGACACAGCCCACATCAGACGGGAGGCTTCACTCTGCCAGCTTGCCCGTACTTCTACTCGAAAGTACAGCAAAGACGATGATGATGCTGGTGCTGCCACGTGGAGTGGAATTGAATCTCGTGTCGCTTTTGGGCAAGCGACTGAATCGTCCCCAAGGCTGATCGGCTCCCTAAAGTTTAAGTATTCAGCAACATTCGGACGTTCTCTCCATTATGGCATCCTGAGTAAAGTAGGATTACACGGCAATGGCGTCTGTAGTAGCATCTGCCCCTGGGAAGGTCCTGTTGGCCGGCGGGTATTTGATCCTGGACAGGAATTATACCGGCCTGGTTTTCGGAATCGATGCTCGCATACACGTACATATCAAAACGCTGCCCACCACTGCCGGTGTCACCCTTTCGGAGATCATTGTCCGCTCCCCTCAATTTCGAGAAGCGGAGTGGAGATATGGCTACAGGCAAACAGAGGATGACGGCGGTGTGGTGGTAACGCAGCTTAAAGGGTAAGTTGTTTGATCTCAGTCTTTACATACCTTCTTGTATATCACGCGCTGGCATTAGCATCCCAGGGGGTGCTAGATTTGCTTCTCGACTCCTATAGAGGCCTTCTCTTCTTAAGCTCTGCGGGTCCTTTGACTTCATAGCTGCTACCCTCTGACACCCTGTCGCTTCGGCAATGGAATCACCGGAGATTCAGTCCATTATAATTTTGTCAACATGCCTTACAGGTGCTAAGCAACGGCTTCTTGGTTGGTTCAGCGGTTGTGCAAGGGGAATGTGGCTCATCAGACCAGCTGATTCGCTGTACTTGCAAGTAGACACTCAGTTGCATCTCAGTCTCGCAACAAGTTCATCGAGACTGCCCTGGGCTATGCGTTGACCTACGTATCCGCCGTCACGCATACTAACATCGGACCTGCCTTGATCACCATTCTAGCCGACAAAGACTACTACTCCACTCCGCAAGCCGAAAACCCCAGTAATAGAGCGCCGTCCGTTCCGAGAACATTTTTCGATTTCAACGTGTCTCTTACAGAGGCGCATAAAACGGGCCTAGGATCCTCGGCGGCTCTCGTAACAGCTTTCACAGCTGCTGTTTTGGGTCATTACTTGCCCCGAAGTCTCGCCGCTCTACAATCGGACACGGGCAAGGCTCGCTTGCACAATCTAGCACAAGCTTCTCATTGTGCCGCCCAAGGCAAAATCGGGTCTGGCTTTGACGTTGCTGCCGCTGTCTATGGCTCTGCTGTCTACAGGCGCTTCACGCCGTCGATCCTCGAGATTATAGGAGAGATTGGGACAAAAGGTTTCTCAAGCCGACTGCAAGCTGTAGTGGATGGTACGCTTGGCGCAAGCAAGTGGGACACACAGATTGAGAAGTCAGCCGCCATCATACCAAGAGGACTACGCTTAGTGATGTGCGATGTCGATTGTGGTTCGGAAACTGTTGGATTAGTCAAGCAAGTCCTCGCCTGGAGGAAAGCAAACCCGGAAGAAGCAGCCTTGCTCTGGAATACGTTGCAGACGGGCAACGAAGAACTTGCTCAAGAGCTGCAGCGACTGGCATTGGAGTCTAGCGGACCAGGCAAGGACTATGAGAACCTTCGAGCAGTGGTTTTGACGATCCGATCACTGATACGGGAAATGTCGGCAAAGGCCGGGGTACCCATCGAACCAAAAGTGCAGACCGACTTGCTTGATGCATGTTCTGAGCTGCCTGGTGTAATCGGAGGGGTAGTGCCCGGTGCGGGCGGGTTCGATGCGATTGCATTGCTGATAGAAGACAACGAAGCAACGGTCCGCCGTGTTCGCGAGTTCTTGAATCGGTACCAGGTTGCTGCATCTGAAGCCAACATCGGGAGGGTCAGGCTACTCGGAGTGAAACAGGAAATGCAAGGGGCTCGTATAGAGGACCTTGAACCTTACTTAGCATGGATTTAATGATAGCCAATTCAGGTTTTTGTGGCTAGCCTTTTACTATGGATAACCATAAACAATTCGAGAACGATCGAGCTGTGAAAGTGTCCAAGGTTTGCACGATAAGACCTTGGGCAATTCGACCAATTCAGACCAATTCAGACCCATAGATAACGCGTTACTAGAGAGTTCTTCGTTCTCTGATGACGATTAATAAAATTAGACAGTGTGATGTAGCACAAGTCTTAGATAATTAGATTTGATAGATCCATTTCCCTGCTTGGTTGGATGGATTTCGCAAACTAAGCCTGGCTGGCCCGGGCGATCCACCCCCATCGACACCTCTCCGTGCCTTGATTTACCATCCAACGGAAACCACTTCATCATGCAACAACACGATCGATTTTTACGTGAATGTTGATCAGATTACCTTCACCGCTTCATCCGCCATATCCTATCTAACTCTCATCAAACAATTCTTCCGCTGTTTCCGTATCGCCGTTGAATGATCTTCACCACTATCCGAGCCATCTCATCGCCCAGCTCCACCCCGGTCTAGGCTTTCCGCTGGCCGCCGCGCTATCCATGACGACTCTCCCATGAATGACCCGCCCTCCCGCTGAAGTCGTCGATCTCATCTAGGGACATTCGCAGTATTTATACATTCGTCATTCAGCAGACCCATCCAAAAACCTTCTTCATTACCGACCAACTTCTCGTCGCTCGCTTCCATGGCTTTGGCCGAGCCTGCAGAACCAATCGGTGTTCCGAACACCCTCCGACTACCACAAACCATGGATCAGACGGCGGCCGAGTCGACGCCTGTCGAAATGAGCACATTGAGTCGGCAGATGGATGGGGCTGTTGAATCGACAGAACCCTCAACAACAGCACAGGATTCGATACCCGAACCAGAAGCATCAACATCAGACCACGCCAAACCTTCAATACCCAGCCATACCTCCCACCAAACCGACCCACCGCCATCTCAATCCATTGCCACCGCCTCCCACCAGCCTCAGCCTCAAGCCATTGATACCACCCCACGAGACCCAGCATCAGCTACCAGCGACCGCCCCGAACACTTGGCTCGCACTCCGACAACACCAGCAATCGGCCCTTCGTCCGACAAACCAACACCGCTCCTCCCCGAATCCTCAGCGCAGACCCTCTTCGTCGAGCTCCTCCTCACGAACGGCGCGCGCCACCCTTACAAAATTGATGAGAAATACCTTCAGAAGCGCAATGTCACTGTGGAGGGGAACAATCCGGTGTTGATGAGCATATATACGCTCAAGGAGTTGATCTGGAGGGAATGGAGAGAAGGTAGGTTTTGGTTCTCATTGTGGGCTTGGCCAAACGAACAAAGATGGTCCGAGAAGCATAACACAACCAGCTAACACCTCTACGCACAGAATGGGAAGCCCGCCCCTCAAGTCCCAGCTCCATACGACTCATCTACGCCGGTTTCATGCCAGGGGATAACACCCGGCTCCAAGGTTCGTCCCTCTCCCTTTCCTTTTACTCTATCCCAGCCCCTCCATTTCCCACCCCCCCCCTAATGTACAATCCCCCACCTACCAGCTCCAAAACCCAGCTAACACCCATCCTCACAGAATGCCGCTTCCAGCTCGGCCCCACCCCACACGTCGTGCACATGACAGTCAAGCCCCAATCCTTCATCGACGAGGAAGAAGCCCACAAAGGCGGCGGCCGGGAACGCGAGGCGGAGAGGAGTCCGCGTTGTCGGTGCTGTGTTATGTGACCCCTCCCCCATCAACATCAAGAAAGAAAGACACGGGCACAGGAGCGAAGGCACGGGCAGAAGAGGAAGGAAGATGTTCAGAGAGGTCTGTCCATTCACGGAGCAAATATCGGGCGTACAAAGGCGCTTGTATTGGACGCAGCTAGGAATGGAAACGCGAGATGTGTAGCATAAAGGCGCGCGGCGGACGAGGTTTGGGTGGCTTGGGTTGTTTGTCCAGCGTTTTCGGTTCGGATGTGTATTTATAGATGAGAGAAGAGTGGTATAAAACTCGGCGCGGTATATTCAATCTTGTGCCCGGAATCATACCGCTCGCAAACGACTACAATGATGCAATCAAATGGTCGAGACTGTTCCTACATCAACCACGAGTTCGATTCTATTGCCACAGATCCTCTCGTCATCGAACCTGCACTCCATCTATCCTTTTCGGGCTTGTAAAAGTCCATTCCAGACCTGACTCGCCCTACCAATTCATCTTCGCCTTCGCCTCCATCTCGCCGTGGAAATCGCCTTCGCGCAATTCTTCTCCTACGCCACCCACATATATCAGCATCCCCCGTGAAAACCATCCCAGACACCTCTATCCATCCCCCTCCCCCTTACGAAACCCCTTCTCACATGCCCCCCTCCCACCTCCCTTCCCAAAAACGAAAACAACCCATCCAAGAACAAAAACCAACGACTCCCCAAAGACAAAACCGAATAATAATAAGCCCAAAAACGAA
>JAABUQ010004318.1_pt1 | contig 24414 bp, 21 predicted proteins | sample 5560001 | NCBI WGS metagenome assembly JAABUQ01 (sample SAMN10711888, study PRJNA513371) | rock metagenome | isolation source: Antarctica rocks | place: Antarctica: Victoria Land, Finger Mt nord | collected 2015-12-18
TAAGCTGGCCGACCGCTATCTGGCGATGGTCAAATTGGCGACCGCGATGCTCTGGTTTCGACGCTGGCACAAGCTTTCGCAGAAACCGTCACTTTTGAAATAGATTGTTAGAGTGTACTTCAAAACGCCCCCAATAATGGGGGAGCAAGAGCAGAATATCCCTGTCCGGTTCCCCCATTATTGGGGGTTAGGGGGCCTCTCTTCGAGTTTTGAAATCGATTCTTGACTGTGATTAGGAGAAGCCGCCGCAGAGAACACTCTGCGGCGGCTTTTTGTCCTCTGCGGCGGCTTTTCTGCACTGCCGGCGGCACAAAACTTACCGGATTTTCCTTTCCCGAACACTTTGGCATACTTCTTGCTTCTCTCCTTCTTGACGCCGCAGCCCTGAGCCGGCGGCGCGTACTGATAGTAATATGTTTGCCAAATCAGGCAATTTGTGATAAAATAAAGTCGAGCAAGGAGAGGATCACGACACCCACCATGGAACCGGACACAGAACAATCCACAGGCTTCTCGCTGCAAGAATACCTCGCCATCCTGCGCCGGCGCCGCGCAATCATCATTCAAGCGTTTATACTCATCACGGTCATCGGGGTCGCCCAGGCCCTCATCGCCAAAAACGTCTACCAGTCCAGCGCGAAGCTGCTTGTCGAAGGCCCCGCCTACAACCTAAATACCGTGGACAGCGCAAACCCGCTGTCGTCGCTGTTCCAGATCAGCCAGCAGCAGACCGTCGAAACCCAGGTGGAAGTCCTGCAAGCCCAGCCGCTGTTGGAGCAGGTCACGCGGCAAGTCGGCCCCGCCGCGCTTTCTGTCGCCATTGTCGGCCAGACCAATGTCATCGCGGTCGCCGCCGAGTCAAACGATCCCAAAATCGCCGCCGCCGCCCCGAACAGGCTGCTGACCCTGTATATCCAGCAAAACACTGACGCCGAAGTGGCGGAAATGGAGCGGGCGCGTCAGTTTGTTCTGACCCAGGGCAAACAAGCCCACGACCGGCTGAACGCCACCGAAAACGCCCTGAAGGCGTTTAAGCAAAAAACCCATATTGTCGAGCTGGCGAAGAACCGGGACGATGAGATCTCTTTGGTTTCCAGCCTAAGCGGCAGCCGGCAGTCGCTGATCGCAAGTTTGGCTTCCTTGCGGGCGCAAATCAAGTCCGATCAGGCCGAGATGAACCGGGAACCGGGCGTCGCCGCCGCCAATGTCAAGACGTCGAACCCGGAAGTGATTGCCTTGAGCGATCAAATCCGCAGTTTAGAAGTGCAGCGGGCAGGGCTGACCCAGCCGTTCGGCCTCGGCCCGAAAGCGCCTCTCGTCTTGGGCCTGGATGCCCAGATCGCCGCCCTCAAGGCGCGGCTGGCCGCCCAGCCGACACTTGCTACAACCGTAACCCAGTCGCCGAACGGGTTCCGGCTCGGCTTGCAGCAGAAAATTTCCGATTTGCAGGCGCAGATCCCCGTGATCCAGACCCAGATCGCGACCACCACCGCCAACCTCAAAGCGGCCCAAGCCCAGATCGGTTCCTACGCGGGCCTGGAGCTGACCCTGGACCGCCTGACGACCGAGCATGACGACGCGCTGCGGCAGAACAAAAACTATTCCGACCAGCTTAACGACCTGAACCTGCGCGAAAAGGCGCACCACAGCGCGGCCCGGATTATCGAGACCGCCCCGGTTCCCGACACGCCCATCCGTCCCAAGCGTCTCCAAAGCATGGTCTTCGCCAGCCTTATCGGCCTCTTTGTCGGCCTGTGCCTTGCGCTCGTGCAGGAGTTCCTGGACGACCGGATCAACACCGTCGCCGATGCCGACCGGGTGCTGCAATTGCCGTCGCTCGGCCATGTTCCGGCGCTGACCTCCGCCGATGCCCATCTGCTGCCTCAAATGAAGGGGATGGACCCGGCCTCCGAAAGCTACCGGGTGCTGCGGACCAATATCCACTTCGCTACGGTAGACGCGCCCGCCCGGACCCTGCTGGTAACGTCGGCAAACCCCGGCGAAGGCAAGACGACCACCGCCGCAAACCTCGCGTTTGCGATGGCGATGGACGGCAAGAAAGTTATCTTGGTGGATACCGACCTGCGACGTCCGTCCCTGCACACGCTGCTCGACATCCCCGCCATGCCGGGCCTCACCGATGTTCTGCTCGGTCATGCGCCGCTGCTGCCGGTGGAAGTCATGTCCGGCTTGTCCGTGCTGCCGTCCGGCTCGACCCCGCCGAACCCCGGCGAGCTGTTGAACTCGCGCAAGTTCCGCAACCTTGTCCTGGAGCTGACCGAGCAGGCCGACATGGTTATCTTTGACAGCCCGCCCGTGCTGGTCGCCGCCGACGCCGCTATTCTCGCGTCTCAGATGGACGGTACGGTAATTGTGGTGGAAACGGGTTCCACCAAGAAAGCGTCGGCCCGGCGCACGCTGACCCTCCTCAAGCAGGCCCGCGCGTCCGTGCTGGGCGTCGCCTACAACAAGATGCGGTCCTCGGATGCGCCTGGCTATTACTACAACTACCAGTACACGAGTACGCCGCTTCTCGCGGCAAGCCCAGAGAAAACTTTTTCGGACAAAGCTCTGTCGGACAAAGCCTTGCCGGAACCCTCGGAGAAAGACCCTCAATGACACGGCCTTCTTATGCCATGCTTGCCGCGCTGGCCGGCGTTTTTGCCGCCGGCCCGGTCCTCGGCCAAGCGCCGGTGATGGCTCCCGCCCTGACTCTGCCCGCGCCTGCGTATGTGCTGTCGCCGGATGATCAGGTGGACATTACCGTGCTGGGCCACCCGGAGTTCAACGCCGCCGTCACGCTGCTGCCCGACGGCACGTTCAACTACCCGCTGCTCGGCAAAGTCCGTGCCGCCGGCCTCACCGTGGACGGCCTCACGGCAAAGATCGTGCGCGGCCTCAGCGCCCAGCTCAACCAGCCGGATGTGACGGTGACGCTGCGGCAGGGCCGTCCCCGCAAAGTCACGGTGGTCGGCGACGGCGTCAAAGCCGCCGGGCAGTACGATTTCAAGACCGGAATGCACCTGCTGGACCTGCTGGCGGTCGCCGGCGGCCCGGCCGGGGAGCCGCAACTTGTCTCGGCGACGCTGGAAACCAGCGGCGGCGCAACAGTGTCGGTGGACCTCGTGAAGCTGCTGGCCGACGCCGACACGTCCCAGAACCTGCCGCTTGCGCCCGGCGATGTGTTGTTTCTCGTCGCCCGGAACCCGGAAGTCGGGCAGGTGCAGGTGGTTGGCGAGGTCGGCCACCCCGGCGCGTATTCTATCATGCCGAGCGGCATCTCCGTCTTGGCCCTCTTGAACGAGGCCGGGGGCGCTCTGCCGAGCGCCCGGCTCACCCAGGTCCAGATCATGCACGGCGGCCGCGTCCAGACCTGCGATCTGCGTCCGCTTCTGACCACGGACCTGAGATCCGGCACTGGACGCCTCCGCATCGTGCCGGGCGATGTTTTGCTTGTCCCGGCGAACAAGAACCGCATTCTCGCCCTCGGCGAAGTCCGCTCCCCCGGCATTGTGCCGATACCCGAAGACCGCCCGCTGCGCCTGACGACCGCCTACGCCCTGGTCGGCGGCGCGACCCCGGACGGCGACAAAAAGAACATAGACATTATCCACCGCGACGCCGCCGGCCGGGCGACGCTGATTGCGGTCAACATGGAAAACTTACTGAAGGGCCAAGACGGCCAAACCGATATGGTCTTGCAGCCCGACGACATTTTGTTTATCCAGACCCGGAACCATCCGGTCAGCCTCGGCTCCATTCTCGGCAGCCTCGGCACCCTGAGCGTCCTCGGCTCGCTCTCAAACACATTCACGCGCCGCTAGGGCCGCCTGCCCCGCTAGGGCCGCCCTGTTGACGATTTCCCGCCCCCGCGTGGGACCCCTGTGCGAACCAGCGGCGACGTCCCGCCCGCACACCGGCAGCGACTGGGAGACGGATTTGAAAGCGCTGCCGGATAATTTGAACTGCCGAAGAAGCGAAAGCCGAAGAAAGAGATCGCAGAAAGAACACGCATGTCTTCCCCCGTCCTTACACCACCCGACATCACATCCGGCGTCTTCCGGGACACGCCCGCCGCCGCCAGCGACATTGCCGTCTCCGTGCGCGGCCTGTCCAAAAGCTACAGCATTGCCCGCAACGCCGAAAAGCACTCCACCCTGGGCGAGATGCTGATGCACAAGCTGCGTAACCCGCTGCTAAAAGCCGAGCGCGACACGTTCTGGGCCTTGAACGACGTGAACTTCGACATCCAGAAAGGCGACGTCGTCGGCATCATCGGCAGGAACGGCGCGGGCAAAAGCACCCTGCTGAAGATTTTGTCCCGGATTACCGAACCTACCAGAGGCCGCATTGACCTGTACGGGCGCGTCGGGAGCCTTTTGGAAGTCGGGACGGGGTTCCACCCGGAGCTGACGGGGCGGGAGAACATCTTTCTGAACGGGGCGATCCTGGGGATGCAGAAGAGCGAGATCGCGCGTCAGTTCGAGGCGATTGTGGACTTTTCGGGAACGGAGCAGTTTTTGGACACGCCGGTGAAGCGTTACTCGTCGGGGATGTATGTGCGCCTGGCGTTCGCGGTAGCGGCGCACTTGAACCCGGAGATCTTGATTGTGGACGAAGTGCTTGCGGTGGGGGACGCCGAGTTCCAGAAGAAGTGCCTCGGCAAGATGCACGATGTGGCGGTGAGCGGGCGCACCGTTCTCTTTGTCAGCCACAATATGTCCACGGTGCTTCAGTTGTGCCGCCATGCAGTTTTTCTGGATCAAGGCCGTTTGCTCGGCCATGACACCGCAGAAAACATGGTAAACACCTATGTTGCCGGCGGCTCCCAGGGAAATGCGGAGTTTTGCTGGGAGGCGGAAAAAGCGCCGCACGATGAAACTGTTTCCATTCAATCGGTTCGTATCCTGGATTGCCGAGGAGACTTGACCGATACCCATCTTCTCACCAGCCCGATTTCGCTGGAAATTGACTACCGGTGCTATCAAGAAAACGTCCGCCTTAACCCCTCGTTTCATGTCACGAACGCACATGGCGTCTGCGTCTTTGCGACATCAAACGACCATGATGAGGACAGCGGACGGAAGCGCTACCGCCCCGGCCTGTACCGGGCACGGTGCGAGATACCAGCTCATCTTTTAAACGACGGCCAGTATACCGTGTCCGCGTTTGTGGTCAAAGATGTATCTCAGGTACTGGTTCACGCGAAGGACGCTTTGACCTTCCATGTTTTGGATGATGGCAGCACGCGGGGCGATTACACCGGAGGCTGGATTGGAGCCGTTCGCCCTCTGCTGCCCTGGCAGGTGAAAACTCTGAAAAATGAGGCGCGGGCATGAACGCGCCGCCCGTTTTGAGCATTACGATTCCTACCTATAACCGCCGCCGGTTTTTGGAACAAACGATGAATGCCCTGCTGCCGCAGGTGACGGACCAAGTGGAAATCGTTGTTCTTGACAACCATTCCACCGATGACACGTTTGAGTATATCCAGTCGCTGCCCGCTTCTGTTCGGTACATTCGTCAGCCCTCGAATGTCGGCCCCGACCGCAACATGATCTCGTGCGTCACGGAAGCAAAGGGAGCCTACTTCTGGCTGCTCTGCGATGATGATCTGCCGTGCAGCAACACAGTCGCGAACATACTGGCAGCAATCGAAAACTTCCCAAGCGCCGGCATGTTTTACCTGCGCGTGGCGGCCTCGGACAAGAACGTAAGCGACTACAATCCTGACCCGGTTGAGACAAGCTGGACTTCGCTCGATGCCGATACCTTTTTAAACGACATTAGCTTTCTGTTTACTTTCGCTTCGAGTATCGTTGCTAAACGCGACTGTGTGGAACTGTCTTTTCTGCAAGGTCAGAGTGGTACGGGCCTGGTACCCGCCGCGCTTGTGCTTTCAACGGTAGGAACACGCAATAATTGCGTGGTATCAGACCAAAATCTGCTCTACGGACGAGGTGACAACTCCGGTGGTTACAGCGCACTGGCAGTGTTCTCAAAAAACGTCATCAAGCTGTTTCGTGCCTGCGACAAACGGTGGTTCAGCAGGCGCACACTTCGTAAAACTTACAATGATAATCTCGCGATTCCAGTTCTCCTGGTCGTGCAGGGCTGGCCGCTGACACTCAAAGGACTTGGAACACTGTTAGCGTACAGCTACTATTATTCTAATTTTTACCGAGTTGTGGCACCCGCTCTTGCAAAACGCCTGCTGAAGCAGTATGTTTTCAAGAGAAAAGCAACCTTTAATTGAACTTCTGCCTCGCCGCCGGGCGCCCGCCGGCTCGCAACTGCTATGAAGACGTTTCATCTCTGCACGATTGTCAATAACTGGGAGCGTTATCAAGAAATGCGGGCTAGCTTTGCCGCCGCCGGGTTTGATGACGCGACGTGCCGTTTTTCGGTTTTTGATAACCGTGAAGCCAACACCCATGAAGCGTACCGCGCCTTTAACCAGGCGATGGAAGAGACGCAGGAGCCGTATGTGATTTTCTGCCATCAAGACATTCTGCTGGACCGGGGATGCGGCTGCGCCGAGCTGCGGGACATCATTCAAGATTTGGAGCGCACTGACCCGGATTGGGCGGTGCTGGGCAACGCGGGCGTCACGAAAGACCACCAGGTTGTTCTTCGGGTGCATGACCCGTTCAGCATTGACTGGGACCCGGATCATCGCCCGGTCAAGGTCTGCTCGCTGGACGAGAACTTTTTAGTCATCAAGACGGCTTCGGGGCTGCGCTGCTCGGAGAACCTGCATGGGTTCCACCTGTACGCGACGGATTTGTGCCTGCAAGCGGCGCAGGCGAAGCGCACCTGTTATGTCGTCGGCTTCTACCTGACGCACCTCAGCACGGGCAGGCTCGACGACAGCTTTTTTGCCGCCCGCGCCGCGCTCCAAGCCCAGTGGAACCGGCGGTTCCGGTTCCGGTATGTCGGAACCGTCTGCACCACGCTTTTTTTGAGCCGCAGCAAAGCCGCCCGGCTCGTGTTCGGCTCGTCGCGCGTCACGCGGTGGCTTTTCGCCAGCCCGCTGCGCCATAAGCTGATTTGCCGGCTTTCCGATTGAACGCATTCTCAGATCAAACCTATGCAGACTGACTTAACCATTTCGCTTATCAACCACAGCAACCCGCAGATGCTGCGGGACTGCCTGCGGTCGCTGTTTGCGGCGACCCATGCCGTGACCCTTGATGTCTGGGTCGTGGACAATGCGACCGGCGGCGCACTAGTGCCGGAGCTTCAAGCTGAGTTCCCGCAGGTGCAGTGGCTGTTCAACACGGAGCGGCGGGGCTTTTCGGCAAACCATAACCAGGTGCTGCACCGCGTCGTCGCCGACAAGCGCAGCCGCCATGCCTGCATCTTAAACGACGATACGCTCATTCACGACGGCGCGTTTGACCGTCTGGTCGCGTTTCTTGATGCCCACCCCGCCGCCGGCATGACCGGGGCGAAGCTGCTGAACGCGGACGGCACGCTTCAGGACTGCGTGTACCGCTTCCCCAAGCTGCGCGACGAGCCGATCCACTTCTTTATCCTGCCGAAAGCCGTGTCCCACTGGAAAAGCAAGATCATTGACCCCGTGCAGGTGCAGGATCAGCCCGCGTTTGTGGACTGGATTCTCGGCGCGTGCATGGTGGTCCGGCGCGAAGTCTTGGAGCAGGTCGGCCTGCTGGACGACGTTCTTTCGCCGGTCGCCTGCATGGAGGAAGTGGACTGGTGCTACCGCACCCACGCCGCCGGCTGGAAGATCGGGTACTGCCCCGCCGCTGTCATCACGCACATCCGGGGGCAGTCCATCAAGCCCGCCGCCGGGCAGGTCGGCCCGGACCGAATCCAACTAGAAATGTACAAGGCGCTTTACCGCTACTACAAGAAGCATCGCGGCACAAGCCCGGCCTCCCTGCTGCTGCTGCTGCACGCCGCCGCCCTGCCCTGGAACGCCCTAATGCTGACCCAGGGCGTCTTGCGGCGGCACATTACCCCAGCCCAGTACAAGCGGCAGCTCGGCACCGGCTGGCAGGTCGCCCGGCTGATTGGCTCGCTGCCGAGGGAAGCGGCCGGCGGCAAAGCCGTGAATGAGGCGCAGTCCTAAAATGTCACTTGCAGGCATCCGCGCTGCTGTCCGGCCCTTGTACCATAACGGCCTCCGCAAGCCGGCGATCCGGCTGGCGGCGTCTGCGCTGAAGCGGCTGCCCTTCTCGTCCGCCGTGGCCGGGCCACCTAAAGGCGCGGCCCCGACAACCCGCGAGTGGGTTAGTGCCTACAACGCAGGCCGGATGCGGACGAAAGCGTCTTACCGAACAAAGTCATCGTACCAGGCGCTGTCTCCCGCCCATTCGATTGTCCGGGAAACGCCGCGCTCGGTGGAGTCGGTCCTGCATCCCGACTTGTCCCAGCCGCGCCACGAGTTCGCGGAAACTTTTGTTGCGGTGATCCCGCAGGGACGAGCAGTGAAGTTCAACGGCGCGATCATCACGCCCGACGATTTCCTGCTTGAAGACGTGTCCCAGGAATACGACTCGGAGCGCTACACTCGCGGGCGGCACACGGTCCTGTCGTCGGTGCGACTGCCGAAGAAAACCCATTTTCAAGGCTCAATGGCGGTCTTAATGACGCTGGGCCAGGAGTTTTTCGGCCACTGGATGATGGACATGCTGCCGCGCATTGATTTACTGGCGCAGGCGGGCCATGCGCCGGAAACGATTGACTGGTTTTACCTCGGCCCCTGTCTACATCCTTATGAGCGGGAAACCCTGGCGTCGTTCGGCATTCCGCTGTCCAAAGTCATCAGCGAGCGGGACTACCCGCATGTGCAGGCAGACCGCTTGATCGTGCCGTCGTATGTCGGCGGCTGCTTTGCGGCGTCGGCCCAGACCTGCGCCTTTCTGCGCCGCCGCTTTTTAGACGCGGCCCCGCCGGTGGCCTTCGGCTGGCCCCGGCGCCTGTATATCAGCCGGGCCAGCACAAGCCACCGGCGGGTGATCAACGAAGCCGCTATTCTGGACGTGCTTCGGCCCCTGGGCTTTGAGGTGGTTGAGCCGCAGGCCCTGTCCCTGCCGGAGCAGGCCGGCTTGTTTCGCAGCGCGAGCGTGGTCGTGACGCCGCTGGGGTCGGCTCTGGCGAATTTTGTCTACTGCCGGCCCGGCACTAAAATTATCGAGTTTTTCAACCCGCGCTGCGTTCAGTCCTGCACCTGGACCGTCTGCCACCAGCAGGAGCTGGAGTATTATTACCTGCTGGCGTCCGGCGTCAACCCGCAGGCGCATGTGATCAGCGAAGACATCACGCTGGACCCGGACAAGCTGCTTCAAACCCTGGCCCTCGCCGGCATCTGCTGACGCCGCGCTTTTTAAGAGACACGACCTATGGTCACTGACACACAGCTTAACCGTCCCGCCGCGCCGCCGCGCTCGCGCGACAACATTTTCAACTTATTGCGCCTCTGCCTCGCAATCATGGTCATTTTCTCGCACAGCTACCCAACACTGCGCGGCATCAGCGTGTTGGACCCGACGGCACACTTGTTGCGGGATCAAAAAGACCTGCCGTTTTACCATGCGATTGACGCCGGGCTTCTCGCCGTCTACGGGTTCTTTGCCATCAGCGGCTATTTGGTGACAATGAGCTGGCAGAACAGCCGGGGGCTACGGGACTATCTGAAGAAGCGTGTTCTTCGCATTTGTCCGGGATTTGCGGCGGCGTACCTCATCAGCGTCCTTGTTGCCGGGCGCTTGATGGCCCTCTACCCAGAGCAATACTTCCACGAAGTGCTGGCCGGGAAAAAGGAGCTTTTGCTGCAACTCGTGCTGCTCAAGCTGCCCTGGACGCCTCCCCTCCAAAACGACGCGGTGATCAACGGGTCTCTGTGGACAATCTCTTTTGAGTTCTGGTGCTATCTGGTCGTCGCCGCCCTCGGCACTGCGGCGTTTTTGTCGCGCCGCATCCTGCCGCGCGTCGTTGTTCAAGCCGCGCCCGCCCTGCTGTTCGCCTTTACCTACGTTGTCTACTGCGCCCACTGTGCAGGGCATCTGCTCGGAACGCTGGGACTGATGGACGGCCATCTGCGGTCGCTGGAGTCGTCGCGGTGGGTCGAGCGAATCGTTTTCATCTCGCCGGGCAACGCTGTTTCCTGGTCCCGGCAGTTTGTGTATTTTGCCGCCGGTATGTGCCTGTACCTGTACCGGGACACGCTCTTAAACCGCCGGGCGCTTGTTTATGTGTCGGTGGCCGTGTTGGCGGCATCGGTGGCGCTGGTGCCGGCGCTGGCCTATACCCTGCCGATCTTCGGGGCGTATGCCCTCATCGCCTTGTGCCTCGTGCCGAGCCGGACACTCGCTCAGGTGGGCCGCAAAGCCGACCTGTCTTACGGGCTGTATTTGTATGCGTTCCCTGTACAGCAGGTGCTGGTGCTGTACTTCGGGCGGCACCTGACGCCCGTGACCCTGTTCCTGGTGGCCCTTGCCCTCACGGCTGTCTTTGCGACTGCAAGCTGGTTTGGGGTCGAAAAGCCGTTCCTCAGCCTCAAGCCAAAAGGGCGTCTCCCGGATACTGTCGCCGCCGCGCCCGTAGCAGCCCCGCAGGGAGCAGTGATATGACGGGGAGCGATGCCATAAGCGAAGACGCGCTCCAAGTTGTCTGCGTGACACCGATCCGCAACGAAGCCTGGATACTGGACAAGTTTCTGGCGTGCACCAACTTGTGGGCGGACCAAGTGGTGGTGCTGGACCAGCGCTCGGACGACGGCTCACGGGAGATCGCCTGCCGCCATCCGAAGGTGATCCTCGAAGACTACGCGCCGGACGAGTTCGACGAGCCGCAGCGGCGCGGGCGGCTGTTCGAGATCGCCCGCCGCCTTCCCATCCCGCGCCTGCTGCTGGCACTGGATGCCGACGAGTTTCTGTCCGCTGATTTCGCGGAAAGCGCCGAATGGGAGCAGGTGCGCCGGGCGCCGGCGGGGACCGTCATCCGCATTGAGCGCCTCGGCATCCTGCCCGGCGCGGCGCAGTGCTGGAGCGAGGGGTATATGGCCTGCGGCCTCGTGGACGACGGGACGCCGTTTGAGACCGCGCCCATTCATGGCCCGCGTATTCCGCATTCCCCCGCCGCGCCGGTTTTAGACCTGAAAGACATCAAGATGCTGCACTACCAGTTTATGGATTGGCAGCGGATGCGAAGCAAGCACCGCTGGTACGAGTGCTGGGAGCTGTTGCATTCGCCCCAAAAGCGTCCGATTACCCTGTACCGCCAGTACCACCGCATGGAAGCCGTGCCGAAAGAACACCTGCGTCCGGTCGCCGCCCCGTGGCTGGACGGGTATTTGTCGCGCGGCATTGACATGAAGACCGTCGCCCAGGAGCCGTCGTACCGCTGGGACAAAGAAGTCCTGGCCTTGTTTGCCGTGCACGGCACGCAGAAGTTTCGCCGCCTGGACGTCTGGGATGCAGATTGGAGCGCCATGTCCCGACAATTCGGCTGTCCCGCCGCCCCCGGCTCGCTCCGCGACCCGCGCAGCGCCTTCGAAAAAGCCGTGCATCGCTGGCTGAAAAAGACCCAGGCGCAAAGCAGCAAGCCGCGTATTCGCTGGATGCAGCGGGCGCTGATCCCATTCGGTTGGTGACGCACCCTAATTTTATGATTGTTTTTGTTCAGCCCTTTAGCCTGTATTCGCCCGGCGGCGGCGCCCGCATCCTGCGCTCTCTCGTGCAGGACGCTCCGGAGCCGTTTGTCAGCGTCTGCACCGACTTGACCCCGCCGGCAAGCGGCCCGTCCGAGATTTCGCTGCCGCTGCGCCCGCACTTCGGCCGGATTGAGCGCACTCGGTTCGGACCCGCGCTGGGCCGCCTGCTGCCGTTCTACCACGCCCGTTTTGTCGAGCAGTTAATCGCTCTGTGCCGGCGGGAACAGGCGACGGCTGTTCACGCGGTCGCGCACGGGCTGGACTTCTGGGGCGCGTTTCAGGCCGCCCAAACGCTGCACCTGCCATTTTTTCTTTCGGTGCATGACGACCTGCTGTATGCTCTGCGCGGCAGGCCGGAGCGGCGGCTGGGAGCCGCCGTGATCGGCGAAGTCTGGCGGCAGGCCGCTGGGCGCACGGTCATTTCGGACGCGATGGGCCGGGAATACTGCCGCCGCTACGGGGAGCGGCCCTTCGCGGTGATCACGGACGGCTTGGGGACAATTCCGGCAAGGCCGCTGGTGAGGCCCGGCAGCCTGCGCGTATACTTTATGGGCTTGTTCCATTTGTCCTACGAGGAAAATCTTGCGGCCCTGCTGGCGGCCCTGTCGCTGCTTCGCGCCGAGTGTCCGGCGATGCGTATCTCCCTCACCTGCCGGTGCGGCAGCCTGCCGCTCCGCCTGCTGGGGCCGGCGAACCCGGTCACGGTGCTGCCGTTCGGCACGGAAGCCGAGGTTGCCGAGGACATGGAATCCGCCGATCTGCTTTACTTTCCGCTGCCGTTCGGCAAAGAGTACGAGGCGTTTGTCCGCTACAGCGTTTCCACCAAGATGGTGACTTATTTGGGGAGCGGCCTGCCGATTTTGTACCACGGCCCGGCGGATACGGCGGCGGGCGGGATGCTGGCCTCGGCGGGCGCGGCCCTAGTTGCCGGCACGCTTGTCCCGGAACAAATCGCACACACTCTGGCCGTATCTTCAGAGGCAGGGCCGGCGGCGGCGGAAAATGCGCTGACACTGGCCCGGACGAGTTTTCAAGCGTCAGGCATTAAAGCCCGGTTTTGGAGTCTGCTCCGGCAGGGCCGCTCTCAGGCAGAAACACTCCAAGCAGAAACTCAGCAGGGAGTGAGGGCCGGCAGTGAAGCGGCCTGAGCTTTTTCCAACCCGTGACTACCTGTGCAACCATGTGATCAACCGGTTCCCGCTGTTTCCGGTCCGCATGGCCGCGTACCGAGCGGTCGGCGTGCAGATCGGCGCCGAATCCAGCATCCTGATGTCCACAGAAATGCACCACTGCGAGGAGATTACAATCGGGTGCAACACGACAATCAACCAGCACTGCTTTCTGGATGGACGTGGGGGGCTGAAAATCGGAGACAACGTCAACATTTCTTCGCACGTTCTGCTGGTCGCCGGGAAGCATGACATCCAAACCGAGGACTTCTCCGGCTCCGCCGAGCCGATCCTGATTGAAGATTATGTCTGGCTCTGCACACGTGTGACAGTTCTTGCCGGCATCACGATCGGCAAAGGCGCGGTCGTCGCCGCCGGCGCGGTCGTCACGAAATCCGTTGCGCCGTACACCGTGGTTGCCGGAGTTCCGGCGAAGAAAATCGGCGAGCGCAGCCCAAACTTGAAGTACCATCTGCATTATCCGGTTTCCTGGCAGTAACATCTTGGCAGTAAGCCAAAATCCTACCGACTTCTGCAATGACTAAATCTCGTAATGACTAAATCTCGTAATGACTAAATCTCGTAATGACTAAATCTCGTAATGACTAAAGTTTCCATTCTTGTTCCAACCTACAACCGGGCAGGGTTTCTGCGCGAGGCGCTCCAAAGCGCCGTCCGCCAGACCCACTCAGATCTGGAAATCCTGATCCTCGATGATGCCAGCCCGGATGCCACCGTTGCCGTCGCGGCGGAATTTGCCGACGACCCCCGTGTTCAGTACCTGCGGCAGCCTGCAAATGTCGGCATTGCCGAGAACTGGCGGGCTGGGATCGGACGCGCTCAGGGCAGCTTCTTCTGCCTGCTGCATGATGATGACACATTCGAGCCGGCGTTTATTGAGACGCTTCTGGGGCCGCTGCTGGCAGATCCCGCCCTTCTGTTCAGCTTCTGTGACCACTGGGTTATGGACGACGCCGGAAAACGAATGCCGGACGCCACAAACGACGCCAGTCGCCGGTTCCACCGCACGCTGCTTTCGCCGGGAACCCATCAAGAATGGGCGGAGCTTGCACTCATCTTCGCCGGTATTCCTGTCGGTGCGACGCTCTTTCGCCGCGACAAAGTCTCGCCTGCATTTGTTGATGCCAGAGCCAAAGGAGCCGTTGATGCGTGGCTGTTTTACCAGTGCGCGAAATCTGGCCTCGGCGCGTACTACACGAAGGAGCGCCTGATGAATTACCGACTGCACGGCGGCGGGATGAGTCGCAGCAGCCTTTACATGGGAGAAGGACATATCTTTCGCTGGCAGCAGATATTGGCGGACTCGCAGATGGCACCGCTCCATCCCCAGGTTCGTCATCAGCTCGCCCAAGCTTTGACGTCTTACGGCATAGACCTGCTTGTCGAGAACCGCCGGCAGGAAGCGCAGCAGTCCTTAAAGCACGCGCTTGCTTTGCAAAAAAGCCGGCGCACCGCGCTCGCTTACGGCCTCGCGTGCGGCGGGCCGGTGGGAATGAAGATCGCCCAAAAGCTCCGCTCCGCCTCATGAGTGTTTCATCTGAGTGTTTCATCTGAGTGTTTCATCTGAGTGTTTCATCTGAGTGTTTCATCTGAGTTCTTTATGCGTGCTGCAACAGCGTTCCAAAAAGTCTTTTTCCGGCTGCGGTATCACTTTAATGTAAAGCCGACACTGCGGAAGCTCTGGTGGGAAATGTTGGGAGCGCGGTTTGGGCCGGGAACCGTCGTGCCGCGCCTGGAAATCAACTGGCCGCATCAAGTGTCGGTCGGTCGGGACTGCATTCTGGAAGACGGCATCTTCTTCAAGTACGCCAGCTACTGGATGCCGGGGCCGACTATCCTCATTGGAGACCATGTCTTTGTCGGCAAAGGCTGCGAGTTCAATGCCCGCAAGCGGGTTGAAATCGGCAAAGACTGCTTGATTGCGTCCGGGTGCAAGTTCATTGACCATGACCATGCGCTGACAATCGGCGATGGGCCGATGCACACGCTGCCGGGGCCGGAAGCGGAGATTGTCCTGGAACCCGATGTCTGGCTCGGCGTCAACGTCGTTGTCCTGAAAGGCGTCACGATTGGCCAGGGCGCGGTCGTTGGGGCCGGGGCGATTGTCACCAAGTCCATTCCCGCGTATGAAATCTGGGCCGGGATGCCCGCCCGCCGCATCGGCAGCCGGACTGAACGAAGATAGCTTGACACTTCTCATTGTGACATCTAAATACCGGCCAGAGGTCTGCGGTGTCGGGGACTACAGCGCCCTGCTGGCGCAGCGCCTGCGCGGGCTGGGGCATTCGGTGGACGTGTTTACGGCGGGCGACCCCGGCGCGGCCCCGGAGCCAGGCGTGTTCCGGTGCGCCGAATGGACCGTCCCGGCAGTGCACGACTTGGCAGAATGGATTCGGCAGCAGAACTATTCGCATGTCCTGCTTCAGTACACCCCTACCGGCTACAGCCGCAAGGGGGCGTTCCCGCCGGTGGCGCTTCTGCCCCGGCTGCTCCGAAAAGTCTGCCCGCAGTGCCGGGTCATCACGACCCTGCATGAGCTGTTTTATGTCTCAAACGTGGCGGAGCTGCGGCGCATCCCGCGTAACCTGACCGTCGGAACCGCCCAGCGGCTCCTGCTGGCCGAAGTCGCCGGGCACAGCAGCGCCGTTATCGTGACGACCGGCGAGCGCCGCCGCTTTGTCGCCGGGCTTGCCCGCGTGCTGCGCTGGCAGAACCAAAAAAGTTTGTACGAGATCCCTGTCGGGTCAAACATTGCGCCGGTCCCGTTCTCCGGGCTGGAGCGGCGCAGCCTGCAAGAAAAGCTTGGCCTTGCCGGAAAGGTCGTGCTGGGATCGTTCAGCACGTCCTCTGCGCCGAAGCTGCTTCTGGGGGCGCTGGACGCGGTGCGGAAATCAGGAACAGACGCCTGCCTGCTGGCGGTCGGCGCAGAGACGGCTTATCTTCAAAGTACCGGCAAAGAGTATGATGCGCTTGCTCCGCATATCGTCTGCACCGGAAAAGTCCCAGCCGATGAGGCCAGCCGGCTGCTTCAGCTTATGGACGTCTTCCTGCTGCCGCTGGCGGACGGTATTTCCGCCCGGCGGGGGACCCTGCTGGCCGCTCTCGCTCACGGCCTGCCCATCGCTGGGACCTATGGACGCTCTTCCGACCCGTGGATGCAGGCGTCGCCGGCATTTTGCCTGGCTCCGGCAGGACACAGTGCGGCGTTTTTCAGGGCAGTGCAAGAAGTCGCCGCCGATCCGGCCCGGCGGGACGCGCTGCGCCAGGCGGCCTCGGCTCTTTTTCACCGGCGCTACACCTGGGAAGCCATTGCGCGGGACTACGACTGTCTGATTGGAACGCAGAAATGAACGGACTTTTCAACCGGGATAGCAGCGTTTATCTCATTCTCGCGGCGTTCTGCCTGCTCTTGTACGCTATTGTTTGGCATTCCGCCGACGGCGGCATTCAGTTCTATTTACTGGTGGTCGCGGTCCTGCCCGCCGTCGTCCTCGCGCTGCTGGACTCGCGGCATCTGGTGCCGTATTTGATCGCGTCGTGGGCCTTCGGGCCGGAAGTGCGGCGGCTGTTCGACTGGGCGGAGGGCCACTTCCAGCCGCTTTCCCTGGTGTCCCTGCTGCCGCTGATTGTCTCGCTTTGCCTGCTCATTCCGCTGCTGGCCCGGCCCGCCTCCTTGGAAGGCTTTCTGAAGACGGCGGCCCGGATGTTCCTGGTCGTGCTGGCGTATGGCCTGATCCTGGGCCTCGCGCACAATGGGCTGTCCAGCTTGTACGACCTGGCGAGCTACGCCGCGCCGCTGCTGATCCTGTTCTACCTAGCCGCGCGTCCGATCAACTGGGACGACCGCAACTACTGGATTCGGTCCTTGTCAACCATCGCGGTTCTTGTCGCCGTCTACGGCTGGGTTCAGTTCCTGTTCGCGCCGGCCTGGGACTGCTTTTGGATGAAAAGCACTGGCATGGCCAGCATCGGGTCGCCGGAGCCGCTGAAAATCCGTGTGTTTTCCACGCTGAACTCGCCGGGACCCGCCGCCCAGTTTCTGGCCGCTGCCGCCGCTCCGATGCTGATGCGCCGGAACTGGCGCGGCTTTTTCGGCTGGGCCGGGGTGCTGGTCGTGCTGTCCGCGCTTGCGCTGACCGAGGCCCGCTCCGAGTGGCTGATGCTGATCGCGACAGTTCTTGTGTTTATTCTGCTGTCCGGCAAGCAGCGCCTGCCGGCGATTGCCGGGGTGTGCGGCGTGGCCTTCGCGCTGACCCTCCTGGTGCCGTACCTGCCGGGCGGCGATAAAATTGCCGCGCGAGCATCGTCATTGACCAGTCTGCAAAAGGACGGCTCGGCGCAGGCCCGCACCAACATGGCCGCACTGAACTTGTCGGCAGTCGCCGGCAATCCGCTCGGTTCCGGGCTGGGAACCGACAGCCTCGGCAGCCGCCTGAACAACAGCGGCTCCGTGGTTTTGGACAATGGGTATATTTCGCTGTTCTTCACGTTTGGCCTCGCCGGCGGCCTGCTGGTGGTGGCGGCTCTCTGGTACAGCGGCCGGGCCGCTTACGCCGTGCAAAAGGCGACGCAGAGTTCCGAGTGGCTTGCGCCGTTTTCCTGCCTCGCCGTCGCAACGGTGGCGGCCGATATTCTCGGCCTTGCATCCAGCAATGTGTTTGTCGGACTGGGCGGTTTTTTGACCTGGATGCTGATCGGCTGTACGTTCGGCCTGGGCCGTCTTCCTCTTCCCAGGCCGGCAGCTCCTCTCCGCAGGCCCGATCCTCTTGTTTCGGGAGGCAAATCACGATGACGGTTCCGCTTTCCGTGATTGTTCTGACAAAAAATGAAGAGCGGTTTGTCGCCCGCTGCCTCCGCAGCGTCGCCTGGGCCGACGAAGTGATTGTTCTTGACTCCGGCAGCACGGACGCTACCCGCGAAATCGCCGCCGGCCTCGGCGCAAGGGTCTATTCGCAGGAGTGGCTGGGCTGGTCCGCGCAAAGAACGAAAGCAATCTCACTCGCGAAAAACGACTGGGTGTTCTGCCTCGAATGCGACGAGATCGTCTCCCCGGAGCTTGCGGCGTCCATTCAAGCCGCGATGCAGGGTTCATTACAGGGTTCATTACAGGGTTCATTAAACGATCAGGATGGCTACAGCCTCAACCGCCGGGGAGACTTTTTAGGCGTGTTACTGCCGAATGCGTCGCGCCGGAGCAAAATGCTCGGATTGGTCAGGATTTTCAATCGGACGCGCAGCGCTTATGATCCGGCGATGAAAGTTCACGAAGAAGTTCGGGTTCCAGGGCGTTCTCTTCTTTTAGATGGCGTCCTGCTGCACTGGCGCGGCTATGTCATGGACGAGTACATTCTGGCCTTTAACCGGTACGCGACGGTTGAAGCGGAGGTATTACAGGAGAAACACGTTGTCGCCACTTCCGGCCTGATTTTTTGGCGGCCCATTCTGCGCTTCCTGTGGTCCTATTTTTATAAGCAGGATTTCCGCCTCGGAACGCGCGGCCTCATTCACGCGATGCTGAAAGCAGCCAGTGAATATATTCGCTACGCGAAGCTCTGGGAGATGCAAAACCCGACCCTCTCCGTCCATCCCCCGGAAGCTCTTTATCCAGAATCTCTTCATCACGAGGTGCCGTTGACGCAGCCTTCCCGCGAGACCGCCCCTTGAAGATACTCGTTGTTAGTCATTCCTGCGTTGTAGAAGTCAACCAGCAGCTTTTTGTGGCACTGGACAAACTCCCCAATACGCAAGTTCTGCTGATCGTTCCTGCGATCTGGCGTGATGAGTACACGAACAAGCTGCATCAGCCAACCCTGCTGCCTGCACTGACTTTCCCGCTCTGCCAGCTTCCGGTTGCCGTTCCAGGGAATGTCTCTCTGCATTTTTACACGCGGCTGCCTCTGGGCTTGCTCAGGAAGTTTAAGCCTGATGTTGTTCTTTCCGCCCAAGAACCCTGGAGTTTGAGCGGATTGCAAGCAGTCTTCTTGTCCCGCCTGTTTCATGCGCCGCTTGTCTTTCAAACCAACCAGAACATTCGCAAGAAGTATCCGCCCCCGTTTTCGTGGATTGAACAGCTTTCTTACCGCACCTGCGCCGCTGCACTTGCATTTTCCGAAGAAGCGCGTCAAGTCATGCTGGCGAAAGGTCTCAAGCGTCCTTCCCAAGTGGTGCCTTACGGCACGGACTTAGGCTTATTCCACCCGCATGAGGAGAGCTTGCTGCGGGAAACGCTGGGGCTTGGAAAGAGGGTCGTCCTCGGCTACATGGGGCGCCTCGTTGCGGAGAAAGGACTTGACACTCTTATTGAAGCCGTTTCTCTTCTGCGTCAGCAGCCTTTAACCGAGTTCGTTGTCCTCGTTGTCGGCGCGGGAGCCGAGGAAAGCGCCTTAAAGCGTCTGATCGAGAAAAAAGGACTGCAGGACCAGTTCGTCTTTACCGGGGTCGTCCCGCATCTTGAGGCCGGCAGCTACATGAGCTGCATGGACATCTTTGTCCTCCCGTCGCGCACAACCCCAACCTGGAAAGAGCAGTTCGGACGGGTCATCATTGAGGCGATGGCCTGCGGCATTCCGGTCGCCGGCTCCGACAGCGGGCAGATCCCCATCCTCATCCGCGAAACAGGCGGCGGTTTGGTCTTCCAAGAAGGCAATGCGGAAGACCTGGCGGAAAAACTGCAAGAGCTGGTCAATCATCCCGAAAAACGCGCCGCGCTAGGAAAGGCCGGCCAAGCCGCAGTGCAGAATGCCTTCACTTATGAGGCCGTCGCCAAGCAGCTTTACGACATCCTTGTCCGTTGCCAACCGTAGAAGATATGACCGTAGAAAACATGAAAGTTTGGTTTACAACAACCGCAGAAAAGGATCACTTTCGCGAGAACGACGCCTTTCTTGCAGAAATGAGACGCAGTCTTCTTGCCTCCGGCTCCGCCTACCAAATAGCGGACACGCCGGACGAGGCCGCTCTGATTCTTTACTTTGAGCCGAACCACTACAAGGGCCGGGACTACGCGCGGCAGCTTCTGAGAGAAGACCTCATTCGGCGCTATCCCAGCAAGTGCTTCGCCGTGAACTACGATGATGTTCCTGCCGGCTTCCTGCCGGGCATCTACACCGGAATGCCGCAAAGCAAAATGGACCCGCGCCGCTTCAAGGCGGGCTGCTATATGCAGCAGTACAACTCGCTTTGCCCGGTTGTCGCCGCCCGGCGGGACCAGTCTGCGCCGCAGCTGTTGCTTTCTTTCCGTGGGTCCGCGTCGGCAAAGGTCCGAGCACGGCTCTTTGCCGCCGGCTTTACCGGCCCGGAAGCCGCTGTTCAGCAGACATTCGCGTGGTTTAACCACACGGAAGAAGAAAAGCGAAGCTACTGGAAGAAATGCGGAATAGCAAGTTCGTTCTCTGCCCGCGCGGGCGGGCGACGGTTTCCATCCGTTTGTTTGAGACAATGGAACTCGGACGGGTGCCGGTCATCTTGTCGGACGAATGGGTGCCGCCGGACGGGCCTGACTGGCCGGGATGTTCCCTCCGTGTCCCGGAGCGCCGCGTCGGCGGGCTGCCTGCGCTGCTCAGGTCCTGCGAGCCAAACGCAGAAGAAATGGGGCGGCAGGCACGCGCCGCCTGGGAGCAGTGGTTTAGCCCGCAGATGCGCGTCGCCCGAACGGTCAGCTATGCGGAAGACCTCCTGCGGGGACGCGGCGAGAACGACTCGGAAGAACACTACCAGAAGCAGTGGCTGAGTGCCGGCTTTGCCTGGAAAACAGCCGCGCTCCGCTTGGAAGAAGTCGTTCAGCAAGGCCGTCTTTTAGATAAGATCAAGGCGCAGCTTTTCAAGTAACCCAATCCGTCCCTTAATGCTGTTTCTCTATGAACATTTTGTTTTTTGCCGATTTCGTGTTTGAAGATCAGCCCGGCGGCTCCCGTGTCGTCGCCCGTGCGCTGGCTATGGGCCTGGCCGCACGCGGTCACGCCGTCACCTTCCTTGTACGTGCGAAAGACGGCGAGCCGGCCTCGGACACGGCCCAAAATGGGAGCCGGATCGTTCGCTACGGCGTGCCGAGCGGCGGCCCTGCCGCCTACGTTCAAGCCGGCCGGGACGCCTGCGCCCGCCTTCTTTCGCAGCAGACGTTCGACATCGCCCATACCCACTTTGCGTACAGCGCCGCCGGTCCCTTCCAGGTCCTGCCGCGCAGCATCCCCCATGTCCGCTCGTTCTACGGTCCCTGGCACGAGGAAGGCTATGTAGAAGACAAGCAGAACCTGCACGGCCTGCGCTCCTACGCCGCCATGCAGGGGCGCTTTCTGCTGCGCCGGCGCACTGAGCAGCAGAACCTGCGCCGCTCCCGGACTGTCATTGTCCTCAGCGAGCATTCCCGCCGGGAGGTGCTTGACCTTCGGTTTCCCCCGGAGCGCATCGTCAAAATCCCCGGCGGAGCCGACACGGAGCGTTTTGTTCCCGGCCCGAAAGCCGCCGCCCGCGCCGCCCTCGGCCTGCCGCCGGATCGGCCCCTGCTGCTGTCGATTCGCCGCCTTGCTCCTCGCATGGGCCTGGACAATTTGATCCGCGCCATGCCCGCTGTTCTCCGCGTATCACCCGGCGCTCACCTTCTTATTGGCGGCAAGGGACCCGAACAGGAACGCCTCAGCCGGCTGATCCAGAGTCTCGGCCTGCAAGACTGCGTTCGCCTCCTCGGCTTCATCCCCGACGCGGCGCTTGCCGCTTACTACCAGGCCGCCGACCTGTTTGTCCTGCCGACCCTCGCTCTGGAAGGCTTCGGCCTGGTCACCACCGAGAGCCTTTCCTGCGGCACCCCGGTCCTCGGCACGCCTATCGGCGCGACCCCCGAACTTCTGACTCCCCTTGACCCGCGCCTTATCGCCCCAAGCGCCGACCCTGCCGGCCTCGCCGACGCCATTATCGCCTTCCTTGCCGAAGACTGGCCCCGTGCCCTCACCCCTGAACGTCTTCATGCCTACGTTCTGGACCATTACACCTGGGACCGCCATACCATCCAAACCGAGCAAGTCTACCACTCCCTAAAACTTCCTGGAAAGGCGTAGATGCCTTGCCGGCCAAAAAGCCGCCTCTGCTTAAGCAGAAGCGGCTTTGGTTTGAAAGACTACTGACCCGGCGGCGCAGCCCGTTTCGCCTGAGCTTACGGCCCGGCGGAGACGGCGACGGCGGTCCAGCCGGAGAAGGGGCCATAGTTTTGATAGGAAAAGATGCCGGTGCCGGTGTCCAGCGCCCAGAGACTTGTGGTTCCGTCTTTGTAATCCCACAGCAGATGCGAGATGTTGTCGGGGCCGGTTGCAAGACTGCGGGCGCTCCATCCCGAGTACGGACCGTATTCGGCGTGCTGGTAGGTCGTATCCGTATTGACATTCCACAGCGATACCTGCCCATTGGTATTGTTCCACAGAATGTGCGGCACCGAGTCTGCGCCGGCCGAGAGCGCCGCTGCTGTCCAGCCCGTGAAGGGGCCGTAGAGCGTCGTGGCCGCGGTTCCGCCGGGGCTGGCCGAGGGCGCGACACTCGAAAGGGCGATTTCGCCGTCGGACGTGTGGTTCCAAAGCAGGCTCGGCAGGCCATTTCCGCCGACCGCCAGCGCCGCCGCCGTCCAGCCGGGGTAGGGGCCGAGGTATTGGTAGAGGAAGTTCCCCGCAGGGTCTACATGCCACAGGGACGCGGTGCCGGCGCTTAGGCCGCCGAAGCTGCCGGCACTGCCGTAGTTCCATAAAACATCCGGCAGACCGTCCGGCCCGGCGGCCAGCGCGTCTGCCGTCCAGCCGGGATACGGCCCATATTCCCGATGGGTAAAGCCTGCGGGAGTGACTGTCCAAAGGGCGATCTCGCCATCGGACGCATGGTTCCAGAGCAGGTGCGTGAGGCCGTCCCCGCCGGAAGCCACGGCGGTCGCGGTCCAGCCGGGATACGGGCCGTACTCGGCGTGGGTGTAGCTGCCGCTGGTGTCCACCGACCACAGCGAAGCGGTGCCGTCGGTCTTGTTCCATAAAATATGGGTGTGTGTGGTAAGGAGGCGAAACACCGTGCCGCTGTTGCTGACGCCCCCGAAGACCGCCGTTCCATACACTAACCCGTCGCTGCCGACCGTCATCTCGCCGAGCGGGTTTATGCCATCACGATTGACGATAAGCGGGGAGTAGGACTGCGCCGCGCTGAAGGTGTGCAGAACTTGGAATGTCGCGCCGTCCGGGCTGACCCGGAACGCGGTGCCGGTTCCGTTCGCGCCGCCGCTGTTCGCTGTGCCGTAAAAGTAGCCGTCTCCGGCTTGAACCAGTCCCTGCGGATTCGCGCCGTCTGCGTTTGTCGAAGTGACCGGATAGGAGGTCGAAGTGGTGAGCGCGGTGAACGAGTGAAGAAGCGTGAAACCGGTGCCGTCAGTGTTGATCTTAAACAAGGAGCCGTTTCCCGCGGCCCCAACTCCGTGGAATGCGCCGTAAAGCGTCCCATCGGCTCCCAGCGTCATCGGAGGGTTTGGCGTCTGCGCGGTATTGGAGCCAGGTCCCGCCGTGTAAAGCGCCGTGAACCTGGAGCCGTCTTTGTTGACCTTGAAAATCGTGTCGCCGGTTGAAATGCCGCTGGTATGGGTCGTGCCGTACAAAACCCCGTTCGGCCCCAGTGTCAGTGGGCTTGGCATCGCGCCATTGGCGTCGGTGGGTCCGAATTGGCTGCTGTTAAAGACATGAATGACGATAAACGCCAGACCGTCCGGCGTGATTTTGAACAGTGTCCCGCCGCCGCCTGAGCCGCCGGAGGTGGTTGCGCCGTAAAAGTAGCCGTCGCCGCCCGGCACAAGCCGCCCGGACGGCAGGCTTCCGTCAATGTTTGGGGTTGTGCCGCCAAAATTGTGGATCGCTTGAAGGCCGGTGCCATCGGTGTTGACCCGGAAAACGCTGCCGCCATTGTAGTAGCCCGAAGTTCCATACAGAACGCCGTCGCTGCCCTGAACAATGCTATTAGGGCTGCTGCCACCGTTGTAGCCGAGCGCAGTGACGACAGAAAATCCGCTGCCGTCGCCGCGCACTTTGAAGATCGTGCCGTTGTTGTAGCTGCCGCCATTCTGCGCCGTGCCATAGAAAAAGCCGTCGCTGCCCTGAACTAAGCCGTTTGGGCTGCTTCCTTCCGCCGCCGGCACGGGGTAAGTGTTGTTTTGCAGCAAGCTGTGTGTTACGACAAGCGCCGGCGGAGGCGGCGTCTGGGCATTCAATCTGCCTGTCAGCGGCAGGCAGACCAGCGGCAGAAGCAGGGCGCAAAGCCGGCAGGAGACATAGAAAGGAGAAGTGGCAGGCATAAAAGTGGTTTCCAGAAGTGCAGTTGAGAAGATTTGTACGGCACCGAGCAAAAAAGCAGACCGCCATCTTCATTACAACACAAAAAATCTCAGGGAGCAAGGCGGCATAAAAAAGAGGAGTGTCTATATTCGGTCGGTGACAAAATCACAAACAGGAGCGGGCACCTTCGGGAACGCCCGCTTGAAGCGCTGGCGCTTGTTCCAAGCATACACAAACAACGCCACCGCCCGCCCAAGCGCCC